>Ga0196976_1001123_pt1 | contig 13201 bp, 12 predicted proteins | sample S3v_513CmetaG_FD_148644 | JGI IMG/M metagenome (GOLD analysis project Ga0196976, IMG submission 148644) | Soil microbial communities from Anza Borrego desert, Southern California, United States - S3+v_5-13C | ecosystem: Environmental > Terrestrial > Soil > Desert | place: USA: California...
GCTTTGCCCGCGACTTCCTTCTTCCACGCGAGGTATGCGAGCAGGGTTCCACCGAGATCGGCGACGTCCTCGCCGGACGTCAGCTTGCTGTTGATCTTGAGATCGTCCACGACCGTGTACTGCGCGAATTGTTCGCGGATGCAGTTGACGCGCTCCTCGAACTGCTCGGCATCCTGCTTCGTCCACCAGTCCTTCAAGTTGCCCTCGGCGTCGAACTGCCGGCCCTCGTCGTCGAAGCCGTGCGTCAATTCGTGTGCGATGGTCGATCCGGTGTTGCCGTAGTTGGGCGCGGCATCCATCTTCGGGTCGTAGAGCGGCGGTTGCAGCACTCCGGCCGGGAAGTTGATGTCGTTCATCTGCGGGTTGTAGTAGGCGTTGACGGTCGGCGGAGTCATGCTCCACTCGGTCTTGTCCACAGGCTTTCCAATCTTGCCGAGCTGGCGCCTGGACTCGAAGACCGTCGCGCGCGAAACGTTGCCGAAGAAGTCTCCGCGGCGTACTGCCACGGGCGAGTAGTCGCGCCACTTGTCCGGATAACCGACCTTGTTGCGAACGGCGTTCAGTTTCTTGATCGCCTGCTGCTTGGTCGCGGGAGTCATCCAGTCGAGCTGGTTGATTTCCTCCAGCATCGCCTCTTCGATCAACCTCGTCATGCGGACCGTGTCTTCCTTCGTCTTGGGAGCGAAGGTGCGGCGGACGAATTCCTGACCGAGCGCCTCGCCGAGATCGTTGTCCACGTAACGGACGCAGCGCTTCCAGCGCGGCTGCATCTGGCTGACGCCGCGCAGGTACTTCGAGTAGAACTCGAAGTTGGTTTCCACGAACGCCTTGGAGAGGTAGGGTGCCTTGGCCGACACCGCGTGCCAGCGCAGGTAGGTTTTCCAGTTGTCGAGGCTTTCGGACTTAAGCTGCGCGTCCAGCGCCTTGAAGAAATCGGGCTCGGTAACATTGATCGTCTTTGCCTGCGCAACTCCCGAAGTCGCGAAGTAGCCCTTCCAATCCAGGCTGGGAGCCAGTGCTTCGATCTCCGCCGGAGACATCTTGTGGTAGAGCTTGTAGGGGTCGCGGCGATCCACGCGGCTCAACGAGGCTTTCGCCAGCGCGGTTTCCATGCGCAGGATCGTCTGCGCGCTGGCCGCGGCTTTCTCCTCCGGCTCGCCCGCCAGCTTCAGCATGTTGGCGACGTGCTGGACGTAGCGCTCGCGTGTCTCCTGCGACTTCTTGTCGTCTTTCAGGTAGTAGTCGCGGTCCGGCAGTCCCAACCCGCCCGCGTCGAGGAACCCGATGACCTGGGAAGCGTCTCCGAAATCCTGGTTGGAGCCGAACCCAAACATCAGTCTGCCGCCCTGCATCGCCAGGTGTTCCTTGGCCAGCCATGGAGCGATCTGGGAGACACTCCTGATAGCTGCGATCTCGTCGAGCACGGGTTTCAGGGGCTGCATCCCCAGTTTCTCTACCGCGGCTTCATCCATGCACGAGGCGAAGTAGTCGCCGATCTTCTGCTGGACGGCCGTACGCTTCGGATCGGGCCGCGCCGCATCCTCCAGAATCCCCCAGAGGAACTGCATGTTTTCGTTGGCCAACTTGCCATAGACGCTCCAGCGAGCCTGATCCGGAGGGATGGGATTGTTCTTCATCCACCCGCCGCAGGAGTACTGGTAGAAGTCCACGCAGGGATCGGCCGTCTTGTCCATCGAAGGCACGTCGAGGCTTGGCGTGTACGGCAGCTGCGTCAGCGGACGCTGCGGCGTGCCGGTGGCCGGAGTCGCCGGCGTAACGGGGGCCGCCGGGATGACGGGTTTCTCCTGCGCTTGCTGCAGGGCGGGTGGAGGTTCCGGGTTAGCCGGTGGTTGTGTCTGTTGAGCGAGAGCGGACGCGGCGAAAAGGACGGCTACGAGACTTACGCGTTGCAGATGCATGCGGATCTCCAGCGAAGAAAGGAAGCTAGTGTACATGACCTAGATTGGACGAAGATGTACACCGAGCGTCACCCCACGAGCCGCAAATCGGTGTCTATAATGGCGTAGCGCTTCAGCGCACTCTATTTGAGATGGTTCCTTCTACCTTGCCCGCAGTTGCCATCGGTGGCGAGATCGTGAGCCTCATCGCTCAGACCGGTCTCGTGGCCAAACTCGTCCTTCTAATCCTCCTGGCTTTCAGCGTCTTCTCGTGGATGATCATCATCTCCAAGTGGGGACTGTTCCGCCGCGCGCGCGTGCAGAGCTCGCGGTTTCTGAAGGCATTCCGCAAGACCGGACGCCTCCAGGAGATCGCTGCCGTGGCCGACCAGTTCCGTCCGAGCCCGCTTGTGGCGGTGTTCGAGGGCGCTGTCGAGGAGATCCGCCGGCAGAATGGCGCACCGCGCACGCAGAACGTGCAGCGCGCGGCGCAGATCGCTTCCAGCGAAGAGCTGACGCGTCTGGAGGAGCGCCTGCCTTGGCTGGCAACTACCGGAGCCATCACACCGTTCGTCGGACTGTTCGGAACCGTGTGGGGCATCATCGATGCCTTCCATGGACTCGGAACGGCAGGCGCGGCAACGCTGCGCGCGGTCGCTCCCGGCATCTCGGAAGCGTTGATCACAACCGCAGCGGGACTGTTCGCCGCCATCCCCGCCGTGATCGCCTACAACGCCTTCTCGCAGCAGATCCGGCAGTTTGGCGCGCGCATGGATGACTTCAGCCTCGAGTTGCTGAACACCATCGATCGCAACTCCGAAACGAGGTAAGCGATGGCGTTCACCAACAACCAGGGACGGACACAGACTTCGCTGTCGGAGATCAACGTCACCCCGTTCGTGGACGTGGTGCTCGTGCTGCTGATCATCTTCATGGTCACGGCCCCGGTGTTGCAGTCGGGCATCGAGGTCGCCGTGCCGAAGACGCGAACGGTGAAAGAGATCACCGAAGAGCGGATCGTCATCACGATCGACAAGCAGCAGAAGGTGTTTCTGGGCAACGATGCCGTCAACATCAACGAGATCGGCACGCGTATTCGCGAAAAGATTCGCGATCCCGAGGGCCAGTCGATCTTCATCCGCTCGGACGAAAACGTCCCGTTTGGCGCGTTCGCTACCGTGATGGACTCGGTCAAGCAGGCCGGCATCACCAACGTGAGCATCGTTACGCAGCCCCTGAATCAGAATGGCAGCAGACGCTGACATCTTCGAATCCCGCGACAAACTTGGACAGCCGCTGGCGGTCTCGCTGGCGCTGCACGCCCTGCTGTTCGCGGCGGCCGTCGTGGGGCCCTCGATCCTCGGCAAGAACACGGGCGAGGATTGGGGCGGCGCCACTTCAGGCGGCGGGGCGATGAGCGCAACGCTCGTCAGCAGCATCCCCCTGCCCTCGCGTCCTGACGCGACCAACGTGCTGGCGAACGAGTCGAAGGGGTTGAGCGAGTCGCAGCCGAAGCCCGAGGTCAAGGAACCCGACGCGATCCCCATCCCCGATCGCGACGTCAAAGCCAAGCCAACACCGAAGGCGGCGACTCCGACCGCGCAGAAGCCAGTGCCGCAGCGCGAGGTCGCCGAGGTGGATAACCGCGTGCCGTTCGGCCAGGGCGGTCCCGTCAGCGGCCCTTACGGATCGTTCCACGCGGGCGGAGCAAAAGGCGGGTTCGGTTTCACCGGTGGCGGCGGCGACTTTGGAAGCCGGTACGCGTGGTACGTCGATCAGGTCCGGCGCAAGGTGTCCGAGAACTGGCTGAAGTACGAGGTGGACCCGACGGTCTCGGCGGCGCGGCGCGTGTACATCTATTTCGAGATTGACCGTTCAGGCTCTCCGAGAAACATCCGAGTCGAACAGTCGAGCGGTGTGCCGTCGCTCGATCAATCCGCCACCCGCGCATTGCAACGCATCGACACGTTCGGCCCGCTGCCCAACGACTATTACGGCAGCAATGTATCTGTAGAGTTCTGGTTCGACTACCGGCGCTGACGCAACTTCGGCGCCGCGCGTGAGTTCTTCACAATTTGAAGTGCCAGAGAGGCTCATGATCAAACGTTTCGCATTCGCCGCGCTGCTGCTGGTTTGTACGGCCGCTCCTCTCGCAGCCCAGGATTGGATCCGCACGGGCACCGGTCTCGGTGTCGAGAAGATCCGCATTGCAGTACCGGACTTCAAGGCCGCAAGCGCTGACGCGCAGAGTCCCGCCCTGGTCAAGACTTTCAACGACGTCCTTTGGAACGACCTCGAACAGGCTGGAATCTTCGAGATGGTCTCGAAGAGCTTCTACCCCCTCGGACAGTTCGGCGGCCCGGCCGACATCCGCAACGATGCGTGGGGCAATCCTCCGCCGAGCGCCAGCATGGTTGCATTCGGCAATCTCGGCGTAAACGCCGGCTACGTGGTCGTACAGGGCTGGCTGTTCGATGTGAAGAACCCGCAGTCTCCGCAGGTGCTCGCCAAGCAGTACCGCGAGGCGGCCTCCGACGAGAACGCCCGAGCCATCGCGCACCGTTTTGCAAACGAGATCATTTTCAGGCTTGGCGGGGGTATCCAAGGCATTACTGAGACGAAGATTTTCTTTGTCCGAACGACGGCTGGTGGTAAAGAAGTCTGGGAGATGGATTACGACGGCGCCAACCAGCATCCGGTGACGAAACTTGGCTCTATCTCGCTCTCGCCCCGCATCTCGCCGGACGGGAACAGGCTCGCATTCTCGTCGTACTACCAGGGCGGACCGAACATCCACGTCTGGTCCATGGAGCTGAACCGCCTGCTGAACTTCCCGAAATTCGGCGGCACGAACCTCTCGCCCGCATGGTCGTCCGACGGAACGAAGCTCGCGTTCTCTTCGTCGCGCGGCGGAGACCCGGAGATCTACACGGTAGACGCCAACGGCACCAACCTGAAACGCGTGACCGCCTATCGCGGTCCCGATGTCTCTCCGGTTTGGAATCCGAAGACCAACGCGCAGATTGCGTTCGTGAGCGGCCGCACGGGCCTCCCGCAGATTCACACGATGGAATCCGACGGCACCAACCTTCAGCGCCTGACGAACGAAGGATACGCAGTCTCGCCGTCGTGGTCGCCCAACGGACAGTTCCTCGCGTTCGCGTGGATTCGCCACTACGGACCTGGGGCACCTGGCGCGCAGGACATCTATATAATGGACGTCGCCAGCCGACAGTGGGTGCAGTTGACGCATAGCGGCGGTCGTAATGACTTCCCATCGTGGTCACCTGACGGCCGACACATCGTTTTTCAGTCGAACCGAAGCGGTTCGGATCAGATATGGACGATGCTTGCAGACGGCAGTCAACAGCGTCAGCTCACGAATTCAGGTGTAAATACGCAGCCCAATTGGAGCGCCAGGTAAGCACATATGGCGCCCGTGGATCTTTGTAATTTGAACGGGGTGGCTGGCATCACCACGCTGGACAAGTCGAAGCGTGGCCGTAGCAAGACCACTCCCTGCTCGCGAGATCTCTCGCATGGAGGATGAGGTGAATCACCGCACGAAATGGTTTTTGCTTGTCTTTGCGCTGGCAGCGCTGATTATGGTTGGCGGCTGTAAGAAGAAGGTCGCTCCGCCGCCTCCGCCGCCTCCGCCACCGCCGGCGGCCCCGACGGCAACGCTGTCGGCCAGCCCGGAGACGATTCAGAAGGGGCAGTCGGTCACGCTCTCGTGGAATACGCAGAACGCCACGGAGGTCACGATCGAAGGCGTCGGAACGGTTGACGCGAGCGGTTCGCAGCAGATCACCCCGGCCGACTCGACGACGTACCGTCTCGTCGCGAAGGGTCCCGGCGGGTCCGTGGACTCCACCGCGCGCGTAACGGTCACCACGCCTCCGCCTCCACCGCCCCCGGCTCCAACCGTGACCGACGAAGAGCTGTTCTCGCAGAACGTGAAGGACATCTACTTCGACTACGATGCGTTCGACCTGCGTCCGCAGGACCAGCAGGTTGCACAGGCCAACGCCGCATTCCTCGCGCAGCACCCGAACATCCGGATCACGATCGAGGGTCACTGCGACGAGCGCGGCTCTACCGAGTACAACCTCGCTCTCGGCGATAACCGTGCGAACTCTGCAAAGCAGGCATTGGTTGCAGCCGGAGTTCCGGCCGACCGCATCAGAACCATCAGCTACGGCAAGGAAAAGCCCTTCTGCGCCGAATCGAACGAACAGTGCTGGCAGCAGAACCGCCGCGCACATTTCGTGTTTGGACAGAAGTAGGATCAAGAACGGGTGTTCCGGGCAACGCTTCCCCGCCCGGGACACCCTGTCCTATAGCTCTTAAAGGACCGGCATTTCCATGAGACTGCAGAAGACGATCGCCACCCTGACGCTTGCCACCATGCTGGTGTCCCCCTTGACGCCGGCCTTCGCCGCGAACAAAGACATCATCCAGCTGCAAACGCAGGTGCAGGCGCTCGCCGACCAGATGCAGCGCATGCAGCAGTCGATTGACGAGCGTATGGGCATCATGCGCAACCTGGTCGAGCAGAGTACAGACAGCATCAACAAGATGTCGACGTCCGTCACGGCCATGCAACGCGCGCTCGAGCAGCAGAACACAGACACGCAAGGCAGGGTCGAACAGGTCTCGGGACAGATCCAGACCTTGAACGATTCGGTTGACGAACTGAAGGCGCGCTTCGCAAAAGTCCAGAAACAGATGGACGACATGCAGGCCGCGCAGCAGGCGATAAACATGCCTCCGCAGCCTGTCCCCGGACAGCCGGGCGTCTTCGGACAGCCGGCACAGCAGGCGCAGAACCAGGCTCCGCCGCCGGACGTGCTCTACAACAACGCTCTCCGCGACTACAACGCTGGCCGCTACGACCTTGCCGCTCAGCAGTTCGCCGATTACGTGAAGTTTTATGGCAACACGGACCTGGCCGGCAACGCGCAGTTCTACGTTGCGGACGTCGAGTACCGGCAGGGCAACTTCGAAGCGGCTGTTCGCGACTATGACAAAGTTCTCGAGCAGTTCCCCGGCGGAAACAAGGCCGCAGCTTCGCAACTGAAGAAGGGGTATGCGCTGCTTGAGCTTGGACAGAAAGACGCTGGAGTGCGCGAGTTGAACGCCCTGATCCAGCGCTTTCCGCGCAGCCTTGAAGCGCAGTCCGCGCGTGACCGGCTGCGCCGCCTCGGCGCCGCGGTAACCACCAAGCCGTCGCCGGCCACTCGGCGCAATCGCTAAACCGCTAATTGAATTCCATCAGGAAAAGCCCTGCCATTTCGGCAGGGCTTTTCGGTTCTCGGCGAGCCTACATCTCGGGCGCGTCCGGCGCGGAGACTCTTGCTTTTGCCGGGCTCATCAGTCCGAAATCACGCAGACAGTAGCGCAATTCGAGCGAGATCTCTTTGACCCTCATTCCCTCCTGGACCATCAACTTGCAGCCGAGAGCGGTGCGGATAGGCGTGCCCTCGCCCAGGTCATAGCTGACGCGGCAATACTGGCATTCCTCGTTCCAGCAGAATCGGCCGTAAGCGATGCGCTCGGCGGCAACGAATTGCAGCGCTCGCAGGAGGGGATTATTGTCCGGCACTTCGAGTTCACGCCCGAGCAGCTCGATTTTCACGAGCTTGTCATAGGGCCGGAACATGGGTCCAGGACTACTCATTACCGTCATTGTAGGCTGCCGGCGAAGCGAGCCCTACGTGACCATGGTCACCGGCTTGCGTTCTTTCGGCCACGCTTCCCGAACCGGCAGTCACCGCTGCGGCGCGGATTGTGAGTCTGGGGCGGCAGCGGGCTGCACGATCGCCGGTCCCAGCGACTGCGCGATCGAGACCTGGCGCTTGAAATCCTCGACCATGTCCGCGCTGAGGCGCACTTCCGTGGGCCGCTTCGCGATGGTCATGGTGTCGATCTTGTCTTGGAGCTTGAGCAGGGCGTAGAAGAGGTTCTCGGGCCGCGGCGGGCAGCCGATGCAATATACGTCCACCGGCACGATGCGATCCACGCCTTGCAGCACGGAGTAGGTGTTGAACGGCCCTCCCACGGACGAGCATGCGCCCATGGAGATAACCCACTTTGGCTCCGGCATCTGGTCGTAAATGCGCTTCACCACCGGCGCCATCTTCAACGAAACGGTTCCGGCGACGATCATCAGGTCGCTCTGCCGGGGACTCGGGCGGAAGACTTCGGAGCCGAACCGCGCGATGTCAAAACGAGAAGTGCTGGAGGCAATCATCTCGATGGCGCAGCACGCCAGGCCAAATGTCATCGGCCAGATGGCTGACTTTCGCGCCCAGTTGAAAACGTAGTCGACGGTTGTAACCAGGACGTTCTTCTCGAACCTGTTCTCGATCCAGCCCATGTCACCCCTCGCGAGACCGAGTAGTTTGTACCAGCCGGGACCTCCGCGCTGTGATGGCCATCACAGCTGCGAACTCGGGCCAACTCTCGTTCTGACGGTAGCTCGCGGAACCATTCGTTGTCCCAAACCGTACTCCTTCCGGGGGAGGGACGCAACTCGCGTGCGTTTTCCACTCACCAAATCTCCATACCTCCGTCTATAGAGACAGCAAGGGGGCAGTGATGGTCAGTTTGCAATCCAAGGCGACGCTTTCGGGACTGACGCTCGGCGTACTGCTGGCATTGGCCGTAAGCGCACGGGCAGACGCGCGCGAGGAGTTCCACAAGACGTACCCGCTCGCGGAGAACGGCACGGTGTCTCTGCGCAATGTGAACGGCGGCGTCCATGTGGCCTCCTGGGACCGGAACGAGGTCAGGATCGATGCAGTGAAGACCGCCGATTCCCAGGAGAAGCTGAACCAGGCCCGGATCGAGGTGATGGCCGGATCCAGCCGCATCGACATCCGAACCGATTACACGAAGGACACAGTGCGCAACCCTGCGACCGTCGAGTACACGATCACGGTTCCACGCAAAGTTCGACTCGACAAGGTTGCCACCGTCAACGGAAGCGTCGAGGTGAAGGATGTGCGGTCATCGGTGAACGCGAGCACCGTCAACGGCAAGGTGTTGGTGGACGGCGCCTCCGGCGACCTGATGCTCAAGTCGGTGAATGGCGAACTGCGCGCCAGCCTTGGCCAGATAGGAAGAAAGGTTTCGCTCGACTGCGTCAACTGCGAGATCGAACTGACGCTGCCCTCGGACACGCAGGCGGAAGTCGCCGCATCGACCGTCCACGGCTCGATCGATACGCAGTTCGACATCCCCGTGAAGCGGCCGCGTTACGGGCCTGGGACCGCGGTGAAGGCGCGTCTCGGGAACGGCGGAGCGCAGGTTGCACTGCACACGGTGAATGGCGCGATCAACATTCGCCGCGCATCCGACGGCAAGCCGGTGAGCAAGGTGACGAGCCTGTTGCCGGTAGAAAAAGAGAGCTTCTACTGATGAGGGTTCCGGCCGCGCAAGCGGACGGAAAGCAGAACCCCGGAGGGCTTGCCCGCCGGGGTTCTCCAGGAGCCGCCGGTAACTGCCCAACCGGCGGCTCTGCCGTTTATGCCTCAGTCGTGCTTGGCGGCCTGCGCCCCAACAGCAGCAACGCTCCAATGCGTTTGAAGTCCCGCAGTTCTTCGGCATTCTTGAACCACTGCCCGGAGTATTCGTCCGGTGTGGGCGTCAGGTCCGGGATGCGAAGCGCCTGGACATCCTCGAACCCCGCCTGCCTCAGCATCTCCGTATATTCGTTCTCTGAACGCGCGTGCACGGGCACGGCGAGTTCCTCGACCCACCGCAGCGAGTAGTGGTTTTCTTTGTAGAGATTGATGAGGATGAATAGCCGACCGCCGGGGACGAGGACCCGCAGCAGTTCGCGCAGGACCGGCTCCTGCTCCGCATAGTAGTAGAAGGACTCGATCGACAGCACCTTGTCGAAGTACTCATCTCGCCAGGGGATTTCCTGCGCCGATCCCCAGACGAACATGATGTTTTCGAGTTCGCGGCTGGCGGCGCGGGCACGGGCAATCATGTCGTCCGCGATATCAATGCCTACGGCCTGGCCTTCCTGGCCTTTTTCGCCCTTGCCGGCCACCGCGCGCGCAAGGATGCGCGTTGCCCACCCCGCACCGCAGCCGAGATCGAGCACGCGCTCGCCGCGAGCCGGCGCCATGCGCGCAATGGTCTGCTCGGCGATGCTGATGTGGTGCCGCTCCATCTCCTCGCCGCGCCCGGCGGCGGCCCACTCGTTGAACTCCTTCCGCAACTTCTCGTCGGCCTTGCTGGTGTCCATACGGTGTATGCTACACGGTTCTGTTCTATGCCCGACGACCCACAGCCCTATCGCCCGGACGGCTCTGTGCTGCTCTACTGTCCAACGTGCGCCCGCGAAGTCACCGACCCGCTGACGTGCGGAGATTGCTCCGCCGTGATCTGCCGGGTATGCGGCACGCCGCTGGAGTCTCCGGACGAGATGGCTACCGGTTAGGTCGGATCACTCGCATTTGTGGAAAGAGACCGCACTATGAAACTGCTGGTAATCGGCGCAGGAATGATGGGCTCCTCAGCCGCGTATGACATGGCGCGTTGTGCTCGCGTGGAGGCCGTCACCGTTGCCGACGCTGACCTGGGGCGCGCGAAGGAAACCGCGGCCCGGGTGAACAAGCTCACCAGGTCGAAAAAGGCGAAGGCCATCCGCCTCGATGCGGCCAACCCTCGCGCGGCCCGCAAGCTGATGTCGGCCCACGACGGCGCACTCTCGGCAGTTCCCTACTTCTACAACTACGAATTGGCCAAGGCGGCGGTGGACGCGGGCTGCCACTTTGCAGACCTGGGCGGCAACAACACGGTTGTGCGCCGCGAGCTCGAACTGGACAAGAAGGCGGCGAAGAAGAAGGTCAGGATCGCGCCGGATTGCGGGCTATCCCCGGGTATGGCGTCGGTCCTCGGAGGAGAGCTGCTGCGCCGCATCGGAGGCAAGGCAGACGCGCTGAAGATTTATGTGGGCGGGCTCCCGCAGAAACCGAAGCCGCCATTCAACTACGAACTGGTGTTTTCCGTGGAAGGCCTGATCAATGAATACGCCGAGCCTGCGATCATCCTGCGGGGCGGCAAGAAGGTAGTGATAGAGCCGCTATCGGAGGTCGAGCCGTTTCGGATCGATAGACTGACGGAGTTGGAGGCGTTCCACACCTCCGGAGGGACCTCCACCCTGCCCGAGACATTCGCCGGTGCGGTTGGCGAGTGCTTCGAGAAAACGCTGCGCTATCCGGGGCACGTCGCGATGATCCGCGCGCTGTACGACTTCGGCCTGTTCTCGAAGGAAAAGCGCAAGATTGGTAAGGCGGAAATCACTCCACGCGCCCTGATGGCGAACCTGATGGTCGAGAAGCTGAGCGGAAAGGCTCCGGACATGACCGTAATGCGGATCGAGGCGCATCGCGGAGCGGCCGTGCAGAGCTTTACGCTGATTGATCGCTTCGACCCGGCGACCAAGCTGACCTCCATGATGCGCACGACGGCATGGCCGGCGAGCGTCGTGCTCCAGATGATGGTCTCGGGCGAGGTGGAGAAGTATGGTGCGGTGCTGCAAGAGCGCGACGTTCCTGCCAGTCAGTTCCTTTCGGAGATGGGGGCGCGTGGCATTGAGATCCGGTACGAGGCGCAGGAGTCGGGAAAAGCAAACATCGCGGTGAGGGGGAGATAGCGTTCACCGTCAGCGCTATTCAGCATTCAGCACTCGGCATTCAGCACTCGGCCGTCTGGCTGGGCGTTCAGCGGGGCGCGTCATTGTAGTTCCAAGGGACCGCACATGCGATGAGTCCGCCCGAGCGGAGCGAGGCCGGGTGTGCCGTTAGCCCAGAGCGTCGGGCGAAGCCCGAAAGCTCTGGGGGTGGCGCCCAATGCAATCGCCCGCCTGAGGGCACGAAGTGCCCGAAGCCTTTCACCCGAACATCGATGGTCTCAACGCTGAAGACCAGGCCTCGGCCGCCGCGCGGCCTTCGGGCTCTCCACTCGCGATCGCGATACCCAGGGCTTTTGCGCTTTGCGCAACGCCCTGGGCTAAATGCAAGCCCGGCCTCGCTGCGCTCGGGCGGCACTCTCCTCGGACAGCATCCGCTCGACGGCACTCGGTTTCAGGACCGCTGCGCTCGGGCGACTCTCTCATCGCATGGCTCTCCGCTCGGACGGATCACGGGCGTCACTCCACTAAACGGCGCCAAAACAACAGGCGCGGCGATTGCCGCGCCTGTTTTCATTTCGAAGGACATCAGTATTCCGCGAGCTTCTTCATCTCCTCGAACATGTCGTCCGGTTGCGGCAGGATCACGTCTTCCAGGATCGGCTGATACGCGACGAACGTGTCTTTCGCGCCGAGGCGGCGAACCGGCGCGTCGAGCCGATCGAACAGTTCGTCCGCGATGCGGGCTGCGATCTCGGCTCCGTAGCCCCAGCTCAGCATGTCCTCGTGAAGGACAAACGCGCGATTCGTCTTGCTGACCGAAGCGGCAATCGCTTCCCAGTCATACGGACTGAGACTGCGCAGGTCGATCAGTTCGACGCTGACGCCCTGTTCGCGCTCGAGGCGCTGGGCAGCCTGCAAGGCGCGCGGCAGCGTCGCTCCGTAGGTGATGCAGGTCAGGTCTGTGCCCTGCTTGACGACCTTCGCCTTTCCGAACGGGACCATGTAGTCCGGCCCCGGGTACGGCGCGCGCCCGAAGGTCTCGCGGTACAGACGCTTGTGCTCGAGGAACAGGACCGGGTCATCGCAGCGGATCGCAGTGCGCAGCAGACCGGCTGCGTCCAAGGCGTTGGACGGGAAGACAACGCGCATTCCGGGCGTGTGCGTGAAGATGCTCTCGCCGCATTGCGAGTGATACACCGAACCGCCGGTGAGATAGCCTCCGATGGCCACGCGCACCACGGCCGGGCAGGAGAAGTTCCCGTTGGAGCGCCAGCGGATCAGCGGCAGCTCGTTGCGAAGCTGCTGCATCGCCGGCCAGATGTAATCGAAGAATTGAATCTCGACCACGGGCTTCATGCCGCGAGTGGCCATGCCGACCGCGCGCCCGACAATGTTGGCTTCCGCCAAAGGCGAGTTAAAGACGCGTTCGGAGCCGAAGTCGCACTGCAACCCGGCCGTGAGCTTGAATACGCCGCCCTTGCCCTTCACCTGCTTTTCCGACAGGTAGTTTTCGCGCGAGCAGTCGGCCACATCTTCGCCAAACAGCACGATGCGCTCGTCGCGCTTCATCTCGTCGCGCAAGGTGGCGTTGATGAGGTCGGCCATCGTCTTGTCCGGATTCTTGCCCTCAACGGCGCCGGCAAACTTCGGT
>Ga0196976_1001124_pt1 | contig 13195 bp, 12 predicted proteins | sample S3v_513CmetaG_FD_148644 | JGI IMG/M metagenome (GOLD analysis project Ga0196976, IMG submission 148644) | Soil microbial communities from Anza Borrego desert, Southern California, United States - S3+v_5-13C | ecosystem: Environmental > Terrestrial > Soil > Desert | place: USA: California...
TATGTCCGCCTTGATGTCCGCCTTGATGTCCGCCTTAATGTCCGCCTTTACGTCCGCAGTTCTGTCCGTCTTTACGTCGACAGGTTCATCAATCAGCCGAAACACTCTCTCACTCGCCGCCATCGCCTGCTGCAGGATGTTGAACTTGTCCGCCAGGTCCTGCAGCGGCTGGTAGAAACGCCGGATGAGTTGCAGGAAGGCAGCGACAGTGCCGACCGTGAGCGTCCCCACCTCGACACGCCGCGCACCCGCAACGATGAGCAGTGCCAGTGCCACCGACGAGAGGATTTCGATGGCCGGGAAGTACAGCGCGTAATACGTGATCGACCGCAGGTGCACGCGCAGGTGGTCGCGGTTCAGCGCGTCGAACCGCGCGCGCTCGGCGTCCTCCATCCCGAACAGCTGCACGATGCGCATCCCGGTGATGCGTTCCTGCAGAAATGCATTGATCTTCGCCAGACGGGCACGAATCTCACGGTAGGCATGCCGGACGGCTCGCTGGAACAGCTGCGACGTGAGTCCGATCAGCGGAATCACCGCAAACGACCACAGCGCCAGCTGCCAATCGATGGCAAGCATGACCGCGCCGATCGCGAACAGCGCGAACAGGTCACCCAGTCCCGCCACGACGCCGGCGGTGAACAGCTCGTTGAGCGATTCGACGTCCGACGTCACCCGGGTCACAAGCCGGCCAACGGGATTCCGGTCGAAGAAGCGCACCGGGAGTCGCTGCAGGTGCGCGAAGATGTCCACGCGCAATTGCTGCATTACCCGCTGCCCCAGCAGCGCCGTCATGATGGTCTGGGCGTACGACGCACCAAACCCGAGCAGCAGCGCGAGCACCATCGCGCCCGCGGCACGCCACGCGAGCGCGGCATTCCCCGCGGGAATCGCAACGTCGATCACGTACTGCGTCAGCAAGGGTCCTGCGAGCTGCAGCAGCCCCTCCAGCATGAGCAGTCCGAGCGCGCCAGCAACGAGGCGTGACTGCGGACGCGCGTACGCCATGAGCCGGCGCATGAGCCTGCTGTCGTACGCACGGCCGATGACATCCTCGTCGTGCTCTGCTGTGCTTCCAGCCGTCATCCGGGAATGCTAGCGGTCGTCGGCGATTGCGCGAAACACGCACGTTGCGAACACAACTGGTATGGCCGTTGCGATTGCAGGCGTCCGGATTCTGTGACCCCACTTGGAGGTTTTCATATGTCAATTCTTGCTTGGATTGTCCTCGGGCTGATCGCCGGCGCCATCGCGAAAGCGGTAATGCCCGGCAACGACCCGGGCGGTATCATCGTCACGATTCTCATCGGAATCGTTGGCGCGTTCCTCGGCGGCTTCCTCGGCAACATGATTGCCGGATCCGGCCTGAACGGGTTCTCCCTCTGGAGCATCCTGCTCGCCGTCGTTGGTGCGGTCCTGCTGCTTTGGATCTATCGCGTCGCCACACGCGGACGGGCCCGAAATACAGTCTGACCAGTCCGTAGATGCGCGGTCGGCCGTGCCTTTCAACGAGGGCACGGCCGATCGTACATCAGGTCTCCGCATCGCGTTAATTTGCGACTGTGAAGGACTTTATCGTCGTCAAAGGCGCACGGCAGCATAACCTGAAAGGGATCGATCTCGAGATTCCGCGGCGCGCCGTGACGGTGATTACCGGCCCGTCAGGCTCCGGGAAGTCCTCCCTCGCGTTCGATACGATTTACGCTGAGGGACAGCGCCGGTATGTGGAGTCGCTGTCGGCGTATGCCCGTCAATTCCTGGAACGGATGGAGAAGCCCGATGTGGATGTTATCGAGGGTCTCTCACCCGCGGTCGCGATCGAGCAGAAAAATCCTACGCGGACGTCGCGCTCCACGGTCGGGACCGCCACGGAGATCTACGATTATCTCCGACTCCTCTGGGCGCGCATCGGTCGAACCTACTGCAGGGTCTGCGATCGCGAGCTGAAGCCGGACACGGTACAGTCCGTAACTGACGCTGTACTCTTGCTGCCGGAAGGCACCCGCTTTTCCGTTGCCTTCCCCCTGCGTCTTTCCGACGCGGTCACGCACGAGGTCGTCGTCGAGAACCTCCGTGCGCAGGGCTTCGTTCGCGTCCAGGCGGACGCACAGGTCCATCGTCTCGAGGATCTGCCGACCGCCATCGATCTCACGCGGTCCAAGGAATTGTTCGTCGTCGTCGACCGACTTGCGAATTCAGACAGCGCTCGTGGTCGGCTGATCGACGCCGTCAGTGCGGCCTTTCGGGAAGGGGACGGCGATTGTGCCATCCTGTTCGAAACGCCGGTGGCCACGCCGCATTCGCCGCTGCCGGTGCGTACCTGGCGATTCACCGAACGGTTCGAGTGCCCCAATGACGGCACGCGAGCGCCCACGCCAACCCCGCAGCTCTTCTCCTTCAACAGTCCGAGGGGGGCGTGCGGCGAGTGCAATGGATTTGGCGCCATTCTCGAATACGACGAAGCGCTGATCGTTCCCCATGCGGAGCGAACGCTGCGCGATGGCGCGATCGATCCGTGGACAATGCCGCGGTACGACAACAAGCGGCGCGCGCTCGCCGAATTCGCCAAACGCGAGCGTATTCCCATGGATGTCCCCTGGGCACGTATTTCCGCAACGGCTCGCGAGAAGCTCCTGCACGCCAAGGTGCGCGGCTACAAGGGCATCTTCCCGTTTCTGAAGGATCTCGAAGAGAAGCGATACAAGCAGTACATCCGGGTGTTCCTGCGCCGATACCAATCCGCGAAGGTGTGCCCCACGTGCGGCGGTGCCAAGCTGCAACCCGACGCCTTGCAGGTGCGAATCGCCGGAACGACCATCGCGCAGATCGCCGAGCTGCCCATCGATGCCCTCACCGAATGGTTGCAGCATGTGCAGCTGACGCCGTTCGAGCATGGCGTCGCGGATCACTTGCTGAAGGAAGCGCGTGACCGCGTGCAATTTCTCTGCGATGTGGGACTCAATTACCTGACGCTGCATCGTGGCACACGCACGCTCTCCGGCGGCGAAGCGCAACGTATCGGCCTCGCGAACTCGCTGGGGGCGCGGCTGGTTGACACGCTCTATGTGCTCGACGAGCCGTCCATTGGGCTCCACCCCCGCGACATGGCGCGACTGCTTCGGCTGCTGACGCGACTGCGGGATACCGGGAACACGGTACTCATCGTGGAACACGATCCCGAAGCCATCCGGGCCGCCGACTACATGGTGGAGCTCGGCCCCGGAAGCGGTGAGCGAGGCGGCGCAGTCGTCTTCGCCGGACCAATGAATCGCGCGCACGAGAGCCCCCTCACAGGCCAGTACCTCACGGGCGCGAGAACCATTCCGCTTCCAAAAAGTCGTCGCAAGCTCGGGCCCCGCTGGCTGACACTCACTGGCGCGCGCGAGCACAACCTCAAAGGTGTCGATCTCAAAATTCCCCTTGGCGCTGTCACGGCCATCACCGGTGTGTCGGGGTCCGGCAAGAGCACCCTCGTATACGACGTCCTGCTGCGCGCGCTCGAGACGCGCCTGCATGGCGAACATTCCGCCAAACAACACCTCGGTGAGCGCGTGGGTGCGTACGAGGAGATCAGCGGATACGATGCCCTGGACGAGGTAGTGTGCATCGACCAGAGCCCCATTGGAAAATCGCCGCGATCGAATCCGGTGACGTACGTGAAGGCGTTCGACGAGGTGCGGCGGCTGTTTGCCGATGCCCCGCTCTCGCGCCAGCGACGCTATACGCCGGGCACGTTCAGTTTCAACGTCGCCGGGGGGCGCTGCGAGAAATGCGAGGGCGCGGGCTACCTGGAAGTCGAGATGGTCTTCATGGCCGACGTCTTCGTGCCATGCGACGAATGCGGCGGCAAGCGATTCCGCACCGACGTCCTCGATGTCACTGTTGCCGGCCGGAATATCCACCAGGTGCTCGAGCTCACGGTGGACGAAGCGATTCGCGCATTCCCGCGCGAAGAAAAACTCGGTCAGGCACTCTGGCAGCTCCAGCAGGTCGGGCTGGGATACCTCCGGCTCGGCCAACCCGCGACAACGCTGTCTGGCGGTGAGGCGCAACGACTCAAGATCGCTCGCGAGCTGGCGACCGCAAGCCGAAAGAGCGGCAAGAAGCTCTATCTCATGGACGAACCCACGACCGGCCTGCACCTGGAGGACATTCGCAAGCTCGCACAGGTATTCGACCGTCTCGTGGATGCCGGACATACCTTGCTCCTCATCGAGCACAACCTCGACGTGATCAAGCTGGCTGACTGGGTTGTTGATCTGGGGCCGGAGGCGGGTGCTGGCGGCGGGCAGATTGTGGCGGAAGGGCGTCCTGAGGACATCATTTCCGTGGCAAATTCACACACCGGGCGCTGGCTTCGCACCGTGCTTCCCGCTAATTTTCATGGCTCAGCGACACCGATCCCCAGTAGCTCAGCTGGTCAGAGCATCCGACTGTTAATCGGAGGGTCGTAGGTTCAAATCCTACCTGGGGAGCTTCGTCCAACTCTGCGTCCCGCCTGATGCTTTGTACGTCGGCGGGTCGTTTTTTTTGAGGTGAGCGTCCCAGCGACTGCCGGATGGCGCGCCTAGTACCCCGAGATGAGAAACGTGTACTTCGAGCCGACCGTGAAGGCGGGGGCATTTCCGACGAGTCGCATGGCGGTGTGCCCCAGCTTCTCATCCGGAATGACGAACGACACGCCGATGGCGACGCCGGTGTTCGTGAACTGGGTGCCACTCACCAACGTCCAGTTCTCGTAATCCATCGTCCACCGCTCCTTCTGCATTTCGAAGCCCGTGGGCAGGTAAATCGACAGGTTGCTCGGCAACTGACCGCCCGGCGCTTCGCGGGGGAAGTACCCACTGTCGACATAGAACGTCATCGCCGCGTGACGCATCACTCCGAAATCGCCCAGGATCTGGGTCGCAGTGGCCCGCCGCTTCATCTCCGTGAATTTTGGAACCACCACCGCCGAGAGGATGCCGACAATCGTCATGGCCATCAGCATCTCGACGAAGGTAAACCCGCCGCGAGTCTTCACGGTTCCCGGCCCTGAATCCGCTGCGGACTGTCTCCGAGGAACACGCGAAGGTCCTGGTTCGAGAGGAGCACGACCTCCTGCGCAGCGTCCATCCTGAGGCGCAGCTCGAACAGCGAGTCCGCGAGGAGCCTGTACTGCACCGTTGAAGTCCCTTCGCCGATCTCCGCGAGCGACGCGGGATACGCACCGCGTTGCGCGCGCACCCCTTCGATGCGCTGGGCGAGCATGAACAGCGCGACTCGCGCGTTGGCATCCGCCTGGTCCGGTGGGAGCACGCTGCGACTTCCCCAGATGAACTCCGGACGCGCCACCATCGAGTAGACGGAGAACGCGAGCAGCGGAGCGCAGACTGCGGTCGCAGCGATGATCCGCCCGCGGCGCCGAATCGGTTTCGCCTCGGAAATCTCCTGGTGGACCCGAACCGCGTGATCCATGACGTCGCGTAACGCGAGTGCGCGCTCGACCTCGGCGTTCTTTCCGGCGGGCGCACCCGGCAATGCCGGCGTCTTGCGCGCAGGGCTTCGCGGAGGCGGCTTCGTCACTGGTGACCGGCTCGTGACGTCGGCGGGGTGGGCTGGGGTTTCACGACGAATCAATGTTACGGTATGCGCGCGGTGCGGCAAGCAAAAAAGTCCGGCCCAACTGCGGCCGGCGCTTCTATATTGTGACCTGCGTCCGCGCACACACCTCCGCCATGACACAGCGTTCCACGTCGACTCGTTCGCGCTCCCGCTCCGCTGCTCCGGTTGTCGGCGTCGTGATGGGCAGCAAGTCGGACTTGAAGCACATGGAGGCCGCGGTGACGATGCTTCGGGAGCTTGACGTCCCGTGCGAGGTTCGCATCGTGTCCGCGCATCGCACACCGGACTGGATGTTCGAGTATGCCAGCACCGCCGAATCGCGCGGGCTGGAAGTGATTATCGCCGCGGCGGGAGGCGCCGCGCACCTCCCCGGGATGATCGCGTCGAAAACGGTCCTTCCTGTCCTGGGCGTTCCAATGCCTGCCACGGCGCTCAATGGCGTCGACGCGCTCCTCTCGATCGTACAGATGCCGCGCGGCGTTCCGGTGGGCACCCTCGCCATCGGCGAGCCAGGAGCAGCGAACGCTGCACTCCTCGCCACCGCGATCGTGTCGCAGACACGGCCGGAGCTGCGCGAGCGATTGCGCGCGTGGCGAGCGAAGCGCACCGCGGAGGTGCTTCGCGAGCGGGACGTCGACCACTCGGCGGGGTAACCGTGGCGTCCATCCCGCCCGGTTCTACCATTGGCATTCTCGGCGGCGGCCAGCTCGGGAGGATGACGGCACTGGCGGCGCGATCCATGGGCTACCGCCTCCATGTGCTCGATCCCGACGCACTCTGTTCGGCGTCTCCCGTCGCCGATCGCGTCGTGGCCGCTCCATTCGATGACGTGGATGCTGCGCGCGACTTTGCGCGCCACTGCGACGTGATCACGCTGGAGATCGAGCAGATTGCCACCAGCGTGCTCGACGCGGCAGCGCAATTCGCGCCCACGCGCCCCGCATCCGGTGTGATTGGAATCATCCAGGATCGGGCGAAACAGAAGGAATGGCTCGCCACCAACGGATTTCCGCTCGGTGCGTTCCGGGTCGCCACTTCCGCGACCGAACTGCACGGGGCCATGGAAGAGATGGGCGACGCATACGTGAAATCATGTCGTGGCGGTTATGACGGACGAAGCCAGCTGCGTGTCGGCGCCGGCGACGCCTCTGCACCGGCCTGGCGTGCGCTGGGCGAAATGCCCGTCGTTGTCGAGCGGGCGTTGAGCCTCGCCGCGGAATTATCCGTGATGGTCGCGCGGCGCCCGGGCGGTGAGTCGGTGGCGTATCAGCCCGCGCTCAATCACCACGAACGACAGATCCTGTCATGGTCGCTGATACCGGCTCCGATTGCTCCCGCCCTTGCAGCACGGGCGACCGAGCTCGCGCTCGGCATTGCTGCACAGCTGCAGCTGGAAGGTATTCTTGGCATCGAGCTGTTTCTTACGAGCGACGGTGCACTGCTCGTGAATGAGCTGGCCCCTCGTCCTCACAACTCGTATCACGCGAGTGAACGTGCCTGTGTCACCGGTCAGTTTGAGCAGATTACTCGGGCCGTGTGCGACCTGCCGCTGGGTGACGTCTCGATCGTCCGACCCGGCGCCATCGTCAACCTGTTTGGTGATCTCTGGGCGGACGGGTCGCAGCCGGATTTTTCCGCGGCGCTTGGCGATCCCCGCGTCCGGCTGCACCTGTATGGCAAGCGCGGCCCCCGACCCGGTCGCAAGATGGGTCATCTATCGGCGATAGGAGGATCGTCTGCCGATGCCCTGCGGGCGGTGCGTGACGCAGCGTCGAAACTGGGGCTCGTGACAGCGGACATGCCATCCGGCCTTCACGACATCGGCGTGCGCGCATGAGCCTCGGCCGCATCGAGGACTTTGCGCTCGAACGGTATTTCGCTCGCTGGGAGTTTGCGGTCGAGCATCAGCTCAGTGCGTCCGACGTCGAACCATTGACGCTGGCGGAAGTGCTTGCGCTCGCCGACGCCGATGCGCGCGGCCGGTGGGACGCACTCACCCTGGGATACACGGAGTCGCGGGGATTGCCGGCACTGCGACAGGAAATCGCAGCGCTGTATGAGGGCATTTCAGCGGAGCAGGTGGTGGTGCTCAGTGGAGCCGAAGAGGGCATTCTGCTGACGATGCTGGCCTTGCTGTCCCCCGGGCAACACGCCGTGGTGGTCACTCCCGCCTATCAGTCGCTTCATTCCGTTCCTCGAGCGGCGGGCGCGTCGGTCACGCGCGTCCCGCTGCTCGCCGAGCGGCATTTCGTGCTCAATGCAGATGACGTGGAGCGCGCGGTGACTCGGCACACGCGCGTGATCGCGGTGAATTTCCCGCACAACCCCACGGGCGCACATATCGGTCGCGATACGCAGCGCCGGCTTGTGGAAATCGCCGACAACGCGGGAGCGGTGTTCTTCTCGGACGAGGTCTACCGCGGGCTGGAGTACGAGGCACACGAACGCCTACCCGCTGCCGCAGATCTGTCAGCAACGGCAGTAAGCCTTGGCGTGATGTCGAAGTCGCTGGCACTCGCCGGACTTCGCATCGGATGGTTGGCGTCCCGCAACGCCCCGCTGCTCGAGCGAGTTGCCCGGCTGAAGGACTATTCGACGATCTGCAATAGCGCCCCGTCTGAGGTGCTGGCACTCATTGCGCTGCGCGCGCGCGAACAGCTCTGGAAGCGCTCACGCGATATCGTGTCGATGAACCTGCAGCGTGTGACGGCATTCATCGCAGAACGGCCGTCGCAGATCGACTGGATTCCGCCGCGCGCCGGAACCGTGGCACTTCCCCGATTCCTCGATCGCGACGCGGCGAGCGTGTCCACGCAGCTGGCTGAGCATGAACGGACGCTGTTGATGCCAGGAGCTGTTTTCGGTGCAGATCCCGACCAGTTCCGCCTCGGATTGGGGCGCCGGGATCTGCCGCTCGCCCTCGAGCGACTGGCGCGTGTGCTTCGAAGCACTCCGGGTGCGTGACGTACGGCGGCCACAACAGGCATCGCACTTGCTGCCTGTCTCCACATGAGGAACAAAGGGAAACGCTGGCTTCGGTTGGCGATTGGCGCGATGGTGGCGGGCGCAATGACTCCGGCCGTCCTGCGCTGGGTGCGCCGTGCTGGTGCGGCGAATCGGGCGGTCGACATGCGCATGACCCTGGTCGTGGAGCGTCCGGTCGCCGAGGTGTTCGAGTTCTGCCGCGACTTCGCCAACTTTCCGGAGATCGTCGATGTCCTGCTGAGCGTCGAGGACTATCAGGATGGCCGATCACACTGGGCCGTTCGCTCGCCGACGGGTCAGGCCATCGAATGGGATGCCGTGGTGACCAAGTATGTGCCGAATTCCGTGATCGCGTGGGAGAGCGTCCGCAACTCGACCGTCCAGTCCACAGGACTCATGCGGTTTTCGCCCCTGTCCGTCAGTGAAACCCGGCTGGACCTCTCGCTGACGTACCTGCCGCGCAGTACCAACCTGAGCGAAGCGTTCGCGGCGCTGCTTTCCGGACGCAACAGAGATCGTATCCGCAGCGAGTTGGTCTCTGCCACTCGCGCGCTCGGCACGCGCACCGCGGACTCCTCGGACGAGGAGGAGGCTCGGCTGCGAATCCCGAATCGGCCGGACCTGTCCCCGGCAGACCTCCCGGCGGAAGCGACCCTCTAGGAACCGTTCGGCGATACCGGAACCCCGCTCCGCCGGTCCGTACGGCGTCGCTCGACAATATCTGCATTCTCGCCGACCACCGGCGTGGTATCGACCTCGATGAGCCGGAATGGAGACCGGTCAGGCAGCTGCTCCTGCAGAAGCGGAAGCGACACGTTGTAGACGGGGATTCCTTTGGAGGTCTGCCCTTCCAGCGAACCCTTATGCGCGTGGCCATGGAACACCGCGCTCACGTTGAATCGCGTCAGGGGTTCTTCCAGGCGACTGGACCCCAGGAATGGATAGATCTCCAACGGCTCACCGACGACGGTTTCGCGAATTGGCGCATAGTGCGTGATGGCGATGCGACGCTCGCTCTTCAGGCGTGCAAGCGCGGATTCAAGCTTCAGCGCTTCGTTGATCGTCTCGTGGACGAATGCCTTGATGACAGCCTCACCCCACGCGCCGAGGGCGCCGCGACCAAAGCCGCCGCAGAAGCCGCGAATCCCCGCAAATCCGACCCCGTGGACCTCGTAAATGTCACCGTCGAGCATGCGAACGCCCGCGTCCGCGAGAATCGCCATGATCTCTTTCTCCTCACCCGCTTCGAGGTCGTGGTTTCCCAAGACCCCGACTGCCGGTATGCGGAGGCTGGAGGTGACGTCCTTCGCGAGAATCCTTGCCTCTTCCGCCAGCCCGAAATCCGTCAGGTCGCCGGCGATGACCAGCACGTCAGCCTTTTCCGTGATCTCGGCGAATAAGGACTGCAGCGAGCCCTGTGACGCCTTGCTGTAGTGAATGTCGCTGACCGCGGCGACGCGTACCACGTGGTTTTTCATCATGCCGGGGATCACAGAACTTTCCGGGCCACCAGACCGGACTGATCCGTGGAAAGGCACTGCTTCTTGCATTTGGAGGCGGGCACATGGCTTACCAATCCACACTCGACGATCCGGTCCGGGATACCAACGCGTTCTATCGCCGCACGCTGCACGTGCTGAGCGACGCACACGTTCCCTTTCTCGTCGGCGGTTCGCACGCCTACCTCCAATACACCGGAATCGTCCGCAACACCAAGGATTTCGATCTCTTCATTCAGCGGAATCACCTCGATCGCGCCCTCGACGCGCTGCGCGACTCCGGCTACCGCACCGAGATCACCTTTCCTCATTGGCTGGCCAAGGCGCATCAGGCCGGGGACCACGTCGACCTTGTCTTCAGTTCGGGTAACGGAATCTGCCGGGTGGATGAGGGCTGGTTTGACAACGCCCTCGAAGCCGAGGTGCTGGGCATGCCGGTGAAGATCGCGCCCATCGAGGAATTTCTCTGGCAGAAAGCCTTCGTGATGGAGCGGGAACGCTTCGACGGTGCTGACATCATGCACCTCCTCAGGCATTGCGCGGAGCAAATCGACTGGGAGAGACTCGTTGAACGATTCGACCGCTACTGGCCGCTCCTGCTGACGTACCTCACGATGTTCACGTTCATCTACCCGTCCGAAAAGCAGCGGCTGCCGATGGCGATCTTCACGGACCTCATGGCGCGGATGCAGAAGGAGATCGAGCAGGGCGGAGACAGCACGGATCGAGTGTGCCAGGGAACGTTGGTCTCCCGGGGGCAGTACATGATCGACATCGGTCAGTACGGGTTCGCGGACGCCCGGCTGCTTCCGCGCGGCAACATGAGCGCTGAAGATGCCATCTACTGGACCTGGGCCATCGAGAACGTGGATTGAGGCTCCGCGGCCCTGGCGGCTGACACTTCAAACCATCGGGTATCGTAGAACTGTCTATTCCCAGTCCTCTACGGAGCCCGGTCCGCATGCATTCCCATCTCGCCAGAGTCCTGTCGGTCGCGATTCTCCTTGCGTCGCCGTTACAGGGCCAGGTGGAGCAACGCACCCTCCGCGGTACCACCGTGGCGGTATACAATCTTGTGGGCCTTTTGCGCGCGGTGCCGGCAACCGGCGATGCCGTCACGGTCGAGATCACGCGGCGGGGCGCGGACGGCAACCAGCTGAAGATCGAGACAGGTCCCGTCCGGGGACGCGAAACGCTTCGCATGGTGTATCCCAGCGACCGCATCGTCTATTCAGCGGCACGTCATCGCGGCCAGCGCACCACGCTGAACGTGCGGGAGGATGGGACCTTCAGTGACGGGGACTCGAACGAGCGCGGTCGTGATCGCGTCGAGATTCGGGGCTCCGGATCCGGACTGGATGCCCATGCTGACCTCGTCGTCGGTATTCCACGCGGCCAGCGCATCGAGCTCTTCCTCGCTGTCGGACGAGTCGAGATGGCGAACGTCGAGGGGGACATTCTCGTTGATGTGGGTGCCGCGGAAGTGGACGTCGCCGGTGCGAAAGGGAATCTCGTGTTCGATACAGGATCCGGGCATGTCTCGTTGCGTGACGTGATTGGCAACGTCGACCTGGATACCGGGTCCGGTGGACTCACCGTGGATCGACTGAAGGGCGATGTGCTCAACATCGATTCCGGTTCGGGGGGCATCCGCGGCGCCGACATCGAGGTGCGCGAGCTGCGAGCCGACGTCGGTTCCGGCGGGCTGCGACTCAGCGCCGTCAAAGCCGCCCGAATCGTGGCGGAAACCGGAAGCGGCGGGGTGGACCTGGGGCTGCTGACGAACGTCGAACTGCTGGACGTGGAAACGGGATCCGGGGGTGCGACCATCCGCGCGCCGGCTAGCCTCAGCGCCGAGATCGAAGCGGAGACGGGTAGCGGCGGGTTCTCAACGGATTTCGAAATCGTGACCCGGCGATTCAGCCGGAATCACGTTGTCGGACGGATTGGCGACGGCAAGGGCCGGGTGCGACTCGAGGCTGGATCGGGATCGATCCGCTTGCTCAAGAACTAACGCCGCTCGCGAACGACGCTCGCGAGCGACGTCAGCGCCGTTAGCTGGCCGCCTGCGCAGGGACCCGACCGAAGCGACGCTCGCGGGATTCGAAGTCCCGAATGGCGTTCTGCAGATCGGATTCCTGGAAGTCAGGCCACATCGTTTGCGAGAACACCAGCTCGGCGTACGCGCATTCCCACAGGAGGAAGTCGCTCAATCGCTGCTCACCGCCGGTCCGGATCAGGAGATCGACATCCCGGACCGGCGCCGGATCGTGGTCAACGTCCGCGAGCAGCTGCGCGAAACGCTCGCGCGTCAGCGTGGTCGTGACCTCACGGGCCTTGGACGCTGCGCGAAGAATGGCGTCCCGCGACGAATAATCCACGGCGACGCGAAGATGCAGGTTGCGTCCTCCGGCCGTCATGGCCTCCGCCTGCACGATCGTCTGTCGCAGGGACGCCGGCAGGCGGTCGCGCCGTCCCACGATCGACAGCCGCACACCGTTCTCGAGACACCGCTTCGATTCCACGAGCAGCGAGCGACGGAACAGCCGCATCAGCGCGATGACTTCCGGGCGTGGACGACTCCAGTTGTCGCTGGAGAAGGCGTACAGTGTCAGCGTACCAATCCCGGCGCGAACTGCTGATTCGACGACGTTTCGGGCGGTGCGGACCCCCGCGGTATGGCCGGCGGATCGTGGCAGTGATCGCGCGGTGGCCCAGCGCCCGTTCCCGTCCATGATGATTGCGACGTGCATCTGCGCACGCTCCGGATGCGGCGAAGGATGCCGCGGTGTTGTCGGTGTCATGGCGTGCAGGCGTTAGCGGTCTCGCGTGGCGCGGATGAGCGCTTCCATGTGATCGAGATATTTCTCGAGCGCGCGGCGACCGGATGCCGTCAGCGCGTAGCTCGTGCGCGGCATGCGCCCCTCGAAGCTCTTGTTGCACGTGACGTAGTTCGCCTCCTCCAGCTTCCGGGCGTGGACACTGAGGTTGCCGTCGGTCGTGTTCATGAGCTGCTTCAGGTCGTTGAAGCTCAGCGATTCATTCACGGCGAGCGCGCTGACAATACCGAGCCGCAGGCGTTCGTGAATGAGACGGTCCAGCCCCAG
>Ga0196976_1001125_pt1 | contig 13182 bp, 9 predicted proteins | sample S3v_513CmetaG_FD_148644 | JGI IMG/M metagenome (GOLD analysis project Ga0196976, IMG submission 148644) | Soil microbial communities from Anza Borrego desert, Southern California, United States - S3+v_5-13C | ecosystem: Environmental > Terrestrial > Soil > Desert | place: USA: California...
GCGCAGGAGAAACTGCAGGAGCTCGAGGCGCAGACCGACGACCTGCGCGGTGCGTTGCGCGCGCTGCGGGAGCTGCCGTACGGCGATGACGAGCGCGCCGCAGTGATCGCCTGGAGCTACGCGGGAGAGTCGGCGTGGCGCCTGGCGCAGGGCGACGCGCGCATCGAGCTCGTGATCGCGCTCGATTCCAACGTCACCGAGGGGTGGGTGTATCAGTCGCGCGAGGCGCTGGCCGCCGCCGGCAGCGCGCCGCGGCGCGCGCGGTTTGTCGAATTCAGCAAGCGCACTCCCGAATGGACCGGGCTCGCGCACGGCAACTTCAACGCGCTGGAAGGGATGATCCCGGCGGTGGCCGGCATCGATCGCGTGCAGCCGTGGTCGAGCGCCGGCCCGAAGGCGAAGAGTGGCTACGAACGGCTGTCGCGCCGCGTCGGCGAGGAACTGGAGACGACGTTCCGCAAACCGCGGCCGAAGGCGGCCTGGGTGCCGGTCGCGCTGCGCGCCGCGGACGGGGCGACGGTCGACGGGGAGCTGTACCGCGCCGCCGGCGACGGCCGGTCGTGCGTCGCGCTCTTCCATCAGTCGGGCTCGAGCCGCGGGGAGTACCGGACCATCGGACCGGAGCTGGCGCGGATGGGATACACCGCCCTGGCCATCGACGTCCGGTGGGGCAATCGCGACCGGTGGCACGACGTGCGGAACGAGAACGCGGCGCGGCATGGAACGCCCGAGGCGTTCGAGCGGCGCGATCAGGCGCGGATCGGCGCGATCAAGGCGGGGGAGCGGCTCGACCTCGACGCGGCGTCGACTGGCTTCGCCGCGACGGCTGCGCGCGCGTCATCGTCTGGGGGGCATCGATTCAGGCCAACGGCGCGCTGGAGCTGGCCGCGCGGCGGCCCGGCGACGTGGCCGCGGTCGTCGACGTCTCGCCCGGCGAATATGCGAAGGACGATCCTGACCGCATGAAGAGCATCGCCGGGCGCGTCACCCAGCCGTCGTTCGTCCTCTGGGGGAGAGACGAAGAGTCGCTGTCGAAGCCGATTTTCGACGCGCTCGCGGGTCCCAAGGCGTCGTATGGATCGACCGGCCGCCACGGCAACGCGGTCTTCTTCGAAGACCCGATCGCCTGGATCCGGCTGCGCGAGTTCCTGGCCCGTACCGCGTCGTAGCCCTTGCAATCCGCGAGGCATCGTCGTATGAGGCCAGCATGACCACGGTCGAAACGACGACGCCCCCCATGACCGCGCAGGAAATCATCGAGCTCACCAGGCGCCACACCATCTTCTCGTGGTCCGCGCAGGGGAGCGTGAGCCCGATCGCCATGGTGCGCGGCGAGGGCATTTACTTCTGGGACGCCGACGGCAAGCGCTACATCGACATGAACTCGCAGCTCATGTGCGTGAACATCGGTCACGGCGAGCCGCGCGTCATCGAGGCCATCCAGCGCCAGGCCGCGGAGCTGGTCTACGCCGGCCCGGGCATGGCCAGTCCGGTGCGCGCGCGCTTCGGAAAGATGCTGGCCGGGCTCACGCCCGGGGACCTGAACCGCTTCTTCTTCACCCTCGGCGGCGCCGAGGCGAACGAGAACGCCATCCGCATCGCGCGCATGGTCACCGGGCGGCAGAAGATCATGGCCCGCTACCGCTCCTACCACGGCGCCACCCTCGGCGCAATCTCACTCACCGGCGATCCGCGCCGCTGGGCCAACGAGCCGGGCATCCCCGGCGTCGTCCGTTTCTTCGACCCGTACGCCTACCGCAGCCACCTCTTCCGCGAAGGCGACAGCGAGGAGCAGTTCACGCGGCGCTGCCTCGAGGAGATCGAAGAGATCATCGCCTTCGAAGGGGGACACACCATCGCCGCGATGTTCATCGAGACCGTCACCGGCACCAACGGCCTGATCGTGCCGCCGGCCGGCTACATCGAGGGGCTGCGCGCCATCTGCGACCGTCACGGCATCCTTCTGGTCTGCGACGAAGTGATGTGCGGCCTCGGGCGCACGGGCCGCTGGTTCGCGGTCGATCACTGGAACGTCGTCCCCGACATGATCACCATGGCCAAGGGCCTCACGTCCGCCTACCTGCCGCTCGGCGCCGTGGCCATGAGCGACCGCATCGCGGCGCACTTTGACAAGAACGTGTTCTACGGCGGACTGACCTACAACGCGCATCCCATGAGCCTCGCCGCCGCGGAAGCGTGCCTGCAGGTCATGCTCGACGACGACATGGTCGGCCACACCGCGCGCATGGGACACGTGCTGGCCGGGCTGCACGCGGAGATGAAGGCCAAGCACCCCTCCGTCGGCGACGTGCGCTCGATCGGCCTCTTCGGCGTGCTCGAGCTCGTGCGCAACCGCCAGACCAAAGAGCCGATGGCGCCGTTCAACGGCACCAGCCCGGAGATGCAGAAACTCGGCGCCTTCCTGCGCGAGCAGGGGATGTACGCCTTCGTGAACTGGAACAACCTCTTCACCAACCCCCCGCTCTGCATCACCGAAGAGCAACTCCGCGACGCCTTCGCCATCATCGACCGCGCGTTAGAGATCACCGACGCCGCCGTCACATAGTGGAGCGCCCGCGTCCCGCCGCCGTCACGTGGAGCGCCGGCGTCCCGTAGTGGAGCGCCGGCGTCCCGCCGGCTGTCGTGGCGGCGTCCCGCGCCGCCACTTCGGGTGGGCGGCGGGAACCGCGCGAGGCTTCGCCATCATCGACCGCGCGTTGGAGATCACCGACGCCGCCGTCACGAAGTAAAGCGCGGAGTCACGAATCCCACGCGATGAGTCGCGAATCCCACGCGATGAGTTGCGGGGCCCACGCGATGAGTCGCGGATGCCACGCGATGAGTTAGGGATGCCACGCGATGAGTCGCGAATGCCACGCGATGAGCCGCGAATCCCACGCGATGAGCCGGGAATCCCACGCGATGAGTCGCGAATGTCACGCGATGAGTTGCGAATGCCACGCGATGAGTTGCGAATGCCACGCGATGGGTTGCGGATGCCACGCGATGGGTTGCGGATCCCACGCGATGAGCCGCGAATGTCACGCGATGAGCCGCACATCCCACGCGATGAGCCGCGAATCCCACGCGATGAATCGCGACGTCCACGCGATGAATCGCGACGTCCACGCGATGAATCGCGACATCCACGCGACGAATCACGAAAACACTGCGGTGTCAGACCTTGACGAACCCGCGACCGTCGATTTCGTTGCGCTGGATCCCGAATTCCGACGCGATGTTGTCCCGTTGCAACATCGTGCGCACCGTTGCCGCAAAGTCGCGCGCGCGTGTCCGATACCTCCTGCCTGCAGCGCCTCGGCGATCTCCTGGACCCCCCACAGCTCCAGGCGAAGCCGCGCCTCTTTCTGCCGCAGCCCGGCCAGCACGTCCGCGATTTTCTTCATGGCGCAACAGTGTCGCAGTTGCGCAACTGTTGCGCGCTTCACCGCAACCGCCAGAAGTCTCCCCCGAGCCCGAGCGACGCGAACAGCTCCTCCGTCTCCTCCACCGTCCGCCGCCGCCACTCCGGGTCGCGCCGGTCCGGGCCGTGCCACGCCTGGGCGAGACGCCACCCCGTCTCCAGCGTCAGCGTCGCGCCGCGCGGCAGGTGCCACTGCCCGCACCAGCGGTCGATGTGCTCTTCGTCCCGGAAGAGCAGCATCGTCTTTCACGTGAAGACGATGTCCTGCCACCACATCCTTGCGGGGATGGCGAAGTGCATGATCCCGCCGCCTTTGACGGTATCGCCTTCGACGTCCACGCGCATCAACGCCCCGCAGTCGCCGCAGCTCGTCTCGATGTGCGCGTCGCTCTTCGCCATGGCCGCAATCCCGAGCGCGTCCCAGATGCAGTTCCCGAACGCCCGGATGGACGGCGTGTGCACGAGAAACGGCGTCGGCACCGCGGAGAAGGGAGGGGCCATCAGGATCTCCCCCGCGTCGTCGAGCACCAGCACCCGCCCCGCGGCCAGGCGCTGCAGCGCCTGGCGGTCGCCGAGCTCCGCGGCCGACGGAGCGCGGCCGGTGCGGAGCAGCGCGTCGTAGATGCGGGCGCGGATCTCGAGGTCGCTCATCGCAGACGATCTGGAGTGCGGCAGCGCCAGCTGCCGCTCTCCATGGCGGCAGCGCCAGCTGCCGCCCGCCGCGGCTTGCGCCGCGGCATGGAGAGCGCGAGCTGGCGCTCGCGCACTCCAGATAGGATATCTTCCGCGCGCCATGATCGACAAAGTCATCGCCTCCGCGGCCGAGGCCATCCGGGACATTCCGGACGGCGCCACGCTGGTCGTCGGCGGCTTCGGGTTGTGCGGCATTCCGGAGAATCTGATCAACGCGCTGGTCGACAAGAAAGTCACCGGCCTGACCTGCGTCTCGAACAACGCCGGCGTGGACGACTGGGGCCTCGGCCTGCTCCTGCAGACCCGGCAGATCCGCAAGATGGTCTCCTCCTACGTCGGCGAGAACGCGGAGTTCGAGCGGCAGTACCTGGCCGGCGAGCTGGAGGTCGAGTTCGTCCCGCAGGGGACGCTGGCCGAGCGCATGCGCGCCGGCGGCGCCGGCATCCCCGCCTTCTTCACTCCCGCGGGCTTCGGCACCATCGTCGCGGAAGGAAAGGAGACGCGCGAGTTCGACGGGCGCATGTACGTCATGGAGCGCGGCATCGTCGGCGACTTCTCGCTGGTGGCCGCGTGGAAGGGCGACCGCCTCGGCAATCTCGTCTACCGCAAGACCGCGCGCAACTTCAATCCGATGGCCGCCACGGCCGGACGCATCTGCATCGCCGAGGTCGAAGAGCTCGTCGAGCCGGGCCAGCTCGATCCCGACGGCATCCACACGCCGGGCATCTTCGTCCACCGCGTGGTGGTCGCGCCGCGCGTGAAGCGCATCGAGCAGCGCACGGTGAGGAAGGGGTAAGCCATGCCACTGACGCGCGAACAGATCGTCCGCCGCGCCGCGCAGGAGCTGCGCGACGGCTATTACGTGAACCTCGGCATCGGCATGCCGACGCTCGTCGCCAACAACATCCCCGCGGGGATGGAAGTGATCCTCCAGTCCGAGAACGGCATCCTCGGCCTGGGGCCGTTCCCGCGCGAGGAGGAAGTCGATCCCGACCTGATCAACGCCGGCAAGCAGACCGTGACCGTGCTGCCCGGCGCGTCGTACTTTTCCAGCGCCGACTCGTTCTCCATGATCCGCGGCGGGAAGGTCGATCTCTCGATCCTCGGCGCCATGCAGGTCTCCGCGAAAGGGGACATCGCCAACTGGATGGTCCCGGGGGCGATGGTGAAGGGGATGGGAGGGGCGATGGACCTCGTGGCCGGCGCGAAGCGGCTGATCGTGACGATGGAGCACGTCACGAAGAAGGGGGAGAAGAAGATCCTGGAGAAGTGCAACCTGCCGCTGACGGGCGTCGCCTGCGTGAACCGCATCATCACCGACTACTGCGTCATCGACATCACCGCCGAGGGGCCGCGGCTCATCGAGGTGGCGCCGGGCGTGACGCCGGAGCAGGTGCAGTCGATGACCGAGCCGAAGCTGATCGTGCACGGCGAGGTGAAGGAGATCGCGGTGTGATCGCGTCCGACCGCCGCCTCGCGGTCGGACTGTTCATCCTCACGTTCGTCACCTGCGCCTGGTTCTTCGGCGGCGGCGGCTGGAACCAGAACGCGCACTTCGACCTCACGCGCGCGCTCGTGGAGCGGCAGACGTTCCACATCGACGGTTACCGCGTGAACACCGGCGACATCGGCTGGAGCAACGTGTCGGGGGAGTGGCACGCGTACTCGAACAAGCCGCCCGGGCTGCCATTCCTGGCGGCCGTTCCGTACTTTGCGATGTACCACCTCGAGCGCGCGCTGCACGTGCCGCTCGACTCCTGGCTCTGGATGACGATCAACGTCTACGTGCTGACGCTGCTCGTCGTGGCGCCGTGCGGGGCGGGGATCGCGGTGCTGCTCTTTCGCTGGGCGCGACAGCACGCACCGCCGCCTCATGCCGTACTGGTGGCACTCATCGGCGCCTTCGGGACCATCGTCCTGCCGTACTCGCAGCTCTTCTTCTCGCCGGTGCCGGCGGCGTTCTTTCTGCTGCTCGCGTTCTGCGTGCTCGACGAGCGTCCCGTGCTCGCGGGGGCGGCGGCGGGGATCGCGGGACTCTGTTTCTACATCTGCATTCCCGCGGCGGCGGTGCTGGCCATTGCCTGTCGCCGCCGGTGGAAGTTCGTCCTGGCCGGATTGCCCTTCGGGGCGCTGCTGGCGTGGTATCACACGGTCTGCTTCGGCGCGCCGTGGCGGACGTCGCTGGAGACGGCGCAGAACTTCACCGAGCGCGGCCTGTTCCTCGGCCTCTTCCGCGCGTACCCCACGAAGCTCGCGCTGTGGGGGCTGACGTTCTCCGAGTACCGCGGCCTGTTCTTCGTCTCGCCGGTGCTGCTGCTCGCACTCCTCGGCTTGTGGCGCATGAAGCGCCGCGACGCCGCGGTCGTGCTGACGATCTTCGCGATCTTCCTGCTGATGGTGGCCAGCTTCAACGGCTGGGAGGGGGGCTCCTCGTTCGGCCCGCGGCACATCCTCCCGGCGATCCCGTTCCTCGTCCTCCCGCTCGCCTTCGTGCGCGCGCGCTGGCTGCTCGTGCCGGCTGTGCTCTCCGTCGCCATCAACCTGCTGGCCACGTCCATCGACGCCTCCCCACCCGGCGGCATCCAGCGCCCCTTCCGCGACTTCTATCTGACGAAGACGGAGGTCTCGATCAACCAGCAGTCCGTCGACGAGCTGCTGCCGAACCACCTCTACCAGCCCGGCTCGAAGGAGTCCGAGTGGGCCAGCTTCAACCTCGGCGAATTCGCCTTCGGCGCGGGAAGCCGTCTCTCGGTAGTGCCAATCGCGCTGTGGATGCTTCTGGGCGGGATATGGCTGAAACGTAGGGCGGGCTTCAGCCCGCCACCCCCGGGGGCGGCGGGCTGAAGCCCGCCCTACGTTGTGCTACGCCGCGGCGGTGCTGCTGCTGCGTGTCACCGGCGGCCCGCGATATCCTGAAATCATTCTCGCGTATGGCCCAGCTCGTGGTTCGCCAGCTCGACGATGACGTGAAAGCAAAACTCCAGCGGCGTGCGCGGCGGCATGGCCGCAGCACCGAGGAGGAGGTCCGCGAGATCCTTCGCAACGCCGTCAAGAACGAAGGGGGTGCCCGCTCGGGTCTGGGGACTCGCCTGGCGGCGCGTTTCTCGCGCGTCGGTCTGCGGGGGCAGATCCCGGAGCTTCGGGGACATTCCGTGCAGCCCGTGGATTTCGAGGAGTGATCCTGCTGGATACGAACGTCGTTTCGGCGTTCATGCAGCGCGATGTGGATCCCGCCATTCTGGCGCGGTCCGCTGATGTAGTTAGGCGGTTTCCGCGGCGGTGCTCGGCTCCGGCTTCTTCCTCATGTCGAAGAAGAGCAGGGCGATGCCGATGCAGATGGCGGAGTCGGCGACGTTGAAGGCCGGCCAGTGGTGTGTGCCGATGTACACGTCGAGAAAGTCGACCACGTAGCCGAAGCGGAAGCGGTCGAGGAGGTTGCCGATGGCGCCGCCGAGGATCAGGTGCAGGCCGGTCTGCAGCAGGCGGTCCGTCACCGCGGTGCGGAGCGCGTACACGACCACCACGCAGAACACCGCGATGGCGCCGACGTTGAGCAGGGTCGGCACGAGCTTCGACGACGCGTTCGCGCCGAGGCCGAAGGCCGCGCCGGTATTGCGCACGTGCACGAGCTGGAAGAAGTTCGGGATGACCGGCACGGCCTCGTGGAGCTGGATGCTCTTGAGCACGAGGTGCTTGGTCCAGATATCGAGAAGGATGACCACGGCGGAGAGGATGAGGTAGTGAACGCGCTTCAACGAGTCGCTCCTGCGAGTTGTTGTTTTTCTTCGATCAGACGGTCGAGCTCTGCGCGCAGCTTCCCGAGGATCTCGTCGTACGTGTAGTGCCCGAGGGATTCCGGCCCGCGCTTCAGGTTGACGTAGCTCGGCGCGCACCACATGCCGAGGTCCGCGTCGTCCGTCTCGCCGGGGCCGTTCACGCGGCAGCCCATGACCGCGATGGTGATGTCGTGCTCCTTCGCGTACCGCGTCATTTCTCGCACGTTCTGAGCCAGATCGATGAAGGCCTCGTTCTCGACGCGCGAGCAGGACGGACAGCTGATGATGTTCAGTCCCTTGTGCTCGAAGCGGGGGACGGAGCGGAAGCGGCCGGCGGCGATGTCGTCGAGGATCTGCCGCCCCACCGTGACCTCGTCGCCCTTGCGCTCGAAGGGGAGGGTGAGGGAGACGCGGATGGTGTCGCCGATGCCGCGGGTGATGAGCTGCTCGAAGGCGATGCGGGTCTTGATGATGCCGTCCGGCGGCATCCCCGCCTCGGTCACGCCGAGGTGCAGCGGCACGTCGGGCCGCGCCTCGGCGAAGCGCATGTTGGAGTCGATGACCTTGTTCGGGTCGGAGTCCTTGAGCGAGACGCAGTACTGGTCGAACCCGAGGTCGTCCAGCATCGCGCAGTGCTCGAGCGCCGACTCCAGCATCGGCGTGATGGAGTCCTCTTTGTCGTACTTGGCCAGCTTGTCGGGATCGACCGAGCCGGCGTTCACGCCGATGCGCATCGCGCAGCCGTGCGCGCGGGCCACGTCGACGAGATAGGCCACCTTCTCGCGGATGCTCTTGTCGCGCTCGATGTGGTAGAGGTGGCCGGGGTTGTAGCGCAGCTTCTGGACGAAGGGGGCCACTTTCTCCGCCAGGCGATAGTTCTCCTGGAGGTCGATGGAGAGGTTGGCATTCGGACGCGCGGCGCGGATCTCGGCCAGCGCGGCCACGTCCTTCGGGTTGTCGACGGCGATGCGGATGACGTCGGCCCCGGCGGCCTCGAGCAGCTCCACCTGCCGGATCGTGGCGGCGATGTCCTGCGTGCGCGTGGCCGTCATGGACTGCACGGCGATGGGATGCCCCCCGCCGATCGTGATGTTGCCGATCCGGATCTCGCGCGACTGTCGGTTCACGCGCTACCTCAACGCACGTAGATTCAGAAGATTCCGGTCTGGGTTGCTGGTGGCTGGTTGCTGGTTCGTGGTGGTTGGCTGGGTTGCCACACCGGTGCTGCAACCCAGCCAACCGCCACGAACCAGCAACCAGCAACCAGCAACCGCCCGAGGCCCAACCCCGGCCGGGGCGGAGGCTGGCGCCTCCTGCCCAAAAGCGCCGGCTGGCGCCGCCACACTCCAGATTTCCACCCTTGCGTCCGCTGTCCGGTTTCGACTACCGTTCTCCCGATTCGCTCCCCCTTTTCCGGACAACTTCAACTCGAGAGAGAGCTCCATGCACAAAGTCCCCTTTGCGCGTCTGGCGCTGGCCTTTGCTCTATTGGTCTGCGCATTTGCGAACGTCCATGCCCAGGGAGCCTGTGAAGCCCCCGGCGAATTCGACTTCACCCCGCAGGTCTGCCCCAACGGACAGGGATGGGCGCACTCGCGCTACGGCCCCAATCCCGGCTACGTCTGGAGCACCTACCACTGGACCGTGACCGGCGGCACGATCATCTCCGGCGCCAACGCGGAGACGATGTACTACACCGCCGGACCGGGCGGCACCGTCGAGATCACCCTCTCGGTCACCGGCAACGGCTGCTCGGGGACGAAGACGCATACCGCCGTCATCACCGGCGCCCAGACGGCGGACATCCACTCCAACCCCACCGTCTGCCCCTACGGCCGCTCCGGGGCCACGGTGATGTACGGCGACTCCCAGTCCACCTATCAGTGGAGCATCACCAACGGCACCTTCGTCGGCTCCACCTCCGGCAGCAACGTGCAGTTCATCGCCTCCGGCAGCGGCGCGGTCGGCCTGGACGTCGTCGTCTCCAATCCCGGCGGCTGCAACGGCACCGGGCATCTCGACATCCCCATCGTCGCGTCGCCCATCACCATCGAGACCTTCGACAGTCCGACCTGTCCCACGGAGATCGGCAGGGCCTACGCCTATGGTCCGTGGGGCGGCTCGCACCTCTGGACCGCCGAGAACGCGACCATCCTCGGCAGGGTCACGGGAGCGGAGGTCCGCTACGTGCCCGACGGCACGGGGCCGGTCACGCTCACCATCACCAGCACCACTCCCGACGGCTGCACCGCCACCGCCACGCGCACCATGCCGGTGGGCACCGCGGCCGTGCCGCAGCTCGTGGCCAGCAAGCCCTTCGTCTGTCCCTCCAGCACGGTGAGGGTCAGCGTGGCCAACGCCGCGGAGTTCACCGAATACCGCTGGGAGACGCAGAACGCCTCCCAGACCGGCAGCAGCCCCGGCAGCGTGACGCTGCAGGCGGGCCCGGGCTCGACGGTCACCGCCACCGTCTACGCCAAGACCGCCTCCGGCTGCGAGCGCAGCGAGAGCATCGCCATCCCGGTCGGCTTGCCGGACGGCACGATCTCCGCGCCGGCCTTGGTGTGCCCCACCACGCCGTTCACGGCCAGCGTCCCCGATGCCGGTCCCGGCTACTCCTATGACTGGATCATGCTCGACGGCGGCACGATCGTGGCCATGAACGGCCGCGAGGTCACCGTGCAGCCCGACGGCGGCGGCAGCATCCGCCTGCGCGCGCGCGTCTTCAGCCCGACCGCGTGCGACGCGGTTGAGGCCATCGTGATCGACACCGCCCCGGAGATGACCCCCGGCATCCGCTTCGACCAGCCGTACTGCGGCGGGCCGTCGACGGCCAGCATCGACAACGCGGCCAACTACGCCACCGTCGCCTGGACCATCCAGGACGGCGTCATCGACGGTCCCGCCGACGGCCCGACCGTGAGCTTCCACTCCACGTCCGGCGTCGCGCCGACGCTCACCGCCACCGTCACCAGCCCCAGCGGCTGCCCGACCGCCCCGGCCAGCGCGCAGGCGCCGATCCAGACCGCCGCCGTGCCGCAGCTCGCCACCACGCCGAGCTTCTGCAACACCGGCCAGTGGCTCATGGCGCAGGTCATGAATCCCGAGCAGTTCTCCTCGCTCGTCTTCTCCGTTGCCAACGGCACCATCACCGCGCACAACGGCAACTTCATCGAGATCAGCAACACGGGCGCCGCACCGACCGTGGTCACGGTCGACGCGGTCACGCTCAACGGCTGCGCGGTCACCAGCTCCGCCACCATTCCGTACGTGGCGCCGGCCGTGCCCGTCATCACCACCACGCCGGCGCAGCACTGCGGCGTGAGCTCCACGATCGAGGCCACGCTCGCCAACGCCTCGCAGTTCACCGGCACGGGCGGCATCTACTGGTCCGTGCGCAACGGCTACATCGTCACGAACGACGGCTCGTCCGTCACCATCCAGCCGACGTCGGCGAGCGGCGTGGAGATCACCGTCGAGGCGTTCTCCAGCGCCGACTGCCTGGGCCGCGCCAGCGTGGTCGTCCCCATCGGCAGCAGCGCGGGCACCCCGCCGCCCATCGAGTTCGAATCCGCGGACGTCTGCCCCAACGGTCCGGGCACGGCGTACGTCCCGATGGGGTACAGCAGCTACTCGTGGTCGATCGAGAACGGGGTGCTCAACAGCAGCCCGAACAACTCCTACGTCTACTTCACCGCCAACGGCTCCGGACCGGTGCAGTTGTCGGTGGCGCTCGGCAATCCCGACGGCTGCCCGATCGTCAGCACCGGCACGCTGCCGCTGCGCGAGACCGCCCCGCCGGTGATCCAGTTCGAGGCCGCCGACGTCTGCCCGGCCGGTCCCGGCATCGCCTGGACCGACATGACGAACTGGTCCGCCTACTCGTGGAGCATCACCAACGGCATCATCGACTCCAACCCGAACAACAGCTACGTCTACTACTCGGCGAACGGCAACGGTCCGGTCACGCTCACGCTGCAGACCTGGACCGTGGACGGCTGCACCGCCACGACCTCCGCCTCGCAGCCGCTGCGCGAGACCACGCCCCCGGTGATCCAGTTCGAGGCCGCCGACGTCTGTCCCACCGGCCCCGGCATCGCCTGGACCGAGATGACCAACTGGGACCGCTACTCGTGGAGCATCACCAACGGCGTGCTGACGTCCAGCCCGACCAACAGCTACGTCTACTACACCGCGGACGGCAACGGTCCGGTCACGCTCACGCTGCAGACCTGGACCGAGGAGAACTGCACCGCCACGACGACCGCCTCGCAGCCATTGCGCGAGACCACGCCGCCGGTGATCCAGTTCGAGGCCGCCGACGTCTGTCCCACCGGCCCCGGCATCGCCTGGACCGAGATGACCCACTGGGACCGCTACTCGTGGAGCATCACCAACGGGGTGCTCACCTCCAGCCCGACCAACAGCTACGTCTACTACACCGCGGACGGCACCGGTCCGGTCACGCTCACGCTGCAGACCTGGACCGAGGAGAACTGCACCGCCACGACGACCGCCTCGCAGCCGCTGCGCGCCACCACGCCGCCGGCGATCCAGTTCGAGGATCCGGAGGCCTGCGCGAACGGTACCGGCACGGCCTGGACCGACACGGCGAACTGGGACCGCTACTCGTGGAGCATCGCCAACGGGACGCTCACCTCCAGCCCGACCAACAGCTACGTCTACTACACCGCCGACGGCAACGGTCCGGTCACGCTCACGCTGCAGACGTGGACCCAGGAGAACTGCACCGCCACGGCCACCGCCTCGCAGCCGCTGCGCACGGTCGATCCGCCGACGATTCTCGGCGGCCCGCAGCCGGACGTCTGCCCCGGCGGCACCAGCTCCGCCTACGTACCCGACACCTACGACACCTACACCTGGAGCATTCAGCACGGCGTCATCACCTCCACCTCGGCCGACCAGAAGTCGGTGATGTTCACCGCCGACGGCAGCGGCCCGGTGGTCGTCTCGGTGCTGGTCTCGAAGGACTCCTGCACGAGCAGCAGCAGCATCACCGTGCCGTTGCGCACCATCGACCCGCCGGTGCTCCTCGGCGGCCCGCAGCCGAACGTCTGCCCGGGCGGCACCAGCTCGGCCTACGTGCCGGACACCTACGACACCTATACCTGGAGCATCCAGCACGGCACCATCACCTCCACCTCGGCCGACCAGAAGTCGGTGATGTTCACCGCCGACGGCAGCGGCCCGGTGGTCGTCTCGGTGCTGGTGTCGAAAGACTCCTGCACGAGCAGCAGCAGCATCACCGTGCCGTTGCGCACCATCGAC
>Ga0196976_1001126_pt1 | contig 13134 bp, 15 predicted proteins | sample S3v_513CmetaG_FD_148644 | JGI IMG/M metagenome (GOLD analysis project Ga0196976, IMG submission 148644) | Soil microbial communities from Anza Borrego desert, Southern California, United States - S3+v_5-13C | ecosystem: Environmental > Terrestrial > Soil > Desert | place: USA: California...
TCAAGAAGCATGGAGCGCGTCGGGTTCAGCAACAGGTTGTCGATGATCAGGTTGGACCCCGGGAACAACATGGCTGCGCAGAGGAAAAATGCGGCCGTCGAAATGTCGCCCGGGACAATGGCTTCGATGCCCCGCAGTTGCTGACCACCGACGATCGCGGCGGAGGTGCGGCTACGAGTCACGTGTGCGCCAAATGCGCGCAGTGCCAGCTCGCCGTGGTCGCGCGTCCTTACCTCCTCCTCCACGACCGTTGTCCCGTCGGCAAAAAGACCTCCGAGTAACAGGGCCGTCTTCACCTGTGCGCTCGCGACAGGCATTTTGTAGTGGATCGCCTTCAGCTTTCTTCCCGTGATCCGCAGAGGCGGACGCTCACCATCTGCGCCTGCAATGTCTGCGCCCATTTCGCGAAGGGGCCTGATAATGCGCGCCATCGGGCGGCGTGAGAGGGACTCGTCACCAATCAACTCGCATGTGACATCCTGGCCAGCTAGCAGCCCCGATAGCATGCGCATAGTTGAGCCAGAGTTGCCGCAGTCGAGGGGTGCTGACGGTTGCAGCAATCTGCCAGAGCGCCCTGTGATGCTTACGCTGCTGCCTTCCCTCACAACCTCACAGCCCAGTGCGCGGACGCATTCGAGAGTGCTTTCGCAATCGGCAGCTGTGGAGAAATTCTCGAACTTCGAAACGCCAGTGGCGATCGCCGCCAGCATGGCATAGCGGTGCGAGATGGACTTGTCGCCTGGAAGGAACAGGCTTCCGTTCAAATTACGCGCGGGTTTTACTGTGGCGATTTGATTGATCATTTTTTCCGTGCAGCAAAACGTCGAACTTGGGCCGACACCCGTCTTTCAAGTTGCCTGCCACTGGTCACATAAATTTCCCGCCTGTCAGAATTCGCAAGCCAACTTGTTCCTTGAATGCTCATCTCACCCCTCAGCGCGGGCAACATACCGCGCCGAGCGGTATCCCAAGGAACTCAAGGCCCCCTGTCTTTGAGCCCGGAAGAACAACCCTCGACATCCAGTTCGCAGGATGAACAGCATGTCACACCGGGCGGTTGCAGTCGTCTTTCTCGGCCTCACCTTCGCCATCGTTGCTTCGCCGGCGTTTGCACAGGTCCCTTCCGATTCGCACTCACGTTTCGGAGCGTCGGCCAGCCCCACACACTCCAGCTCACCCCAATTGCCCGGGTCGATCAAGGGAAGCATCCAGACTCTGGACGGCCGCTCTATCGCTGATGCCCGGATCGAACTTAAGGAACTCCCGACTGGGACAGTGCTGTTCACCACGTTCTCGCAGGCGAACGGCTCCTTTGAACTTTACAACATCCCACTGGGAACATATGAGGTCACGGCAAGAAGCGGGCTGTCGGAGGCCCGCGAGCGTGTCGATGTGTTGCCCGGGATAGCTTTCGTGAGCCTGCAAATCAGTGGGCCCGTCTCTGATCCCTCAACCGGCGCCACCGTTTCGGTTGCGGCCATGAAGGTGCCGCGCAAGGCGCGTAAGGAATTTGACAAGGCAGAAAAGGCCTTCAACGAGAACAAGTTTGACGATGCCAAGGAGCGCGTCAACAAGGCGCTGCAACTGTATCCAAACTTCGCGCAGGCGCTAACGCTACGCGGCATCCTTCTCCTCAATGACAATCAACCCGATGAAGGGCAGGCCGACCTGCAAAACGCGCTCAAGTTCGATCCCAGCTACTCATTGGCGTACTTCGCGATGGGAGCTGCACTGAACCATGTTGGAAAGTACGATGACGCGCTCCGCATCCTCGATCGCGGCCTGGCCATCTCGCCCGACACGTGGCAGGGGCACTTCGAGAGCGCGAGGGCATCGCTAGGTAAGGAAGATTTCGCAAGCGCACTGAAGAGCGTCACTCGTGCCCAGCAACTTGTTAAGGAAGACTATCCGCCGGTGAGCCTGGTCAAAGCGCATGCCCTGCTAGGTTTGAAGCAGTACAAGACTGCCATCGCCGAACTCGAAGGTTACTTGTTCAGGCAACCGAACAGCCCGAACTCCGAAGGAGCGCGCAAGACCCTGGACCGGGCGAAGGCGTTCGTTGCAAACGGAAGCGTCACTGCCGGCGCCAGATAGACACCGCCTCACACGAGAAAAGAGCCGCTAGCAGGCGGCTCTTCGTTTCAAAACCGCTCATCGCGATTTCGCTTCAGGACGGGCTTCGTTCAGAAGCTCCGCAGGGACTTCCTTGAGCGCCAAACTGAACTCAAACATCGGCGTCTCGCCTCCGCGTCCCCAACGGTTCACTTCCCAATGTGCACGCAGGAACTTCACATCCGGCAGCGCCGAAACATCGACAAGGATTGGCGTTTCGCCGCGATAGAAAAGCTGGGGAAAGACGGCGACCGGCTTGGGGTCCCAGGTGGTTCCGTCAACTGAACCGGCGATGGTGAGGTCTATCGCCTCCTGCTCGACTGTATCCGTGATGCTGAGGATCGCGAGGAACACGCGACTGGTGGCGCCGCTGATATCGACTGGCTGGCCGTCACCTTTCGCGCTTACCCTTGTTTTTTCGGGAACGAGGAAAGCATCGATCATGGCGTTCCGATTGTAACCCGCCGAAGCACGCGAGCACCTGTGACGCGAGTCACACGCGGTGCGGCACGCGCCCGAGGAACTCACGCAAGAGCTGCGCAACGTCCTCCGAGCGCTCGAACGGAGCGTAGTGCCCAGCGCGCGGAATCACGCGAAGTTCACTGCCGGGGATACCGCGGTGCATGGTTTGCACGTCGGGTAGCGCCGTCAACACATCCTCTTCTCCTGCGATGATTGCCACGGGGACGGAGATCGTGGCCAGCGTGGGCACGGAGTCGGGGCGCTCGGCCAGTCCCTTCAGCACTTCACTGATTCCGCGCGCGCTGGTGGTCATCATCATTCGCCGCGCGGCGTCGACCATGTCAGGACGGTTTCGGCGCGTGGTTTGGCCGATCAGTTTTTCCAGCATCGAGTCGACAAACTGCTCGGGGCCCCGCTCCAGGACCTGCTCCGCCGAGGCAAGACGACCCGCACGTCCCTCGGGAGTATCCGGACCGGCCTTCGTGTTGCAAAGTACTAGAGCGTTTACGCGCTCTCGGTGGTGCCGCCACAGTTCGAAAAGAATGTACCCGCCGATCGAGCAGCCGACGAAGCTTGCCTTTCCGATGCCGAGTTCGTCACACAGCCGCAGAATGTCGGTCACATGCTTCGCCATCGTGATCGGACTCTCGCCGACGCCGGATTGGCCGTGGCCGCGCAGGTCTGGCAGTACGATGCTGTAGCGAGTCGATAGCGCCTCGGCTACCGGCATCCAGAAGTGATGGCTGGCTGGAAACGGATGCAGAAAGACGGTGGGAGGACCTTCCCCCACCGTCTCGTAGAAGAGTTGGATGTCATCGCTGCGCAGGCGCATGTGCCGAATTCTACAGCTTCATGCGCTCTTGCCGCAGCCGGTCAGAGTCGCGTCGGTGACTGTTCCCCGTTCACCACCGGCACAGGAGCGTACTCCGGCTCTTCCGGCATCACGATCCATGCGATCAGGTACGCGATCAGTCCGCCGCCGCCGAACAGCACGACTACCAGCCACAGCACGCGAACAAGCGTCACGTCGAGATCGAAGTACTCTGCCACGCCTGCACAAACGCCGGCAATCTTGCGAGTTGCACGAGGCCGCACAAGTTTCCGACGAGCGGCAACCGCACCAACGCGCTTTCCGCAGTACGCGCAGAGATTCGCGTCATCTTGGATGACCTTCCCACAATAATTGCAGTACATAGCTCCTCCGTCCCTCGCAATAGGATACGGGGGACGGAGCCGATTCGTTCCAAAATTTCGAAGCTGAAGGGCCAAACAGCAGCGGCCTAATCGTGCTGATACGCCCGCCGCAGACGCTTTCGGGCCAGATCGGCTTCGGGACCGTCCTTATCCCCGGCGATAACTTGCTCGTACTTCTTCATCGCGGCCTCCCTTTTCTTCTGAGCGTCGTACATCTCCCCGGCTGCGAGGTCGGCGCGGCGTGCCAGTGCCGACTCCACGCCGTCGAAGTTGCGTGTCATCTCGAACGCCTCGGCGGCTCCCGGGAAGTCGCGCTGGCCACGCAGCGAGAGGCCGAGCCCGAAAGCCGCGAGTTGCGGCTGAGAGGTCGGGTACCTGCCTCGTCTGCAATTCGCAAGAATTTCTCGATAGGCGGCGATGGCCTGCGGGCCGTGGCCGGCGGCGTTAAGGAGGTTCGCATACTCGACCGCGGCGAGAAAGTTCTTCGGATACGCCTCGGTCATGCCTTTCACAACTTCGAGCGCTTCGGGATACTTCTGCTCGCGACGGAGAAAGAGCGCCAGGGCGATCTTGGCATCGATGTTTGCCAGCTTGCCCGAGCGGCCTACTTCCCGCAGGTAGTCGAGTCCGCGCTGCTTGTTCCCCGTAACACCTACCAGCGCCACGGCGATCTTTCCGGCCCAGTTCAAACTCCCGATGACGTAGTTGTGTACCCCGATTGTCATCTTGGCATCGACCATGGTCGGGTCGAGTTGGAGCACTTTTTCGTGGTCATTCCGAGCCGCCAGCGCTGCCCGTAGACCGCTGAACCACGCTCGCTCGGCCATGCCCATCCAGGTCGAACGCAGCCCCCGCGTTGCGCCGCGCGCGTAGAGCGCATCGACATCATTCGGATTTATTTGCAGCAGTGCTTCCTCTTGGCGCAAAGCGATGTCGATCAACTCCATCACGCGCTTCCGAACAGCCGGGTCCACGGCCTTGGCTGCCTTCTTGTCGAGGAAGCTGTCCTTCGCGTAGCTCTCCGAGTCCAGCGCTCCGATGCGGTAAAACTCCTTGAACATGACGCCTGTAAGCAGGAAGTTCGTCGCAAAAGGATTGTCCGGATGCTCCTTCACGATGAGTTCGAAATCGTGCAGCGCCTTGTCGTACTCGGAGTTGTAGAAGTGGTCGAAGCCGCGCTTCACCAGCGGTTGCGAGGCGGGATAAAGCGCCAACCGGTGCTGGACCGAACCAGCCTGCGCATCCGCAGGGGTACCGCCGAAGGCAACGAGTAAACACAGTAGGACAATCGTGCAGAAGAGAGGGCCTGAGGCAGCACGCCGATAAGGTTCCATGACAGGTAAGTAATGGGAAGTTTACCCGATTTCAGCATCTACTCGGAACAGGTACAAACGTTTTCGTCCCCAAGGAAGGACGCGAAAGCGATGCAATCGACAAAGCAGCCTGCGAAAGATGTCTACTCGGAGAAGGAAGCGGCAGAGGCACTAGGCATCTCGCTACCGACACTTCATCAACTGCTGGACGCACATATCTTCAACGACGGAACCTCGCGCCCGCCGCAGGTTCAGTTCACATCGGCGGATCTAGTTCTGCTCGAATTCTGGCGGGAGATGATGCCAAACCCGAAAGTCGTCCGGATGCCGCGCCGCTCCTGACCGCACGGAATCTGATCAGTTACCGCCGCAAGTTTCCTACCGGACGGTAAATTCTGCCGTCCGGTGTTACGAATTAACTCGTTGCCCTCGCCCTAAGTTAATCCAAGACAATCACTTAACACCTCGCCTGCTTTGGTAACTGTCGTGCCAATAGAAGGCACGGGTGTGGGAGGAAGGCAATGTCGGAAGTTGCCAGAAATATTAGTCAGGAATACTGGAGGCCAGCTCAGCCGCCGAGGACGATGATGAACGCTCCCGTTTCAGAAGCAGTGTGTACGAATTGCGGTACAGAGTACGCCTTGGGCGCTCGTTTCTGTCATGTGTGCGGGGCCGACCGTGAGCCGCAGATGGGCCTGGGAAGAAGCACCGGCTTCACTCGCATGATGGACTTCGACCAGATCCGCGAAAAACTCGGGATGTCGAGCGCTTCGCTGGTTCTTTTGGTCGTCGGCTGTGCATGCGTACTGGCCGCCCTGCTCACCGGAGTCATCTATACGGCGAATACGGTGCTGGACTGGCAGGCCGTGCAGGTGTGGCGCATCGAGTGGATGCTCGCCGCGCTAGTTGCTTTCGTCGCGGCAATCCTGCTGAAAAAGACGCCAGCGTAGAGTTCGCAGGAGCGACAGAGGTTCCATTTAGAGAGAGCCGTCCTTAAACGGCCACCGGGAGAGGAAACACAAAGCGCCCTATTTGGGGCGCTTTTTTCTGCAGTTCTGGAAGAGCCTCCCATAGAACGGGTTACTGTTGAGCCGCCTCCTCGGTTTGTGGCGATACGGTCAGGTCTGACGCGCGATATGACTGACCGTCAAACGTCGCCCGAACTGTGATTTCTGACCCTACCCGCAACTGACCGCGACCCTGCACCCGAGAAGCATCGAAGTACAGATCGTAGTTCTTCCCGTCCGTCTGGTTGTCGAGCGAGAGCATGCCTGCACGCAAGTCGAGGTTCGTCACTTTGCCGGCGAAGACGAAATTGCTGCCGGGCCTCGCCAGGACGGCGACTTCGGTGGCTTGCCCGCCCTTGCCGCTGCCCGGCGCGAACAGGACATCGAGGAGTGAGCCGGGCATGATGTCGGCTGCACTCGCCGGCGCGTTCCCATTACCTCTGAAAGCCGTCTGGCGCGAGATAATGAATGTCACGGGCTGAGAGGTCAGTTGATCGGTCATCGTGACCTCTCCGGTTTTCGCGTTGTACCGAGTCACCTGCCCGCGAGCTTCGGCAGGTCCGCTGATAGTCTGCACTCTGATACTCCGCGCGAATATGTAGGGACCCACAAGCTGCGTATCGGCGTAGACGCGATCGCCTTCCTGAATGCCGCTCACCGTCGTCTCGCGTCCGTCGCGATAAATGTGCGAGCGCTCGTCGAAACGGATCGTCGTTTTCTTGCTGCTGCCGAAGGGCTGAAGCGTCACACGGTTGCGGAGTCGGTCCACGTTGACCGCCGTACCGCCGATCAGTGTCAACGTCCCTTTCGGAACCTCGCCCGGCTCCATGATGGGATCCGCAGCCGGCAGGGGCTTTCCTTCCGGAAGGATTTCCGTCCTTGGCTGCTTAACGGGCGCGGGGTCAGTCTGTCCAGGCGCTGCATTTTCGGCGTTCGGATTTGCCTTGGCGTCGCTGTCAGCGGGCGCGGTTTGCGGTTGACGGGTGGCATTCGGCTGAGGAGCCGGCTGTTGAGAACCGCTGTCCGTGGGCTGTGCGCCCGACGGATTGATGGTCCTGTCCGCGGGAGTGTCCTGCCTTTCTCCGGAACCCTGGGGCCACGTCTGAAGCTGGGGCTGGTTCGTGTTCGTATTCCGGTTCTGATTGGACTGGGGTGACGACTGGGCATGCAGCGTGGCTGCAAACGCACCTGCAACTATGAAGGTAAAGAGGCGATTCATGATGCTCCTTGAGACGCTCGAGGCACGCGATAAGTGCGTTGAGGGGCTCCGACGTGTGACCTTGAGGTGCGAATCAGAGCTACTTCTGGGCAGTGTTGGATGCTTTTTTCGGCGCGAGAGTTAGCCCTGCGGCCGCTTTGCCCTGCCGTGCGAAATACGGACCGCTGACCAGCGTAGCTGCCAACGCGCGACGCCGTTTTTCCATCCAACCATGGAGCAAAGCCTCTGCTTGCCTTTGCCTGATCCCGGAGGTCCGATGTTTGCGATGCAAGCGCAACGTTCCCTGCGTTTGATGGTGTTTGGTTCCGTGCTCGCAGTTGCGGCGAGCGCGCATGCCGGCGACATCCGTCTCACTCTTCCCAAGCGCTCAAAGCCCACGCCCGTTCAGAAACTCAATCAGGACGGCGTGAAAGCCGTGCAGAAGCACGACTACGAAAAGGCAAAGCGGCTTTTCTACAAGGCATACCTGCTTGACCCGAACGACCCGTTCACGCTGAACAATCTTGGGTACATCGCCGAACTCGAAGGCGAGATCGAGCGCGCTCAGCGTTATTACTCGCTTGCCTCCGAACTGCCCTCGGATGCCGAAGTGGCGCGGGCGACCGCATCGGGACTCGAAGGCAAGGCCGTTAGCATCGTCGCCGGCAAGACCGCCGACACCCAGATGCAGGTGAACCGTATCAACGTCTACGCAATGGGACTGCTGCTGAAGGACCGGGCACCCGAAGCGGATGTAGCGTTGCAAAAGGCGCTCGTGCTCGATCCGAAGAATCCTTTCACCCTTAACAATCTGGGATGGGCGAAGGAGAAGGAAGGTGAACTCGAACTCGCACTGAAGCTATACTCCCAGGCCGCCGACACGAACTCCGACGAACCGGTAGTGGTCACGGTCAACAAAGACTGGCGCGGCAAGTCTATCCGCGAAGTCGCGAGCGAGAACGCCAAGAACGTTCGCGTAGCCATCGACCGGTCGGAATCCGTTGAGGACAAGGTGGCGCGACTGAACCTCCGCGGAGTGTCGGCAATCAATCGCAATGATCGGCGTTTGGCACGCGAATACTTTGAGCAGGCTTTCAAGCTCGACACCAACAATGCCTTCACGCTGAACAATATGGGATACGTCGCGGAACTCGACGGCGACCGCGAAACTGCGAACTTTTTCTATGAGAAGGCCGGTGTAGCACGCCGCGCGGATGCGAAGGTCGCAGCCGCCACGCGCAGCGACGTAGAGGGCATGAGGCTTGGAAACGTGGCGGCCTCAAATGGACAAGCCGTGGATGCGGCTGTGCAGGCGTCCATCGAAGAACGGCGGCGACAGGGCGGCCCCGTCCTGCTGAAGCGCCGAGACAATTCCTTGGTTATCGATCCCGAGCGTCCGCCGGAGCCGCCGCCGACCGAAAATCGCTCAGCCCAGCCCTCGACAGGCACGCCGGTGTACTCGCAGCCGGACGCCAACGGTCCCGTGCAGGAGGTTGTTCCTCCAACGGAGAACCAGCCGTCCGACACGCAGCCCCCGGGCGCCAATGCGGGCGGTCAGCCGGACGCGAACAGTCCCCCGCAGGACGTCATGGAACCGCTGCCCGACAATCAGCAACCGCCGAATGCGGGCGGCACGTCCAATCCGCCCCAGCAGACTCAACAACCGCAGCAGCAGCCTGAGGCTCAGCGGCAGATGGATGTCATCCCGCCGCTGCCCGACGATCAACAGCCTCCTGCCGCTGGTGAACAGCAGCACCCAGATCAGGGCCAGCAGGTGCCGAAGAGATAACGCGCGGCTGAAACGGATAAGGGGCTTGGCGATTGCCAAACCCTTCCTTTTGGAACGTATCTTCGTCAGGTACGGAACAAATGGTTCATAGGCCCCTTGCCTCTCCCCAGCGGATAGGCGTTTTGGATCGCCTGCCGAACGTATTGTTTCGCGTTTCGGACAGCGTCGGGCATGATCTCGCCGTTGGCCAGGTTACAAGCCAGTGCCGATGCGAATGCGCAGCCGGTCCCGTGTGTCGCCTCGGAGTTGATCCGCTCACCCGGAATCAGTGCTTCGTGCACCACCCCTTCGAGATCTCTCCAGAGCAGGACGTCGGTATTCTCCGGCAAGTGGCCCCCGGTAATGACGACGCTACGTGCGTCCATTTCCTGCAGCTTCCGGGCGGCGACACGAGCCTGCTCTATTGAGCGCACCTCTGTCCCCGTCAGCGCTGCCGCTTCTTCAGCATTCGGGGTGACAACCGTTGCAAGCCGCAGCAGGCGATCCCGGATGACGGCCTCCCCGCGCTCATCCAGCAGGCCAGTGCCTGAGGACGACCGAATCACAGGATCGAGAACCACGATTGAAGGCCGCACCGGCTCCAGGAACCTTGCCACCTCCCCGGCGACGGCGCTGCTGCCCAGCATGCCGATTCGGACAGCATGGATGGGAATGTCGGCGGCCAGTTCAAATAGCGTCTGGCTGACCATTTCGGGGTCGAGCGGCTGCACTTTTCGCACGCCCTGGGTGGTCTGGACCGTTACGGCGGTAATGCAGGTGATGGCATAGCAGCCGTGGGCAGCAGCGGTTTTGACGTCGGCAGTCACGCCGGCCCCTGAGGAGGGGTCGTAACCGGCGATGCTCAATAAGACCGGTGGTGTCGACAGCATCACCTGAAGCTACTCCAGTGCCGTTCGGCCTGCAAATCGTCGCACCACGGCCATGTCGTGCGCAACACGTTCGGTGAACCACCACCAAACCTCCCAAATCACTCGACCGCCGCTCCCCGGCCTTCAAGCACCGCGCCTGCCTACTCGTAAGTCGCTGATTCCGCTCAGATTATTACGTTCCAACGCCACACCCCGAATGCACCATCTAAGTTCTGGTCGCTGGCGAAGCCAGCACCTGTCAGCTACGTCGGCGCGAGTCAATGGAGCCAGCAGTCTTCGTCAGTGTGTTTCCCGCCCACTCGCCTTGGCGGGTCGAGCTACGGAGTTAAGCATCGATAGCGCACTCCCCCGGCTTCGCCCGGCGACGTTTATCCGCCTTTGCGGGTTACGAAAGTACGTCCTTGGCCCTAGCACGCTCCGCCGCTCTTTGCAACCGGAAAGATAGGGACAAAAACTTATTGGTTGACCGTAACTCTGGTGTTTACATACAATTACGGAACTTCGTCTTACTGGGGGATGTGACTTTGACTTTCAAGAGAGGTGTTTGATGCGACGAGTACTGACCCAATCTGTGATGGCTGTTTTACTGGCCAGCACTCTGGGAGCGGCACCCGGCAAGACAACACAAGATCCTTCGGCCAAGGTTACACCGGTTAAGAAGCAGACTCAGAAGCACAAGGCTCCCAAGCCGTACCAGGTAGGCAGGGCTTCTTGGTACGGGAAGTTCTTCCACGGCAGAACAACCGCCTCTGGCGAGCCGTATGACATGTTCCGGTTCACCGCCGCCCATCTCCAGTTGCCGCTAGGTACTTGGGTGCGCGTAACCAATCTCCGGAACGAGCGCTCCGTCATCGTACGGGTAAACGACCGCGGTCCGGTCATTCCGGGGCGCATTATCGACCTGTCCTACGGTGCAGCCCAGATACTCGATTTCCGGGCAAAGGGCATTGAACGCGTCCGCTTGGACGTAATCCAGCAGCCCGAGACCGCTACCGACGCCGTTGCGACGGCACAGGCTCAGCCCAGCACATCCCCTGCGGGTACCCAGTAATCTGCCTGAACCCGGGCGGACGAGTCTGATCTACATAATCTGGATTGACCCACGGGCACGGCCATTTTGCCGTGCCCTTTCCGTTCCAGCCCGCGCTGCTGGTTCCCACCTTGTTACACTACCGCCATGCTCGATAGCCGCGACCGTCTGATTGTCGCCTTGGACGTCCCGAACGCAGCCGAAGCCCAGCGCCTCGTAAATACCGTCGGGGATGCCGCATCGACCTTCAAAGTAGGCAAACAGCTGTTCACAGCAGAAGGGCCGCAGATCGTCCGTGACCTCGTAGCGTCCGGTCGGAAGGTCTTTCTTGACCTCAAATTCCACGACATCCCAAACACCGTCGCCGGAGCCGTCTGCTCCGCCTGTGAGCTTCGCGTGTCTATGCTGACTGTTCACGCCTCGGGAGGCGCTGACATGCTCAAGGCCGCTGCTGAGGCGGCCCGCGCGGCCGAAATTCGACCCTTGGTGCTGGCCGTAACTGTTCTGACCAGCATGACCGAGCGTGACCTGCAGGATCTCGGAATCACCGGGACGGTCCAGAGCCAGGTACTGCGACTGGCGGCTTTGGCGCTGGATCAGGGCGTCGGGGGCGTCGTCGCCTCGGCCCACGAGGCCAGGGAACTGCGGCGTGAGTTGGGAACTGGCTTTCGAATCGTGACCCCGGGTGTTCGACCGGCGGGTTCCAACGCTGGCGATCAGGCACGCGTGGTCACCCCCGCAGATGCCATCAAAGCTGGTGCCACGCACATCGTCGTTGGCAGACCAATCAGCGGTGCCAGCGAACCCGCGAGAGCGGCCATGGCGATTGTGGACGAGATGAACGCCGCTTGCTCCTAAATCGCATTGGAGTTTTGCGATGGTGCTTTCAGTCTTTGTCGGGACGAGTCTCGATGGATTCATTGCCCGCCCAAGTGGCGCCTTCGACTTCCTTAAGTCCGGCGGCGAGGGGCCACACGGGTATGAGGAGTTCATCGCTTCCATAGACACCATCGTGATCGGTCGCGGCACCTTCGACGTAGTCGTGGGTATGGGTCCGTGGTTTTATGGCGACAAGCGCGTCGTCGTTCTGAGCACCCGCCCCATAGATCTGTCGTTGGTCAAGGACGGGAAAGTGGAGCAGATGGCAGGTCCGCCCGAGCAGATCGTCTCGCAACTGGCAGCCAGTGGATCAAAGAACATCTACGTAGACGGCGGCATTACCATCCAGAACTTTCTGCGAGCCGGGTTCATCAACCGCATGATCATCACCCGCGTTCCCGTGCTCATCGGCGAAGGCATCCCGCTCTTCGGACCCGTGCCCCACGACATCCGTTTACGCCACGTAAGAACGCAGGAGTTCCCGGGCGGTGCCGTGCAGAGCGAATACGAAGTGATTCAAAAGTAAAACGCGCCCGAGTGGGGCGCGTTTCATCTAGCCAATAACCAAACTCGCTGTGTTAGAGCTTCTCGTAGAATTCGCAGGCCGAGCACGAAATGTAGACGCCACCGGGAACGTTGCGCTCGCGGTCCTTCACCCGCTTAACGATGCGGGTCGCCTTGCCACACTTGGGGCAATCGGTGCTCTTGGTGGTGTCCATGACTTTTTTACGGTCGGCTGTCTTTGCGATCTTTGCCATCTTTTTGTCTCCTGACAGAAATGTGCCGCCATCGCTCGCTTCGCGAGGACACGGTTCTTTGCTGTTTCGGAATTTAGGACCGAGCCCCGCAGGCTCCTGACGAGAGCGACGCGAACGCCGCACCATCGAATCCCGCTCGGAAGCGTAAACTTCCAGGCTCTGAAAGGCTTATGCCGGCCAGGCGCAACGCGCCGGTCTTTACTCTCCGGGTAGCAGACTGATTTTAGCACGCCCCCACCGGCCAGCTCCCCCAACGGGAGCACTCGCCATTCACTCCCGGTTTTAGAGTCTAACGCGCGTCATTTTCATCCAGCTACGATCCAGTAGAATTCTCGTTCTTCTTGAGATTGAGGTTCCGGTGAAGTCACGTCGACATTTTGAAGCGCCGGGATTTCGAGATAACTTAGGTCTCACGTGGCGCCTGGAGTATTCAACTGTGGTGGCATTTGACGCCCGCCTCTCCCCCTGCTTATTCTCTCTGCTCATGAGTACGCAACCCGCAACTGACCTCTCCTATCCGATC
>Ga0196976_1001127_pt1 | contig 13133 bp, 12 predicted proteins | sample S3v_513CmetaG_FD_148644 | JGI IMG/M metagenome (GOLD analysis project Ga0196976, IMG submission 148644) | Soil microbial communities from Anza Borrego desert, Southern California, United States - S3+v_5-13C | ecosystem: Environmental > Terrestrial > Soil > Desert | place: USA: California...
CAAAACCTCTTTCTTCTCATCTGTTCCTCCTTCGAATCTGTCGGGTGCTGTGGGCCTCACGAAAGGCCGGCGGAAGGGAAGAAATACACGTCGTTTTGAACGGCACCGCGCATCGGGGGTTGCCATTTCCAGTCTCTTGGGTTGCGAACAGCTCCCGTGAACACGTGCAACAGACCTCACCCTGGCTGCATCGACTTCAGCCTTGGCTCGCAACGGACAAGCACGCAAACTCCGCTCCGGCCCCCGTGCGCGGCGGGGAACATTGAACCATCACTTCGGACGGGCGTTTGTTGCCGGAGCAGTCGCGGGTGCATCGGGTGCGATTGCAATGCTGCTCTTAGGCGCGTTCTGGAGACGAAGCTTCGATGGCGCATCCCCGGATGTCTCCATGCCTCGTCAGGACCGCGACGCACTCGAGGACGCGCTCACTCGCACCCTGGGCACGGTTCCACGTCCAGCGCAACTCTATGCCGGACACTTCGTCTTGGGCACCGGGCTGGGTGTTGCCTATTCGCTCCTGGTGGAAGCTCTTGGATCCGGATCGGTTCCGCGCGCCATGGCATTTGCCGGAACGGAAGAATTGCTCGGGAACGAACTGCTCGGGTGGCGGATTCGGCTGGTGCGCGCGCCCGGCAACTACAGTCCCAGCGAACGCATCCACTCGTTCCTCAGTCATCTCGTGTGGGCCGCTGTCGCTGAACCTGTGAGAAGGTGCGTGCGGGGGCGGATGTGAGCGACATCCACATCGGAACAAGTGGCTGGCACTACAACCACTGGCGCGGGCCGTTCTATCCCGCTAAGTATCCCGCTTCGCAAATGCTGGAGTTCTATTTCCAGAGTTTCGACACAGTCGAGATCAACAACAGCTTCTACCGGCTGCCCAAACCGGAAACGTTCGCGTGTTGGCGTGAGTCTACCCCGCGAAACTTTCTGTTTTCGGTGAAGGCGAGTCGCTTCATCACGCATAACAAGAAACTCAAAGACCCGCAGAACGCGCTCGAAAACTTTCTGCCGCGCGCGGAAGTTCTCGGCGGAAAGCTCGGCCCTATCCTCTTCCAGCTCCCGCCGTCCTGGCGTGTGAACCTTGAGCGCCTCGAAGAATTCCTTTCGGTCCTGCCTAAGTCAAACCGATACGCTTTCGAGTTTCGTGAGCCATCGTGGTTGACGGAACATGTCTATCGCATCCTGCGCTCATACAATGCGGCGTTCTGTATTTACGAACTGGCACGCTTCCACACTCCATTCGTTCTTACGGCAGACTGGACCTACGTCCGTCTGCACGGTCCAACGGAATGGAAGTACGCCGGAAGCTACAGCGACGAGCAGATAGCGCAGTGGTCGGAACGACTGCGCGATTGGAGTCGCGACCTCAAGGCGGCGTTCGTGTACTTCGACAACGACCAGGCAGCGTACGCCGCCCACAATGCGCTGACCCTCAAGCGCCTGGTCGCCGAATGGCACTCCCCTGCGACCCGTGCCGCCTGAATCCTCAAAGAGTGCTGCCGAATAATCGTCATTCTGCCGATATGTCGTCGGCGCTCTTTCGTCACGCGGCAAGCGTTGATGGCGTAAGCCGTTGAATCACCTCTGCTTACGTGTTGCAGCTGCTTTGGCTCTGCTCGTGCCTATAGATGGGTGTTCATCCGGAGCACTCATTCATGCTGAGAGTCACCGTTCAATCTGGGACCGAGTCCACAGTCTTCAGGCTCGAGGGTAAGCTGGCTGGAGATTGGGTTGAAGTTCTGCGCCGGGTTTGGTCGGCGCACCAGCCGTTATCCGACTCACCAAGCCTCGTACTGGATCTTTCCGACGTCGATTTCATTGACGAACGGGGCAAGGGCCTACTTGCCGAATTGCACGTTCAGGGAGCTGCGCTCATCCCCGGCGCCGGGCCGCTCACGCGGGCGATCGTCCACGACGTGCAGGCACGCACAACTCGGCAGCCGCGTGCAACAACCGTGGCTGGAGCCGTATGCCTGTTTCTGCTGTCCATGTTTCTTCCGGCTAACGTGTGGGCGGATGAGGGGGCCAAGAGAGTTACGCTCACGCTGGGCGAAGCCATCAAGCTTGCGTTGCGACAGAACCCGATTGTCCACATTGCAACGCTGAATCTCGCCAGCAGCCAGCAGGAGCGCAATGCCGTTCGTGCTGACTTGTTGCCCACCATTGGAGGCGAAGTCTCCGAAAGCGTGACCCGCGGCAACTCTGAGACGCTGCTTGGCCGCCGCGTCCCATTGTTTCCTCGCGAGGTCGGTCCGTTCCAGACGTTCCAGGGCGGGGTCGGGTTCTCCGTGCCCATATTCGACCTCACTCTCTGGCGCCGCTACCAGGCCGCAGGCGCGGTCGTAAAGGCGAATGATGCCGCGCGTCGGAGCACACGCGAGCAGGTCGCGCTGTTAGTCACATCGCAATACCTCGGCGCGCTCCGCGCCGCAGCCGAGATGAAGGCAGCGCAATCGCGTGTCGAGTTGGCCACCGCGCTTCACCGTCAGGCGGCTGATCTTCAGGAACACGGCGTTGGAACCGGGCTGGACACGCTCCGCGCCAACGTCCGCCTTCAGGCCGAAAAACAGCGGCTCCTCGTTGCTTCCACACAGTACACGACGGCGAACTACGGCCTCACTCGACTGCTCAACCTCGATCCACACCAGGAGGTTGAACTCGCCGACAGTCTCAAGTTCTTCGATCTGCCCAGCATTCGGCTGGACGAAGAACTCGCGCGTGCGTATGCGGTACGACCCGAGATGACCGCGCTCGAAGCGCGGGCGCAAGCCGCTGCCAATGCGAGGTCTGCGGCAGGCGAGTCACGGCTGCCGAGTGTTCACGCCGAGGGCAGTTGGGGATACCAGGGACTCGGAGTTAACAGCGCCATACCGGCTTACCAGTACGACGTCAGCGTTCGCCTCCCGTTATTCACCGGCGGAAAGATACGAGCCGAGACCACGAAAGCCGACCTGGAATTGAAAAAGATCGAGCAGCAAAAGCAGGAGCTGCGAAACGCGATTGCGCTGGAGGTGAAGACGGCTGTTGCCGTGCTTGAAGCCGCGCGGAACGAAGTCGAGGTGGCGAATCTCGCCTTGAGTCTGGCCCAGGAAGAAGTGCAGCAGGCGCGGGACCGGTTCGAGGCCGGTGTGGCCAACAACATCGAGGTCATCACCGCACAGGACGGGCTCGAACGCGCGAACGATAACCAGATCAGCGCGCTCTATCGCTACAACCAGGCTCGCGCCGACCTCGCACGCGCGACCGGACAGATTGAAGCGCTCTTCGCGAAATAGGGGCAGGGCGCATGGAGACACGAGAGATGGACTACGCAGTCGCCGAACTCGAACAGGAACTCGAAGCTCAACCATCCCGGAGTGGACCGACGAAATACAGTTGGGCAGATCCGAAGGTACGCCGCGCAACCATCGGTGCCGCAGTCATCATTCTGCTCGCAACCGTTACGATGTGGTGGTACTTGAGCGGACGCGTCAGCACTGACGACGCGCAGGTGGATGGTCACATCATCCCGGTTGCTTCGAAGGTGTACGGCAACATTGCCGAAGTGCTCGTCACGGACAACCAGCACGTTGAGGCCGGGCAGGTCATCGCTCGAATCGATCCCCGTGACTATCAAGCGAAACTCGATCAGGCACGAGCGGCCCTTGCGCTGGCCGAAAGTCAGGCCAGGGGAGCCGATACCTCCGTCCCGCTTACGGACGCCACGACGGCCAGTGGAGCCTCCGCTGCGGCCGCAAATCTTGCTATGGCGGAAGCAGATTACCAGCGCGCCGCGTCTGCCTATGCCCAGGTGTCCAGCAGTGAGTTGGCTGCCGCTCGCGCACTCGTAGCTGCACGGGAAGCCGCAAACGACAAGGCGCAAGCCGACCTTGCGCGCATGACTCCGCTGGCGGCCAAAGCCGAAATCTCCAAGCTGCAATTTGATGCCTACAGGGCCGCCGCCCGGGTCGCCGAAAGCGAACTGGCGGCAGCGCGCGAGAAACTAGCTGCTACTGAAAAGGAAGCCGAACAGCGCCACGCCGGCATGCTCGCCGCGCGTTCGAAGATCGATGCCGCTCGCGCGCAACTTGTGGCCGCGCAAGCCGGGCGCAAGCAGGTCACAATTCAGGCCGCTCAGGCAGCTTCGGCCAGTGCGGCTGTGCAGCAGGCGCTGGCAAACGTGCAAGCCGCCGAACTTCAGCTCAGCTACACCGAAATCAAGGCTCCCGTTGCGGGCAAGGTAACGAAGAAGACGTTGCAGGTTGGGCAGGTGGTTCAACCCGGACAGTCGTTGCTCGTCGTCGTCCCGACCGAAGTCTGGGTCACCGCGAACTTCAAGGAAACGCAGTTGGCGGACGTTCGTCCCGGCCAGAAGGCAAAAGTGAAAGTGGACATGTACGGCGACACGTTCACCGGTCGGGTTGACTCCATCGCTCACGCGACCGGCGCGCGACTCAGCCTCTTACCGCCGGAGAATGCAACCGGCAACTTCGTCAAAACCGTTCAACGTATCCCGGTGAAGATCGTGCTCGATCCTCTGCGTGCCGACAAGGTTGTCCTCAGGCCGGGGATGAACGTGGAAGCCACAATCATCACGCGTTAACGAAGCCACACGGCACGGAACACAGGACCATGGCAGAAGCAAACGAACTTGCAGCACGCGCCTTCGCGACACGGGAATTGGCTGGCCGGTCGATCATCGACGCCTTGAAGGCAAACCCCTGGATCATCGCCGTCACGGTGATGCTGGCCACCTTCATGGAGGTCCTCGACACCAGCATCGCCAACGTGGCCCTGCCGCACATCTCCGGCAATCTCTCGGCGACCATGGACGAAGGCACGTGGGTGCTTACGTCCTACTTGGTCTCGAATGCCATTGTGCTGCCGCTTTCGCCGTGGCTGAGCGAACTGTTCGGACGCAAGCGGTTCTACCTCATCTGCGTGGGCCTGTTCACCATCAGTTCCGTGCTCTGCGGGTTTGCACCGAACCTCGACCTGCTGATCCTCTTCCGAGTTCTACAGGGTATCGGCGGCGGTGCGCTCGTTCCCATCTCGCAGGCGATACTTGTCGAGAGCTTCCCAAAGGAGAAGCACGGCGTCGCGATGGCCGTCTTCGGCATGGGAGTGATGTTCGCGCCCGTGATTGGGCCTGCGCTGGGCGGATGGATCACCGAGAACTATAGCTGGCGCTGGATCTTCCTGATCAACCTGCCCGTAGGCCTCATCGCATTCCTGCTCACAGCAGCGCTGGTCGTCGATCCCTCTTATCTGAAGCGGCGGAAGTGGCGTGAGTCTCGCATCGACTACATCGGCTTAGGCCTGGTTGCCGTCGGTCTCGGCTTCCTTCAAATTGTGCTCGACAACGGCCAGAAAAAGGACTGGTTTGAGAACACGTCCATCCTCGTGATGTCCGTTGTGGTTGTGATCTCGCTTGTCGTAGCAGTTGTCTGGGAATTGCGGCAGAAAGATCCTGTGGTTGACCTGCGATTGCTTGGTGACCGCAGCTTCGCCATTTCCACATTCACGATGTTCGTGGTGGGATTCGTCGTGTACGGCAGCATTGTTATGCTGCCGCTCTATCTTCAAGACCTCATGAACTACAGTCCGACCAAGAGCGGCATGGTGCTCTCCCCCGGCGGCTTAGCAATGCTGCTCACCATGCCTCTGGTCGGCCTGGCCCTGGGAAAGATCGAGGCCCGGTGGCTCATCGCTGGCGGCCTCCTTTCCGGGGCCGGCGCACTGTTCTACATGGCGAACTTCAACCTTCAGGTGGACTACCGCACCGCCGTTTACGGGTCCGCAATGCGCAGCTTCGGCGAGGCCCTCTTGTTCGTGCCTATCAATGTCGCCGCATTCAACTTCGTCCCCAAGGAGAAGACGAACGCCGCCACCGGGCTCATCAACCTGGCGCGCAACATCGGTGGATCCATGGGCATTGCCGCAGCCACCACTATGCTCGCCCGTCGCGCACAATTCCACCAGCATCGGCTCGTGGAGCATCTCACACCGCTGGACGAGCAGTACCGCAGCATCCTGTCGGCAGCGCAACAGTGGCTCATAGGTCAGGGAGCCGATCCTGTGACCGCCATGCAACAGGCGCACGGCGTGCTTTACGGCATGGTACGTCGCGAGGCGGCGATGATGGCCTTCATCGATGCGTTCTGGCTGCTCGGGGTCATCTATGTGGCTACCGTGCCTCTTCTGTTCCTGATGAAGAAGACCAGGCCCGGTTCGGTTTCGCTCGGACACTGACAGGTTTGCGGTATCACGTAATACTCTGGGCGCGTATTGCACTGAGCCCGTTACACGGCGCATCCTTCGCCTTATAATCGTGCGTTTCATTCAGGAGCGTCCTCTTGCCACAGGCACTCGGCAGCAAACACGTCAGCTTCCGCAACGTACTTCTTGCCACGGACTTCAAGCCCTCGGCGCACGCGGCATTGCTGCACGCACTCGGCTTGGCGCGCCGCTACGGTGCGCGCGTGTTCATGGTGCACGTTGTGAACCCTGCGGGTCAGCGTCTGCTCGGGCAGGAAGCTGTCGAGCGCGCCACGACTGATGCCTGGCGCCAGGCTCAGACCACGATGACCAACCTGCTCATTGAGGGCCGTTTGGAGGGCATCGAGTACGAAACGCTCGTTAAGACGGGCGACGTCTGGCAAGAGCTGTCGAAAGTCATCACCGAGTTCGACATCGACCTGCTCGTCACGGGAACACGTGGCCGCAGTGGCGTCTGGAAGATGTTGCTTGGCTCCACCGCTGAGGTCGTCTTCAGGCAGGCACCCTGCCCGGTTCTCACCGTTGGCCCTCGGCTCACGTCTCCGGTTCCGTCGCCCGAGGGGCCGAAACGTATCCTGTATTGCACAGGGTTCGCACCGCATTCGCTGGCGGCGGGTGAGTTCGCCGTATCTCTCGCCGAGCAGCAGGGTGCCACGTTGGCGCTGCTCCACGTGGTGAGCGGAGCTGCCACCGAATCTGCCCAAACGCAGGAAGAGATAAGGGCTCAAGCGCAGGAGAGCCTGAAAGCGCTGATCCCCACCGAAGGATTGAGCAGCAACGAACCGGAGGTGTTCGTAGGTTCAGGCGACGTCCCAACCGTCATCGTGGAAACTGCCGAACGGTGGAATGCAGACCTGATTGTTCTTGGGCTCCGCCGCGCGGATCAGGATCCAAGAGGCACGCGCTGGAGCACGGCATACAGTGTGGTCTCGAACGCGCCCTGTCCCGTGCTGACCATCCGAACGCCCGAGTAGGTACGAGTCGAGGAGAGTGTGCGCCCCTTGTCAGGCTGCGTCAGATATCCGCTTGTTCAGCAGTCGCTGTATCTCTCGAAGCAGCGCTTCGCGTCCATCAATCTTGCTGACGAAACCATCCACATGATCAGCGTCTTCCGGCGGTTCCACCATTCCCGAAATGAGTAGGATCGGCAGGTTCGGGCGCATCGCCTTGATCTCGCCTGCGATCTCGGTGCCGGTTCGCCCTTGCAGGAAGTGGTCGGACAGAACGAGGTCCACGTGTCGTGTACCGACCAACCGAAGGCCCTCTTCGCCGGTTAGCGCAACGATCACCTCGTAACCAGCCTGTTCGAGGACCAGCTTGCGAACCGTCACAGCCAATTCGTTGTCGTCAATACAGAGTATTACCGGGCGGGTTCCCACGCGCACTCCACCTGTCTCGTAAAGTGTGATGCTCCGCAGCTCACATTGGTCTTAGGTACTATTTGATTACTTAAGTACCCGGACGTCGCTTGCCCTGAGCGGGAAATCGCGTGGAATCAGGTGCTTGCGACCGGAGCTGTGCCGAACTTAGCTGCCGGCCGGGATGTGAGGTGCCCACTGCGGATCCTCTTCGGGAGCCACGATGTGGCCGTCTCGCATGTGTACGATACGGTCTCCGTAGGCCGCCGCCTCGGGATTGTGGGTAATCATCAGCACCGTCTGTCCCAGTTCCTTGTTCGATGTTCGAAGCATCTCGAGGACGATCGCCGAGTTCTTGGAATCGAGGTTCCCCGTCGGTTCGTCTGCCAGCACCAACGCGGGGCGGTTGATCAGGGCGCGGGCGAGCGCCACGCGCTGCTGTTCGCCACCGGACAACTCTGACGGACGATGATCCAGACGCTTGGAGATACCGAGCATGTCGGTGATCCGGTCGAAGTGCGCCTGGTCCCACTTCGCGGCGTTGCCGGCGATGTTGTGCGCGACCATGATGTTGGAACGCGCGTCCAGCGTTGGCAGCAGGTTGAATTTCTGGAAGACGAAACCGATCTTCGTCTTGCGTAACTGGGTTCGCTCGGCGTCGGAGAGCTTCGCGAAGTCGGCTTCATCGACAACCACGCGTCCCCGGTCGGCGCGGGTAAGCCCGCCCAGGATGTAGAAGAGCGTCGACTTGCCGCTGCCTGACGGCCCTACGATGCTCACAAACTGCCCCCGCTCGACACTCAGGCTGACGCCGCGCAGCGCGGGTACGTCCACCTTTCCGACGCGGTAGGTCTTCTCAACGTTTTCGGCTTGAATGATGGCTGCCATTTGGAAAATTCAGTTTACACGAGCGCATGTTCCCTCCTGAACTTCTCTGTTCGCCCGTTTCTTGCCCGGGAAAAAAATGAAGGGCACATGCCGTGCCCTTCTCATCAGGAGGAGCTTTTGTTTCAGTGTCAGGGATGCAAAGTGAAGGGGCCTGACCGCCATGGCTCATGCGTCACAGCGGTCATTCAGCCAAGGTCTACCAGTAGGTCAACGTCACCTTGTCGGCCCACAGCAGGTAGTTCGTCATGCTGGAGTTGCCGTCCAACTGAATCGCAACGTTGATGTCGAACGCGCTGATCGCGCGTGACCAGTAGTACCGGTTGATGTAGTACTTCTTGCCGTCCAGCGTGATCGAGATGTAGTGGATCTTGCCGTCGGAGGTCCGGGCGTATTCTTCGACCAGGTGGTGCCACGTGTACGGGGCGATATAGTTGCACGGATGTCCGGTAGGAACCCATTTGCCGACCGCGGTATCCCATACGCTCCACTGCTTGCTCGTCTTCAGGCTGCACTCGGTACCGAACACGTACCGGCGTCCGCCCACGGTCTGGTTCACGTCGAACTCAAGCGCCTGCGGAGCGTTCGCGTCCTTGATGTAGAAGTAGAGGTCGTAGCGGAACTTCGAGACGCTGCTATTGCCGCCCAACTGCTTCCACCAGAGTGCCGAGGCATAGGGCGTGCTGCCGCCCAGCCAGAACTGTACCGACTTGCCGTCAATGGACGGGTTGTTCACGAAATGCGTGATGCTGTGGGGCGTTCTCGGGCCTGCGGCGTTGATGCCGGAGCACACGTCGCAATGATCCCAGCCGGTCATCTCGTCGATGTTCGAGAACGTCTTGGTGCCGGTGCTCGGAACCGGGGAGCCGCCGCCGGAGCTGGTTCCACCGACGTTCACGGTCATTGCTTTCTTGAACACCGCGCCGGTCGTGTCCCAGGCCTGCACGGTTACGGCGTGACTTCCGCCGCTCATGTTCACCCATGTGTCCAACTTGTTCGAATTGACGGTGTAGACGCTGTTGCCGTCCACGTAGATACGCATCGCGGTGATCGGGTATTTCGAAGTCGCAGAAGCGACGAAGTGCGCTGGCGAGGAAACCGTTGAGCCGCTCGCCGGAGAGCTTACATAAACGCCCGTTCCCGTGCTCGGCTGGACCGTGGTGGATCCGCTGACGTTGATGTTCAGAGCTTGCTTCTGGACAGCCCCGGTCGTGTCCCAGGCCTGGATAATGACGGAATGCCACCCGCCTCCCATTGGAAGCCAGGTGTCGATCTTGTTCGAGTTAACGGTGTATGCGCTGTTTCCATCTACATATACGCGCATTGCCGTAATGGGACTTCCCGAGGTAGCGTTCGCAACGATGTGAACAGGCGAGCTTACCGTGGCGCCGTTACTCGGCGAACTCACGTAGACCCCCGCAAACGCGAACGCCGACAGAACCATCACGGCCACAGCCGTGCGCAAAACTTTCTGATAGATCAATCTCTCTCTCCTGACGGTGTGTGTCTGCGATGGAGAGAGACTACGGAACCAACTACTCTGCCTGTATTCGCGCTTTGGCCTAGTTAGCTTTAGGTAAGAACCCTAGAATACCTAGGGCTACATACCTAGGTGAGAACTAGCCCGTGAGAGTCATATCTGGCGCAAGTTGTTGAAGAAAGAACCTTTGCGCTGCTTCAGCAGCAGCTAAGCAGGCTGAACCTGGAGCTCAGGCTGGGAGATCACCCGACGAAGCTTTCCTAGCCAAAGCAAGCGTGTCGCGCGATCTCGGCGCCTCGGTGCCGAGGCTATCAGAGGATGCTCAGGTCGCTACGCTACGCGGTTTTGCGCTCTGGCAATCGCGCCGCGACGTTCGCGCGCTTGGGACCGCGCTTACGGACCAGTAGCAGCCTGATGCGCTCAAGCAACTCGACGGGCGCGTACATTCCTTTCGGCAGGAAGACATCTGCCTGCGTATCGCGTTCGAAGACCTTTATCTTTCCGGAGAAAAGAATAGCGGGCGTGGTGGGGGAAAGTTCCTTTACCAAGCGGATGAGTTCGGTACCGTCAAGGCCTGGCATCACGAGGTCAGTGAGTACCAGGTCGATGCCGCCTTCCTTAAACTTCTCGAATGCTTCCTCGCCGCCGGAGCAGGCGATCACACGGTAACCGCGAGTTTCAAGCATCACCTTGCGGATGGAGAGAGACTGTTCGTTATCGTCGACGCAGAGAATCGTTCGTTTCTGCTTCATCGGTCCCCAGACTCAGTGGATGCAACCGCCGGCAGGCGATGACCTGCCGCCGCACGACGCAATACCGAGAACGAAGTTGGCGGAGATTCGGAACGGCCAGAGCAAGCGTCCGAAACTCTCTTATGAGCGTGCGCGAAATCCTATGTGCTCAAGAGCGGAGTGTAAAGTAGCACGAAGTACAACAACGAAACACTCTTGAATATTTTCTCTATGTGCGCTGCTGTGGCTGCACCTGATTTTGTGCATGCATCGCGAAGCAGTTTGCAAGCGGCATTTCGGGCCGCATCACCGGGTCATCCGTCACTTCGTGGCAGAAGGTGTTTGCTGATCAGTAATACGGTCGTGACGCGATGTGAATGCTATACCAGGCACAATTCACCGCGTACCACTTCGACGGCGAATCCACCCACGCGCACATTGCTCACTGTTTCTCCCGCAAGGTCCGCGCGGACGTAAATGTTGCTGGGCCTGCGCATCTCGACTCCCTGTTCGATCAGTGCGCGCACGCCACCGGGAACCACGCCATAGCGGACGGCCCAGGCCGCGCAGCATCCGGCCGCCGATCCAGTTGCCGGGTCTTCGCCGCCATAAAAAATCATTCGCGCGTGCAGCCGCGCTTCCGGATTCACGGTTTCGTGCGCGACGAAGTAGAAGAACTTGCCTCCGCTTCGTTCCAGGTACTCCGCTGAACGAGCAGCGTCAACACGGAGTCGCTGGGCCGCCGCGAGCGACCGCAGCGGCACGACGGTGAAGGGGACTCCGGTCGAGACTGTCTGGACAGGCAACTCTTCCGCAATCTCATTGACGTTGAGGCCAGCCGCACGCGCAACATCCTCGCGCGAGTGAATTGCGCCGAACTCAGGATCGCGTTGCCGCATCTCTCCGAACAGGCCTTCCGTGCGTTCCTCGAATGTGACCGGGATTTTTCCAACGTTCAGATCCAGCGTGATCTGCTCGGCTGCACTGTTGCCTCGAAGATGTATCGCTGTTCCGAGCGTTGGGTGTCCTGCGAATGGCAATTCTTCTTCAACGGTGAAAATCCGGACGCGATACGTATGGTCGACCGCATCGCCCTCGCGTGGCAGGACGAACGTCGTCTCGGAGAGGTTCATCTCCTTCGCCACCGCCTGCATCTCGGAGTCGTTCAAACCGCGTGCGTCCGGGAATACTGCAAGCGGATTGCCCTCGAGCGGGCGGTTGGCGAAAACATCGAGCTGAACGAATGAAAATGTGCGGCGTGGAGTCGAGCTTGCCATGCCGAATATTGTAGCCGCGTTCTTGCATGGCGGAGGCCAGCTAAAGCAACCGTTCCCGAATGCCGATGTACTCCGAGGAGAACATTACGGACGCCCTATGCACGTCGTACCAATATCGAAACCGATTGCGGCTTCCACCGTAGTCGCGCCACTTGGCATCGACGACATCCAGCGCAGAATCGAGCAATTGGATGCAGTGCCTACCGTAGCGGCGATTCTCATCCCGCTGCTCCGTCATCTTGAGCAGCCGGCCGAGTATATCGACGTCCAGCGTGTGTCCCACTTCATTGCTCACGATAACTCGCTGGCGGCGCAGTGCCTGCGCATGGCGAATTCCCCTCTCTACGGACGCCGCAATCGCTGCGAGAACATACGTGGGGCGGTGGTCACGCTTGGCGTCCTGCGCATCCGCGAAATCGCGCTTTCGTGCTCGCTTCTCAAGCTGATGCCTGGAGGCAGCGCAACTGGGCTTGCCGTGTGGCAGCACTCGCTTGCCGCGGCCCTCGTCTCACGACGACTTGCGCGCACCGTCAGTTACGCCGACCCGGACCGTGCTTACCTCGCAGGCTTGCTTCACGACATTGGAATCGTCGTCCTCATGCACGTGGGTGTCGGTTACGCGCACGTACTGCAAGCGGCTGCGGATACCGGTATCGGCCTGGAAACCGCCGAGCGCAAGCTTTGCGGAGCCACGCACACCTTCGTTGGCCAGATACTGGCCACGCATTGGAAACTGAACGCCGAAGTCGAAGAGGTCATCTACCGCCATCACGAGCCCGAGCGCGCCCGCATCCACGGTGATCTTGTCTCGATCATCCACGTGGCAGACGTCATCTGCCGGGCCAATGGCCTTGGCTACCCATTCGCCGAGAACCTCGCTCCAGAAGACCAGCTACGCGCATGGGAACGGCTGTGCGAACAAAATCCGCGCGCCCGTAAACTCGATTGGTCAGCAGTAGAGACGGAACTCACCCGCTACCTTGGCGAGGTCAGATCACTCGTGAACGTGGTTTCGCGATTGGCGTAGGGGGCGAGTTGAACCGCATTTCGCACTGCTGACGGGCTACACATTTGGAAAGTTCGCTGACGAAGTGGTGTGGCGGAAGCGTGTGCGAGTCGAACGCACCGAAGACGGGACGAA
>Ga0196976_1001128_pt1 | contig 13132 bp, 26 predicted proteins | sample S3v_513CmetaG_FD_148644 | JGI IMG/M metagenome (GOLD analysis project Ga0196976, IMG submission 148644) | Soil microbial communities from Anza Borrego desert, Southern California, United States - S3+v_5-13C | ecosystem: Environmental > Terrestrial > Soil > Desert | place: USA: California...
TCTACGTCGGCAAATCAACCGGATGGATGCCTTGCCATCTGGAGATTTCTCGCGTCAATTCGCATGGCGGCCCCGCTGCAATGGGACCATACAAATCCGTCCGCGTAATCCCTCGCATGCGCCGCTATTAGGCGAAAGGTCCTGCAAACAGGGTAAGTGCCCAAGCAGCCTGGCTTGGGTCGCCTTTGGCGGTGCAATAGAAAACTAAGGTTCTCATTAGACGCGGTCTGTATAGCCGGAGGAAACAAAAATGTTCATGCCTAATAAGAATGCCAAAATCTTCTCAGTCGAAACGGACAAGGTTATCATCTGTCTGGACGGCTGCGAACGGGCTGAAATAGCCTCTGTTCTGAGCGTTGTCGGCATCGAAGAGCATGGGGAACTCTGGTTCGACTACATGGCGGGGAAGTTGACCAACGTCTCCTGGTGCAACTGCAAGAAGAACAGCGAGGTCGGCGGCGGGTTCGTAAAGTTCGAGATTGAAGACTCGGATTATATCGCCCCATATCTGAAGCGCTTGAAAGAGGTTACGGGCTTCGACTGGCCTGCCGAACTCGAATACAGCATTGCCTGCATGCGCGAGATTCGACATACCCATGCCTATTCAGAGGCGAAGATCGTTGCAGGACGCAAACTGAAGGTTACTGCGGTAGATTGCGCTTATCCGCGAGTCGGACAGGAATTTAAGACCCATGCCGAAGCAGAGGCAGCGGCGCGCAGAAATGTTACCCAGTACCTGCATGAAGCGCTTGGCACTACTCAGCACGAACCGGAGTTCATTCAGGATGGACGCGGCAAGTACGACCGCAATCCGAACTGGGGAACAGGGCGTCCGGCAAAGACTTCCCCGGGCTGTACGTCCGAAATTCTTTGGCAGGAGCTTTTCGGCTTCTGGGCTGAGAACTACGCAACGCCGGAACAGAAAGCGATCCTCGCCAGACAGGCTTCTTTTCGGGGCCGCAAAGAGAAATGGCCGTCGCTGATGGATTATCAGGGTATCTATCTGGACGACTACAAGACCCATATCTCTTACGCCGACTTTGCTGCAAGCAAGGTTCCTGAACTGCCTTTGGCCGCTGGCTTGGGTATCTAAAAACGCCGATGCTATTCTTCTGCTTATGCACTGCCCTGGTTGCGCTGTCTGCATACGGGGCAACGCCCCCTGAGAAACGCCGATGGCTTGAGCCGTACCAGGACGACGCCGGCGAAGGGTAGTGCAATCCCCCGTAAGGTTCCTGTTAGGCGCGGTCTATGTACATACGACGGCGAGACCAACAGCGACTAGGTCTCAATGGGTAAGGCAAAAGAGAACGGGGTCGCTCCCGGTTTTTGCCTAGCAAGGTTCAAATCCTTGCGCCGTCGACCCGACCTACGGAGGATAAAATGGAACTGACTGCCGAACTGATCCAGAAATACGACATTCATGCGGATATCGTTGCAAAAGTAGCCGATGGTACCTTGGTCCTGATCTACGAAGACAATGCGACCAAGTTCGAAAAACTTTGCTTCGAAGTCCCTGCGCTCAAGAGTCGCAAAACCTCGATATATCTTTACTGGCATGGTGCAAACCCCGAAACATGGGATGTTGAGAACATCCGGTTTTGGGTCGAAGAGGAAAGCAATAGGGACAACAACAGCGAGGACATTTGGAATCCTGAGAGCGAAGGGCATGACGAGAACGTAGACGAGTTTTTGTACTGGCTCGAAACCGAACTTGAAGATTAAGGTACCCGTTAGGCGCGGTCTACATGACCGGGAGGAACAAACGATGAGAAAGCCTGATAAGATGTACTACAACCTCGAACAGATCAAACTCATGTCGAAAGGAACGTTCTTCGACCCGTCGCATACCAAGCACGATATTCAGGTAAGCGCTTGGATGGATCATGTAATCATCCTGAACAACGAGAACAAACTTCGGGTCTACAAGTTCGTTCCAGCCGGGCGCGTTCAGTTCGAAAATGTTGCACTCCCGGAGAACGTCCATACGGTCGGCCAGGCCCAGAAGTTTATCGAAAAGAAGGAATCCGAACTCAAGCCGATTTCCGACGCCCAGATCGAATCGATTGTCGTAGAAGGCGTCAACGAAATGTACGGCATGATTCAGAAAAAGATTGGGGTCGAAACCGGAGACAACGCTGGCCTGTACCATTCCGGCAGCGATATCGAAAAAATCCTGTTCGACTTCTTTAAGAAGTATGTCGAGTTTGAACGCCGGCAGACGGAGGTGTAAAAACGCCGCTTAGGTTTACATTAGGCGCGGTCTTTGTATATGGCCCCTAGCGGAGGATTTGAAAGATGCCCGAACCGAAATTCGATATCAAAGGACTAAAGACGTTCAAGGCGCATGAAGGCATGCCCGGGTATTCTTGTACGTTGATAATCAACGGCAAGAAGGCTTGCGAAGTCTTCGAAGACTGCATGGGCGGCGGATTGCAGTATACTTGGATCGACGTAAGCCTCGAACCGATACTGAAGGAGGCGGCTGCGAAACTGCCCCCGTATCCGGCTAAAGATGGCATGCCGGAAATCCGTCGAGACGCTGATTCGCTGATTGAAGACTTGGTCAACGACATCCTCGAAAAGAAAGAGGATGCCAAAATGGCAAAGAAATGGTCGACGCAGATTATGTTCAAGGTTCCGGAACAGCATCGGAACGGTCAGTACGGAATTTGGAAAGTTCCCCCGACAGCAGAATGGAAAAAGAAACTCAAGGACAAGCATCCGTCCGCCATTTTCCTCGACGAACATCCGAACGACTGGCGCGAAATCGTCTGCCCCAAGCCCAAGCAGTCTCCCCAGTAAGGGGAGGCTTTTCGTAGGCAATCAATCCGAGGGCGATCCAATGAGCATCTGTAAGCGCGAAGGCTGCAAATACAAGTCGCCTAGAAGCAAGGGCTACTGCTCTGTTACCTGCGCCAACCTGGATGCACTGCCGAAGGATACCTTGGTCTGGCTTCGCTTCGAGACTCGGAACTTTACCTTCGACGCCTTTGGGAAGACGAAGGCCGAGGCTTGGACGGCGCTTCGCAAGGGCTGGGCTGAGCATGTAAAGAATACAAACGCCGATCCAGGCTATCTCAACGAGTTCAAAGAGGACGTACAGGAGATTCACGTTTCGCCAGGCGTCTGCGTCCGGGATCTCGACCGAGACCTGAACGGTGTCATCGAGAACTGCCGGCCATAGGTTTCTGTTAGGCGCGGTCTGTATTGCTGGAGGAAAACGCCGATGAGCGACAGAAAGATAGCGTCAAAAGAGATTACAAAGCGATTGGAGGAATTGCGTACCATTCTGCGATCAGAAAGCATCAGTTATGGCGAACTGGCAGAACTCCAGTCCCTTGCGCCGTACATTGCCGATGGCGACGTAGAACTGCTGGAAGCGGCGGGCGTGCCTGAAGAGGAAGCAAAGCGCCAAGGGCGCATTTAGGTTCCCGGTAGGCGCGGTCTGTATTGCTGGAGGAAACGCAGATGGCCAAACTTGTACTTCCTAATGCCTCAAGCGAACGCGGTGCTCAAATGGGGCGCCCTAATTCGCTCCCAGACGACAAAGAAGCCCCCATCAAGTTGCGCATGGAAGCCCTGAAGTTCATTGATGGCGATTACGATCATGGAGGGGCCTATTGGGGCTATACTGCTGGGACGGCGATTTATTGCGCATGGGGAGAGGACGAAAAGAATCAGGTCCGTATCTTCGTTCGCGCAAAAAATCGCAATGAGGCAAAGGAAATGGTCAAAGAGATTCTTCCCGCTGCCGAGTTCTGGCGCTAAGAAAGGATCGCATGGATTACTTTCAGGCCATTGCATTTCGAGTTGAAGAGATTGATAGGCTAGCGAATGCTTATCTAAGTAAGTTCGACTTTCTTTCTAATGACCAAATCATGGAGCGCGTACACACCGCCGCCTGGAAGATTTTCAAAGAGCATAACGAAGACTGGAACTCGGTACCGGAGTGGGTTGCAAGCACCTGCGATGGATGGATGCCATATGCATCAGTTTCTCGTAATGGGTCGATTTATCATGCCCTCGCATTTTCGATGCCCTCCCAGGATGCTCATTTGCGTAATCTTTTAGAGATCGCAGAAGGCCGCGAAACCAAGGAACTGGATTTCCCCGTTATGGCGGAGAAAGACGTTGTTTGGAGCATGACAGATAAAGAACCAGATTCAAATAGCAGAAAAAGGAAAACGCCGATAAAGACAGGTTCCTAGTAGGCGCGGTCTTTGTAATCGGAGGTAAGTTATGGCCAAAACATTCATTACAACCTGCGTCGATTGCGAGGACGGTGCCGCGCTCGAAGAGATGGTAGAAAAATCCAGGGACATTACTCGCAATACCTTCATGAAGCATGTGTCTAAGGGCGAACGACAAAGTTTCGAGAAAGGCCTAGGCTACGCTCTCCACCCGCGAGCAGGCCTGACTATGAAAAAAGACTGGCATGTAAAATATGCCAAGTCAAAATTCCAAGGCAAGCCCTGCGTCTTCGTTGTCTGGTCTGCCATTGAACATATTTTTTGTTAGGTTCTCAGTAGGCGCGGTCTTTGTAACCGGAGGAACGAATATGCCTGTTGAAGCCGAAATTGCCCCGATTGATGCCCGCGCTGTCTGCTTTGATTCCCTGCCTGATTACGTCTTAATTCCAGGCGACGAAAAGTACATCAAAGCGATCTGGGATACTTGGTTATACGACAAGAACTCCCATACCAATTGCTGCGAACTTACCCCGTCCTATTACCTGATCCACGTTAGCACCTCCATCGAGTTCAACGATGCCGGCGCAAACCTTTCGGACGACGAGAAAGAGCGTATCTACTCGAGATACGAGAATGAACAGACCGATGATAAGTACGTACATTGCCATGACATTGACGCGCAAGAAGAAAAATTGAAGGAGAAGCCATTTCGGTACCATGTCTATGGCGATCCTGGCGTCTCATTCGAGGATTGTCCTAAGGATGAGCAGATGGATTCCATTCGCGAACATTTCAGGGCAAACGCCCCGTTCTAGGCAGAAACGCCGATAGGAGAAAACGCCGATGGCTAAAAAGTTCATCCTGCAATTTACCACCCCTATCGATAGCGGTCCTGATGCACCGGAGCGCGTTCACATCGCGGTTGCATACGTCTGGCAGGAAGGGCCGGATGATATGCACATCCAGTTCGATGGCCCAGGGAAGGACAATTTCTACCCCAAGTACGAGAGGGGGTACTATCATGTCAAGTTGAAGGGCAAGGTGCTCAAATACGATCATATGTGTCTTTTGGGCGAGTTGGGCAGGGAGAAGTCTGTCCGGCTGAACAAGACTGAGATGGAGTCATTCTGGGTATCTCCGAACCGTCATTAGGTTCTCAGTAGGCGCGGTCTGTATTCTCAGGAGGACTTACCATGGCTCGCTTAAAGATGAAAAAGGTTGTTGTCAAGAAACTATGGAAGCCGACGCACCGGATCGAGATCGGGGGCAAAACATACCTTGTCATGTTTTGTTCTGAGGACTGCATGACATCCGATGGGCCTGCTTTTCAAAAGGCAGAGTGGGACAATCATCTTCCCGCCGAATTTTATATCAATGACAACCGTTGGCACCACTACGGCGAAATCATTGACGCTGAGTTCGTTAAACCCCTGAACCGGGAAGTCGAGATTCGCAACTGGATGACGATGCCTCCGATTCGAATGGCTCGGATGGCTGACATTGCGCTTGAGGATGGCCGGCGGACAGACTTAGCAGACTACTCGCGGGCGCTGGATTCCGACGCGCAACGCGCTGCCTTTACGGCAGAATACCTTAATCGCCGGGCAGAAGGCGCGAGCCATGCCGTTGCCGTCAAGGCCGCAAACAGGCGTCTTGTTAAGGTTCGCAAGGCCCTCGGTTATACCCATCCCGAATCTGGCGGCTTCGGTCTCTAATAGGCGCGGTCTTTGTAATTGGGAGGAAGATAGGCATGTTATTTTACAATACAGAACCAAGCGCAGCAGTGTTGGCACCGGACAATTACTCTTACCTCGAAAGAAAATGGCGAGCCCCGGCAGTCGAAAAAGACGAAGTTATTATGTTCGACGAACCTGGCCGCGTACTCGGTCTTAACGGCGGGAGCCCCGTATGCTGCCGCTCGCACTACTTTCGAGTAACCAAGCCGAAATTCTCTCAATACCGCCTTCGCGTTAAGCACGGCGGGGGCGAAGAGTCCTGGGATTTGGACTACAATCCGCTTACTATTGAAGCTCTTGGCATGCTTGACTCTGATTCCAGGTACCGCTTGTTGCATGTCATTATGAGAGCGCACCAGACTTCTGCAATCAAAGCCAGCGACGAAACTGCACAACGTTACGCCAGTGCTTTTCTTGCCGGCAAGTTGAAGAAACGCAAGAAGAAAGGCATAATACGCGTCGAAATCATTAGTTGAGGTTTTTGTTAAGAGCGGTCTGTATTGGCAAGGAGAAAACAAATGCCTCGACGACGCACCAAATACGAAGACCTCGCGATCCTGCCTACCGTTGCCGCTGAGCATGTTTGTGCTCAGAAGTATACGGGGGCAGAATGGAGCATGCAAAACTGCCCCAGCAATGCAGAAATCGCCAAGATAGAAAAGAAGCGTCAAGCCATGACACCGGAACAAATCCGGGAGTTCGCAGACATTTGCGATGCCCGCTGCAAGAAAGCCTACGAACTTAAGGTTGAATGGTTCCAGAAGATCGTTGAAGCGAGGGGCAACAAAGGACGGGACCAACTGTACGTCTGGTTGACGCATTGGATGACCTCGTACCTCATGAACCCGGAAGGCTTTCGCCGTCTAACTGCCCCTGTAGGTTTTGGTGTAATAGGTCTATGAAAACCTGCGCTGCTTGTTCGAATTCCAAGCAGGACCATGACATCTACCAATGCGATGGCTGCAAGAAAGGCCATTGCATTGGTTGCCTTTATGTACCAAGGGTTAATACACCTGCCTACTGCGTCCTATGCCGGGCGGCAAAGGTTCCCGGTAGGCGCGGTCTAAGTAATCCGGGAGGATCAAAGCATGTTGGACAATGAACTCGTACTCGAAGCGGCCCATACGCCCTTTACATCCCTCTTTGCCGACGAATACGAAGAGGCTACAGGCAAATCATATCATCCTGGCAACGAACTGACATCCCTGACGCCACGTTGCAAGGGAGAGGCCCGCGAGCAGCTCCTGGCGCTCGCCTGGCAGGCCATCGGCCGGATCGAGGCGGCCTGGGGACAGAACATGTGGCTGGTGTTTCACCACATGGGCATCGTCGATCGCAAGGAAGATGTCGTTAGTGCCTTGGGAAGCCTGCTGATGGGGTGCCATGGCCATGGCGTCGGCATCGACGACGATTATTCCGAGGCGAGAGAGAAAGCATCAGACATCCTCGAACCCCACCGGTCCGAACGTCGCATCAAGGACCATCCCTGCCACATTGACGATTCGAAGTGGCGCGAACTGGCCGCTAACGAAGTCGCAAAATATCTGAAAAAGTCCTAAAGTCCCCGGGCCGGGAGGCCGATCACAGAGCAGGAAGGAGGCATCCATGATCATCTTTACAGTAGTCTACTCTGTTGATTGTCCCAATTTTGTTGACATCGAGAAGTACCTGCCTACCGGATGGCACCGCTTTGAAGGTGACGAGTCCCGGAAAACCGGCGTCGAGATCCCCTGGACCGGCGGACACCACGCAGGGCTTACGTCTACCTTGGAGCCCCAGGACTTCTGGGACTTCGTTACCAGATTCAACCTCTTCATGGTTAGAGATGACGTTGATCCCTGGACTATCAGAATCTCGAATGACTCGGACGACAATTGCCTGGCAGATGCCCACATCATCGCAAGGCCAGACAACCCTAAGTTGTTGTCGATAGAGAACTGGCAGATTCTGAAGGAAGAACTTCTTCGTCAGTTCAAAAACCCGCCAACGCCGATTCGGAAAAAACGCCATGAGCGAGTTCTGCTGAAGCAATTGTTGGGATAACGCCGACGCAGGAAACGCCGATCAGAACCGCGGTATTTTTGCCGCGGTTTTTACATGAATGGCAGAATTTCTCTGGGGTCCGGCAGCATCTCGACCTTCTCCTTGAAGGCGATTACCTTCTGGATCGAGCGATGTTCCCAATACCCGCCCTCGTCGAAAACCTGGACCCGGCAGCCCAGGGAAGCGGCGGTGTCAAGAACAGAGATAATGGAGATGTAGCGTCCCAGAAAAAGGAAGGAGTCACCCCGGGCCGGCACGTTGATGGATCCCGGTGTTTCGGATCCGTCCCGGTTCAGAGCGATGGTCAGGGGATTGGATCCTCCCTGGCTGGCCCGGAACAAGAACTGCTCGGTGGTGCCATCGACATCGCCTACCAGGCTGAAGCCCAGGCCAAGGGTCCGGGCGCGCAACTCGTGGATGGTTGGTTCCGGCTTGTCGTGGGAGAGTACGAAAGAAATCTTTAGCACGGTGCATTTCCCTCGCGAGCGTTCCAAAATTTTACTGTCTTCTGTCTCATCCTATTATAGACCGCTTCTAAGAAGTGCCTATTTTAGGTGCGTATTAGGCGCGGTCTTCATGATTGTGATTGGAGAACCGAAGCATGAGGGCACCGAAAGCGCACAGTACACAGAAAAATAAAAATATTCTGGCACTTTGCGTTTGACTTGTCTGTGTCGCATGATAGGTTGGAGTTGGAAGTAAACACAAACCGTTCCCCTGAGGGGGACAAAGAGAAAGGGGAAAGAACCATGTCCGCGAAAGCAAAGGCTCCGAAGTCCAAGGGCAAGTCGAAAGCAAAAAAGGCAGCAAAGCCGGCCCCGAAGCGCATCGCCACGAAGGCCGAAGTCATCGCCTCCCTGGACGCAGTCGCCGAAAAGCGCCCTGATCTGAAGAATGAGATCGCGCTGGCCCGCAAGGTCATGGCCTCCGGCATCAAGCCGCGCCATTCGTCCGCGCAGTTCGCAAAGACGCACAAGAACGGCGTCACCGACGCAGAACGCATGGCGGCTGCGAAACTGCTCAAGGGCGGCGTCCCGTACCGCAAGGTCGAGGTCGCGTTCCGCCTCTACCCCGCCAGCGGCAACGACGCCCTCCGCATGGGCAAGGCTGGCGAACGCCTCCTCGACCGCCAGCGACGCGCCAAGGCCAAAAAGGCGGCTGAAGCGACCGTCAAGGCTCCCGAAACGGTCGGCGCGCAGGCGTAACCGAAACCAAACGATCAAGACAAGCCAATCAGGAACCGCCCCCAAACCGGGGGCGGTTTTGTTTGACACCACCGCAAAGAGTTAGGTCCTCATTAGGCGCGGTCTATGTAGCCATGAAAAAGGAAACCTATATTTTTACATACCGAAGCGGCCCAAACCGAGCCCGTACCAAGGGAACCACCAAACGGTTCAATAACCAGGGCGAGGCGATCGCATTCGATGCAGGGTTGCGCCAGGGCGGCGCAACGGATGTTCAGTACCGACTCGTTGCCAGGGGCCGTAAGAGAAATTAGGGGATACAAATGGCACAAAAAAATCCAAAACCACGCCCGCCAAAAAGTGACGATACAAACAAAATGCGGGCAGCGCTATTGTCTATGGGATATCGCGAAGCCAAACCGCAGACATGGCTCAAACCCATCGGTTTCCAGTTGTTCACCTACGAAGAAAAATTTCAGCGGTGGACTAATTGGTTTAAGGGAGCCAATGGAAAAATGCTCATTTGGGACAGTCATACCACCGCTGATTACGACGATCCGCTAAGAAACGTCAAAGAATGGGAAGCGTTTACTCGTACCGATATGTACTGTGGTTGCAACTCAGAGTTTCAACTAAGTGCGTTCGATTTGTAACCTAGGTCCCTATTAGGCGCGGTCTGTATTGGCAAGGAGGAATTGTGATGAAACACTCGATGAAGGCAAATATTCAGATTGATGTCATTCATCCGCGCAAAAACATCATCGTTTCCACAGCATTTCCTGATGTCATTCTGACCAACGTACCAGTCGAAACCCGGCATAGCCTCGCTCACTTTGGCGGATACAGGAAAGAGGTTAAGGTCAATCTCCGCGTCAACGGGATCGAATGCATTCTTCGATCTACCTCGACAAACGGCGACGTGCTCGTCCATGCCAGGAAGAGCCAACACCGATTCCTGATCAAGCCCGAAGGAAAACGCCCTTCAGGAAAGCGCAATCGTCTGAATGAGGCCCTCAACGGATCAGCCCCAGTCAAGGAGAAACGCCGATGAACAACGTCGTCCATTTGGCACCGCCCATCGTCATTACCCAGCAGGATCCACTTGCGGCAGAAAACGCCAAGAGGCTCCGACAGGCGTTCCGGGAAGGCCGGGGAGCAAGTCTGTATTCCCCAGAGCAGAAATGTCCGTACCAAGAGGCGTCGCTCGCAGCGGAATGGCAGCGAGGCTACGACGACGGCGCCGGAGAGCCAGAGAAGATTGCATCGGCCCGCGAGGCCGGGCGTCGCGCTGGACTCCTAATGCCACAAACACCGTGCCCATACGAAGAGTTCATGCCCAGTCACGACAAGTTCCGCCTTGCCTGGATGGCCGGCTTCGAGGAAGGAACGGCCCAGGCAGCCAAGATTGATCGCGAGGAACTGGCATGGTCCAGAGGCTGGTACGCCGGCTGCTACGCGCCGGGCTCTCCAAGCCCATACGATGCCAAAGACCCGCTCTACGCAATATGGTGCAATGGAACCTGTAGAGGAATCACGGCGGCCCAGATGTTGTTGTCGGAATTCGACCGGGTTGATGGCGTCAGCCGGGTAGCTGCAAGGAGAGCCCGGGCCGGGGGCGGTGTCAAGGTAGCGTAACGGGTTTTGTTAGGCGCGGTCTACTTCTGGGGGAGAACGACGATGATTGACATGGATCGAATACCTTTGCTTGCCTTGAACTGCCCGCCTACCTTTGTTGACGAAGCGGCGGCCTTGATCAGCAACGTGACAGTCAACGGGCTTGAGGGCCTCATCTTCGTTCGGTTCGCGTCCCTCGATCAGTTCAGCAAGGCCATGTCTGAAGCGGGCTTCCCAATCAGTTCAAAACCGTTCAAGAAGCCAACTGGGATTATTCAACTCCATCAGGCAGACTGCATCGGCAAGAACGAGGCCAAGTACTGGATCCTGCTGCGCCAGGCTGGAGATCACTTTCTGGATGTCATCCAGATCAACTGCGTCAAACCTGACCAAACCGAGGTAGCCAATGAAGAACCTTAAGATCGAGGGCAACAAAGTCGTCGCTCCAGATGGCCGTATCTTGGGTAGCGTATCAAAGTGCCAATTTGGCTGGACATTCATTCCGAATACGTCAGCCCGGCGCTCTAGTCGCAAGTGCCATCCGACTGCCGAAAAGGCCATCCCGGCCTGGGCGAAGCGTTGGGGCGCGGCAACGGCCAAAAGATTGGCCGCAGAGAAGAAGTAAGGTTCTTATTAGGCGCGGTCTGCATTGGCAAGGAGGAACTGCAATGGACAACCTGATCCTGCCAACTTACAAGGCCTTCTCAGGCCTCGCTCTATTTGCCTACATCGGCTTCTTCTGGTTCGTTTGGCCGGCCCTGGCAGTTGCAATGGCCTGTGCGAGCGGCTTCTGGAAGGTACTTGGCTGGATCTCGCTGCTTTCCTTCTGCGTCTTTGCGATCAACCGGGATGCGGAAATGATTACGCTGTTCCTAGTCATCCCCGGACTCGTGCTTGCCGGAGCCATCGGCAGCGTCCTCAAATCAATAATGCGCTAAGAGAGGAATCAAGATGAGCCGCCGATACCATATGACCCAAACTGAAGAAATTGAAAAGTGCGCAGAATTGATGCCTGCCGTATACAACCATTGCTGCAACGACGGGGAGATATATCAGCAATCTGAAAAAATCCGTCAAGCCATGGCAGTAGCGCTCGGCGCCGGGAAATACAAAATCGAGGAGTTCTCGAAGCCGTTTGCAGAAATCGCAGGCAAGAAAGAGAACGTCGAAAAGCTCGCCCTCGCAATAGAGGCCTGGAACGACGAAGACAAGGTTGAAGCAGACTTCCTGCGGGTTCACCGGAGTTGGATCGGGTCGGACGTAGGAAAGTATTTGGAAGAGTACTACAGAACGGAACTTTGCCTGTTTCTGAAATTGCCGATGATCTATACTAGCCAGTGCGCCGCATGCAAAAAGAACATGACATTGACTCAGATGAAAGAGGCATACGCCTGTAGCCATGAAGGCCCATATTGTACCGAGGCGTGCTACGATACCCTGTTCGCAGACTGCATCATTTGCGGGCAGAAAAATATGACATGCCTAGTTAACCAGCGGACTCCGTTCATTAAGGAAGCCAAACTCGAGTGCGCCTGCGACGCCTGTCTCATGAAAAAATACGGTCTCGGCCTTCGCTGGATATGTTAGCCCCGGACCCGGGCCTCGATCGCGTTCGTAATGGCCTTCGAAATAGACTCTTTCAAAGCCCCCTCGATTGCCGCCGCGGCGAGGGGGTTTCCTGCTGCCCCTTCCAAGCTACGAACGTATTGCGCAACCTCTGAGATGCCAATCAATTCAGCCTTGAGCCGGTCTCTCCAACCATCCGGTTGCTTTTCAGCCACACGTTGAAAAATAGTCTCAGGCAAAGCCGCCCTGGCTTTGGCCGCCATCTCTTCAAATGGCGCGTCGCCTGGCAAGACATTCCTCATTGGCTGGTCTGAATCAGGCTCTAACTGCTGTGGGATGATACCAAACTCGTCCCTAAGCCTACTGGATGCATTCTCAATACAGTCAGAGTCAATGTACCCGCGCTTGACCACGCTCGTATTCTTATCAAATCCCTCATACCTGAATCTCATACTCACCTCCTGGATTGATTGTACGATCGAGTATTGACCGGTCGATCGAGCCGGCCGGGCAGCCTTCACTTCATGGAGGTGCCATCGGCTGGATGGCACCTCCTACAGGACATCAGGGACCGCCAGGCCCGCATGGTCCGTCCGGGCCATCAATTTCCAACCAGTTCCCACCAAATCTTCCAGTCAATGCTTTCGAAATCAGCAGAGATGTTCATGCGGCCTAACTCGCTAATCAACGCGCCATCGATCCTAGCAATGTCAGTTGGGCTTGCCGGATCTGCCATATGAATGATGCCAGACTTGGTAGCGTCTACTTCGGAGTTGTTGAACGACATAACCTCAAT
>Ga0196976_1001129_pt1 | contig 13130 bp, 6 predicted proteins | sample S3v_513CmetaG_FD_148644 | JGI IMG/M metagenome (GOLD analysis project Ga0196976, IMG submission 148644) | Soil microbial communities from Anza Borrego desert, Southern California, United States - S3+v_5-13C | ecosystem: Environmental > Terrestrial > Soil > Desert | place: USA: California...
GCCTGGATCTCGGTGAGACCCGTGCGCAGCAACTTGCCGGCCTCCCAGTTCATCCGGGTGGAGATCTCGGAGTTGTCGGAGTGCAGGGAAGTGACGACCCCCGCTTCGATGAGGACGCGCGCGTTGTAGTTCGTGGCGTCGTACGCCTCGAGCTTGAAGGCGCCCCAGTCGCTCCAGATCACGGCCGCCACGCCTGACTTCTTGAGCTCGGGCGCGAGCTTGTACGCCTCCAGGCCATGCTGCAGCGTCTGGATGCGGAAGCCGAATTCCTCGGCGAGCCGGATGAGCGCCAGGAACTCGTCGGCGCGGTAGCCGTGCGACGAGACGAGGAGCTTCTGGTTGAGGATGTCGAGCAACGCTTCCATCCGCATGTCCCGGCGCGGCGGGATGCCGGACTTCGAGCGATCCGCCTCCCATGCCTTCCACACCTTCTCGTAGTCGCGCGCGGCCAGGAAGTGATCGCGGATGATCTCCTGCACACCCATGCGCGTGTTGGGATAGCGCGTGGGGCTGCGCTTCGGGTTCTCGCCGAGCGCGAATTTCACCGTACGTGGCACCCCCTGCATCTTGTACTCCTCGGGGAGGGAGCCCCACCGGTTCTTCACGTACACATTCTCGCCGCCGATCGGGTTGGCGGAGCCGTGCTTGATCATCTGCATCGTGAGCCCGCCGGCGAGCTGCCGGTAGAACCAGATGTTGTTGTGCGTCACCACGTCACCCATCTGCACTTCGGGGACGATCGCGAAGCCGCTCTCATTCACGGCGCTCACACCGGAGTGCGTGTGCGGATCGATGAGTCCCGCCGTGACGTGCTTGCCAGTGGCATCGATGACCATGGCACCGCCCGGCGCGGAGAGGCTCTTGCCGACCTGCACGACCTTGCCTGCGCGGACGAGCAGGTCCGCGTTCTCCAGCTTCCCCTGCGGGCCGGACGTCCAGATCGTGGCGTTGCGAACGAGGACGTTCGCGGGCTGCGCCGGTGGCCCCGCACGACCGAATTCCATTGCGGGGCGGATGAACGGCAGCTGGATGTTCGGCACCTTCGCCGCCACCGTGCCGCGCGCCGGTCCCGTGAAGGGTTCCGTCCGCGTGCCAGTATAGGAGGGGTCGGTGCCGTTCGGCAGCGACATCCATCCGAAGAAGCTTTCGTCGCGCACCGCGCCGGTAAGGGTGACCGTGCCCTGGTAGCCGAGCGGCTCACCGTCGAAAGTCACCTCGAGGCGACCGGTCTCGGTCACCACGCGCGCTGACGCGAGGTTGATCGGGCGGGTACCGGACTTCTCGATGGTGCCCCTGATGCGATTGAGGGGACCTTCGATCCGCAGCGTGGCGGGGAAGCCGTCCGGGCTCGTCGTCGCAATAGTCCATGTCCCGCGCGGATCGATCTGGGCAGGACGCGTGACACCATAGGCGGTGCCCTGCACCCATACGTCGCGCACCGCGGCGTCCTGGGTAAAGATGTCCCCCTCGGCGACGACAAGGTTGGCCACCTTGCCCGCCGCGATGGTGCCGTGCGTTCGCTCGATCCCCAGCCAGCCCGCGGGCACGGTGGTGAGCGCGGCAAGCGCGCGGTCCGGTGTTAGTCCACGCGCGACCGCGATGCGCAGGTTCGGGAGGAACTGGTTGAGGGACGGCAGGCCGTCCGTGGTGAGGGCGAAGGAGATGTTCGCGCTCGCAAGCTGCGCCGGGTTGGTCGGCGCGAGGTACCAGTGGCGAAGCTGCCCCAGCGTAGCGTCGAGCGCCGCCTCCGGATTCGCCACGTTGGGCGCGTCGGGGAAATTCAGCGGCACGATGAGCGGGTTCGTGCGGCCGCGGAGCTGGTCGAGCAGGCGGTATTCCTGGCCGCTGCCGCGGAACCAGGGCACGAGCTTGTACTCGCCCGCGAGCTTGTATGCGCGCAGGTAATCCTCTTCGCTTTCCGTCTGGAACAGCACGGGCTGCTGGCCGCGCACCACCGTGGCGAGCGCCTGGAGCGCTTCGCTGGTTTCCGGCGGGAGCACCGAGCGGCCGCCCTTTTCCCAGGCGTCGCGGGCGCGGATATACCAGTCCGCGTCCATGAAGGTCTGCTCCATGAGCGCGATGACGCCCATGGCCGAGTTGGGGTAGCCCCCGCCGAGCTGGAAGGAGCGCTGGAAGCCGATGGACTGGACGATGTCAGGACGGAGCACCCGCTCGCGGACGCCGACGTCGCCGAGGTTCATCACCGAGGCCTGGCCGCGGAAGATGCCCTGCTTGGGGACGACGAGCGCCGTGGCGAAGCCATTCGAGCGGAGCGCCGCTCGGCGGGTGGTGTCGTCCTTGAAGTTGGCGGTGGTGCTGAACCAGGCGCGCACCTGGGGATTCCAGTGCGTGGGGCCAACGTCACCCCCCTGCGGGACCGCGCCAACGCCGATGTCCGCATGGGCGTCGATGAAGCCCGGATAAACCGTGAGCCCCTTCAGGTCCCAGACGCGGGCGCCGGCGGGGGGCGCGACGTTCCGGCCGACCGCGGTGATGATCCCGTCGCGGATGACCACGGTGCCGTTCTCGATCACCTGGCCCGGCGCGGTGACGACACGCGCACCGACGAGGGCGTGGTAACCGGTTGAGTTGGAGCGCAGCCCCGTTACGGGCTCGGTTCGGCTGGTTTGCTGGGCATCGAGTCCGCTGGCTGCGAGCAGGCCGAGGCCAAGGAGGGTACGGAAGGATCGCAAGACACACCCCGTGTAGAAGTCGAGGGAGGAAGGATGACTCATCCTATGATACTGGTCGAACGCACGGCGCGCACGGAACGCTGGAGGAGATAGCGCCCTGCATGCCGCGGCGGCGCTGTTTTCGGGGCTGCCCAAGCTTCAGGTCAATCCACGCCCGCCTGCCTGAGGTAAACGATGGCTCGGACAGCACGGGAAGGGCAAGATGCGCCTGAAGCGCCGGATCTCTGGCGGCTCGCGCACCCTGGCATCTCCCGTTGCTTCGACTACTTCCAGGCGGCTGGCGAGTCAGCGCGGCGTGACTGGCTGGCGGACACCCCTCGCCGTGCTGTCCGACGCGGATGATCCGAACCGATCCTGTATCGTCCACCGGTGAGTGGTAGTACCACGTACGCCTCGCGGAGCACCCTTTGAATGTAGCGCGCGTCACGTCGACGCCTGCGAAGCGCGCCGATAAAGGATCAAAGTCCCCTAAGGCTGGCTCTGCTTCGAAAGCGATTCTTAAGGTTCATTAACCCAGCCGCAATGCCGTGCACACAATTTGCAGCGGCGGCGCCGGCCGTCAGACTCGCCGCCGAGTCGACGGCGGTACTCCACATCCCATGGCGGCGTGATGCCGTCAGGAGGGCGTCATGAAGCGGCTGTTCTATCTCTCCGCGGCAGCGGCCATCGCTGCGTGTTCCCCAGACTCACCTACATCATCCGAAGGCCCGTCGGCCAGGCTGGAGCCGTCCGGCGCTGCCGGCGCAGAGGTGCGCGCAGCACAAGAGGGGCGGCGGATGCGTGGGTTCGAGGACGAACTCCTTCGTCTCGAAGGCAGCATCCCCGGGCTGGGCGGGATGTACAAGGACGAGAGCGACAACATCGTAGTGTTTGTCCCGCGCGGTCGCGATCGCGGAGTCGTGCAGCGCGAATTGGCCAGAGGGGCAGCTTCCCTCCGGGTCGACCCTGCGTTTCGCGGTCGACTGAGCAACGGCCAGCGCGTCACGTTCCGGGAGGCGGAATTCTCGTTCTCCCAGCTCGTGGCATGGCAGCGCCAGCTCCTTCCCACGATCAGTGGCATTCCGGGCTTTGCTGGCATCGACGCCGACGAGCGCCGCAACCGAGTGCGCATACTGGTCCAGCCGGGTGCAGCTCAGTCCGCGTTCAGCGCAGCAGCACGATCCCTCGATGTGCCTTCCGGCGCGCTGATCTATGAAACCGCTGCTCCGGTGCACTTTCTCAGCCTGTCAAACAAATATCGACCGTTAATGGGAGGCATCCTCATTCGCCACGATCCATCCAACTGGAGCAACTACTGCACGATCGGCTTCAACGTCTCGATCGACGGTCCCAACACATCAGGATTTCTGACGGCGGGGCATTGCAATCCGGGAGGGATGGGCAATGGCACGACTGGAGGGGCGATCAGGCAGAACACGAGCAGCAATGCCGACATCGTCGGATACGTTCAGTCGAACCCGGCGTGGAATCGCACCGACAGTGCGTGCGGGTCCTATTCATTGTGTACGTGGGCCGACGTCCTGCTGGTGGCCGTGTCCTATTATCCGCACATGGACAAGCGGGTTGCGTTCACGTCTTCTGTCGGTACGAATAGCACACCGGGATCGACCACCTACGCTGGCTCCAACAGCGTCGCCAATCCCACATACCTGCCATACGTGGGGCTGAGTGTAGACAAGGTTGGCGTAACGACTGGCTGGACGCGCGGAACCGTTTCGGCGACCTGTGTGGCGCGGTCGTCGACAGCAGGCTCGATGGTGCTGTGTTCGGACGAGGTGGGAGGCATGTCCAGCGGCTTTGGAGACAGCGGATCTCCCGTTTTTGCGACGCCAGGTTCAGGCGCGTATGTCGCGCTGGGCGGGTTGTGGGGCGGTAGCGGGACCTTTTCGGGAAGTTCCTGCGTCGCCAACTGCGTCACGGTATTCAACAACACCGACGCCATCGCGACCCATCTGTCCACCACGTTCGATTACTCCACGCCGTCGACGTACACCGTAACCATCAATGGTCCGAAACACGTTCCCCAGGACATGCTGTGCACGTGGACTGCCAGCACCGCGATGCCGAATGCTTACTATGAATGGAGCGTGGACGGCAACGTCGTCGCCCAGGGATCTACATTCCAGTGGAGCTCCTCGGGTCCCTTCTTCATGGAGCTCCTGGCGTACAACCATTCCGGCGCGAAGGCCACCGCTTCGAAGTTCATAACGACCATGGGCGGTTCCTGCTGAGTCGAGACATCATTGTCGTCGCGACTGAGCAATACAGAGACGGCACCCGCTTTCGCGGGTGCCGTCGTGTTTTCTCATCAGTCACTCACGAGGTCATGAAAGACAACACTGGAAAGAAGCATCGGATCTTCACCACCGCGTTCGCCAGCGTGTATCCGATGTACGTTCAGAAAGCCGAGAAGAAGGGCCGCACGAAGGAGGAAGTGGACCAGGTGATCCGCTGGCTGACGGGCTACAGTGACACGGCGCTCGAGGAGCAGATTGCGCGAAAGGCGGACTTCGAGACCTTCTTTGCGGAAGCGCCAGCACTGAATCCGAACGCCAGCAAGATCACCGGCGTCGTGTGCGGCGTCCGGATCGAGGAGATCGAGGACCCGCTCATGCGAAAGCTCCGCTACCTCGACAAGCTGGTCGATGAGCTCGCGAAGGGGAGACCGATGGAGAAGATCCTGCGACAGTAGGAAAGCGCGCGGCTCAGTCTCCGCGTCGCCCGAAGCGGATCCCGCGCACGCGGCCAAGGTCGAGCGCGAAGCCGCTGATCCGGCCGTCGACCGGAGCATCGAAGCGCACGGTCATCCCACCGGCGACGAACAGGCCGTCGCGGATGCGCCGGAGCGTGGGGGACCGGCCGTCGGGCAGCTTCAGCTGCAGCGTCGAATCGGTGACGGTCGTCGTGAACGCCGCCGCCAGCTCGTCGGACCAGAACACGCCGGCGTAGGCCGCCGGCACGGGGCCGGTGTCCGTCGCTTCCTCGAACGCCGGTCCTTCCCGCGAGGTCGCAACGTTCCACTGGCGGATGCGGCGGCCGTCCGGACCGCGCTCGAAGCGAAGGAGAATCGGGTTGTCACCAAGGGTCACCGTGAACTCCGTCGCGCTGTGCGGCGTGAGGGACACGCGATTCTGCCCCACCGTCGCCACGAGCTTGTTGTCTTCGACGACGATGACGCGGGGCGAGGCGTTCGCCATACTGCGGTAGGTGCCTGCCCATTGCTGCAGCTCCGCGTCCGTGAGCGTCACCACCGGACGAGCCGTCGACGCCGGGGGCGTGCTCGCCTGCGCAATGGGTGCGAGCTTGTCGGCGAGATAAATCGACGCGACGGAACGCGCGAGGTTGCCCGGCGCCGAGTTGGCTGCGTTGCAGAGCGTCGCGACGGAAAGCTTCTCGTCCGGAAACCGGACCAGCTCCGCGCGGTATCCGCCCCAGGAACCGCCATGGCTCACGGACCTGAGGCCGCGGAAGTCGTTCACCATCAGCCCGGCCGCGTAGGTGAGCGAAGCTCCGCTCGTGAGCGTGCCCGTGCGATGCAACTCCTCGAGCAACTTCGCGCCGCCAACCTTCGGGTCGTAGAAGTTGTTGTCCCAGCGGAGCAGGTCTTCGACGGTCGTGAAGATGGCGCCGTCACCGGTCTGCTCCCACTTCGACATGTCGACGTCCCATCCGGATGGACCGGGTGCATACGCCAGCGCCAGGCCGGGGAGGGGAATGGAGTGATCGTCGCGGAAGTGCGTGGACGTCATCCCCAGCGGACGGAAGATCTGCTCGTCGGCGAAGGCGCGCAGCGATTTCCCCGACGCGCGTTCCACGATCTGCGAGAGCAGGAAGTAGCCCGAGTTGCTGTAGAGATGCTCCGCGCCCGGCTCGAAGTTGAGCGCCTTCTGGCGAACGATCGCGTCGAGCGCATCCTTCGCGGTCGTGCGGCCGGCGATGTCGGCACCGCCGAGCGTCAGCAGCCCGATGTAGTCGCGAATGCCGCTCGTGTGGTGCAGCAGGTGCCGGATGGTGACCGGCTTCTGGTATTGCGGCAGCTCGGGGATGAAGCGGCGCACGTCGTCGTCGAAGGAAAGCTTCCCCTGCTGCGCGAGCAGGATGATGCTGGCGGCGGTGAACTGCTTCGACGTGGATCCGATGTCGAAGATCGTCTTCGCCGAGATGGGCGTCCCGTCCGCGATGCTCGCGAGTCCATAGCCGCGTGAATACAACAGGCGACCGTCACGATAGACCCCCAGCGCGCATCCCGGCGTACCCGGTCGGTCGAAGGCCGCAAACACGCGGTCGACGCGGGCGATCGTGGAATCCTGGGCGCTCGCGATCGCGATGGGTTCGGCGAGCAGGAGGCCAGGAAGGACAAGTGCGAGTCGAACGCGGTTGACCTGGGACATATATGTGGGATGCCGTGAGGGTCTGCTGAAGAAGGTACTGTTGTGCATCCCAACGCGCCCGGCAAGTGTCCAACTGTCCATGCTGAAAGATCTCCTCCTCGCCCTGCGGCGCATCCGCCGCGCGCCGCTGTTCGCCGCCATCATCATCGCCACGCTCGCACTGGGCATCGGCGCCACCGGTGCCGTGCTCACCCTCGTGGACGCCGTGCTGCTCGATGCGCTCCCGTACAACGACGCGGGCTCGCTGGCCTTCATCCGGGGAGAGATGCATCGTGACGGCGAGGACGTGCGTCCGTACCCCATCGGCTACCTGGACGCCGAGGCGCTGGCGGCGGACCGCTCGCTGTTCACGCATGTCGCACCCATCACCGGACCGCGCCCGTTCAACCTCGCGACGGATCGCGCCGTGGAGCATGTGAGCGCCGAGATGACGAACGAGCGCTTTTTGTCGACGCTCGGCGTTCCCCTGGCCGCCGGACGCTGGTTCACCGCGCAGGAGTCGTCCGCGCCCGGCGCGCGCGTCGCCGTCATCAGCCATGCGCTCTGGCTGCGGATCTTCGCCGGCAGTCCACAGGCCGTCGGCGCGTCGCTGCGCCTGAACGAACAGCCATATCAGGTGATCGGCGTCGCGGGGCAGGGGTTCAATGGCGTTGGCGATGACGCGCAGCTCTGGCTGCCGATCGGGCTCGCCGGTGGCATCTACGGACCCCACTACCTGCAGATGCGTGAGTTCCGCTGGCTGTCCGTGGTGGCTCGGCAGCGCCCGGGACTCACCGCTGAGGGACTGCACACGGGACTGCGCGGGCTGAGCGCTCGACTCGAGCAGGAATTCCCCAAGGAGAACAAGGGGCTTCAGTACGTGTCGCAACCGCTGGCCGACGCGTACTTCGGCTCGTTCCGGAAGCCACTGGCCGCGCTCACCATCGGCGCGGCGCTGGTGCTGCTCATCGGATGCGCGAACGTCGCGAACCTCATGCTCATTCGCGAGGCGGGACGGCGTCGTGAGATTGCCGCACGCGTCGCCATCGGCGCCACCACGCCGCAACTGCTGCGCATGGTGATGGCGGACATGCTCACCACCGGGCTCATCTCCGGCGCGATCGGCTTGCTGCTGGCGTGGGGGGGCGCTCGACTCATCGCGGCGTCCGGCGCGGTGGAGCTACAGAGCTTCACCACACTCGGCGTCAACCTGCCGGTGGTCGGCACCGTGATCCTGCTGAGCGTCGTCTGCGCGGCGCTGTTCGGCGCGGCGCCCGCGCTGCACGCCACAACCTTGCCACCGCACGCCGTGCTGCGCGATGGCAGCCGAGGCGCGTCGTCTGGCAAGGGCGCGAACTTCTATCGTCGTGGCCTGGTGGCTGCGGAAGTTGCGATCGCCATCGCACTGCTCGTGGCGGCGGGGCTCGTGACGAAGGGGTTCACCCGCTTCGTGCGCACGGACCTCGGATTCGCCGCGGACAGCGTTGTCGCCATGCGCCTGGATCTCACCGCGGACCGCTACAAGACCAACGAGCCTGTCTTCACCTTCGCGAAGCAGCTGCTGCGCGAGGCGCGCGCGGTTCCGGGAGCGGAGCGTGTCGCGCTGGAAGGACCGAGTTATCCCACGGGAGGCTGGTTTGCGATTCACCTGGTGCCGGTGGGGGTGAGCGACCCGCAGCCGCTGCAGATGCGTCGGCACCACGTGTCCACGGACTACTTCGCGACGCTCGGCATTCGCCGCATCGAGGGACGCGACTTCGACGATACGGATGTGGCCAGTGGGGCGAAATCGATCATCGTGGGCGAGCGGCTCGCGCGTCGGCTGGCACCGAACGGCAGTGCGATCGGGAAGCAGTTGATGACGCAGGGAGCGACCCCCACGGCACTCACGGTGGTGGGCGTCGTGGCGGATGTGGAGCACGCGGGGCTGGACGTCGAGGCCGTCGACGGACTCGATGTCTACCTGCCGATGTTCCAGTATCCGCCGCGTTCACCCACGGTGATGACGCTGATGGTTCGCACCGCGCAGCCAACCGCGCCGGTGCTGGCGGCGCTGCGTGACCGGCTGCGCACGTTGGACAGCAACCTGGACTTCTACAACGTGCGCACGCTGCGCGACCTTCTGGATGACCAGACGCGCACCGGCCGGTTTCTCATCGTGCTGATGTCCACCTTCGGGGTGGTGGGACTGCTGCTCGCCGCCATCGGCGTGTACGGCGTGATCTCCTTCGGGGTATCGCAGCGCGTGCGCGAGATCGGCATCCGCATGGCGCTTGGCGCGAATGCCCGCGCCGTTGTGCGCGCCGTGGTGCGCGATGCGCTCGTGCCTGTGGCGGTGGGCGCGGCCGCAGGCATCGTGGTTGTGATGCTGTTCCACCGCAGCATCGCCACGCTGCTGTATGGCATGGGGTCGCTGGACGTCCCGACGATTGCGGGCGCGGTCGCGGTGATCCTGTCGGCGGCGATGGTCGCGAGCCTGCTGCCCGCGTGGCGTGCGTCGCGCATCGATCCCGTGGAGGCGTTGCGCGCGGAGGGATAGGGGCGTGATATCTTTGAAATCATGCCCATTTCGATGAACCCGCGGCGCATCCTGCCTGGCGTCGCCCTCTCGCTCACGGCCGTCGCGTCCACGCTGCATGCGCAGCCCGGCGGTGGCGGCACACCAATCAAGCCTGGTGAGTCATGTCCTCCGGGAATGACGGAGATCCGGCCCTTGCGCTGCCTCGCGCCGCGCGAGACGCCGCCGAGCATCCTGGACTACCGGCCGAAGTCGATGCTCGTGGTGCCGGAGCACAAGGTGCAGAAGGCGAAGTATCCGGTGATCGACTTTCACGGGCACCCGCAAGGACAGATCGGGAGCGTGGAGGCGCTGGAGAACCTGCGAGAGACGCTGGACGGCATCAACGTCCGACTCATGATCGCGGCGAACAACATTTCGGGTGACAACCTGAAGCGCACAACGGCGACCGTTGCGTCGTCGCCGACGATGAAGGACCGCGTGCGGATCTTCACGGGGATTCCGCTTGGTGGCGTCGGACCCGGGTGGGCCGAGCGCGCCGTCGCGCAGCTCGAGGCGGATGTTGCCGCGGGCGCCGTGGGAATCGGCGAGGTAGGGAAGGGGTTTGGCCAGACCGTGCGCAAGGCGGACGGCTCGCGCCTGCGCCTCGATGACCCCGACCTGAAGCCAGTATGGGACGCGGCCGCGCGTCTCAACCTGCCGGTGTTCATCCACACGGCGGATCCGCCGGCCTTCTACCTGCCGCATGACTTCATGAACGAGCGCTGGCTGGAGATGGCGCTCTTTCCCGGCCGCGCGATCTCGCCCGACCAGCATCCGAACTTCGAGGAGCTGATGACGGAGCGGGACAACCTGTTCCGCAGCAACCCGAAGACGACCTTCGTCGCGGCGCACATGGGGTGGCATACCCACGACCTGGGGCGACTCGGCAAGATGCTGGACGCGATGCCGAATCTCTACGTCGAGATGGGCGCGGTGTTGTATGACATCGGCCGTCAGCCGCGCGTCGCCCGCGACTTCTTCATCAAGTACCAGGACCGAATCCTCTTCGGCAAGGACTCATTCCAGCCCGAGGAGTATCCGTACTACTGGCGCGTGTTCGAGACGCGCGACGACTACTTCGATTATTACCGCGACTACCACGCGTTCTGGAAGCTGTACGGCATCGACCTGCCGGACGAGGTGCTGAAGAAGGTGTACTACAAGAACGCGCTGAAGATCACGCCGAGGCTGCCGCAGACTGGGTGGCCTCGGTAACAGCCTCGGCTCTCGGCTCTCGGCCCTCAGCTGTGAACACCGGCCGAACCGGCAACCTGCTTTGCCGAGAGCCGAGGGCCGGTAAAGGAAAACGGCCCGCACTTTCGTGCGAGCCGCCTCCTTGATCGCTGAAACACTCAAACGCTGAAGCGCTCGATCAATTCACGCCCATCGCGCGTGCGACGTTGATCCGGCCCTTGCCGTACGCCGGGTCCGTTCCAACCTGACCGAGATCGTCGGCGGTCTGCTGGAGACGCGCCATGATCTGCGCCGGGCTGCGACCCACTTCGCCAGCGATCAACGCGGCGAGACCCGTCACGTGCGGAGCCGCCATGCTGGTGCCGGAGACACCGACCGTGGAACCAGACCACGACGTCGGGCTGGTGTAGAACCGGGTGCGACAGCCGGTCAGGCCCGTGTGAATGGTGAAGCCTGAGCAGGACTGCCACACGGGAAGGACGTTGCCACCGGGCGCCGCGACGCTGATCGCCGAGCGGCCATAATTGCTGTAGCCCGCCAGCGCATCGATGTTCTGGATGTCCTGGTAGGCGCCACCGACGAGGACGAACGCCGTGCCCGCTGCATTGCGCCGCGCGTCGGTCGGGCCGGTCGCGGAGGCGCAGATTACGGCAGACGCGCTGCAGTACGACTTGTAGCCGTTGCCGTCATGATCGATGTCCAGCGCGCTGTTGCCCGCCGACACCACGACTGTCGTTCCATGCGTCTTGGCGTAGTTGAAGACCTGGTTGATCGTCGCCAGGAACGAGGGGCCGAAGCCACCGGCGGCGCTTGCCTGCCTGCGCAGGAATGTGCCCCCAAGGCTTAGGTTGATGACGTGCAGGCCATTGTCCGCCGCAAACAAGATGGCCGCCAGCGTGCCGCTGGTCGGGCAGGTGCCGCGGAATCCGTTCGCCGCGGTGCCCGGAGCACACACCTTGAGGCCAACCAGGGTGACGTTCGACGACACGCCTGCGTTGATGTAGCCGTTGCTGGCGACCGTCGAGGCGACGTGCGTCCCGTGATAATTCAGGTCCGCGACGAGATGTGCACCGGCCGGCACGCGCGCATTCTCCGCGGCCGACAGGAACGATCGCGACAGCTCGAGGTCGACGCGACCGACGAGATCAGGATGCAGGTAGTCGATACCGGTATCCAGGATGCCGACCTTCACGTTGGCATTGCCGCGCTTTCCGGCTGCCCAGGCCGCCGCCGAACCCACGGCAGCGTGGTTCCACTGGCGCGGGAAGAAGAAGGCGAGGTTCGGGGCATCAGGTGATTCGGGCGACGTCGCAACTTCCGTCGCATCAGACGCCAGGACCGACTCCTGTTCGGTGTACGCGTCAGGATCCACCGCGGCGATGCCGCTGTGCGCCGCGAGCGTTGCGGCACCTGCGTCGCCAATTCCTGCGACGGCGGCGATGCCGACACCGGCATGCGCGAAGATCACTTCACCGCCGAGCTTCGCGACCTGCGCGCTGAAGTCAGCCGGAATCTGGCCCTTGAACCGGACGAGATACGAATCGCTGCCGTCCGAGGCAAAGTTGGCGGCCGTTCCACCGAAACGGGTAAGGCCAACGGGTTCTGACGTCAGCGGCGGCTCAGCGCAGGCAGTCAGGGCGAATAGCGCGAAAACAGTGGCAGTACTGACACGATGCATGAGACAACTCCATGGAGGGTTGGAAGTTCTCGTGCGGTGTCGGAGCCACGTCGCGTTCGACACCACGGGGGTGCAACGTCAGTGTACAGCCTTCAATTGTTTGCCCTCTTGGGCGGCAGCAATCGTACGCGTGGCCCCCTCACTCGGCAAGGGTCAGAACGGCTCAGGCCCGAGCGGGCGGGACCGGCGGTTCGGCCAGATGTCGTGGCCGTAGCACCAGGGAAGGCGCGGCCAGCACACCAATCAGGGTCACCGGGAGGATCTGCTGCGCCTGGATGAGGATGCCCACCCCCACGGCCGCGTCCCGGTCCATGCCGAATGCGGTCGCAGCCAGTGCGTACACGGCCTGGAACACGCCGACGTTCCCGGGCGTCGCCCGGATCGCGAACCCGATGTTCACGGAAAGAATGGCCGCGATGGTCCCGCTGACCGGAATGTCGAAGTGCGCGGCGCGCGCTGTGAGCTGATAGGTCGCCACCTGCAGCGACCACACAACGACCGAGAGCGCGAGCGCGGCAATGAACCGTCGTCGCGAAGACGCCAGCGCCGAGATAAAGCCTTGTCCGTAGGCAGCTGCGCGCTGCAGCATCGTCAGTCGCGCCGCTGGCGACGCGGTCGCCGACGCCGGATGCCGG
>Ga0196976_1001130_pt1 | contig 13122 bp, 8 predicted proteins | sample S3v_513CmetaG_FD_148644 | JGI IMG/M metagenome (GOLD analysis project Ga0196976, IMG submission 148644) | Soil microbial communities from Anza Borrego desert, Southern California, United States - S3+v_5-13C | ecosystem: Environmental > Terrestrial > Soil > Desert | place: USA: California...
ACTTCAGGATTCTCCGGCGAGCGCCGGTTCTGCCGGGTTCGCATTTGACTTCATCGGCAAATAAATGGGGCTGGAGGGGTTCCTCCAGCCCTTGTCGGTTGCCAGCCTAGTTAACACGTCGTTGTAGCGGCGGATGTTCTCACACCTACTGGACGCGTGTATGCGTCACCGTCATCACCCTGCGCGTTTCCCCAGTCTCGGCGACGGCGTCCATGGTCACTGTAAAAACGTCGCGTGAAGTTTGTGAGTATCGTTCCACTATCTTCAGCTTCCGGTCACCCTGCTGATGCTCGGATCGAAAGACCACTACATTGCCTTCCCACTTCCCCGGCGTCTCGGAATACTTGCACCCGGTCGTGGTGATCGTCTCGCATTCAATTCGCTGAAAGGCCCCAATCTGCGGATTCCACCAAATCATTCCGTGCTCCACAAAATCACCCCACGGGTTTTTCGAAGCGTAGTCCTCGATGACCGACAATCCACCGGGCCCCAAGCGGAAAACGGCCATGCCGCTCCCGGTGCCTCCAGAGGGCAAACCCCTCCGAATACCATGCGCTTCTTCAACTCGCCACCTGCCGAGCACCATATCGCTGAACCTCTGCATTTCTGGGCCTGGTTTCGGCAGATTTTTTGCTAGCGGTGCGGCAGTTGAGTTCGTTGGTTCTGCGGCGGACGGTTGCTGTGCTACCGCAAAACCGGCCGTGATCAGCACGATGAAGACCCACACGTAGTAGCGCATTCTATTCCTCCGTCGGGTGTTGGACGGACGATCGCATGCACTGTCAGGGTGTCTGATCTCAAAAAGCGCAGCAGAGTCCCAAATTGGTACGGATGCAAATCACTGTTGTGCGTGGACGGAACTGCGGCGAGCCGAGGCGCGTAAATCAGCATGGACTCAAACAAATGCGCACTGTCGAACTTGCTCCAAGCCGAACCCAACAAGGCCGGTCCGAGGCGGCTTCACTTCCATTCGTGCTCGCGCTACACCTTGCACCTGGATTGTTGATCTTCGCTTTCTACCGGCTCGCATCGCCGATCTTTGTTGCGGCGTCACTTCCCCCAAAGCTCGCACTGCTCGCCGGATTCGCACTTGCCGGACTTCCGCTACAGGCTTATTTGCTTTCTCGAGCAACGGGCGGACATAGCCCCCGTGCGATCTGGGCACTCTTGCCCTTCCGCGAACGCTTGCCGCGCTGGCAGTTTGCGCTCCTCATCGCATTGCTTTTCTTATGGGCGGTGCTCGTTACAAGCCTTCTTGGACCTTCCACCGCCGCAATAAAGGCATTCCTCGCTCAGCACGCACCTTTTCTAGTCACGAGCACGTCGGGAACTCAGTCCGCACGGTCCATCGTCCTGGGAATGCTGGTGTTCAAGCTTGTCGTGGATGGGCTGATCACGCCAGTAGTCGAGGAATCGTACTTTCGCGGGCTGCTTCTGCCGAGCATGTCCCGCCTGGGTGCTTGGGGACCGCTGGCGAACGCAGTGCTGTTTACCGTGGGACACTTCTGGCAGCCTGAAAACTATCCGGCCATCTTCTGTTACTCGCTTGCGCTGGCCTACGTTGCATGGTGGAAGCGGAACTTCCTGATGGGCCTGGTGACGCACGCATTGCTAAATACCCTGGGAACCTTGGCAGCTTTGGCCGCCCTGCTGACGTAATAAGCAAGAAAAGCCGGACGTCGCATGACGTCCGGCTCCTTTAAAATTCAGTTAGCCCTGAATATCGAACTGCTCCTGATGCAACAACGGATCGCTCTTTACGAGGATCACCCGGCCGGTCATCTCTTCCATTTCCTGCACGTACCGGCCGTTGTTTCCCTTCAGTTCCTTGGCAACTTCGGGGTGAACGCGGAGCAGCACGTCCTTGGCTTCGATGTGCTTCGAGATCTTTCTCATCTCGGAGTAGATCTCGTTGCAGACCGTTTGCGCCGACTTCACGAAACCTGTCGCCGTGCAATACGGACACGGGCTGCCCAGGGTCCGCTCGAGTGACTGCTTGACGCGCTTGCGCGTGATCGCCACCAGTCCGAAGTCATTGAACTGGAGCACCTTCGATGGCGCGCGGTCAGCCTTCAACGCCTCTTCGAGCGCCTGCATGACCTTCTGCCGATTCTTGCGCTCGTCCATGTCGATGAAGTCAATTACGATGATGCCCCCGAGGTCGCGCAGCCTGACCTGCCGCACGATCTCCTTGATGGCATCCACGTTGGTCTTCACGATCGTGTCTTCCAGGCGCTGTGTCTTGCCCACGTACTTGCCCGTGTTGATGTCGATCGCGACCAGCGCTTCCGTCTGGTTGATAACGATGTATCCGCCGCTCTTCAGCCACACCTTCGACTTGAGCGACTTGTTGATCTCTTCCTGTATCCCGAACTGCTCGAACAGCGGAGTGTCCTTGGTGTAGAGCTTGATGCGACGCACGAGTCCCGGCTGGAACCGGTTCGCAAAACGGACGACCCGCTCGTACTCCTGCTCGTTGTCCACCCATATCTGGGAGAAGTCATGCGTCACCTGGTCGCGCAGTACGCGCTCAACAAGGTTCAGGTCGTGATAGATGAGCGCGGGAGACTTGCTGCTGTCCGCACGGCCCTTGATCTCGCTCCACAGGTGCTTCAGGAAGCGAATATCGGCGCGGAGTTCATCTTCGCGGATACCGGCTGCTGCCGTCCTCACGATGAAGCCGCCGTGCCCGTTCTCGCGTTCACTGGCCACGATGCGCTTCAAGCGCATGCGCTCTTCTTCGGAGTTGATCTTGCGCGAAACTCCGATGTGGTTGACGGTAGGCATGAACACCAGGAACCGCCCCGGCAGGGCGATGTGGCTGGTGATGCGCGCGCCCTTCTTGCCGATCGGTTCCTTCGCGATCTGCACCAGGACTTCCTGGCCTTCCTTCAGGAGGTCGCTGATCATGGGCATCGGGCGTGACTGGCCCTGCGGACGCATGCGCATCCGCTTGCCACCGCGACGTCCACGACGGTCGCGATCGAAACGCTCGCGCCGCTCAGAGTTCTGCCGTTCGCTGCGCTGCTGGTAACCGGCGGTGGCAGCGGGCGCTCGGAGTTCGGCACGTCCGTTCTCCTCGTCGCCTTCTTCGTCGCCCTCGTCGGCCTCGGCCACCATTTCCGATTCTTCGAACTCGTACTCGTCAGCGCCGTTGCCGTTGAACTCGTACTCCTCTTCTTCGGTCGCGGACTCTGTTTCCGAATCGCGAACGGCTTCGCTGATAAGGCCGTTCCGGTCCATGGTCTCTTCTTCGAAGTCGTGGGCCTGATAACCTTCGAGGTCGTCGGTGAGCATCCGCGGCATATCCGCTTCTTCCTCATCGATCTCCTCGTGCTCAACGTAACCGCCCTCTGGAGAGTACGCGCCTGCTTCGTGGGTGTCGGTCGCTTCGGATTCGCCAAGCACCTCACCCGCGGCAGGAGCCTGTGGCTGCTCGTCGAAACCGGCACCAGCCTCCTGCGCCGCAGTGCGTGACTCCTCAGGCTGGGTTTCCGGATTCGATACGGCATCACCGCCGAAGATCGCGGCGACGTTCATGTCGCGCATGCGCTCTTCCGTTGCGTTCTCGGGCTGTTGCGTCTCGACGGGCTCTTCGAGCGTCTTCAGCTGAGGACTTGCTTCGACTTCCCTTTGAGGCTCGGACGGCTGCTCAGCGGTTCCGGCGATCAGGGATTGCTCGTCTCTAATGTCGGCCTGAGCTTCCTCGGAGGCTACCTCCCCGATTTGGCGGGAGTACGGCTCCTCCTGCGAAGCGAAAGCCGGAAGCACAGAAATAGGCGCCTCGACCGGCGATGCCTCTGCCTTGCTCGGCTCATCTGCGACCGGTGCCGTAGTGGCAGCGGGCTGGTTGCGGTATTTCGAAATTGACTCGCCGGGAAGGAGTACGGGCTGATAATCCGCCGGGAGTGGAGTGAATTCCTCGCGTGCGCGAGGCTCACGTGGTCCTCGGTCCCTATCTCCCCGGTCGCGACGTCCGCGTCCAAAACGTTCACGTCCACGGCCGCGCTCTTCGCGCTCTGGCCATGCGGGACGCGCTTCATGCTCCTGCTCAGGTGCACCGCCCTCGGCGGGGCTGCGATATTTCGAGATTGACTCGCCCGGAAGGATGATGGGCTCATAAGCGGCCGGCATGCTCTCGAAGCTTGCTACCGGCTCGGGTACCGGCGGCAGACCCTGATCTTCCGCGATCATCGGCGCTTCTTCTGCTTCCGGTGCCGCGAATGCCGCAGGCTCTTCCGTCGACTCGGTCGCCTGCTCTCCCGGCTGTGCTCCAGGGACGCGTTCGCGTCCGCGACGCCCACCACGACGGCGTCGGCGTCCACGCCAACGGCGTGCGCCCGACTGGTCTGCGCCGCCCTCGGCACTTACTTCGCCGCTTTCTTCCAGATCGCCTTCGCCCTCGTCGGCTGAAAGCTCTTCTTCCGCCTCGGACGGCAGCGGTTCCGTAGGCGCTCCCGACTGCCGCACCGATTGCTGCCCCATGTCGACCAGTTGCGGGGGGCCAACCTTCACTTCACCGAACTCTTCGTCTTCGTCCTCTAGGTCGAGGAAGTCGGAGACGTACAGGAACGCATCGCGTTCCAGGCCGATATCCACGAAGGCCGACTGCATGCCGGGCAGTACCCGGGTCACGCGTCCTTTGTAGATGGACCCTGCCAGTGTGTACTCATTCTCGCGCTCGAAATAAATCTCTGCGAGCTGATCATCTTCCACCAGCGCCACCTTGGTTTCGTGCGGCGTTGTGGATACGTATAGTTCTTTGTTCATTGCTGCTCCGGGCCCGCGATTCTTAAATGCGATTCGCAGGCGAGTGCCGGGAGCGAAAAAGGAAGGACAGTTCTTGAAGACCGGTGGGCCGCTAAACGATTCCGCCTGCTGAAATAAGACAGCGGGCGATTCCGATTGACGACGCGTGCCTGCGTCCGTACCGCGACCCAGGACTTCTGCTGATGAGCTCACTTTCACGAGCGCGCCGCGCTCGCGAGAGTTTGCACGAAGAAGCGGGCTCGCGCGGCGCTTCTTGCGCCTCGGGTCCGCTCACATCAACTTTGGAGAACTTATGCACCGTTAGTTCGGCGTCGCACCAATTGGGGTTTGTGACCGCTCTCTCACTCCGGACGCTCGGTTCAGCGTTCCTGCTCGTCGAGTAAGGGGGCCGTTACCCGCCCCGGGCAACGCCTTCTTCAATCCTGTCCGGCCCCTTTTTCTCTGGCCGGCGAGTGCCCCCTTCACGCGAGGGCGATCGTCTGAATCTTGTTTCCCCACGTCCGGTCGTGCAGCGCGCCCAAGCTCAACCGGCCATTTGCCCCGCCCTTGCAGGGCCTTGCATCAGTTCCGGCTAGTTCACGAAGCGGCGCATGCGAACGTTCATCACGATGCCCATCGCCAGAAACATGAACACAACCGAGGAGCCGCCGTAACTCATTAGCGGCAACGGGATTCCGGTGACCGGCATGAACCCAACCACCATCCCTACGTTGACCAGGATGTGGAACGCTAACACCGCGACCACACCCATCACCACGAACGTCCCGGCGCGATCAGGCGCCGTCTGGGCGTTGTGGATCAATCGCATCAACACCATAAAGTATAGCAATAACACCAGCATCGCGCCCACAAATCCATGCTCTTCACACCACGCGGCAAAGATGAAGTCGGTGTGTGTCACAGGCAGAAACTGGCCCTGGGTCTGGCTTCCCTTTGTAGTTCCTTTTCCCCAGATGCCGCCGGAACCCACGGCAACCAGGGATTGAATAACTTGGTACCCGGAGCCTTTTGCGTCGGCTTCGGGCGATACGAAGGTGTTCAGCCGCTCTTTTTGATACGGCTTGAGGCCCCACATCCAGACGGCCGGCATCAGTACGCCTGCGATCACCAGCAGGATCGCGGCATGCTTCATCCTCATTCCGCCGAGAAACAGCGCCATGAGTGCGACCGGAACATACGTCAGTGAAGTTCCCAGGTCCGGCTGTTTCAGAACCATGAGCATAGGAACGCCGACGATCATGCCGGCTTTCATCAGCTCGCGAAATGGCAACTGGCGTTCGTGATAATCCGCGAAGTACTTCGCCATCGCGAGGATCAGAACCAGCTTCACCCATTCCGAAGGCTGGAAGTGGAGCACTTTCAGGTCGATCCACCGCTTGGCCCCGAGATATGTCTTGCCGAAGATCATGACGGCGACCAGCGAACCCACCGAAGCCGCGTACATCCACCACGAATGCTCCAGCAGCGCCTGATAGTTCACGAGGCTAACGGCGAACATGATGCTGACGCCCGCCAGCACCCAGTAGATCTGCTTTACGTGCACCCCGGCAAACTTCGTGTTGAGCGTGGCGCTGTAGATCTCGGTGATCCCCAGCGTACAGATGATAAGGACGAACGTGAGCAGCACCCAATCGAAATCTCTGAAGCGTACGTATCGGCTCATCGCAGCTGCTCCGTGCGTCGTTGCGGCGTAGGTTCGGTTTTGGCGACTCGGTCGAGAACCGGTGCGGTCCTGTTCGATTGCGTCGGAGTTGCCGGTTTGTCCGGGCGCGGATTCGCTGGCTGGCCTGCCTCGATTCCGGGCGCTGCGTTGGCCGGAGGTTTCGGCTTCGCGTCTGGTGTCACGGTGAAGGTCCCGCCCTGCAACTTGCCGTCTGGCTGCTCGCTGGCCTTCCAGACGCCTGATACATCGACGGAATCTACGGATGGCTTTGCCGCAGGCACCGCGCCCGCGGGAGCGCTCGTTTCCGGGGCCTGCGCGACGTTCGTCTCCAACCGCTTCTTTCTCTGCTTCTCGACGTAAGCCTTGATGACCTGCGCAGCCACACGCGCGGCCAGGTATCCGTGTTCGCCCTGCTCAACCAGCACTGAGACCACGATCTCGGGATTTCTTCGCGGAGTCACGCCCACAAACCACCCATTGTCCTTGAAGCGTGCCTTGTTGCCACCGCCCAGCCTGGCCAGTGCCTGGTTTGAGATCGTCTGCGCGGAACCGGTCTTCCCCGCGAAATCGATGTCCTTCAGGTGTGCGCTTGGCGCGGTACCGATCGGATTCACGACCTCGGCCATGGCATCGGTAATCGTCTCCCATCCTCTGGAATCGATCTCCACATGCGCTGGCTTGTTGTATTCGTGAACCTCGACGTACTGCGGCGGCAGTTGATCCGGGAAAGCCACATGCGGCCGCACCAGCGTGCCGTCCGTCGTGATGGCCCCGATAGCGCGCATCAATTGCACCGGAGTCGTCGCCACTGCACCCTGTCCGATGCCGACCGAAATGGTTTCACCTGCGTACCACTTCTGCTTGAAGTTTCTTATCTTCCACTGTTCGCTCGGCATCACGCCACTGACTTCCTGCGGCAGATCGATGCCGGTCTTCTGTCCAAGGCCGAACTTCATGGCATACTGCGAAACCCTGCCAATGCCCAGTCGCTCCGCGAGAGTGTAGAAGTAAACGTCGCAGGATTGATAAATCGCCTTCGGAAGCGTCACACCGCCGTGCCCGCGCTTCTCCCAACATTTGAAGAAGCGTCCGTAAAATGTTCCACCACCGCCGCAGTGAATACCGAGCGACTGCGAAATCCCTTCCTGCCAGCCGGCGACGCTCATGATGATCTTGAAAACCGAACCGGGCGCCAGTTGTGCCTGGATCGCTTTATTTAGCAGCGGCTTCGCAGGATCGTTGATTAGCGAGTTCCAATTCTTTGAAGAGATGCGGACCGCGAACAGGTTTGGGTCGAAGGTAGGCCGGCTCACCATGGCGAGCACTTCGCCGGTACGCGGATCCATGGCAACGATGGCGCCGTTCTTGCCTTCGAGCGCCTCTTCAGCCGCGATCTGAAGGTCGATGTCAACGGTGAGCTTTAGCTGCTTGCCGGGCACCGCGGGCGTATCGCTGAGTTCGCCAACTTCTCGTCCTCGCGCATTGACCAGCACGCGCCGCGAACCGTTCGTGCCCATAAGTATGTCGTTGTACTGCGATTCGACCCCGGACTGTCCGACAACGTCGCCCGAGTTGTAGAGCTCATACCGTGGATGGTTCAGCATCTCTTCGCTGACTTCGCCTACGTACCCGATCAGGTGCGCCATGAATCCATTCTTCGGATACAAGCGCCGGTGCACGGTAATTGTGTCCAGTTCCGGAAACTCGTTGCGATGGGATTCGATGAACGCCAACTCATCAGGCGTGATGTCGTACTTCAGGAAGATCGGCTGATAACCCGGCAGCGAAGACATGCGCTTCACGCGCGTGCGCAACTCCGCGGGATCGAGATGGAGTCCCTCTGCGATCCTGTCGAGGTTCGCGTCGATGTTCTTGCCCTGCTCGCGCAGCAACAGCGCGGAGAACGAGGGATAGTTATCGACGATGATGCGGCCTTCGCGGTCCAGTATCTTTCCGCGTGGCGCGAGGATGGGAACTTCTTTGACGCGGTTCTGTTGCGCGAGCTGATCGTAGTAGTCGCTGCGCATCACCTGAAGGCGCCACAGTCCGAAGGCCAACAGCAGGAACACAGCAAGGAGTCCGTATTGAACTGCCGTCAATCTTGCCTGCGAGACTTTTTCGTCGCGCGCGAACATCTGCGATCCTTCTGGTTTCCGAGCACGCTGTCAGCTACTCACAATTGCTGGATGAGCCCGGTGGCGCACATGACGCCCTCAGATCTACTTTCCTTTTCGCGGGGGAAACCTGCCTCCGGACACACCCAGCCCCGGAGCTTTCCTCTATGGTCGCTCACTTTCGACGGGTTGAAAATGCGGCGATCAACTTAATTCTATCGTGAGTTCCGGGCCGCGTATTGACCGGTTGGGCACATCCGCGCTACCGCGCATTGAAACTGCCGCGACCACTCCTGCCGGCGGATCTCGCTTCCAAGAACGCTTCGGTTGTGATCTCCAGTGCCTTGCCCCCGACCGGTGCCGAGGTCCGGTTCGAGACTATCGCAACGACCAGTCGCTCATCTGGGTAGACGATCAGCCAGGATGATATCCCCGGCCCGCCTCCCGGTTGATGGATCACCCGCCGTCCTTTCTGATCTTGGGCGATGTTCCAGCCCAGCCCGAGCCCTAGGTCCTTGAGCCCCATGGCTCCGCCCATGGCGGTGACCGGCCGGGAGCCATCTGCAATGGTCATTGGCCGAAGTACTTCGGACTTGAGCTTCTCGCTGAGTCCCCGCGAGCCTGGCAGAAAGGCCAAGCCGAACCGCGCCAGATCAGCCGATGTCGAGAGATAGCCCGCTCCGGCAAGTTTGAAGCTTGGGTCATATCGTGGAACCGGGAGAATCTTGCCCTGGGCGGTTCGTTCATGGAAGACAGTTCGAAGCGGGTTCGGGGCCGCTCCGCCATCATTGACGATGGTATGCTCCATCCCGAGCGGATCGAGCACCTCCGCCTCCATCAAGTCCCGTACGCTGCGCCCCGTTTTCCTCTCCAGCACCGCAGCCAACACCGTGTAGCTTGAGGTATCGTAGTAGTAAGCCGTACCTGGCGCGTGCCGTAGCGGCTCCTTCAAGATCTCCGTCATCGCGGCATTCGTATCATAATGTCGGGTCGTAAGCCGGTTGGCATTGTCGAACCTGTCACCAAGCCCGCTCGTGTGCCCGGCAATCATCCTGGCCGTGATGTCTTTGTGCGGAAAATCTGGCAGATACTTCTGAACCTGGACGTCCCAGCCGACGATTCCCCTCTCAACCATGAGTCCGAACAACGCTGTGGTCAGCGCCTTAGTGATGCTGCCAATCCCAAACTGAGTCTCAGCCGTCGCTAGTCTCCGCCGCTCCACGTCGGCGTACCCGAAGCCTTCTGTCCAGATCAACTGGCCATCGGCCGCAACCGCGATCGACGCTCCCGGAGTGTCGCCATTCGCGACCAACTCCCGCATCGCAGCGCGGCTCGCCGCTATTGCACCTTCATAATTGCGCGCTAGCTTCTGCTGCGAATACGCGCCGCTGACCAGAAGGACAACACATACGGCGATGCGAGCTGCATTCCAGCTCTTATTCATAACAAGTTAGAAGATTAGGAGCAGCGTCTGTTACCTGTCTACTAGCTCCCCAGGTACAGCTTCGCCCCGGGGCCGATCGGCAAGCCGACTGCCAGCCAGATAACCAGCAAGATCGTCCACACGATCCAGAACACGACCGTGTACGGCAGCATGGTGGCCACAATCGTACCTATCCCCGCCCCCTTATCGTACCGTTGCACAAAGGCAATGATCAGGGCGAAATAGGACATCATGGGCGAGATCACGTTAGAGACGCTGTCGCCAATCCTGTATGCCACCTGCGTCAGTTCCGGCGTATAGCCAAGCAGCATGAACATCGGCACAAAAACCGGCGCCATGATCGCCCACTTTGCCGAGGCGCTTCCCATGAACAGGTTCAAGAATGCCGTCACCAAGGTGAAGGCCACCATCAGCGGAATGCCTCCGAGCCCCGCTGCTTTCAGCCCGTCGGCACCTTCAACAGCCACAATGAGGCCGAGATTCGTCCAGTTGAAGTAGGCCACAAACTGGGCCGCGAAGAAAACCAGCACCAGGTATGAACCCAGGGTCTCGAGCGCCTTGCTCATTCCTTTGACTATGTCGCTATCACTCCGCACGGTCCCGGCGGCAATCCCATACGCCGCACCCACTACCAGACCGCCGAGGAAGATGAACGCCACAATGCCCGACAGGAACGGCGAATGCAGCAGGCCGCCGGTCTTCGGGTCGCGAAGAAAGCCATTGGCGGGCACGGTGCCGAGTGCCAGCACGGCCGCAAACACTAACGCTGCTATCCCCGCGGCTATGAGCCCTCGCTTCTCGTCGCGCGACAGTTGCTTGATTTCCTCTGTCGCCTCGCTTCCCTGATATTTCCCAAGCCGCGGAACAACGATCCGCTCCGTCACCCATGTACCCGCAATCGCAATGACGAATGTAGAGGCGGCCATGAAGTAGTAATTGCAGGCAGGGTTGACCTGGTAATTCGGGTCGATAATCCGCGCGGCTTCTTGTGACAGTCCTGCCAGGAGTGGGTCAACCGTGCCCAGCAGCAGGTTCGCGCTGTACCCGCCAGATACGCCCCCGAAGGCCGCCGCCAATCCAGCAACTGGATGTCGCCCCAGAGCGAGGAAGATCACTCCCGCGAGAGGTACCAGCAGCACATAGCCAATCTCGGAAGCCGTGTTCGATAGGACGCCCGCAAAAACGATGATGAACGTGACCAGGTGCCTGGGCGCGGACAGCACCAATAGTCTGAGCGTCGCGCCAATCAATCCACTTCCCTCGGCCACGCCAATGCCGAGCATTGCAACCAGCACCGTCCCCAATGGAGCGAAGCCCGTAAAGTTCGTGACCATGTTGGTCAGGATGCGATGGAGGCCGCTGATAGAGAGCAGGCTCACCGGGTGGATGGTGGCGCCCGTGCCTGGATGCGTAACCGCAAGATCGAACCTCGCCGCGATTCCCGAGATCACGACTACGGTCGCCGCCAGCGCCGCGAACAAGGTCGCCGGGTGCGGCAGAGCATTCCCTACGCGCTCGATTACGCCAAGAAGCGTTGAGATATAGCTGGGCCCCTGCGGCTTTTTGCCGTTCACGGTACCTCCGTTGAATTGGGTACTGACGACCGCCCCACGCGGCCCGGTTGGGACCCGCAGTAGACTTCAATCTCCGAGGCACTTCTCAAAGCGCAGTCAGATGTTTGAAACGAGTGAGATGCGCAACTTCTCTGCCCCGGTGCTTCGCTCTCAGGATATCCCAACACCGACGTTCTGTTTGAGACTAGCTGTAACCGGCTACGTTCGTTGCTTGAACTTGTCGAGGATGGCGAACAGTACGATGGCCATAAGTCCGTTCGCGACGGCTGCACCCAATTCGTGCGCCCATCTCCAGGTGTGCGCCTGGCCCACGAGTCCGCGCATGATGGTGAGATAAATGAATTCGTGCGTCATGTAGAAGGCCACGGTCATGAGGAAGCGCGACCCAGGGTTCTCAACGTCGATCTTCACGCCGAGAGATGAGGCGATATATCCGACAACGGTCTTTGAGATGCCGTAAACGCCCAGGGGTCGATCCGTAAGCGCATCCTGCACGAGACCAATCGCACTGCCTGTGAGCAGACCTTTCACTGGACTCCGCCAGGCCACTGCAAAGAAGATGGTGACCAGCAGCGGCAGATCGAATGCCGAAAAAAAGCTTATCCGCACCGGCAGGAAGGCCTGCAGGATAATGGCCGCCAGCGGCACTCCGATCGCCACCGGCCACGGAAACCGGTAAACCTCTATCTGCTCGCGCGAGGTGTAGATGACGTTCGCCATCAGTGCTCCTGTGCCGAGGGGTCAGGTTCTACAGGAGTAGCCGGCTTAGGCGCCGGCTTCTTCGGAGGTGCTTCGGCTGCGGGCTTCGTCGTGGCTGGACTGGCTGTTGTTGTCGAATTGCCGTTCGGATTGGCAGGCTTTGTCGTCGCCGGCTTCGGAACTGCGTTGGATTTCGTGCTGGTCGCACCCGCAGCTTGAGTTGTGGCGTTCAGTGCACCCGCCGCAGGTGGCTTCAGAAAAGTGGTCCCCTGCGTCACTGGCTTGTTCGTTGGTGTGATAGTCCCGTTGGTACCAGCCGCCGGCGGCTTCGCCGGACGCGTCGTTGTAGTGGGCTTGTTAACGACGATGCCTGGTGCAGTGGTCGGTGCGTACGTAGTCGGCTGGTTCGGTGCGGGAGCACCTGCCGTGCCCCCCCTCTTCTCGCCCTCAGGCGGTTTTGGCGGAACCGATGGCAATCTCTCCGCAAGGATGTCCGCCGCGCGAATCGGCCCTTGCGCCTCGTTGCTGTCGGGAGATTTCTCCACGATCTTCGTGATGACCAGCACTTCCTCAAGGCGCCCCAGGTTGGCTGCCGGCGTTAGCCTAATGTTCAGGAACATGTTCTTCCCCGGTGCCACCGATGCCACTCGCCCGAGGGGAAGTCCTTTGGGAAAAATGCGGTCTCCACCGCTCGTGATGATGGGCTCGCCCACTTCGACCTTTTCATCAGACATTACGTAATCGAGTTTTACGCCGCCGTCCGCCGCGCCCTTGGCAATCCCCTGCAAACGCGTCTTTTCAAGGATGCCGCCCACTCCGCTCGACTGGTCGGAAATCATCAGCACCTGCGCCGTGCCC
>Ga0196976_1001131_pt1 | contig 13121 bp, 13 predicted proteins | sample S3v_513CmetaG_FD_148644 | JGI IMG/M metagenome (GOLD analysis project Ga0196976, IMG submission 148644) | Soil microbial communities from Anza Borrego desert, Southern California, United States - S3+v_5-13C | ecosystem: Environmental > Terrestrial > Soil > Desert | place: USA: California...
TTGCAGAATTTTATTCCGACATGCTACCGTTTGCTTAATCAACAATTGGGCAAGGGTGGAGACGACCGGGTCATGGACAACCGCCTGATCGACACAAGAGACCTCGACTTCCTTCTCTTCGAACTTCTGGACACCGACGCGCTGTTCGCGCGTCCCCGCTTTGCCGACCATTCGCGCGAGACGCTGTCGGCGGTGCTGAAGACCGCGCAGGCCATCGCGCGCGACCACTTCGCCCCGCACAACCACAAGGCCGACGAGAACGAGCCGCGACTCGAAGATGGTCGCGTCGTGCTGGTGCCGGAGGTGGCGGCGGCGCTGAAACGCTTCATCGATGCCGGCTTCATGGCGGCGACGGCGGACTACGACCGGGGCGGCATGCAACTGCCCTTCACGGCGCACACGGCGGCCAGCGCGCTGTTCTCCGCCGCCAATATCGGCACCACCGGCTATCCGTTCCTCACGACCGGGGCGGCCAACGTGCTGCGCGCCTTCGGCACGGCGGAGCAGCGCGACCTCTACATGCGCCCCATGCTGGAGGGCCGCTGGTTCGGCACCATGGCGCTGACCGAGCCGCAGGCGGGATCGTCGCTGTCCGACCTGCGCACGTCCGCCGTTCCGGCCGACGACGGCACCTACCGCATCACCGGCAACAAGATCTTCATCTCGGCCGGCGACCACGAGCTGTCGGAGAACATCGTCCACCTCGTGCTCGCCCGCATCCAGGGCGCGCCGGCCGGTGTGAAGGGCATCTCGCTGTTCATCGTGCCCAAGGTGCTGGTGAACGCCGACGGGTCGTTGGGGAAGCGCAACGACGTCGCCCTGGCCGGTCTGATCCACAAGATGGGCTACCGCGGCACCACCTCGACCATGCTGAACTTCGGCGAGAACGGCGGGGCGGTGGGCTATCTGATCGGCGAGCCGCACAAGGGTCTGTCGTACATGTTTCACATGATGAACGAGGCCCGCATCGGCGTCGGCAACGGCGCCGCCGCCCTGGCGTATTCGGCCTACCGGCACGCCCGCGCCTACGCGCACGAGCGCCCGCAGGGCCGTGCGCTGGACGCCAAGGACCCGACCACGCCGCAGGTGCCCATCGTCGAGCACCCGGACGTGCGGCGCATGCTGCTGGCCCAGAGGGCCTACGCGGAAGGCGCCCTGGCGCTGTGCCTGACCGCCGCCCGGCTGGTCGACGACAAGGACACCGCCCCCACCGAGGCCGAGCGCGCCGACGCCCATCGCCTGCTGGAGATCCTCACGCCGATGGTCAAGAGCTGGCCCAGCCAGTGGGGGCAGGAGGCCATCTCGCTGGCCATGCAGGTGCACGGCGGCTACGGCTACACCCGCGAGTACCCGGTCGAGCAGCTGTACCGCGACAACCGCCTCAACCCGATCCACGAGGGCACGCACGGCATCCAGGGGCTGGACCTGTTGGGCCGCAAGGTGGTGATGGAGAACGGCCGCGCCTTCGCGCTGCTGTGCGCGCGGCTGGAGGAGACGGTGCAAGCCGCCGCGCGGGTGCCGTTCCTGAGCGAGGACGCGGCGGCGCTGGGCGTCACGCTGGAGCGGGTCAAGGCGGTGACCGGGCAGCTCAAGCGCGCGCTGGTGGAGCACGGGGCGGCGCGGGCGCTGTCGAACGCGTCGGTGTACCTGGAGATGCTGGGGCACGTGGTGGTCGGCTGGCTGTGGCTGCGCCAGGCGCTGGTGGCGGAAGCGAAGCTTCCGCAGGCGCAAACGGCGGAGGAGCGGGCCTTCTACGAGGGCAAGCTGCACGCCTGCCGCTACTTCCTGCGCTGGGAGTTGCCCAGGACCGGGCCGCAGCTCGACCGCCTCGCCGCGCTGGACGACACGTGGTTCGCGACGCCGCCGGACTGCCTGTAGGCGGACGCCGTTGGGCTTCGCCGCGCTCAACCCAACCTACGGGCGCGCCTTCACGAACCAAACAAGAAACGAAGGGGAGGACTTCATGTTCGGACTGATGCAGCACCATCCGCTGATGATCGCGTCGCTGCTCACCCACGCGGCGCGGCACCACAAGGACGCCGGGGTGGTCTCCAACACCGTCGAGGGCGGCATCCACCGCTACACCTATCCGGAGGCCGAGCGGCGCTCGCGGCGCCTCGTGCGCGTCCTGCAAAAGCTGGGGGTCGGCGCGCAGGACCGGGTCGGCACGCTGGCCTGGAACGGCTACCGGCATTTCGAGCTGTACTACGCCGTCTCCGGCATGGGGGCGGTCTGCCACACCATCAACCCGCGCCTGTTCCCGGACCAGATCGCCTTCATCGTCAACCACGCCGAGGACAAGGTGCTGTTCGCGGACACCACCTTCGCCAAGCTGGTCGAGGGGCTGGCGCCGCGGTTTGCCGGCAGCGTCAAGGCCGTGGTCATGATGTGCGACGCCGCGCACATGCCGGAGCTGAGCCTGCCGGCCGGCATGGCCTTGCACTGCTACGAAGACCTCATGGCGGCGGCCGACGAGGATTACGAGTGGCCGGAGTTCGACGAGAACACCGCCAGCTCGCTCTGCTACACCTCCGGCACCACGGGCGATCCGAAGGGTGTGCTGTACAGCCACCGCTCCACCATCCTGCACGCCTACGGCATCTGCCTGGCCGACACCATGGGCCTGCGCTCGGTCGACCGCGTGCTGCCGGCGGTGCCGATGTTCCACGTCAACGCCTGGGGCACGCCCTACGGCGCGCCGCTGGTCGGCGCCACGCTGGTGATGCCCGGCCCGCACCTGCTGGGCGCCCCCATGGCGGAGCTCATGAACGCCGAGCGCGTCACCGTGGCGGCCGGCGTGCCGACCATCTGGATGAGCCTGCTCCAGCACCTGCAGAACTCCGGCGGCCGGCTGGAGACGGTGAAGCAGCTGATCATCGGCGGCTCCGCCTGCCCGCGCATGCTGATGGAGGAGTTCGACAGCCAGTTCGGCGTGCGCGTCGACCACGCCTGGGGCATGACGGAGCTGAGCCCCATCGGCACCTACAACCGCTTCAAGGCCTCCAACGCCGACGCCACCGGCGAGGACGCCATGCGCATCCGCATGACGCAGGGCCGCGTGCTCTACGGCGTCGACATGAAGATCGTCGGCGGCGACGGGCAGGAGCTGCCGTGGGACGGCAAGGCCTTCGGCGACCTGTACGTCAAGGGGCCGTGGGTGTGCAGCGCCTACTACAACGTGGCGCCCGACGGCGTGACGCACGACGAGCAGGGGTGGTTCCGCACCGGCGACGTGGCGACCATCGACGCCGAAGGCTACATGAACATCACCGACCGCTCGAAGGACGTGATCAAGTCCGGCGGCGAGTGGATCAGCTCCATCGAGCTGGAGAACATCGCCGTCTCCCACCCCGACGTGGCGGAGGCCGCGGTGATCGCCGCCCTGCACCCGAAGTGGGACGAGCGCCCGCTGCTGATCGTCGTGCCGAAGCCCGGCCGCACCATCGACCGCGACGCCATGCTCGCCTTCTACGAGGGCAAGATCGCCAAGTGGTGGCTGCCCGACGACGTGGTGGTGGTGGAGGAACTGCCGCACACCGCCACCGGCAAGCTGCTGAAGACCTCCCTGCGCGATACGTTCCGCGAGCACTACATGAAACAGTGAGGCGACGCGGGCGTTGGGCTTCGCGACGCCCAACGCCCCGCGCCCGCCAAGAAACAACGGGAGAGAAAGAGACACCCCATGGACATGTCCGGCGAGCACCGCATCCCCGCCCCGCCGCAGGCGGTGTGGGACGCGCTGAACGACCCCGAGGTGCTGAAGGCCTGCATACCCGGCTGCAAGGAGCTGGAGCGCACCTCCGACACCGAGTTCACCGCCACCGTCTCCACCAAGGTCGGCCCGGTCAGCGCCACCTTCAAAGGGGCGGTCACCCTGTCCGACATCGACCCGCCCAACGGCTACACCATCGCCGGCCAGGGCCAGGGCGGTGCCGCCGGCTTCGCCAAGGGCAACGCCCGCGTCGCCCTGACGCCGGACGGCGACGGCACGGTGCTGCGCTACGAGGCCAAGGCCGACGTGGGCGGCAAGCTGGCGGCCATCGGCAACCGCCTCGTGGCCGGCGTGGCGCGCAAGACCGCCGACCAGTTCTTCACCAACTTCGCCACCCGCCTCGGCGGCGGCGAGCCGCCCGCCGATACGGACGCCAAGGGCGACGACGGTGTCAAAGAAGAGACGCAAGACGAAAGCGATTGAACCGGCCGCCCCGTGAGCGGATTTTTCAGCGCAATTTGGCGTTAAAATCCGCTCACGGTAAGGTCACATGCCGCCCCTGCCCCGGAAACTGACTCTCTCCCTCGCCGCCGTCCTGCTTGTGCTTGCCGGATGGCTGAGCTTCGCCGCCTGGAGCGACTACACCCGCCACAGCGGCGAGGCGGACGCCACCTACAGCGAACTGCTGTCCATGGCCGGCCGCGGCGAGATGGCCTCCGTCACCTTCGCGCAGGGCGCCGCGCACGCCACCGCCACCGACGGCCGCCGCTTCCGCTCCGTCGTCCCCGTCACCGACGAACTGCTGAAGGAACTGCGCCGCCACGACGTCGCCCTGGCCTTCGAGGAGGGCGGCGGCCTCGTGGCGAAGACCGGCACGGTGCTGGAGAAGATGGCGCCGCTGCTGATCCTCGGCCTGCTGGTGGCCGGTCTGGCGCTCAGCGGCGGGCAGATGTTCGGCCTGAACCGCGCCACCCGCGTCGCCCCCGACGACACCGGCGTGACCTTCGCCGACGTAGCCGGCGTGGACGAGGCGAAGGAGGAGCTGCAGGAGACGGTCGAGTTCCTGAAGGACCCCCACCGCTTCGCCAAGGCCGGTGCCCGCGTGCCCAAGGGCCTGCTGCTGGTCGGTCCCCCCGGCACCGGCAAGACCATGCTGGCCAAGGCCGTGGCGGGCGAGGCCGGCGTGCCGTTCTTCACCGCGTCGGGCTCCGACTTCGTGGAGATGTTCATCGGCCTGGGTGCCGCGCGCGTGCGCAGCCTGTTCCGTCAGGCCCGCGCCAAGGCCCCCTGCATCCTCTTCATCGACGAGATCGACGCGCTGGCGGGCAAGCGCGGCGAGGCGACCTCGCACTCCGAGCGCGAGCAGACGCTGAACCAGCTTCTGGTGGAGATGGACGGCATCGTCACGGGCGGCGACGTGATCGTCATCGCCGCCACCAACCGGGCGGAGATGCTGGACGCCGCCGTCCTGCGCCCCGGCCGCTTCGACCGCCACATCCACGTGAACCCGCCCGACGTGGCGGGGCGCGAGGCGATCCTCGGCGTGCACGCCGGCCGCCTGTCGCTCGCCCCCGACGTCTGCCTGCACACGCTGGCGCGCGGCACGCCGGGCTTCTCCGGCGCCGAACTCGCCAACCTGCTGAACGAGGCGGCGCTGTCGGCGGCGCGCCAGGGCCGCGTGGTGGTCACCCACGCCGACATCGAATACGCCAAGGACCGCGTCCTGCTGGGCAACGAGCGCCGCAGCCTCGCCCTCTCCGACCACGAGCGGCGGCTGACCGCGGTGCACGAGGCCGGGCACGCGCTGGTCTCCATCCGCTGCCCGGCGGCCGACCCGATCCACAAGGCGACCATCATCCCGCGCGGCCGCGCGCTGGGCATGGTCGTGCGCCTGCCCGAAGGCGACCGCGTGTCGCTGTCGCGCGCCAAGCTGGAGGCCGACATCGCCGTCGCCATGGCCGGCCGCGCCGCCGAGGATCTGGTGTTCGGCTGCCAGGCCGTCACCACCGGTGCCGAGGCCGACTTCCGCGCCGCCACCGACATCGCCCGGCGCATGGTCACGGCCTGGGGCATGAGCGAGCTTGTCGGCTGCGTCGCCCACACGGCCGGCGAATCCTCCGAACGCATGGCGTGGCGCATCGACGAAGAGGTCCGCCGCATCACCGACGAGGGCATGGAGCGCGCCCGCCGCCTCCTGACCACCGACCGTCACGCCCTCGACGCCATCGCCGAGGCGCTGCTGGAACGCGAAACCCTGACTGGCACGGAGATCGAGGAACTGGCGGGGGCGGAGCTGCAGACCGAGGCGGCATAGAAGAAAAAGCCCTTCTCCCCTTGAGGGAGAAGGGTTGGGATGAGGGGTATTTACCGCCGAAAGGCGGGATATGAGTCTCCTCCGCCCTGCCGGGCGTGACCACCCTCACCCCAACCCCTCTCCCCTCAAGGGAGAGGGGCTTTATGTTTTACCCCTGCAGCCGCAACCCCGTCTTCTTCAGGATCTTCGTGCTGTACAGCACCGTGTGCCCGCGCGCCCGCGCGCCCAGCAGCGCGGCCATCTCCTCCATGCGGCGGGACACCTCGGCGCGGTCCTTGGCGTGCACCATGGCGAACAGGGTGTAGGGCCACTCCGGCGGGCGGGCCGGGCGGCGGTAGCAGTGGCTGACGTACGGCAGCGCCGCCAGGATCCGCCCAGCCTCGTCGATCACGTCCTCCGGCACCTCCCACACGGTCATGCCGTTGGCGACGTAGCCCAGCTTGTAATGGTTCGGGACGGCGGCGATGCGGCGCACGACGCCCAGGTCCAGCAGCCGTTCGAACCGCGCGATGACCTCCTCGGCCGGGATGCCCAGCTGTTCGCCGACGGCGGCGAAGGGGCGCGCGGTCACCGGCAGGCCGGCCTGCGTGGCGACGATCAGGCGGCGGTCCATGTCATCCAGCGTCATGCCGTGAACCTCAGGTCCAGGTAGTATTCGGCTTGCTTGGGGAAGTTGAAGACCTCCAGCCCCGTCGCCGCCTCGATCTCCGCGATTGCCCCGGCGACGCGCTCCGGCGTCTCCGTCGCCAGCACGAACCACATGTTGAGTTCATGGTCGCGGGCGTAGTTGTGCGCCACCTCGGGCAACGCGTTGACGATGCCGGCGACGCGCTCGAAATCCTCGGCCGGCACCTTCAGCGCCGCCAGCGTCAGCCCGCCGCCCATGCGCTCGGCGTGGTACATGGGGCCGAAGCGGGTGAGCAGCCCGCCCTCCACCATCGCCCGCACGCGCGCCACCACGTCATCCTCGCCCAGACCCAGTTCCGCGCCGACGGCGGCGAACGGCCGGTCCACCAGCGGCAGCCCGTCCTGCAGGCGGTTGATCAACGCGCGGTCCAGATCGTCCATCACGCCCTCCGCGCCACGCCATAGCAGGGTGCGGTCTGCTTGAAGCGGCGCACGGTGAACAGCAACTCGTGCGGCACGTCGGTCAGCCGGCAGGCCTCGGCGGCGGCATCCACCACGGCGCGCACCTCGTCGGCGTCGCGCCCGTGGATCATGGTGAACAGGTTGTAAGGCCACGCCGTCCGCCGCGGCCGCTGGTAGCACAGCGACACCCCCCGGCACCGCGCCAGCCCCTCCCCCGCCGCGTCGACCTGGGCGTCGGGAATGTCCCACACCACCATGGCGTTGGCCGTGAAGCCCAGCGCCCCATGGTCGACGATGACCCCGAAGCGGGAGATGGCGCCAGCCTCGCTCAGCGCCCGGATGTCGGCGATGACCTCCGCCTCGCTCACCCCCAGTTCGGCGGCGATGGCCGCATACGGCCGTTCCACCAGCGGCAGGCCGCGCCGCAGCCGGCCCAGCAGGCGTTGCGTCAGTTCCATAGCGGGAACCCCAGGTCCAGTTGGTGGGCGCGCACCATCGGCAGTTCCAGCACCTCCAGCCCCGTGGCCTGCGTGATGGCGGCGATCACCGCCTCCACCCGCTCCCGCGACGGCGCGGTGACGACGAACCACAGGTTCAGCCGGTGGGCGCGCTGGTAATTGTGGTTGACCTCGTCGAAGCCGCCGACGATCGCCGCCACCCGGTCCAGATCGTTGGCCGGCACCGCCATGGCGGCCAGCGTCGAGGACCCCACCCGGTTCGGCCGGAACGTCGCCCCGACACGCGCCACGGCGCCCGACGCCTGCAGCCTCTGCAAGCGCGCCAGCACCTCCCTCTCCGTGCAGCCCAGGCGGGCGGCGACGGTGGCGTAGGGCTGCGGGTCCAGCGGGAAGTCGCGCTGGAACTCGTTCAGCAGGCGGCGGTCCAGCTCGTCCATGGCGGCGCCTCCCCCTTTAAAATCCGATGCGGCCGGCGCGGGCGGTGAAGAAGATGCCGCTGGGCTTGTCGGCGGCGATCTCGCCCACCTCGGCCAGCGTGCCGGTGCTGTAGACCTTGACCCGGTCGGTGTCGCGCACGGACACCCACACCCGCTCGCCGCGCGGCGTAAACTCCAGGTGCAGCACGCCCTTGCCCGGCGTCAGCGTGGCCGTCACCTTGCGCGCCGGCACGTCGATGACCTGCAGCTTGTCGTAGTCGGGCACGGCGAAGTTCACCCACACCTGCCGCCCGTCCGGCCGCGCCACCACGAACACCGGCTGCCCGGCCACGGGGATGCGCGCCGTCTCGGTCCAGGTGGTGGAGTCCACGACCAGCACCTCGTGCCGGCCGATGGCCGGCAGGAACACCAGATTGCCGGCGAAACCCCACCCTTCCAGGTGCGGCATCTTGAAGACGGGCAGCGGCTGCTCGCCCCGCCCATACCCGTCCATCACCCGCTTCACCCCGGCATCCGGGTCCCACAGGTCGAGCACGGCCAACCCGTCCTCCCCGAACAGGCCGGCGATGTAGAAGCGGCCGTCCGGGCTGACCAGCGCGTCGTAGGGCTGCTTGCCGATGTTCGGGTACTTGCGCACCTGCGGGTTCTTCGGGTCCGACAGGTCGGCCAGCCAGATCTCCCCGCCGTCGTACAGACTGAAGGCGAAGCGGTTGCCCGGCGCGTCCTCCAGCCCCACCACCTTGGACCGCGCCCCATCGGGGCCGTAGATCGCCGGAATGTCGGCGACGAGGTCCAGCGTCCCGGCGTCGAACACCTTGACGCCGCCCGGTTCGTAGTTCGCCACGGCGACCAGCCGCCCGTCCTCGGAAATGGCGCCGCCGATGGAGTTGCCGGCCTGCATGACCCGATTTTCGATGCAGCGCTCCAGCAGGTCGACCTTGGTCAGCCCCCCGTCGCGCCCGAACACGAAGGCATAGCGCCCGTCGCGCGAGATGACGGCCGAGGCGTGGCTGAGGTCGCCCAGCCCATCCACGGTCGCCAGCGTCGCGTTGGCGGTGTTCTCCACCACCTTGACGCGGCCCGCCGCGCGCTCGATGACGATGCCCAGGTCGTTGGTGCCGCGCGGCTCCGCGCTGCCGCAGGCGGCGAACGCCGGGCCGGCGGACACCATCGGGGCGAACAGGGCGGCGGTCAGGCCCACCAGGGCCAGGGAACGGCGAAGGGAACGGCGAAGGGTCATTGGTCCAGTCCCCGGCGCAGTCGGTCGATCATCCAGCGCGCCTCGTCGGCGGTGAGCAGGCCGCGCCACGGCGGCATCGGCGTGCCGGGGATGCCGTCCAGCACCACCTCGGCCAGCGCGTCCGGCGCCTTGGCCTGCAGGAATTCAGGCAACAGCGGCGCGCCCAGGCCGCCCTTCATGGTCATGCCGTGGCACGAACCGCAGTCCTGCCGCAGCATGTAGTCCAGTTCCGCCTGCCTTACCGGCGCCGGATCCCCGGCGGCGGCCAGCAGCGGCAACGCGGCCAACAACAGCGCGCCCCTACGCATCGACCGTCTCCCGGCCCAGCGGCGCCGGCTCGCGCAGGTTGGGCGCCAGTTGGCGGGCCAGCGACACGACGCGGCCGATGATGATCAGGCAGGGCGACGGCAGGTCGGTGCGCGCCGTGCGCTCCGGCAGGTCGTCCAGCGTGCCCAGGCACACCACCTGCTCCGCCGTCGTGCCGGCGCACACCACGGCGGCCGGCGTCGCCGCCGGCAGGCCGGCGGCGATCAATTGCCGGCGAATCTCCGCCACGTTCATCAGGCCCATGTAGAAGACCAGCGTGGTGTTGAGGTCGGCGAGGCTCGCCCAGTCCACCTCCAGGTCGCGATCCTCGCGGCCGTGGCCGGTGACGAAGCGCACGCTGGTGGCAAGGCCCCGGTGCGTCATCGGGATGCCCGCCGCCGCACCGCAACCGGTGGCCGCCGTGACACCCGGCACGATGTCGAAGGGGATGCCGGCCTCGGCCAGCACCAGCGCCTCCTCGCTGCCGCGCCCGAAGACGTAGGGGTCGCCGCCCTTCAGCCGCACGATCGTCCGCCCGGTCCGGCCCAGCCGCACCAGCAGGGCGTTGATCTCGTCCTGCGGCAGCGTGTGCTGCTTGGGCGCCTTGCCGACGAAGACGCGCTCGGCGGTCGCGGGGACGAGGGCCAGGATGCCGGGGCTGACCAGCCGGTCGTAGACGACGACGTCCGCCCGTTCGATCAGGCGCACCGCCTTGACCGTCAGCAGGTCCGGATCGCCGGGCCCGGCGCCCACCAGGTAAATCCGTCCAACAGCCATAGTTCGGTTCCGATCGCTGTCGCCGTTGATGCCCACATGCTCCGGCAGTCTGCCGCCGCACCCCTTGATGGATGTCAAGCCTCCCGGAATTGCCCTGCCCGGAGACGGCTATTCGACCACCACCTCGCCCTTCATGTGCGGGTGCGGCACGCAGTGGTAGGGGTAGCGGCCGGGTGTCGTGAAAGTGCGCCGGTACTGGTCCTCCGGCATCATCCGCTCCGACCGCTCGCCGTCGTCGAAGGCCACGTCGTGGCTGGTGCGTTTCTCGGCGTTGCGCCAGACGACGGTATCGCCGGCCTTCACCGCCACCGACGCCGGCTCGTACCGGTTCTTGTCGATCAGCACCTCGACCTCGGCGGCCGAGACGGTGCCGGTCATCGACGCGATCAGAATCGCGGGAAGCGCCAGTTTTCGCATGACGATATCCTCAATGGAGGGACACGAAGGGGGGCAATGGCTGCCTCTCGACAGATCGGCGCGCGCGCCTCACGATCGGCAAGAGATGGGAGGGCGCGATGAAGCACATTGAGAGGGCCAAGGCGAACGACGCTCAGGCATTCCATCGAAAGAAGACGGTGGCCGCCTGGAACGCGTTCGATGAAAAGCACGGCCGCTTCGCCGACGAGTGGAACCAGGACTTTAATCCGGACGGCAAGGAGCCATGCGATCAAAGCGGCCAACCCAAATCCACTGATCACGCATAGCCGACAGCGCCGTAGGTTGGGCCAACCGCAGGGCGGCCCAACACCCCTGTCCGTGGAAGGGGGTGTTGGGCCGCGCTGACGCTTGGCGCCAACCTACGCTTTCTACGTCTTAACCTACTGCTTGACCGCGTTGATCCCGGCTTCCGCGTTGTCCAGGCCCAGCTTGTAGTCCACCGACACGTGGTGGAAGCGGGCGTTGGTGTAGTCGTCGTGGATGGCGAAGCCGATGGTGTACAGCTTGCCCGCCTCGATGCTGATGTCGCCCGGCTTGTCGGACACCAGCTTGCGCACGATGGTCACCGTCCAGGTGCCGTCCGCCAGCGAACCGGTGCCGCTGCCGCCCTGGCCGCCGGTCATCACCCGCTCGGCCGAGACGTGGCCGTCCTCCAGGCTGTTGGTGCCCGACTTCCAGCGCACCAGGTCCATGAACACGCCCTCGCCCATCAGCTGCGCCAGCTCGGCTTCTGGCTTGGTCTTGTCCCAGCCGCCGCGCGGGCTGTCCTTGATGGAGATGGCGGTGCGGGTCTGCGGCAGGTACTTGGTGATGTTCTGCCCGGCCGGCGTGTCCGGCATGGAGCGGGCGTCCTGGTGGCAGGTGGACCAGCAGCCGCTGCGATCCGCGTCCGTCACCTTGCCGGCGTCGATCAGGAAGGCCAGCTTCACCTGGTTTTCCGGATCCAGCTTGCCGCCGTCGGCGAAGGGAACCGGCGCGTGCGGGTTGGCCGGCCACTGGAAGCGCATGATCAGGTTGGAGCCGTCGTGCGCCGCCTGGACGGACAGCGGGATGGAGGCCGGCTTGCCGGGGATCGGCGTCGTCTCCGCCTTCTGGCCCGCCGCCATCTTGGCGCCCATGTCGGCCTGCTCGCCCTCGTGGCAGCCGGAGCACGCCTCGCCCTTCTTGAAGGCGCGCGCACCGCCGTGGTCGGGGCCGTTCTGGATCCACTCGAACGAGGTCTGGCCCGGATAGAACAGCGTCACCTTCTTGGCCGGCACCTTCGCCCAGTCGACGGCCGGAGCCGCGACCGAAGCCGACGCGCCACCCGCCGCCGGAGCAGCCGGGGCCGGAGCAGCCGGGGCAGGTTCGGTGGCCGGAGCGGCGGCAACGACCGGCGCGGCGGCCGGACCGACCGGAGCCGGCGCGACCGCCGGCACCACGGCCGGAGCCGCAGGCGCAGGCGCGGCAGCGGTCTGCACCGGCTTCGCCGGAGCGGGCGTGGCCGGCGCAGCGGCGACCTTCTCGCCCTCTTCCTTCTCCAGCAGCTGGTGCACCGGCTTGTGGGCGATGCCCTTGTGGCAGTCGATGCAGGTCATGCCATCGGCCTTGGCCATCTCGTGCTGCTTCTTGGCGCGCTGCTTCTGCTTCTCGGCGTTCATGCCCTCGAAGGAGTGGCAGTTGCGGCATTCCAGCGAGTTGTTGGCCTTGAAGCGCGCCCATTCGTTCTTGGCCAGCTGCAGGCGCTTGGCGTCGAACTTCTCGGGCGTGTCGACGGTGCCCAGCGCCCAGTGCAGCAGCTCGTTGGAGGCCTGGATCTTGCGCTGGATCTTGTGGATCCAGTCCTTGGGCACGTGGCAGTCCGGGCACGTCGCGCGCACGCCGGTGCGGTTCTCGAAATGGATCGTCTTGGTGTATTCCTGGTACACGTTGTCCTTCATCTCGTGGCACGAGATGCAGAACTCCATCGTGTTCGTCGCCTCCATGGCGGTGTTGAAGCCGCCCCAGAACACGATGCCCGAGACGAAGATCACCGCCACACCGGCCAGCGAGGCGCCCAGGATGCGCACGCGCCGAAGACGTGTCCAGACGCTTTCCGTCGCCATGGCACCACCTATTCAAACCGTTCAGTCAGAAAAGAAAAGGCGTCCCGCGGTGCCTTGCTCCGCGGAACGCCCTTCACGCTCAGTAGATGTCGTGCTGGGTGTTCAGCACGTTGAACTTGCCGGTCGGCGTGATCAGCTTGGGATCCTTGATCACGGTCTTCAGCTTGCGGGTCTTGTCGTCGATGACGACGATCGCCGACGGGTCGGTCTTGCCGGCCCAGATCGAGAACCACACCTCGTCGCCCGCCTCGTTGTACTCGGCGTGC
>Ga0196976_1001132_pt1 | contig 13109 bp, 15 predicted proteins | sample S3v_513CmetaG_FD_148644 | JGI IMG/M metagenome (GOLD analysis project Ga0196976, IMG submission 148644) | Soil microbial communities from Anza Borrego desert, Southern California, United States - S3+v_5-13C | ecosystem: Environmental > Terrestrial > Soil > Desert | place: USA: California...
TGGCCGGGGGCGCGAAGATGCCTTATATTCGGGGAAGAGTCGGCCGCCGGCCGCGTCGTCGTTCGGAAGGGTATCGCCATGCCAGCCACCGTAAGGAAGCTTCGCGCGGGCACCTTGCCGCCCGAGCTTCGGCGCGCCGACGTGGGGGACAACGAAGCCGTCTACGTCACGGTGGAGACCCAGGGCGAACACACCGCCCGCTTGTTCCGCGAGATCGGGGCCGACGTTCAGGGGCGGCGGCGCGAAGCCGGCATGACCGACGCGGACGTGGAAGCGCTCCTCGAAGAGCTTGGGCTCGAGTGCCGGGATGAATAGACCCCGCGTCGTCATCGACACGGGGGTTTACGTCAGCGCCCTCCTCAAGCCGAACTCAACCCCAGCCGCCGCCGTCCAGTTCGCGTTCATCCAGGCCGAACCGCTGGTTTCCCTCGACTGCCTTGAAGAGCTTCGCCAAACGCTCGACAGCCGCAAGCTCCGCCCGGTCATACGGCCGGAACAGGCGGCAGAACTGTTGTCGGCCATTGGCAAGCATCGCTCGATCCCGGTACGCGAGGCGATCACGGCCTGCCGTGACCCGAAGGACGACAAGTTCCTGTCCCTGGCCGTTGCTGGCGACGCCGAATGCATCGTCTCCGGCGACAACGACCTGCTGGTGCTCCACCCGTTCCGGGGAGTCGCGATCCTGCGCCCGTCGGAATTCCTGGCGCGCTACGCAGGGCGTTGAATCCCCTCAGCTCGGCGTCGCGATCCCCTCGTCCGGGGTCTCGCCGGTGCCGCCGCGCCGCGCCTTGTCCTTCTCGGGGCGCTTCAGCAGGCGGCCATCGTCGTCGGGCGGGGTCTTGAGGGCGTCGGTGAAGGGGGACTTCGGTTCGGGCATGTGGCGGTCGTTCATGGCACTTTCCCATCGGCGGGCGGTTTCCCAACTGCGAACCGTGCCGCCCCGCCGCCGGTTCCCGCAAAAAGCCCCCTAGGCACGGCACGCGGCTTCCGTTAAAGAGTCCGCCGATGACCACACCCACGAACGGCTCTCCCGTGACGACGAACGACCGTGAAGAGTGGCTGGGCAAGGCCCGCACCCTGTCCGAGGCCCTCCCCTACATGCGCCGCTACGCCGGGCGCACCTTCGTCATCAAGTACGGCGGCCACGCCATGGGTGACGACCATCTGGCCGAGTTGTTCGCCCGCGACATCGTGCTGCTGAAGCAGGTGGGCATCAACCCCGTGGTGGTGCACGGCGGCGGCCCGCAGATCGGCGCCATGCTGAACCGCCTGAAGATCCAGTCGAGCTTCGTCGACGGCCTGCGCGTCACCGACAAGGAGACGGTCGAGGTGGTCGAGATGGTGCTCGCCGGCTCGATCAACAAGCAGATCGTCACCGCCATCTCCAAGGCCGGCGGCCGCGCCGTGGGCCTGTCGGGCAAGGACGGGCAGCTGATCATCGCGCGCAAGCTGCGCCGCACGCAGAAGGACCCGGACAGCAACATCGAGAAGGTGCTGGACCTGGGCTTCGTGGGCGAGCCGTACCAGGTGAACCCGCAGATCCTGAACAGCCTGATCCAGTCGGACATCATCCCGGTGGTGGCCCCGGTGGGCGTGGATCTGGCCGGCGACACGTACAACATCAACGCCGACACCTCGGCCGGCGCCATCGCCGGCGCGCTCGGCGCCACGCGCTTCTTCCTGCTGACCGACGTGGCCGGCGTGCTGGACAAGGACAAGAACCTGATCCCGCGCATGACGCTGGAGCAGGCCCGCGGCTGCATCGCCGACGGCACCGCGTCCGGCGGCATGATCCCGAAGATCGAGACCTGCATCGACGCCGTCGAACAGGGCGTCGACGCCGCCGTCATCCTGGACGGCCGGGTGCCGCACGCGCTGCTGCTGGAGATCTTCACCGAGGGCGGCGCCGGAACGCTGATCGGCCGCGACTGATCCACGCCCGCCCGCTGCCGGAGGGTCCCGCCATGACGAAAGACCTGCGCAAGGACCTGCTTCGGCAGATGGCGGAGATCCGCGGCCGGCTCGACCCCAAGCTGGTGGAGCGCGCCAAGCTGGCGGCCTTCGGCAAGGTCCCCTACGACCGGGACGTCGCCAAGGAGGCCGTCAGCCGTTTCCTGGACGCCCGCGACGACGGGGGCGCCTTCCGCCGCAAGCTGGAGGACGCGCTGCGGCGCGAGGGCGAGGCGCTGGACCTGACGCCGGACGCCAAGCCGGAGCCCAAGGAAACGGCCCACCCGCTGAAGCCCCGGCGCATCGGCCGCATCGCCTGACCCCCTCCCCACCCGCCCGTCCGGAGCCGTCATGCTGCAGGTGTTCGTCAACGACGGCGGCACGCTCCGGGCGCACAAGGGCGCGGAGGGCCGGGGCGCGGAGGGCCAAGGGGCGGAGGGCCGGCGCGAGCCGCTGCCGGACGAGACCGTCTGGGTCGACCTGCTGGCCCCCATGCCCGACGAGGTGGCGAAGGCCGAGGCGCTGATGGGCCTGCGCCTGCCGACACGCGAGCAGATGGCGGAGATCGAGGAATCGAGCCGCCTGCGCCGCATCCCCGGCGCCATGCACGTCACCGTCCTGACGCTGGCCTTCGCCGACACCGACGCGCCCCGTCTGGCGCCGGTCAGCTTCGTGCTGGCGCGCGGCCGGCTGGCCACGCTGCACCACGTCGACTCGAAGCCCTTCCTGGACTTCCGCCGCCGCGCGGCGCACCAGGGCTGCCGCACGCCGAAGGCGGAGGCGGTGCTGCGGGCATTGGTCGAGGGCATCGTCGAGCGCACCGCCGCCGTGCTGCGCCGCGTGGCCGTGGAACTCGATTCGCTGGCCGGCGGCTCCTTCCGCGTCACGGCCCTGCCCGCCGGCACGGAGCCGCGCGACGACAACCGTACGCTGAAGCGGCTGGGGCAGGCCGGCCACCGGATCGCCAAGGCGCACGAGAGCCTGGGCAGCCTCGCCCGCATGCTGGATTTCCTGGCGCGCGGCCCAATGGGCGGCGGCGTGGTCGGCAAGGAGACCCGGCGCTGGGCTCGCGGCGCCCGGCTGGACGTCACCGGCCTGGACGAATACGCGCAGTTCCTGTCGCGCAAGGTGGGGCTGATTCTGGACACCACGCTGGGCCGCATCAACGCCGAGCAAACGGGCATCGTAAAGCTGGTCAGCGTGCTGACCGTGGCGCTGTTCCCGCCGCTGCTGGTGACCAGCGTCTTCGGCATGAACTTCGCGGCGATGCCGGAACAGCAGTCGCCCGCCGGCTATCCCATGGCGATCGCGCTGACCGTGCTGGCCGCCGTGGCACCCCTGTGGTTCTTCAAGCGGCGCGGCTGGCTATAGCGCCAGGACCACCGCCCAGCCCAGCACCACGAGGTTGACCGTGAAGGTCATCGCCATGCCGGGTGCGCGCAGGTAGGGATGCACGTGGTAGCCGGCCCAGAACAGCAGCCGGCCCGCCACGAACAGCGCCGTGGCGAGGCGCGGCACGCCCAGCCCGTCGACCGGCAGCAGCACGCTCAACGCCCACAGGCCGGGCAGGAAGACCAGCGTCTGCTCCACCGTGTTGGACAGCACGCGCTGGGCGACGCGGTAGCCGCGGCTTTCCGCGTCGTCGATGGGGTTGAACGCCAGCGAGCGCCCGCGCGCCGCCATGACGGCGCAGACCATGGCGAACAGCACCAGCGCCGGCCACAGCGACAGCCGCGCCGCCAGCGCCAGACGCGCCTGGAGCGCCGCCATGGCCTCCGGCGCCGGGAACAGCGGCGCCAGCGCCACGAACAGCACGAGGGTGACCGCCACCGCGCCCACGTTGACCGCCGCGGCCAGGGGCAGGAGGCGACGGTCGCGCGCCATGCGTCAGCCCAGGCCCTTCTGGCCCATCTCCAGGAACTTCTCGCGGCGCTTGCGGCGCAGCGCGTCGGCGTCGAGGCCGGTCAGCTCCTCCAGCGCCTGCTCCATGGCGTCGCCCAGGGCCTGCACGGTGGCGCCGGTGTCGCGGTGGGCGCCGCCGATGGGCTCGTGCACCACGCGGTCGATGACGCCCAGTTCCTTCAGGTCCTGGCTGGTCAGGCGCAGCGCGGTCGCCGCCTCGCCCGCCATGTCGTTGCTGCGCCAGAGGATCGACGCGCAGCCCTCGGGCGAGATGACCGAGTAGATGGCGTGCTCCAGCATCAGCACGCGGTCGGCGGTGGCGATGGCGATGGCGCCGCCCGAGCCGCCCTCGCCGATCACCGCGGTGACCAGCGGCACGCCGATGCGCAGGCAGGTCTCGATGCTCTTGGCGATGGCCTCGGCCTGGCCGCGCTCCTCGGCCTGCACGCCGGGGAAGGCGCCGGCGGTGTCGACCAGCGTCAGCACCGGCAGCCGGAACCGCTCGGCCAGTTGCATCAGGCGCTGCGCCTTGCGATAGCCCTCGGGCTTGGCCATGCCGAAGTTGTGGCGCACGCGCGACTCGGTGTCGTGCCCCTTCTCCTGGCCGATGACCACGACCGACCGGCCGCGGAAGCGGCCAAGGCCGCCCACCACCGCCTGATCCTCGGCGAAGTGGCGGTCGCCGGCCAGCGGCGTGAAGTCCTCGACGAGGCCATGGACGAAGTCCAGGCAGTGCGGCCGGTTGGGGTGACGGGCCACCTGCACCTTCTGCGCCGGCGTCAACTTGGCGTAGGTCTGGCGCAGCAGCTTGTCGACCTTGCCCTGCAGCTTGGCGACCTCGTCGGCGATGTTGATGTCGCCGGCGTCGGTGAGGTGCCGCAGCTCCTCGATCTTGCCTTCGAGTTCGGCGATCGGCTTCTCGAATTCCAGGAAGGTCTGCATGTCCGGACAGGTAGCGGAAGAACGGCAAAAAAGACCGGGCTACCTACCACGTGCCGCACCGCCGCGCCATAGCCGAGTGGTGGCAATCGCACGACGGCGCTCGCGGCCGGCGCGCGCAGGCGCTATCCTTTCACCATGACGACCTTCAAGGACCATTTCTCCGGCCACGCCGGGGACTACCGCGCCTTCCGCCCGGTCTATCCGGCCGGTCTGGCCGACGCGCTGGCCGACGCCACCCCCGCGCGGGACCTCGCCTGGGACGTGGGGTGCGGCAACGGGCAGCTTTCGGTCGATCTGGCACGGCGCTTCGCCCGCGTGGTCGCCACCGACGCCAGCGCCCCGCAGATCGAGGCCGCGACTCCGCACGAGCGCGTGGAATACCGCGTCGCCCCCGCCGAATCCGGCGGGCTGCCCGACGCCTCGGCCGACCTGATCGTCGCCGCGCAGGCGGCGCACTGGTTCGACCTGCCGGCCTTCTACGCCGAGGTGCGGCGCGTGGCGCGTCCCGGCGCCGTCCTCGCGCTGGTCACCTACGGCGCCATCGAGGCGGAGGACGAGGCGCTGCGCCACGCGCTGCGCGCCTTCCACGACGACACGCTGGGTCCCTGGTGGCCGCCGGAGCGTGCGCATGTGGGCACCGGCTACCGCTCCCTGGACTTCCCGTTCCCGGAGTTGCCGGTGCCGCGTCTGGCCATGGAGGCGCGCTGGACGCTGCCGCAGGTCCTGGGCTACCTGGACACGTGGTCGTCGGTGAAGGCATGGATCAAGGCCGAGGGCGGCGACCCGGTCGCCGACTTCGGCCGGGAGATCGCGCCGCTGTGGGGCGCCCCGGAGCAGGCGCGGCCGATCCTGTGGCCGCTGGCGATGCGGCTGGGGCGGGTGGAGAGGTAAGCTCTCAAGTCCCTCCCCCGCCCCCGGCGGGGGAGGTTAGGAGGGGGCAACGGCCACTGTGGCAGACTGCGGCCTCACGAATTCTCGCACACAACTTGCCCCCACCCTGCCCGCTACCGCGGGCTTCCCTCCCCCGGCGGGGCCAGGGGAGGGAGAGTTTACGCCCCTCCCGCCACGATCCGCTCATACGCCGGCAGGGTCAGGAACTCCACGAAGTCCTTACGCTCGACCAGATCGCGGAACAGCGCCGCCGCGTCCGTCCAGGCACCGGCCGTGTAGGCGGCGTCGCCCAGGCGGGCCTTCCAGGCGGCCAGTTCGTCGGCGATCACCTGATCCACCAACGCCATGGTCACCGTGCGGCCGTCGTCCAGGGTGGCCGCGTGGTGCACCCACTGCCAGACCTGGGTGCGGCTGATCTCGGCGGTGGCGGCGTCCTCCATCAGGTTGAACAGCGGGACGCAGCCCAGGCCGCGCAGCCATGCCTCGATGTAGCCCAGGCCCACCGCCACGTTCATGCGCAGCCCCGCCTCGGTGCGCGGCCCTTTCGGAACCTTCAGCAGGTCGGCGGCGGTCACGGCCACGTCCTGGCGCTTTTTGTGGATCTGGTTGGGGGTGGGCATGTGGCGGTCGAACACCTCCATGGCCACGGGGACGAGGCCGGGGTGCGCCACCCAGGTGCCGTCGTGGCCGTTCGTCGCCTCGCGCTCCTTGTCGGCGCGCACCTTGGCGAAGGCGGCCTCGTTGGCGGCCGGGTCGTTCTTCACCGGGATGAAGGCCGCCATGCCGCCGATGGCCGGCGCGTTGCGCCGGTGGCAGGTCTTGACCGCCAGCTGGCTGTAGGAGCTGAGGAAGTGCACGTCCATGCCGACCGTCGCGCGGTCGGGCATGACGGCGGCCTGGTCGTTGCGGAACTTCTTGATGAAGCTGAAGATGTAGTCCCAGCGCCCGCAGTTCAGCCCGGCCGAGTGGTCGCGCAGCTCATACAGGATCTCGTCCATCTCGAAGGCGGCCAGGATCGTCTCGATCAGCACGGTCGCCTTGATGGAGCCGTGCGGGACGCCAACGTATTCCTCGGCCAGCGTGAAGACTTCGTTCCACAGCCGCGCCTCGAAATGGCTCTCCAGCTTCGGCAGGTAGAAGTAGGGGCCGGAGCCGCGCGCCAGCAATTCCTTGGCGTTGTGGAAGAAGTACAGGCCGAAGTCGAACAGTCCGGCGGAGACCGGCTGCCCCTCGAACAGGACGTGCTTCTCCACCATGTGCCAGCCGCGCGGGCGCACCTTCAGCACGGCGGTCTTCTCGTTCAGCGCGTACGCCTTGCCGGTCGCCGGGTCGGCGTGGGCGATGGTGCGGCGCACGGCGTCGCGGACGTTGATCTGCCCTTCCACCTGGTTGGTCCAGGACGGGCAGTTGGCGTCCTCGAAATCGGCCATGAAGACCTTGGCGCCGGAGTTCAGCGCGTTGATGACCATCTTGCGGTCGACCGGGCCGGTGATCTCCACGCGGCGGTCCTGGAGGTCGGCCGGCAGCGGCGCGATGGTCCAGTCGCTGTCGCGGATGGCCTTCGTCTCGGGCAGGAAATCGGGTTTCTCGCCTTTGTCGATCAGCTCCTGGTGCTTCTGGCGCACGGCCAGCAGGCGCTCGCGCTCGGGGCCGAAGCGCATTTCCAGCTCGGCGATGAAGGCGCAGGCCTCGGGCGTCAGGATCTCCTCGAAGCCCGGCAGCATCGGGCCCAGGATGTCCAGCCCGGAAATGGTCGTCGCCATGTCGTGTCCCCCCTTGATCGACGGCTTGCGCCATCGCGTATAGCACGCCGCGGGCCGGCGCCGAAGGTGTTGATCAGCCGCCCGCCTTGCGCCGGGCCAGCGGATGGTGCTCCGCCACCACGCGGCGCAGGCGGTCGGACACCACGTGGGTGTAGATCTGCGTGGTGGCGATGTCGGCGTGGCCCAGCATCTTCTGCACCGAGCGCAGGTCGGCGCCGTGGTCCAGCAGGTGGGTGGCGAAGGCGTGGCGCAGCACGTGCGGGCTGACCTTGTCCGGGTCGATGCCGGCGGCCACCGTCAGGTCCTTCAGGATCTGCGCGAAGCGCTGGCGCGTCAGGTGCCCGGAATCGGACGTGCGGGAGGGGAACAGGAACTTCGCCTGCAGCGTCTCGCGCTCCGGCACCAGGAAGTCCTTGCGCAGCGGCAGGTAGGTGGAAATCGCGTCCCGCGCGGGGTCGGAGAGCGGCACCATGCGCTCCTTTCCCCCCTTGCCGCGCACGATCAGCCCGCGCCCGTCGCGCAGGATGGCCGACAGCGGCAGGCCCACCAGCTCCGACACGCGCAGGCCGGTGGCGTACAGGATCTCCAAGAGCGCCACCAGCCGCGTCCCCTCCGGCCCGCCGCGGCTGCGGGCGGTGTCGATCAGCGCCAGCACCTCCGCCTCGCTCAACACCTTGGGCAGGGGGCGGCCCTGCTTGGGGCTGTCGAGGGCGGAGGCCGGGTCGTCGGTGCGCCGCCCCTCCGACACCAGGAAGCGGTAGAACTGCCGCAGCGCCGACAGCCGGCGCGCCACCGTGCGCGGCGCCGGGGCCGCGTCGGCGTGCGCCAGGTGGGCGAGGTAGGCGCGCAGGTCCTCGGTCCCCGCCGCTTCCAGCGTCATGCCGCGCTGGGCCAGCCAGCGCGACACGTCCATCAGGTCGCGCTCGTACGCCTGACGGGTGTTGAGCGCCGCCCCACGCTCCGCCATCAGCATGTCGAGAAAGGCGTCAAGCTCCGGCGAAACCGACAGGGATCGCGGCTTGCACGGACGGCCACGGCGCTTTTCGGTCACGCGTTCCCCCTCATTCCTCACGTCAACCCAGTGCCGCGGCGACGGCCTCGCGGGCCAGCGCGCGCGCCTCGGATTCCAGCCCCACGGTCCGCAGCGCGGCGACGATGCGCGCCATCACCACGGGCGCGGTGCCCGCCGGTCCCAGCTTGCCTATCAGCGCGAGCGATACCAGCACGGTTTCTCCCGTGCGTCCCTCCGCCGCAGCGGTCTTCAGGCGAGCCCACAGCGCCGGATCGGGCGCCGGCCCCGCACCAGCGGGCGCGCCGCCGTCGGCGGCGGCCAGCCACGCGTCCTCCGGCACCGCAACCCCTTGCGCCTGCACCAGCGCCAGGATACCGGACGCCCGCGCCCGGGCGGCCGGATCGCCGGTCCGCAACGCCTCGTCCAGCCACGGCTGGAGGCCGGCCGGCCCGGCCCAATGCCCGGCCCACTGCGCCGCCAGCGGCCACAGCCGCGCAGCACCGCCGGTGCGGCCAGCAAGGTCGAGCCAGCGGCGCGCCGCATCCTCGCGCGCCTGCGCCGTGTACAGCCGCGCCGCCGCCGGGGCCAGATGCGCCGCCTGGGCGTTGGGCGTCACGCTGTCCAGCATGGCCGCCACCACGGCACCCGCCGGCCCGGCCAGCATCGGCGGGTCCAACAGGTCGAGCGCCAGCGCCGCCAGCGCCATGCGCCGGTTGCCGTCCATCGCCCCGGCGAAGGCCTGCTGGACGAGGCCGCGCACGCGCGGCCCCCGGTCACGCGCGGCGAGGTCGCGCAGGCGCAGCAGCTCGTCGCCGCGCGCCGGGGCGGCCTGATACGCCTCGGCCAGCGCGCGGGCGTCGAGGAACAGCATGCCCGCCGCGCGCTCGGCCGCGCCGACGCGGGTCACCGGATCGGTGGCCGCGTTGCGCGCCACGGCGGCGAGGCGCGCGGGCTCATCCACGGCCACCGCCTCCGGCGGCACCGGAAGGTTCAGCGCGCGCAGCATGGCCAGCGACAGCGGCGTGGGGTCCTTCACCACGCGCACGGCCGGGACCGTGCCGCCGGCCATCGCCTCGGCCAGCAGCAGGAAGGCGTCGTCGCGCTCGCCCCCGGCGCGCAATGCGCCCAGGGCCACCAGCGCCTCCGAACGCTCGCCGGCGCGCGCCCGGCAGAACACTTCCAGGCGCTTCCAGTACGGGTCGGTGAAGCCGGTGCCCAGGGCGAGGGCCTTCGGGCAGTCGAGGGCGTCCTGCAGCAGCTGCGCGTCCACCACGGCGCGCGCCGCCGCGTCGTCCTTCAGCGCGTCCGGCAGCACGGCGGCGAGCCGCAGCGCGGCGGCCGGATCGCCCAGCCGGGCCAGCGCCTCCACCTTCAGCGCGGCGAAGCGGCGAGGCGGCGGTGGCTCGCCGGGGGCCGGCTGTGGTCCGGCGGCGGCGGTCAGCAGCAGGCGCCGGGTGAGATCGCGCGCTGCCGGCGACGGGGTGGCCGGCGGCAGCGCCGCCAGCAGGCGCAGCAGCTCGGCGCGCGGCAGGCCGCGCCACAGGCCGATGCCCAGCCCGCCGCCGCGGTCGTCCAGCACGCCGTCGCCGTCCGGGTCGGCCGCCGCCAGCGCCTCGGCCCGCACCGGCGGCGGCCGGGGCACGATAGGATTCGTAGGGGCGGGGTTCGTGGGGGCGGGCTTCGGGTCCGCGGACGGCAGCGGCGGTTCCGGCGGCGGCTGGTCGGCGCCGGGCACGGTGGGAACCAGGCGGATGGGCGGCCCCGGCTGCTGCGCGGCCAGCGGCGCGGCGGCCGACAGGACAGTGGTCAGGGCAACGATCAGGGTCGCGACCGGCGTGGCGCGGCGGCGGTGGGGAGCGGGGGCGTTCCCGGCGCGGTCAGCGCGGGAAGCGGTCATCCGGGATGACCTTTTCCACCGTCTTGGACGGCGCCGGCATGTCCCAGGCGGCCAGGAACGCCATACCGCCGCCGATGACGACCAGCAGCAACAGGATGAGGACGGACAGGGCGCGGCTCATGGTTCGGGACGATCCGGTGCCTTGGGATGGATGGGAATGACGCGGACCTACCACGGCAGGACGCCGCAGGGGTTGGGACAAGGATGCGCTTTCATGCTAAAGACGCACACCCGCCTGCGGCCCGGCCGGTCTTAGCCCGTTCGGGGCAACACTCTAGCCCCGGCCGGCGGCGCAGGCAACAGGAACACCCGCTTCGAGCCGACCGGAGACCAGCGCCGCCATGACCGACCGCCCCACGCCCTCCGCGCCGGATCGCCCGGCCCCGACCGCGCGGCACCCCGGCACCCCGCCCGGCGGGCTGCCGCGGACCGTGGTGCTGGTCGGGCTGATGGGTGCGGGCAAGAGCGCCATCGGCCGGCGGCTGGCGGCCAAGCTCGGCCTGCCCTTCCTGGACGCCGACGCGGAGATCGAGGCGGCGGCCGGCTGCACCATCGAGGAGATCTTCGCCCGCGACGGCGAGGCCGGCTTCCGCGCGGGCGAGCGCAAGATCATCGCGCGGCTGCTGACCGAATCGCCGGTGCACGTGCTGGCCACCGGCGGCGGCGCCTTCATGGACCCGCAGACCCGCGCCCTGATCCGCGAGCGCGGGCTGTCGGTGTGGCTGCGCGCCGACCTGGACATCCTGCTGGCGCGCACGGCGCGGCGCACCAACCGGCCGCTGCTGAAGAAGGGCGACCCGCGCGAGATCCTGTCCCGCCTGATGGAGCAGCGCTATCCCGTCTACGCCGAGGCGGACCTGACGGTGGAAAGCGACGAGAACCCGCCCGAATACACCGTGGAGCGCGTGCTGGAAGCGCTGGAGGCCCACGTCGGCCACCCGCTCGCCCGCGCCGCCCGCCACCCGGGCCACCACGAGGAGAAGCACTGATGAGCGAGACCGTCCGCGTCGACCTGGGCACGCGCAGCTACGACATCCTGGTGGGCGACGGCATTCTGGCCCGGGCCGGGGGGCGCATCGCCGACATCACGCGCGGCCGCGCCCCCATCGTCGTCACCGACGACCATGTGGCGCAGCACCATTTGCCGACGCTGGAGCGCACGTTGCGCGACGCCGGGCTGGACGCCGGCACGCCCATTATCCTGCCGGCCGGCGAGAAGACCAAGGACTTCGCCCACCTGGAACGGCTGATGGACGCCGTGCTGGGCCGCGGGATCGAGCGTTCGGCCGTGCTGATCGCGCTGGGCGGCGGCGTCATCGGCGACATCACCGGCTTCGCCGCCGCCATCGCGCTGCGCGGCATCGACTTCATCCAGGTGCCGACCACCCTGCTGTCCCAGGTGGACAGCTCGGTCGGCGGCAAGACCGGCATCAACACCCGGCACGGCAAGAACCTGGTCGGCGCCTTCCACCAGCCGCGCCTCGTGGTGGCCGACACCGCCACGCTGGACTCGCTGCCCAAGCGCGAGGTGCTGGCCGGCTACGCCGAGGTGGCGAAGTACGGCCTGATCCGCCTGCCCGACTTCTGGGACTGGCTGGAGGCCAACGGTGCGCGCGTGGTGGAGGGCGACAGCGCGGCGCGCCGCCACGCCGTGAAGGTCAGCTGCGAGGCCAAGGCGGCCATCGTCGGCGTGGACGAGCGCGAGAGCGGCGACCGCGCGCTGCTCAACCTGGGCCACACCTTCGGCCACGCGCTGGAGGCGGCGACCGGCTACGGCTCCCGGCTGCTGCACGGCGAGGCGGTGGCGATCGGCATGGTGCTGGCGTTCGACCTGTCGGTCCGCCTGGGCCTGTGCCCCGGCCAGGACGCCGTGCGGGCGCGCCGCCACCTGGAAGCGGTGGGCCTGCCCACCAAGCCCACCGACGTGCCCGGCGTGGAGTGGGACGTGGACGAGCTGATCGCCGCCATGGCCAAGGACAAGAAGGTGAAGGACGGCCGCATCACCTTCGTCCTGGCCCGCGGCATCGGCCAAGCCTTCACCCAGCGCGACGTCGATCCGGAAGCGGTGCGGGCGCTGATGGAGGAGGCGGTGAGCAAGTAAGAGATTGTTCCGAATCTGGGAACTTCCCTTTGTTCCCAGATTCGGAACGTGCTACGATACCTTATGCAGGTCATCGCTCTTCGCACGCTCCGGCAGTTCTGGGAAAAGCACCCCCGAGCGGAAACGCCGTTGCGGACGTGGCACAGCGTCGTCCGACAAGCGTCCTGGCAGGGACCGGCGGACATCAAGAGGGATTTCGGGGCAACGGTGGACTTCGTTGCCGACAGCCGCGTGATCTTCGACCTTGGCGGCAACAAGTACCGCCTGATTGCCCACGTCTCGTATCGGTTTAAGCGCGTGCTCGTGAAATTCGTCGGTACGCACGAGGAATACGACGGCATCAATCCGAGGACCGTATGATGATGGATATTCGGCCGCTGAAAACGGAAGCGGACTACGACCGGGCTCTTACGGAGATCGAGCGCTACTTCGAGAACGAGCCCGAGCCCGGGACGCCGGAGGCTGACCGCTTCGACATGCTCGCGCTGGTAATCGGCGATTATGAGGCGCGGCACTGGCCGGTTGAACCGCCCGAAGCTCCGGACGCGTTGCGCGCACACATGGAACAGACCGGTCGCCAGCAGAAGGATTTGGCTGAACTGCTCGGCTCGAAGGCCCGCGCGTCAGAGGTTTTGAACCGCTATCGGCACC
>Ga0196976_1001134_pt1 | contig 13083 bp, 12 predicted proteins | sample S3v_513CmetaG_FD_148644 | JGI IMG/M metagenome (GOLD analysis project Ga0196976, IMG submission 148644) | Soil microbial communities from Anza Borrego desert, Southern California, United States - S3+v_5-13C | ecosystem: Environmental > Terrestrial > Soil > Desert | place: USA: California...
ACGCGCCCTTCTTGATGTTCGGCTCGATGAAGTCCTTGTAGACCTGCGCGTGGTGCTCGTCCGGCAGCAGCACCATCACGATGTCGGCGCCCTTGATGGCCTCGGCCATTTCCGCGACCTTGATGCCGCCTTTCTTCGCCTTGTCCCACGACGCACCGCCCTTCCGCAGCGCGACGGTAACCTTCACGCCGGATTCCTGCAGGTTCTGCGCGTGCGCATGGCCCTGCGAGCCGTAGCCGATGATGGTGACCTTCTTGCCCTTGACGAGCGAAAGGTCGGCGTCCTTGTCGTAATAGACCTTCATTGAACCCCCTGCGGAAAGAACTTCTTCTTGATTAAACCCGGAGGATCCGGTTGCCGCGCCCGATGCCGCTTGCGCCGGTCCTGACGGTTTCGATGATCGCCCCCTGGTCCAGCGAGCGGATGAATGCGTCGAGCTTCGCGCCGTCGCCGGTGAGCTCGATGGTGTACGTGTTGTCGGACACGTCGATGATGCGGCCGCGGAAGATGTCGGCCATGCGCTTCATGTCCTCGCGCTCCCTCTGGCCGGCGCGCACCTTGATGAGCATCAGCTCGCGCTCGATGTGCTCGGCCTCGGAGAGGTCGATGACCTTGACCACCTCGATCAGCTTGTTGAGCTGCTTGGTGATCTGCTCGACGACGTCCTCGGACCCGGTCGTGACGATGGTCATGCGCGACATCGAGGCGTCCTCGGTCGGCGCGACGGTGAGCGACTCGATGTTGTACCCGCGCGCGGAGAAAAGGCCGGCGATGCGCGACAGCGCCCCCGCCTCGTTCTCGACGAGGACGCTGATGATGTGCCGGCTCATAGCTCTTCGGAGAGGATCATCTCCGTGATTCCCTTGCCGCCGGGAACCATCGGATAGACGTTCTCGGTCTGGTCCGTGATGAAGTCGAGGAACACCAGCTCGTTCTTGCGCGCGAAGGCGTCGCGCAGCGCGCCTTCCACGTCGGAGGGCTTCTCGACCAGCACGCCGCGGTGGCCGTAGCCCTCGGCGAGCTTCACGAAGTCGGGGAGCGCGTCCATGTAGGACTCGGAATAGCGGTTGCCGTGGAAGAACTGCTGCCACTGGCGCACCATGCCCATGTACTTGTTGTTGAGGTTGAGGACCTTGATCGGCAGGCGGTACTGCTTGCAGGTGGAGAGCTCCTGCAGGCACATCTGGATCGACGACTCGCCGGTTACGCAGGCGACGGTGGCGCCCGCATTGGCGAGCTGCACGCCCATCGCCGCCGGGAGGCCGAACCCCATCGTTCCGAGGCCGCCGGAGTTGATCCAGCGGCGCGGCTTGTCGAACTTGTAGAACTGCGCCGCCCACATCTGGTGCTGGCCGACGTCGGACGTGACGAAAGCCTCGCCCTTCGTCACTTCGTAGAGCTTCTCGATGACGAACTGCGGCTTGATGATCCTCGAGTTGCGATCGTAGCGCAGGCAATCCTTCCCGCGCCAATCCTCGATCTGCTTCCACCATGCCGCGATGTCCTGCGTTCGCGAGTCCCTGAGGAGCTTCAGGAGGTCGTCGAGGACATCCGGGATGTTGCCGACGATCGGCACGTCCACCTTCACGCGCTTGGAGATCGAGGATGGGTCGATGTCGATGTGGATGATCTTGCGCGGGTTCTGCGCGAAGTGCGCCGGATCGCCGATCACCCGATCGTCGAAGCGCGCGCCGATGGCGAGCAGCACGTCGCAGTGCTGCATCGCCATGTTGGCTTCGTACGTGCCGTGCATGCCCAGCATGCCGAGGAACTGGCGGTCCGTCGCCGGATAGGCACCGAGGCCCATCAGCGTGTTCGTGCACGGGAAGCCGGTCAGCTGGACGAGGTCCTGCAGCGCCTTCGAGGCCTCCGAGAGGATCACGCCGCCCCCGGTGTAGACCATGGGCCGCTTCGCTTCGAGGAGGAGCTGCACGGCCTTGCGGACCTGGCCGGCGTGGCCCTTGCGCACCGGGTTGTAGGAGCGCATCGCCACTTCGTCCGGGTAGTGAAACTCGCAGGTGGCGGCGGTGACGTCCTTTGGAATGTCGATGACGACCGGTCCCGGACGCCCCGTCTTCGCGATGTGGAAAGCCTTCTTCATCGCCGAGGCGAGATCCTTGACGTCCTTCACCAGCATGTTGTGCTTGACGATGGGCCGCGTGATGCCGACCGTGTCGCACTCCTGGAAGGCGTCCAGGCCGATGGCGTGCGTCGGCACCTGGCCGGTGATGACCACCATCGGGATCGAATCCATGTAGGCCGTCGCTATGCCGGTGACGGCGTTCGTGACGCCGGGGCCGGAGGTGACAAGAGCGACGCCGACCTTTTGCGAGGAGCGCGAGTACCCGTCCGCGGCGTGCACCGCCCCCTGCTCGTGACGAACGAGCACGTGCTTGACCTTGTCCTGCTTGAAGAGCTCGTCGTAGATCCACAGGACCGCGCCGCCCGGATAGCCGAAGACGTACTCGACGCACTCTTCCTGAAGGCATCGAATGACGATTTCGGCTCCTGAAAGCGTGTCGGCCTTGACGCGGTCCATTTTGTTGTCCGGATTCGTTGTGAGCGGGGAAAAGCTTTGCACAATAAAGGCTTGGTGCACTGCGGTCAAGCCGAAGCCGGATCGTCGAAGGGCTCGTTTTGGTACCATTCGCGAGCCAAACAACGCGCCCCGGAGAGGGTCCACTGGCATCGCGCAGCGAGCTGTCGGCGTTCCTCGAAGGCGCCGAGAGGCGAGCATTCAAGCAGGCGGTCTTCGCGGTCCGGGACGACGAGGCAGCGCTCGACATCGTCCAGGACGCGATGCTGCGGCTCGCCGAAAAGTACGGGCATCGGCCGGCGGCCGAGCTGCCCCTTCTTTTTCACCGGATCATGCAGAACGCAATCCGCGACTGGTTTCGGCGCCAGAAAGTGCGCTCCCTCTGGACGACGCTATTCTCGTCTCTGGGCGGGGGCAAGGAGGACGACGACCGGGATCCGCTGGAGGGGCTGGAGCCGGAGGACGGTTCGCAGTCCGCGGAGCACCCGGCCAGCGCGCTGGAGAGAAGTCAAGTTATTGAAATCATTGAGCAAGAGCTGGCGAAGCTGCCGCTGCGTCAACGCGAGGCCTTTATCATGCGTTACTGGGAGGAACTGGACGTTGCCGAAACCGCCAGGGCGATGGGTTGCTCCGAGGGTAGTGTGAAAACGCACTGCTCCAGGGCCACTCATGCCTTGGCAGCTGCGCTTAAGGCGAAGGGAATATCGCTATGAACGCGGCGCCGGTCGGCGGCAAGCCGGGACGAAGACCATGAACGAACAGCAATTCGGCAACAGGGTGCGCCACCTCCTCAACGAGGGCGTTCCCCTTGATCCATCCATTTCGGCGCGCCTGCAGGCGGCCCGCGAGCGCGCCCTTGCGCGCCAGCGTCGCGAACCAGCGCCGGCGATGGCGCTCGCGGACAACGTGCTTGGCCGGTTCGAGGGCTGGGGCGGCCTGTCGCTTCGGCTTGTCCTGCCCGTGTTGGCGCTGGTGGCGGGGCTGGTCGGGATCTACGCATGGGAGCAGAACCAGCGCCTTGCCGAGATCGAGGCGATCGACGCCGAGCTCCTCACTGACGACCTGCCCGTCGAAGCCTACCTCGATCGCGGTTTCCAGAATTGGCTGAACCGGCGCGCCGCCGAAGAGTGATGGCGCGCATCGCACCGCTCCTCCTCGCGCTCGTGTTCGCCGCGCAGGCCTGGGCGCAGACCGCCCCGGCGCCGGGCACGCCCAAGCCGCAGGCAGCGGAGCCCGCTGCGAAAGCGGTCAAGAAGAAGAAAAAGGAAAAACCCGGGCACCCGGCGTGGGCCGAGCTTTCTGCGGACCAGCAGCAGATCCTCGCGCCGCTCAAGCCGGAATGGGACCGAATCGAGCCGGAGCGCAAGCGCAAGTGGCTCGGGATCGCCAAGCGCTATCCGAAGATGAAGCCGGAGTCCCAGGCACGCGTGCAGCGCCGCATGCAGGCCTGGGCGAGCCTGACGCCCGAGCAGCGGCGCCAGGCGCGCGAGAACTACCGCGCCATCGCGAAGGCCAAGCGCGAAAAGGGAAAGAACCTCCGGGAGCAATGGGCGGAGTACCAGTCGCTTCCCCCCGGCGAGCGGGAAAGCCTGGTACACGAACCGGTCAAGCCCGCGCCGAAGAGGAAAAGGCAATAGCGCCCGCGCTCTGGCGGCGGGTCGCCTGCATGCTCTACGAGGCGATCCTGCTCTTCGCGGTCGCGTTCTTCGCCGGCTCGATCTTCCTCTTCGCCAGCCGCGGCGAGCTCGTGGTCACGCCCCTGCAGCGCGCGGTGCAGGGGCTGTTCGTCCTCGGCGTCGTCGCGTTGTATTTCCTCTGGTGCTGGTTGCGCGGCGGGCAAACCCTGCCGATGAAAGCTTGGCGGATCCGGCTGGTGGACGTGACGCCCGGGAAGGCGCTTCTGCGGTTCCTCTACGCCCTCGTGCTCGTGCCTTCGGGACTGTCCATCCTCGCAGTCTTCTTCGATCGCGAGCGCCAGTTCCTGCACGATCGGCTGGCCGGTACGCGCCTGGTCAACGCCTGACGCGGCGCGGCGCTACCTCCGCTCCACCCACCACATCAGAAGCATCGCCATCAGGAAGAAAGCCACGCTGGGCAGCGATGCCGCGGCGATCGGCGGCCAGTTCTGCAGCAGCCCGACGTGCGAAAACAGGCTGTTCAGCATGTGGAAGAGGATTCCCAGCATGATGCCGAGGAACACCTTGACGCCGACCATGCCGGCGCGCGCCTGCATGTAGGCGAACGGCAGCGCGAGCGCCATCATCACCAGGGTCGCCGCCGGGTAGAAAAGCTTCTTCCACATCGCGATCTCGTAGCGCTCGGTCTTCTGCCTGTTGCCGGCGAGGTGCTGCGTGTACTTGTACAGCGCCCAGGCAGACATCCGTTCCGGCTTCACGATGAGCGCGTCCAGCATGTCCGGCGTCACCGAGGAGCGCCAATCCAGCATCCCGTGCCGCGCCACACGCGGACCGTCGGGGGTGAAAGTGGTCTGCGAAACGCCTTCCAGCCGCCACACGCCGTCGCCCTGATGCAGGGCGCGCCGCGCCGCGGTGACGAGGACCAGCCGGGCGCCCGCATCGAACTGGAAGATCTGGACGCCGTCCAGCGCGTCCGCCTGGCGCGCCTCGCGCACATTGATGAAGGCGCCCTCGTCCTTGAACCAGAGGCCGGACGTGAGCTGGTCGCCCAGGAGGGAGCTCATGGCGCGCAGGCGCACCTTCTGCGCCGCCTCTTCGGCGTGCGGAGCGACCCATTCGCCGATGATGAACGTGGCGACGAGGAAGGCGACGCCGATCTTCGCCAGCGACCATCCGGCCTGCGCCGGGGAAAATCCGGAGCCGCGCATCACCGTGTACTCGGAATTGCTAGCCAGGTGCGAGAGTATGTACAGGGTGCCAATGAGCACCACGATCGGGAACAGCTCATAGGCGTGGGCCGGCACGGAAAGGGCGACGTAGAGAAACACCTCGCGCAGGCCGTAGTTACCCTTGCCGAGATCGCGCAACTCGTTCACCAGGTCGAAGAAGGCGAACAGCGCGAGGAAGCCGCCCAGGACGAAAAGAACCGCGCCGTAGATCTGCCGCGCGAAGTAGCGCTGGAGGGTCGCGCTCGCGCTCATGGCGCCTTCACCGGCCGAGCCGCAGGCGGATGACCTGCATGCGCTGCGCGAACATGAACAGCAGCAACGCGACCATTCCCGCGTGGACGACCCACCATCCGATGCCGAAGTCGAGGCGACCGACCGCCACGCGAGCCTGGCTCACCGACAGCAGGTTCGAATACACCATGTAGGTGAACAGCGCGAACAGGAGGTTCGCCGAGCGCCCGGCGCGCGGGTTCACGAAGCTCATCGGGACCGCAAGCATCACCAGGACCAGCGCCGAAATCGGCACCCCGATGCGCCAGAGCAGCTCGCCGAGGTTGGGCGGCGTGGGCGTGGCGATGAGCGCGAGCGTCGGCGCCGTCTTGTGCGTGAGCGCCGGCGACTCCCCTTCCTTCGATTCGATGCGGGCCGCATAGCGGTCGAACTCCGTCACGCGGTAGGCGGCCTCGCCCGGCGTGCCCTCGTAGCGGCGGCCGTTCTCGAGCACGATGAAACGGTCGCCGTTGGGCGCGACCTCCGTGTACCCCGTCTTGCTCATGCTCACGCCCGGCCGCTTCTGCTGCACCGAGCTGACGAACACGTTCTGCACCGTCCCCTTCTCGCCCGAGACGGATTCGACGAAGAAGACGCGTTCCTTGTTCCCCGTCTCGCCGAACACGCCGGGGTTGACGCGGGTGACGTCGTCCCGCGCGGCGAGGCGGGCCGAGTACTGCAGGCTCATCTGCGCCGCCCAAGGCGAGATGAAGAGCGAGAGCACGGCGATCACCGCGATCTGCGGCAGCGCAAACAGCATGACGGGCTTGAGCCATGCGGTGAGCGGCAAGCCCGCGGTGAACCAGATCACCATCTCGGAATCGCGCCAGCTTCGCGTCAGCGTCAGGAGGACGGCGATGAACATGGTGAGCGAGAGCAGGACCGGCAGCGCGCCGAGGGCGAAGAAGCCGATGAACGCCAGCACCGCGTCCGAGGGTATCTTTCCGCCGGCCGCGTCGCCGAGCAGCCGGATGAGCCGTGTCGTGAGCGCGATGGCGAAGAGGGTCATGAACACCGCGCCAGCGAGGCCCGCGAACTCTCTGAGCAGCGCGCGGTGGAAAATCACTGCCGAGACCTCCGGAGTGTCATGCGATAAACTTTCACTATGGAATTTAGCATACGCTCGCTCTCGCCCGAGAGCGCCAAGACCGGTTGCGTCGTCCTCGGCGTCTACGCCGGCGGCGAGCTCACCGCGCCTGCGCGGCGCGTCGACCAGGCCGCGAAAGGCGCCCTGCGCGCCGCGGTGCGCGACCTCCCGGCGAAGGCCGGCGCGACGCTCCTCCTGCGCGCACTGCCTTCGGTGGCCGCCGAACGAGTCCTCCTCGTCAGCGTCGGCGAGCGCAAGGACTTCGCCGAGGCGGCCTATCGCGACGCCGTGCGCGGCGCCGCGGGCGCGCTGCGCGAGCTCGACGCAAAGGATGCCGCCTTCTTCCTCGCCGACCTGAAGGTCGGCGCCCGGACGCTTTCCTGGAACCTGCGCCATGCGGTGCTCGGCCTGCGCGACGCGTTCTACCGCTTCGACCAGCTCAAGTCGCAGAAGAAGGCGGCGGGACCGGCGCTGGCGCATGTCGTGGTGCCCGTCGGGCCCACTCGCCAGCTGGAGCAGGCGCTCGACGAAGCCGTCGCCACGGCCGACGGAACCGACCTCGCTAAAACGCTCGGCAACCTTCCGCCGAACATCTGCACGCCGGCCTACCTTGCCGACGAGGCGCGCAAGGTGGCGCGCCAGTACAAGCTCGGCGTGCAGGTCCTCGAGCGCAAGGACATGGAAAAGCTCGGCATGGGCGCCCTCCTCGCGGTCGCGAACGCCTCCCAGCAGCCGCCCAAGTTCATCGTCCTGCGCTACAACGGCGGTCCGAAGGCGCGCCGGCCGGTGGTCCTCGTCGGCAAGGGCGTCACGTTCGATACCGGGGGGATCTCGCTGAAGCCCGCGGGCGAGATGGACGAGATGAAGTACGACATGTCCGGCGCCGGAAGCGTGATCGGGACGCTGCGCGCCCTCGCCGGGATGCGCGCGCCGGCGAACGTGATCGGCGTCATTCCCGCCACGGAGAACATGCCGGGCGGGCGAGCCACGCGACCCGGCGACATCGTCAAGACGATGTCGGGACAGAGCGTGGAGATCCTGAACACCGATGCCGAAGGTCGCCTCATCCTCTGCGACGCCCTCACCTATTCCGAGCGCTTCAACCCCGACGTCGTGGTCGACGTCGCGACGCTCACCGGCGCGTGCGTCATCGCGCTCGGCCATGTCGCGAGCGGGCTGTTCTCGAACGACGACCGGCTTGCCGCGGAAGTGACCGAGGCTGCCGACGACGCGTTCGACCGGGTCTGGCGCATGCCGCTCTGGGACGAGTACCAGGAGCAGCTGCGTTCCAACTTCGCCGACATGGCCAACATCGGCGGCAGGCCCGGCGGCAGCATCACGGCGGCGTGCTATCTCTCGCGCTTCGCGCGCAAGCTTCGCTGGGCTCACCTCGACATCGCCGGCACCGCATGGAAGAGCGGTCGCGAGAAGGGCTCCACCGGCCGGCCGGTCCCGCTCCTCGTGCGGTTCGTGATGCGCCGCGCAGGACGGAAGTGACCACCATTGATTTTTATTTCAACGCCCAGGACCGGCTCCAGGTAGCCTGCCGGCTCGCCGGGAAGGCCGTGACGCGGGGCAAGCGCCTTCTCATCTACGCGCCGCAGCCCGAGACCGCCAGCCGCATCGACAAGATGCTGTGGACGTGGCCCTCAATCGGCTTCGTGCCGCATTGCCCGGCGCACGATCGGCTGGCGGCGGAGACGCCGGTGCTGATCGGGGCCGACGAGGACGCGCCCGAAGGGTGCGACCTGCTCCTCAACCTCGCGCCCGACTGTCCCCCGCACTTCGCGCGCTTCGGCAGGCTCCTGGAGCTCGTCGGGCTCAGCGACGAGGAAAAGGCCTCGGGCCGCGAGCGCTACCGCTTCTATCGCGACCGCGGCTACGCGATCGTGAGCCACGACCTCGCCTCGGGCGCCCGGCAGGATGGCTGAGGAAGAGCCGCGCGAGGATGCGAAGGCCAATCCCCTGGTCGAGCGGGTGGACGCGCTGCTGCGCCGCCATCAGGACCCGGAAGCCGCCGACGAGGCCATTCCGGTCCTCACCGAGGTCGTCGACGACGAGCGCGCGCGGCGCCGCACCGAGGTGGACGCGGCGGCGCTCGAGGCGCTGGCGCTCGAGCTCGAGCGCGCGGTGCTCGAACGGCTCGGACCGGAGGTGGACCGGGTGATCGAGGAAAAGCTGGCCCGCACCCTCGCCGGCATGCTCGGGCAGTCGGTCGACGGCATGCGCTCGGAGCTCACCCAGAGCGTCACGCAGATGGTGCGCGAAGCGGTCCATGCATCGGTGGCCCGGGCGCTCGCGCCGCAAGAGAAGAAATAGGGAAATGGAAAAGGCTTTCGAACCGAAGGCGGTGGAGCAGCGCTGGTACCAGCGCTGGGAATCCGGCGGCTACTTCCAGCACCGGGACGCCGCGACGCCGGCCTACTGCATCCAGCTCCCGCCGCCGAACGTGACCGGAACGCTGCACATGGGCCACGCGTTCCAGCAGACGCTCATGGATACCCTGGTCCGCTACCACCGCATGCGCGGTTTCAACACCAACTGGGTGGTCGGAACCGATCACGCCGGCATCGCCACGCAGATCGTGGTGGAGCGCCAGCTCGAGGAAAAAGGCCAGTCCCGCCATGACCTGGGGCGCGGGAAGTTCGTCGAGCGCGTGTGGGAATGGAAGGAGCAGTCGGGCTCGACCATCACGCGCCAGATGCGGCGCCTGGGCGCGTCCGCGAACTGGCCCTACGCCGACGCGACCGGCGCGAAGGCGGGGTACTTCACCATGGACGCGCACATGTCGCGCGCCGTGCTGGAGGTCTTCGTGCGGCTGTACGAGGAAGGCCTCATCTACCGCGGCAAGCGCCTCGTGAACTGGGACCCGGTGCTCGGCACGGCGGTCTCCGACCTGGAAGTCGATACGGAGGAAACCACGGGGAAGATGTGGCAGATCGTCTATCCGTTCGTGGAAGGGCCGCAGCCTTCGACCGACAAGGAAGGCAACCCGATCCGGCTGCGCGGCATGACGATCGCCACCACGCGTCCGGAGACCATGCTTGCGGACGGCGCCGTGGCCGTCCATCCGGACGATCCGCGCTATCGGCACCTGGTCGGCAAGCAGGTGATCCTGCCGCTTTGCGACCGGACCATCCCGGTCGTGGCAGACGCCATGGTCGAGCGCGACTTCGGAACCGGATGCGTGAAGATCACCGGCGCGCATGATTTCAACGACTACGGAGCCGCACTGCGCCACAACCTTCCGCTGATCGTCATCTTCACCCTCGATGCGAAGATCAACGACAACGGGCCGGCGCAGTTCCGGGGGATGGATCGCTACGAGGCGCGCAAGGCCGTCGTCGCGCAACTGGAGCGGGAGAACTTCCTCGCCGGCGTCGAAGCGCACAAGATGATGGTGCCGAAATCCGGCCGCACCGGCGTGGTGGTGGAGCCCATGCTCACCGACCAGTGGTTCGTGAAGATGGAGGGCCTGGCGAAGAAGGGGCTGGAAGTCGTCGCCAGCGGCGAGGTGAAGTTCTTCCCCGAGCACTGGACGAGCACCTACAACCACTGGCTCGAGAACATCCAGGACTGGTGCATCTCGCGGCAGCTGTGGTGGGGACATCAGATCCCGGCCTGGTACGACGAGCGGGGCAATGTCTTCGTCGGGCGGTCCGAAGCGGAGATCCGTCAGAAACACGGGATCACTGCGCCGCTGAGGCGCGACCCCGACGTCCTGGACACCTGGTTCTCTTCTGCGCTGGTGCCGTTTTCCTCGCTCGGCTGGCCGGAGGAGTCCAAAGATCTCCAGACGTTCCTGCCCTCCGACGTGCTGGTCACCGGGTTCGACATCATCTTCTTCTGGGTGGCGCGCATGGTGATGATGACCACGCACTTCACCGGCAAGGTGCCCTTCCGCCACGTGTACATCAACGCCCTGGTGCGCGACGCAGAGGGCGAGAAGATGTCGAAGTCGAAGGGGAACACCATCGACCCGCTCGATCTGATCGACGGGATTTCATTCGACGAGCTCCTGGCCAAGTCCACCGTCGGCCTGATGAAGGGCGAGCACCGGCAGAAGGTCGAGAAGTACATCCGCAGCCACTATCCGAACGGCATTCCCGCCTTCGGCGCGGATGCGGTGCGCTTCACGTTCGCGTCTCTGGCCACCTTCGCCCGCACGCTGAATTTCGACCTCAACCGCTGCGACGGGTACCGGAATTTCTGCAACAAGCTCTGGAACGCCACCCGCTTCGTCCTGATGAACACCGAGGGCAAGGACTGCGGGACGGACGAAGGCGCGCCGGTGCAGCTCAGTGCCTGGGACCGCTGGATCGTCAGCCAGCTCCAGCGCACCGAGGCGGAGGTCGCCCGGGGCTTCGAGGAGTACCGCTTCGACAACGCCGCCGGCGCGATCTACCGCTTCGTCTGGGACGAGTACTGCGACTGGTACCTGGAGGTCGCGAAGCAGCAGCTGCAGGAGGGCGGCGAGGCGGCGCAACGCGGCACGCGGCGCACGCTGGTCCGCATCCTCGAGGCGACGTTGCGCCTCGCCCACCCGGTCATCCCGTTCATCACCGAGGAGCTCTGGCAGCGAGTCGCGCCCCTCGCCGGCAAGGGCGGCGAGACGATCATGCTGGCGCCCTACCCTCGTTCGCAGCCGGAGAAGATCGACGAGGCCGCCGAACGGGACGTTTCGCTCGCCAAGGAGGTGGTGAACGCCGGCCGCAACCTGCGCTCCGAGATGAAGGTGCCGCCGAAGGAGCGTACGCCGATGTACATCACCGGAACGCCGAACGAAGCGACGCGCAGCGCCATCGCCGCACTGATCCGCCCGAATCCCCTCCATGCGGTGGATGAGCTGCCGCGGACCGACTCGCCGGTGGCGATCGTCGGCCCGCATCGCGTCATGGTCCATGTCGAGGTCGACGCGGCCGCGGAGGCGCAGCGGATTTCGAAGGAGATCGCCCGCCTGGAGGGCGAAACGGCGAAGGCGGAGGCGAAGCTGGCGAACGAGTCGTTCGTCGCCCGCGCGCCGGCGCAGGTGGTGGAGCAGGAGCGCAAGCGCCTCGCCGACTTCCGCGCCACGGCGGCGAAGCTCACGGAACAGCTGCAGAAGCTCGCCGGCCGCAAGTAGGAACGCGCGACGCGTGGCGCTCCCCACTGCCCTGCGCGCGTTTCGCCACCGCGACTACCGGCTGTTCTATGCCGGTCAGGGCATCTCGCAGATCGGCACGTGGCTGCAGATGATCGCCACCAGCTGGCTCATCTTCCGGCTCTCCGAATCGACCTTCCTCCTCGGCCTTTCCGCCTTCGCGCTGCAGGCGCCGTTCCTGGTCCTCGGCCCGCTCGCCGGCGTATTCGTCGACCGGATGGACCGGCGGCATGTGCTGCTCGCCACCAACTGTGTCGCGGCAATGCAGGCGATCGCGATGCTCACCGTGGTCGCGCTCGACGTCGTCGAGCCGTGGCACCTGGTCGCCGGCAACCTGGTGCTCGGCATCGTCAGCGCCTGCGATGCGCCGGCCCGCCAGTCGATCCTCATCCAGCTCATCGGCGGGCGCCAGGACCTGCCGAACGCCATCGCGCTCAATTCCTCCATGATGAACGCCGCGCGCTTCGTCGGCCCGCTCGCCGGCGGCGCGCTGATTGCCGGCTTCGGCGAGACCTCGGCTTTCGCCCTCAATGCGGCAAGCTACCTCTTCATGCTGGCGGCGCTCTGGCGCATTCGTGCCGGCGGCGCCTCGCGCGCCGTCCCCCAGGGCAGCCTTTTCGCGCAGCTCTTGGCGGGCGCGCGTTACGCGTTCGGCTTCCTTCCAACGCGATGCGCGCTGCTGCTTCTCGCCGCAACCAGCCTGACCGTGCACTCCTATCCGTCGCTCATGCCCTGGTTCGCGCGCGAGGTGTTCCGCGGGGATTCCGGAATGCTCGGCGTGCTTGTCGGCGCGGGCGGCTGCGGCGCGCTAACCGGGATGCTCTACCTCGCCACGCGCCCCGACCTGCGCGGGCTGCTGCGCCTAGTCGGGATGATGGCCGCGCTGGCGGGCGCCGCGCTCGTGGCCTTTGCCTTCGCGCGCTCGCTGTGGATCGCCCTGCCGGCCCTCTACCTCGCGGGAATGGGCGCGATGCTCGTCGCCGCATCGACCAACACCGTCCTGCAGAGCATCGTCCCGGACGAGCTGCGCGCCCGCGTGGCATCGCTCTACGTCATGTCGTTCCTCGGCATGGCGCCGATCGGCGCCTTCATCGCCGGCTGGGCCTCGGAACGGGTGGGCCCGCCCGCGACGCTCGCTGCATGCGGCGGGCTCGCCCTGCTTGCTTCGGTGGCCTACGCCTGGC
>Ga0196976_1001135_pt1 | contig 13079 bp, 11 predicted proteins | sample S3v_513CmetaG_FD_148644 | JGI IMG/M metagenome (GOLD analysis project Ga0196976, IMG submission 148644) | Soil microbial communities from Anza Borrego desert, Southern California, United States - S3+v_5-13C | ecosystem: Environmental > Terrestrial > Soil > Desert | place: USA: California...
GGATCCTCCGCCGCCACGACGTCCGCCCAGCGGTCCTTGCGGCCCCAGAAGTACGGGTAGAACACGTACGTCAGGTTGTTCCACTCGAGCGCCTGCTCGAAGAAGCGCACGAACCGGCCCTCGGCGGCCGCGTCCGCGAGATCGAGCTGCGGGGCGCCGGTCTGCGGGTCCTCCTCCATCGCGTTGAACGAGTCGTACTGCTGCCCGGTGAGCAGCGAGATCGCCCCCTTCTTCAGCTCCCGGCGCTCGACCTCGCGGTTCAGCGCGGGGTTCCGGCCCTGGAGCGTCTGCTCCGTCGCGGCGGCGAGCGCGCTCCGGACCGCGTCGTCGTACTCGGACCGGAGCGCGGCGTAGGCGTCCACGATCGCGTTGAAGGTCTCGAGCTGCCACTGCTGGAATTTCGTGAGCGTCCGCTCGCAGAGCACCGTGTAGTGGACCGTGACGCTCAGGGGCAGCGTGGTGTGGCCGGTGATCGAGACCTTGATGACGTCCGGATCCCCCTTGCCGTCGCTCGAGGACGGCAGCGGGAACTCGCCGCTCAGGCTGCCCGCCTGGTAGCTCCCGAGCTGCTGCTCGACGGTGGAGAGCGGGTTGCCCCACTCGATGACCTGCCCGATGTCGGGCCACACGTCGCTCCCGCCGGCCGCGCCGATCTCGTTGCGGTAGTAGCGGAACACCTTGCGATCGGCGATCGCGACCATCGCGAGCATGTTGTCGTCGTGGTCCTCGTTGTGGAACGTCGCGCTGTGCGCGTTCCCGCCCGAGATCGTGTAGCTGACCGCCTTCGGCGCGTAGCCGTCCGGGATCTTGAAGCTGTCGTTGGTCTCGGCGAACGCGACCGGCTCGCCCTGGGTCGCGTCGATCTTGTACTTGAGCACGTCGGAGACCCGCACGTACCGCGGACTCGGCGCGTTCACGTTCTTCACGTTGTACCGGGCCACGAAGCACAGGTAGTTCTCGGGCTGCAGGTCGGCGGGCGAGAGCGGGTGGAACACGCCGTTGCGGCAGAACCCGGGGCGCTCGGGCCGGGGGACGTCCGGGGCGGGCGTCCGCTTGCGCGCGGTCGCCCAGCGCTGGAACGCGGCGGGCTCCGGGATCATGAACTCGAGCATCAGGCGCCGTCCGTAGTTGAGGATCTGCGCCTGGTACCGCTTGTCGACCCACCGGTAGACGCCCGACACGTGCCCCGCGCCGTCCGTGTTGTCGAACCGGTGCAGGTTCGTGATCTCGACCTCGGTGAGCTCCGAGCGCGTCGTCCGGGTGGCGACCCGCTCGCGGACCCGCTCGAGCGAGCGGCTCACCACCTCGCGCGCGAAGGTGGAGGCAGACCTGCGGCTCTCCTCGGTGCTCTGGGCGCCGGCGTAGCTCCCGTGCGCCTCGACCTTCACGGGCCCGTACGACGCGGTCACGGTGACGCCCGCCTCGACGCTCCGGTCCTCCTGGAGGACGCGCGCCGCCTCGGTCTGCAGCTCGTACTTGTCCGTCGTCTGCAGCTCGTTCTCGAGCAGCCGCTCCTTCTCGCTCTCCTGCACCGTGGTGAGCTCGGTCCGGTTCAGCTTCCGGTGGGTGGTGCCCTTCTTCTCGCCCTGGAGCACGTTCTCGACGTGCGAGATCTCCCCCACGCGGTAGTCGAGCAGCTTCTGCCGGACGATCAGCAGATCCTGGATCCCGACGACCTCCACCTCGCCGCGCGTCTCCGGCGTGAAGTCGTTCTCCGGCTTCGGCTCCGGCAGCACCACGGTCGCGCACTCGCCGCAGGTGGTGATCGCGAACGGGCCCGGGCTCACGAGGAGGCCGTCGAGCCGGGTGGCGAGCTCCTGGCCGAGCTTCAGGTTCGACCGCTCGAGCTGGTCCACCACGAACGGGACGTCCACCGCGGTCGCGGGGATCCGGAGCTCCTCGAGGACGACCTTCTTCGCCGAGGCGCTCAGCCCCTCGACCCTCCCCGGCGGAAGCACGGAGAGGGGCGCCGCACGCCGGGGTTCGCCCGGGCTCTCGCGCATGACGTCGAACAGGTGCCGCGAGAGGGTGCCCGTCAGCTCCTCCGCGACGGCCGTGTTGGTGCCGAGCGCCTCCAGCGCCCGCTGCGCGCGGGCCGTCCGCTCCTCGAGCGCGGCCTTCCTCCGGGCGTGCGCCTCCGCGTTCGCGGCGCGCGTGCGCGCGTTCGCGTCCGGCAGCGGGAAGATCGCCGGCGGCAGGAGCAGCGTCGCCGCGCGCAGCCCGAGCGCGGCCGCGCCGTCCTCCGCGCGCGCGGCGGCGAGCCCCTGGAGGAGCGCGACCGCGCGCCGGCCCTCCATGAGCCTCGTCCGGAGCCCCGGGACGGGCGGGGCGGCGACGGCCACGAGCACGAGGCTGTCGGCGACGGCCACCGCGTCCGCCTGGAACGCCGGATCGGCGGCCACGGCGGCGGCGTCCCTCCCGAAGACCTCCACGACGAGGTCGGCGAGGTCGCTCGCCCTCGGGCGGGCGAGCGCGGAGAGGCGCTCGGCGAACCGCCAGAGCGGCGTGTTCAGCGCTCGCAGGCGGGCGCCGAACTCGGGCGCGGCCATGAACCGGGCGGCGTGCGCCACGATCGCGCCCCGCGCCGCACCGTCCTTGCGGAGCGCGGCGAGCGCGACGGAGTACCGGTACTCCGGCCCGGGGGCCTCGGGCACGATCCGGACGGCCGTCTGGCGGAGCCGCTCGGGCGGGACCCGCGCCGGGTTGCGGACCACCGAGAACCGGAAGACCTCCTCCGCCATCGCGTTGATCGCCATGGTGCCCCCTCCCGCCCGGACGCGAGCGCGTCCGCCGCGGTTCACGAGCCGTATACGTTCACGCCGCGCGAGGCTCACCTCTCTCGGGTGTGGGGTGCTGCCGCTGCGCGGCTCGACCCGACGGCGCGGAGAACGAACGTTTCCGCCCGACGGGTCGGCGAGGCCGGACCCCCGGCGCCGGGCACGGGGGAGCCGTCCGCGCTCCGTGCACCGGCAGCCCCGGAACCGGACGCCGCGCAGGTGCACGACGCCCGACGCCGTCCGCGGCCCCGCCGCGAAGCGGCTCAGGCGCAGTCCTCGAACACGCACTCCTCGAGCGGGACGCCGTCCCAGCGGCTCTCGCGCAGCCGCGCGCGGCGGAGCGTGCAGCGCGTGAGTTCCTCCCCGGAGAAGTCCGCGGCCGCGAGCTCGAGCTCCTCGAGCACCTCGTCCTGCAGGGCCAGCGCTTCGACCGCAGGCGCCGGCCGAAGCGGCGCCGCATGCAACCGGCGTTTCGACACTGTCGTTTGCACTCGCTCGGGAGGACGGGGTCCTCCGTCCTGCACGCCTGCGGCGACAGTCGCGTCGAGGAGCACAAGGGTGCGCGCTCACCGAGCGCGCAGCCCTCGCGAGAACGGTCCCGCGGTACCCGCGCGCAGGAGGGGATATGCACGCCGTCGACGCGATGAGGTCGTCTTGGTTGCTCCCGCTGGTCCTGCTGGCCGCAGGGTGCGGCGAGAGCGCGCCCGGAAAGCTGAGGAGCATCGCCGGCACCGTCACGGGCCTGACGGGGAGCGGGCTCGTGCTGCAGTTGCATGACGACCTCGAGCTCGCGGTTCCGGCCGGCGCGACCACGTTCAAGTTCGGGACGAAGGTCGAGGACGGCTCGCGATACCACGTTTCGGTGGCCCAGCACCCCACCGACCCCGCGCAGACCTGCACGGTCGAGAATGGCTCCGGCACCGTGACGGGCGACGTCGCCGACGTCGTCGTCGTCTGCTCGACGGAGGCGTACCAGCTCGCCGGAACCGTCAGCGGCCTGCGGAGGTCGGGGCTCGTGCTGCAGGTGAATGGCGAGACCTTCGCGGTGACGGAGGACGGGGCCTTCACGGCGCCGGGCCTGCTCCCGAGCGGGAGCCACTTCGCCGTCACGGTCGCGGAGCAGCCCAGCCCGCAAGTCTGCGAGGTGTCGAACGGGACGGGGGCGATCGGGAGCGCGGACGCCGAGGGCGTGGTCGTCCTGTGCACGGGGTGCGGCCCCGGCTGGTGCTGGGAGAATCCCGAGCAGACCACGAACACGCTCCACGACGTCTGGGCGTTCGACGCCGACACGGCCTGGGCCGTCGGCGAGGTCGGAACGATCCTCCGCTGGAACGGGACTACCTGGATCGAGCTCGAGAGCGGAACGGCTCGTGCTCTCCATGCAGTCTGGGGAACGGGCGCGAACGATGTCTGGGCCGTCGGGGAGGGCGGAGTCGTCCTGCACTGGAACGGCCTCGCCTGGACCTCCGTCGAGGGCAACACGACCGCCCGCCTGAACGCAGTCTGGGGCTCCGGCGCGAACGACGTCTGGGCGGTGGGCGAGAACGGCACCACCCTCCGCTGGAACGGTACGGCGTGGACCGCAGCCGCGAGCAACACTGCGGTGGAGCTCGAGAGCGTCTGGGGAAGCGGCGGGAACGACGTCTGGGCCGTGGGCGCGACCGGGACGACGCTCCACTGGAACGGGACCGCGTGGTCCAGCGTCTCGAGCGGCGTCACGAGCCCGCTCCGCGACGTGTGGGGCTTCAGCGCCGTCGATGTGTGGGCCGTGGGCGGGGGGGGCACCGCGCTGCACTGGAACGGGAGTGCCTGGTCCGCGACAAACACCGGCGACACGTTCCTCCTGCTGTCCGTGTGGGGCAGCCATGGTGGAGACGTCTGGGCCGTCTCGAGCCTCGGCTTCGGGCTGACGACCGTCGCCTACCACTGGAACGGCGTCGGTTGGTCGCGGAGCACGATCTCGGGCTCGACGCTGAAGGCGGTTTCGGGGCGCGCGCCGAACGACGTCTGGGCCGTGGGACAGTACGGTGTGATCTCACGGTGGACCGGCGCAGGTTGGTTCCCAGCTGTCACCAGGTACACGAGCACGGGGTACGGCGTCTGGGGAGCGCCAGGCGGCGGCGTCTGGGTGATGGGTACCGGCGAGCGAGCGCTCCGGTGGGAAGGCGAGGTGCGGTTGAGCGTCGCGAAGAACTCGACGTCCTCCACCTATGGAACGTGGGGCAGCTCTGCCGCCGATGTCTGGGCGGTGGGGGCGGGCGGCGACGTCCGCCGATGGAACGGGAGTAGCTGGAGTGCGGTCGCGAGTGGAACCACGTCGACGCTCGAAGCGGTCTGGGGCGACAGCGCGAGCCACGTGTGGGCGGTGGGCGAGGGCGGCACCATCCGTCTGTGGAACGGCTCGAGCTGGACCGGCTCGACGAGCGGGACCACGAGCAACCTGAACGGCGTGTGGGGGAGCGGACGGAACGACGTCTGGGTGGTCGGCGATGCGGGGACCGCGCTGAGGTGGAACGGGACGACCTGGACTCGCTCCCCGAGCGGGACGTCCAGCAATCTGCGAGCGGTCTGGGGATTCGGCCCTGGCGACGTCTGGGCGGTGGGGGACGGCGGCACGATCCTGCACTGGAATGGAACGAGCTGGAGCAGCTCGGCGGCGGGGACCACGAGTCGTCTGAACGGCGTCTGGGGTAGCGGCCCGAGCGACGTCTGGGCCGTCGGGGCCGTGGGAACGATCCTGCGCTGGAGCGGGACCGCGTGGTCCTCCGTTCCGAGCGGAGCAAGTGTCACCCTCGAGAACGTCTGGGGCTCCGATGCCGAGAACGTCTGGGCAGTCGGCTCGACCGGGACGATCCTCCGCTGGAGACCGTAGTGAACGGGTGCGGCGGGCTCGCCTACCGCCGCACCACCGCCTCGACCTCGCCCGCGTGGCGCGCCAGCACGTCCGTGCACCGCTCGTGCGCGGGCAGAGCCTTGAGCTCGGGGAAGACGGCGGCGGGGAAGAAGACGGGCAGCCCGAGCTGCCCGTCGTGGCTCGAGGCGGCGAGGGCACGGCCCGGGCGCGCGGCGGCGGCGAGGGCGCAGAGGTGGTCGGGATCGACGGGCGGCTCGCACGCGACCACGACGACGCCCACCGCCTCGGGCGCGCACTCCGCGACGCGCATGAGCCCGCGCCGGAGCGCGCCGGCCTGCCCGGCCGCGCGCGCCTCGCTGGCGACCGTGGCGACGGGCAACCCGGCGAGCGAGGCACGGAACTCGTCCGCGGGATCGCTCACGACGACGACCACCGGCCAGAGCCGCGCGTCGAGCACGGCGCGCACGGCGCGCCGGAGGCGCAGCTCGTCCACGAGCGCGTGCGCGGAGCCGCCTCCGTCCCCGACGAGGACGATGCTCCCCACTCCTCGGACGAGGTCTTCGCGTTCCACGGTCCCCCGCGGCGCCGCCGGTGCGGTGCGCTGGTCGGCGTGATCTGCTCGGCGCCGGGCCTCGCGTCCGCACGGAATTCTCGCTCACCCCAATCGGGAAGGGGGTCAGGCGTGCGCGGCCGCCCGCGCAGGCGCACGCACCGCGGCCGGCGGCAGGCGACCTCGACGCACGCGCGCCCGCGGGCCGCGAAGGTGCGGTATCCATGTCGGCGTGCTCCCCTGGACGAAGGTCGCCGAAGCGCGGGCGCCCGGTGGCGCGAGGTGGGAGCTCGCGCGCCGGGCCGACGAGTGGGTGGTGCGGGCAGCGGGCCGCGTGCTCATGAGCTCGAGGACGCACGGGTCGGAGGAGGCCCTCGCGCGGGCGGCGCTCGCGCGCGCCGCCCGACCACGCGCCGTGCTCGTCGGCGGCCTCGGCATGGGGTACACGCTCCGGGCGGCGCTCGACGCGCTCCCGGCGGAGGCGCGCGTCGTCGTCGCCGAGCTCGTCCCCGAGCTGGTGGCCTGGAACCGCGGGCCGCTCGGCGCCGCCGCGGGCCACCCGCTCGCGGACGCAAGGGTGGAGGTCGTGGAGCGCGACGTGCTCTCCGTCGCCGCCGGCCGGCCGGGCCGCTTCGACGCAGTGCTGCTCGACGTGGACAACGGGCCCGCGAGCCGCAGCGCCGCGGTGGGGCGGCCCGAGAACGCCGCGCTCTACGGCGTCGCGGGGGCCGCGACGTGCGCCGCGGCGCTCCGGCCGGGCGGCGTGCTCGCGGTATGGTCGGCGGGGCCCGCGCCGGAATACTTGAAGACGCTGGGGCGGGTGGGCCTCGCCGCCTCTGCGGAGGTGGTGCCCGCGCGCGAGGGCGGAGGCGCGCGCCACGTCCTCCTCCTCGGGGTGCGGCCCGGGCCAGGTGACCGCCCGCGCCGCGCCGGCTAAGCTCCGCCGGCATGCACGCCCGCACCCCCGCCGCCGTCCTCGCCGTGGCCATGGCCGCGGCGGCCTGCGACCGCGATCCAGAAGCGGACCACGTCGCCGAGATGCGCGCGATCTGCGCCTCGCTGGCCGCGAGCGGTGCGGGCGCCTCGGAGGCCGAGGCGCTGCTCGGGCCCCCGACGTGGAGCGGCTGCGGGAGCGACTTCCCGCCGGCGTCCGGCGCGGACCGGTGCCCGCGCGACGGTACGGCGATCTGCATCCGGATCTGGGCTCATCGCGCCCACCAGGCGTCCACGTGTGGCGGCATCGCGTGCAGCTACGGGTGCGAGCTCCGCGCGCCCGCGGCCGACCCCGAGGCGACGTGCGCCGTCCGCTTCCTGACGGGGGACGAGCGACCGAGCGTGCCGCTCCCCTGATCCCTCACGCCGCGGGGAGGATCCGCGCGAGCACGGCGCGGACGATCCGATCGCACCGCTCGGCGGGGAACGGGAACGCGTCGCTCGCGTTCCGGCCGAGATCGCGGGTGAGGACGTCGCGCAGGGCGGCGCGGGCGCGGTGGAGGCGCACCTTCACGACGGCCTCGCTGACGCCGAGCGCGCGGGCGGCCTCCTCCGTCGAGAGGCCCTCCACCTCGCGCAGCAGGATCACGCTGCGGTGGATTGGGGGCAGGCGGTCGATCGCGCTCTCGAGCAGCGCGAGCGCCTGCCGCGACGCAGTGCGCTCCTCGGGATCGGGCTGGTCGTTCATGGAACCCTCCGTGGCCTCGCCGGCCTCCACCGGCACGAAGCTGCGGCGCTTGCGGACCCGGCCGAGCGCCTCGTTGAGCCCGATCCGCACGAGCCAGGTGGAGAACGAGGAGAGCCCCTCGAACTCGCCGAGCGCGGCGTACGCCCGGAGGTAGGCCTGCTGCATCGCGTCCTCCACCTCGGCCTCGTCGCGGAGGATGCCGCGCACCGCCCGGTAGAGCCGGGTGTTGTGGCGGCGCATGAGCACCTCGAACAGGGCGACGTCGCCGGCCCGGACCCGGGCGACGATCTCCTCGTCGGCGGGGTAGGCCTCGGGGCGCAGCCGCGGGGATGGCGACGGAGCGTTCATGTCCACCTCCGACGCGGGGGCACGGCGAAGGTTACCGGCGTCACCTCGGACGGCCCTCCTCCATCCATGAGCACGAACCAGGAGGACACGCCATGGACGAGAGACGTTCCGAGATCGCCTATCACGCGCTGCGCGTCGCGCTGGGGGTCGTCCCCCTCGCGGCCGGCGCCGACAAGTTCCTGAACCTGCTCGCCGACTGGCCGAGCTACCTCAGCCCGCTCGCGGTCCGGCTCCTGCCCGTGAGCCCCGAGACGTTCATGCGCCTCGCCGGGATCGTGGAGATCGTCGTGGGCGCCGCCATCCTGCTCCGCTTCGCGCGCATCTTCGCGTGGGTGGCGATGGCGTGGCTCGCCGCCATCGCGCTCGAGCTCTTCACCACGGGGCGCTTCCTCGACGTGGCGGCGCGGGACCTCGTCATGGCGACCGCGGCGTTCGCGCTCGCGAAGCTCGCGCCGGCGTTCGAGCGCGCACCCTCGCGCGCCCACCGGCCGGCGACCGAGGGGACGCCCGCGCCGCGTCAGGCCTGAGCGGCGCCGGGCGAGCGCGGGATGCGCTACGCGCGCTCGGCCGCGAGCTTCCGCCTCCGGAACCAGCCGTGGAGCCGGTGCCCGAACCCCGTCCCGGGCAGGACCATGAACGGGCACAGATCGGTCACCGGGGTCACGCCCGCGGCCGCGCACTGCGCGAGCGCCGCGGGCGAGGCCGCGCCCGGGCCGCCGCCCCGGTGGAACCAGAGCTGGCGCACCCCGGCGTCGAGGGCCTCGCGCGCGGCGCGCTCGGCCACGGCGGGCGGCACGAGGAAGTACGCGCCCTCCACCGGCGGAGTGATCTCGGCGACGCTCGCGAACGCAGGCCGGCCATCGACGTCCGGGACGGCGGGGTTCACGGGCACGACGTCGTAGCCCCGCGCGAGGAACGCCTCGTAGACCCTGCGGGAGAAGTCGGCGCGGTCGCGGGACACGCCGACGAACGCGATGCGGCGGAGCTGCAGGAACCGCTCGGCTGCCTGGATGGCGCTCATGGCGGCCTCCTTCGAAGCCGCCAGCGTAGCGCAGTCTCAGGAAGGTGGGGGACACCGCGTGGGCGGGGCGATCCCGTCCGGGCCGCCCCGCCCAAGAGCCGCTGGCTCCGCTACTCGGTGGTCTCGGTGGTAGTACCGGTGCCCGTCCCCGCGCCGGTGCCCGTGCCCATGCCGGTGTCACCCGTGGTGCCGGTGCCCATGCCCGTGTCACCGGTCACGCCGGTGCCCATGCCGGTGTCACCCGTCGCGCCGGTGCCCATGCCGGTGTCGCCGGTCGCGCCCGTGCCCAGGCCCGTGTCGCCGGTGGTGCCCGTGCCCAGGCCCGTGTCGCCGGTCGCGCCGGTGCCCATGCCGGTATCGCCGGTGGTGCCGGTGCCCATGTCCGAGGTCGTGCCGGTGCTGGTATCGCTCGTCGCGCTGCTGCCCGTGTCGTCGGTCGCCAGCGCCCGCCCGCTGAGCGCGAGGGCGGCCAGCCCTGCGACCAGCAGGTACCTCATCTTCTTCGCCATGTTGTACCCCCTCCAAGTGCGTGCCACCGCTCCATGCGGCAGCCGCCGCCGCCAGGCGCTCACCTCTTCGATCGATGCCCGGACGGCGCCCCGGCCGCAGGTCCTCACCTCCGCCGTGGCTGCGAGAAAGCTGCGCACGGCGGGGCCTCGAACAACGGTTCGCGGCGATCGGGCGCTGGGTGCGCACACCGTCTCCGCTCCGGTTGGAGCGCCGCCGTGCAGGCGTGCGCGCCCTACGTTGCCGTCGCCATGGATTCGAGCGTGGTCGTGGTGGTCCCCGCCCACCTCCGGAGCCCTCGCGACGCGGCGTGGCTCCGGCGGTGCGTGGACGCGCTCGCGCGGGAGGACGCGCTCCGGAGGATCGTGGTCGTGGACGACGCGAGCCCCGTCCACCCGCCGCCGCTGGCCGGCGGCGCGGAGCTCCTCACGCTGGCCCGCAAGTCCGGCCCCGCGGCGGCGCGGAACCGAGGCGTCGAGCGGGCGCTCGCCCTCGGCGCCGGCGCCGTGGTCTTCACCGATCACGACTGCGTCTGCGAGCCCGGCTGGGCCGCCGCGCTCGTGGGAGGGCTCGCGGGTGGCCACGTCGCCGCGAGCGGCGTCACGCGCGCGCTCGGGCGGACGCTCCTCGATCGCTACCAGGACTTCGCCGGCGCGATGAACGGACGGTGGGCCCTCCCCGGCCACGCCTCGCTCCTCTACGGGCCGTCCTGCAACCTGGCGGTCCGGGCGGAGGCGCTCAGGGCCGTCCGGTTCGACGAGGCGTTCCCGTCCGCCGCGGGCGAGGACCTCGAGTTCTGCCATCGGCTGCGGCGGCTCGGCACGATCGCGTTCGTGCCCGGCGCGGTGGTCCGGCACGACTTCGGGTACGGCGGGACGCTCGGCGGGCTCGGCCGGTTCCTGGGCCAGGTCCGGCGCTACGCCGCGGCCGACCCGCTCCTCTGGGAGAAGCACCCGGAGCTCCGGGACGTCCGCTCGGAGGCGTGCGCCGCCGCGGACGTCCTCGCCGCCGCGCCGCCGCTCGATCCGGGCGCCTACCGCCGCGCCGCGCTCTCCCGGGTCCGGCCACGGTCGCTCGTGCCCGCGTTCTTCGTCCTCCGGCACCTCACGCGGGCGGTCTACCGGCGTGGCCGGCGCCTGACCTCCCGCCGGGCGACGCCCGAGGCCGGCGTCCCCGGCGCTCCTGCCTCCATGTGACCGATGCGCACCTACCTCCGCCTCTTCCGGTTCGCGTGGCCGTACCGCTGGCGGTTCGCCGGCGCGCTCGGCGCGATGACCCTGTTCGCGGCGGCCAACTCGCTGTACGTCGTCCTCCTGGGCCCGGTCCTCTCGTTCCTGTTCTCGGGCGGGAAGGACGGCGCCGGCGCGGCCCTCGCGCGCGTGCTGCCGCGCTGGCTCGACCTCTCGTCGGTGCTCGCGGGCGCGGACAGCCGGGGGATGCTGGCGCTCCTCCCCGTCCTCGTCTTCGGCGTCGCGCTCGTGAAGGGCGTCGCGTTCTTCGGCCAGCACTACCTGATGGCCTCGGTCTCCTCGGGGATGGTGGCCGACCTGCGCTGCGCGCTCTTCGACCGACTCGTGGGGCTCTCGCCCGCGTTCCACGCCCGGCACCACTCCGGCGACCTGCTCAGCCGGTTCAACCAGGACGTGGCGATGGTCCAGCTCGCGGTGACCGAGGCGATCGCGAGCTACCTGCGCGACGGCATCACCGTCGTCTGGATGCTCGGGACGTGCTTCTGGATGGACTGGCGGATGTCGCTCATGGCGTTCTGCGCCATCCCCGCGACGCTCGTCCCCGTGGTGCGGATGGCGCGCCGGCTCCGCCGGACGACCGGCCAGTCGGCGGCGAGCCTGGGCAAGATCTCGGAGATCGCGCTGGAGACGCTCGGCGGCATCCGCGTGGTCCAGGCGTTCGGGATGGAGCGGTACGAGCGCGGGCGGTTCCGCGACGCGATCCGCTCGCTCCGGCGCTTCGAGCTGGGCGTCGCGCGGCTGCGGGCCTTCTCGTCGCCGCTCATGGAGGTGATGGCCGCGGGCGGGATCGCCTTCACGATCTGGTGGGTCGGCGGCGAGATCCTCGCCGGCCGGCTCGAGGCGGCGAAGCTGCTGTCGTTCATGACCGCGGTCCTCATGCTCTACACGCCCGTGAAGCAGCTCGGCCGCGGCGGCCAGCTCGTCATGATGGGCGCGGCCTCGGGCGAGCGCCTCTTCTACGTGCTCGACTCGACGGCGGCGGTGCCGGACGAGGGGCAGGAGCGGCTCGAAGGGCTCCGCGACGCGATCCGGTTCGAGCGGGTCACCTTCGCGTACGGGGACCGGCCGGTGCTGGAGGAGGTGGACCTCACGCTCCGGCGCGGCGAGGTGGTGGCGGTGGTCGGCCCGTCGGGCGGCGGGAAGACGACGCTCTCGAACCTGCTCCCGCGCTTCTGGGATCCGCAGGGCGGGCGGATCACGATCGACGGCCGCGACGTCCGGAGCTTCACGCTCGCGAGCCTGCGCGCGCAGATCGCCGTGGTCGGGCAGGAGACCGTCCTCTTCAACGACACCGTCCGCGCGAACATCGCGTACGGCCGCCCCGACCTCGCGCAGGAGGACGTGGAGCAGGCAGCGCGCCGCGCGCAGGCCCACGAGTTCATCGTGCAGCTGCCGCAGGGCTACGACACCGTCGTGGGCGAGCGCGGGGTGCTCCTCTCCGGGGGGCAGCGCCAGCGGATCGCGATCGCGCGCGCGTTCCTCAAGGACGCGCCCATCCTCGTGCTCGACGAGGCGACGAGCGCGCTCGACGCCGAGTCGGAGCGCGAGGTGCAGCGCGCGCTCGACGCGCTCATGCGGCTCGACGGCGTCCACCACCGCACGACGCTCGTCATCGCCCATCGGCTCTCGACGATCCGCCACGCGGACCGGATCGTCGTGCTCGTGCAGGGGCGTGTCGCCGAGGTCGGGACGCACGAGGAGCTCCTCGCGCGCGAGGGCGAGTACGCGCGGCTGTGGCGGAGCTTCGAGGGGGTGGAGCGGCCGCAGGCGTTGGGCGTAGGCTGACGCCCCGGCCGGGCCCAGAGGTCCGCCAGGCGGACGCGGGGCCGCGGCGCGGACGATCGCAGGGACGCCGTCTCATGAGCTTCCGGAGGGTTGGCGTTGGCATGCGCTCTGCCATAGCAGCGCCCGTGACCGCTCCTCGACGCATCGTCAAGAACACCACCTATCTTCTCTCCCGCCGGTGCAGCCAGCGCGAGTTCCTCCTCAGGCCCTCGGCGCTCACGAACCTCGTCTTCAAGTTCGTCCTCGCGGTGGCCGCCGAGCGGCATGGCGTCCTCGTCCACGCCGCGTGCGTCATGAGCAACCACT
>Ga0196976_1001136_pt1 | contig 13071 bp, 18 predicted proteins | sample S3v_513CmetaG_FD_148644 | JGI IMG/M metagenome (GOLD analysis project Ga0196976, IMG submission 148644) | Soil microbial communities from Anza Borrego desert, Southern California, United States - S3+v_5-13C | ecosystem: Environmental > Terrestrial > Soil > Desert | place: USA: California...
TTGCTTATCGAGGTCACCGAGAAAGATGTTGACATGTAAAGACGATAGAGGGCCTCCTTGGGGTGTCCCTCCCCCGTTGTCAAGGCAACGCCCTGGAGAAGTCTAGGGGGGGGGGCTATACTCATTATCATCTGTGTATATCTAGTTGTTCTTTGTATATGCTCTAGTAACACCTGTTGCAGATAGTAGGGTGGAAGTACAATTATACCGAGGGAAAGACTGCATAGTAAATAAACTTAGTTTATGTTCATAGCGGATAAGTTGCGAGAGTCACTCTGCTGTATAATTCATAAACGGAGCGTTCCGAATATAACTGCACTAGCTAGGAACCACTTGCGCGTTTTGAACATATAGTGTAATGGGGATATCTCCTCCTGGGTGACTGGGATACTGCTTGTCCGCCAGCCTCAATAATGAGGCTGGTCTTTCTATGCGAACCCTCGCAAAGTATGACTTGAGCTTCTCGACACACAACCGTGGTGTATAGCCTATCTTGATAAAGTCGGCTTCACACCGATTGTGAAGCTTCAGCATATCCGCAACAAATGAGCATACATTATAAAAAAAGATAGATAAAGCAAAAAGGGTATACAGTAATGCATACCCTTCAAATAGTTGCTGATATTATTCAATAAAAATAATCAAGACAACTTAGCCAACAATTTCTCAACGGCTACTAGCAAGTTCTTGAGTTCGACCATATGCAATTCTGTAACTCCCCTGGTCTTACTACTTTTTTTCTTTGATTGAACATCTCCAAAACGGCTTATCAAAAAGCTTCTTAGCTGCTCCTCGTCAATAACAAGTACTCGTTTGAAGTCAATGACTTCATATGAATGTGGAAGCAATTTTTCTTTTATCCATCTTCTCAGTGTAGTTGCACTAACACCATACTTTTCAGTAGCTTCCTTTACCGTAAGCACACCAACTACCTCCATACCTTTCTTTCTCTTATTGTATGTGTCAGAGAAAGGCAGAGTGTGTGTCCCTTTGCTTAGTAGGTGGAGCTAATAAAGCGGTAGCCTAACCAGGAACAAGACCTGTCAACACGACTCATACTTCAATGCCGTAATCGTTATCGTAATCAAGCATACCACGTCAGCCTGTGGTGTAGCCCTTGAAGAACCTCTTACCTTCACCTTTGTGCAGGCCCCTCTGCCAAAACAAAGCACTCCTACCCCAGACGAAAAGTCAAAGGTAGGAGCATCCTAGGAGGAGGAATTTGCCAGCCGGTCGCTTCTGGCAATCAATAATATGTTGCTTGTCCTCACCTGGTTACTGTTCACGTGATATCGATGTACAGATATGCAAAAAAAATTTGTCGTCCTGCTCAATTGGCTCAAGCCTAGTTATTTCTCCTGCACGAGTATTTAAGCAAAGAGGCCAGTTAAATTGGGCTTTGACCTTCTGCTCTTTTACATGTAACAAAACCACAAACCGCTACATATCATTATGTCGGAGAGGACAAGCCTCTTTAGCATAAAGTGGAGTGAATGCAAATGTCCGAATATATGGACCAAACTAAATCCACTGGTGACATCTTTTATAATGACTCCGATTACGATGGCGACCATGACGGGACCCACTATGATGAATATACTGCTTCTTATGGTTGCTACAAGAAGCATCATCGCCCCTGTTTCACCCAAAATTGCTGTCCCTACTACAGGCCAGACTGCTTTAAGTACTGTAAGCCAGTAGTTTGTAAGTGCTATCCGATCTACAAAGAAAACGACCGAAAATATGACTGCGACCGTTATGACGGCGGTGGTTTCACCTTCTTCGGCATCAGGAAGAGGCAGTGCGGTTGTTGGGGCAACAAGTAACTAGCTCAAAACTTTCACATCACCGGGCTGTAGCAAAACTGCTACAGCCTTTCTTTACATAAATTAACACCCGGTATGAAGGAAATAACTACCATTAGCCGAAACCTATAAGCTAACTAACAGGTTTGAGGTGGCTTAACTATGCCTACTGACTTCATGACAATCGCACAACTTGCCGAGGCTGTAAAGACAAGACCCAGCACAATTCGCTATTGGATTCAAGTCGACCTTTTACGGCCAGTCGATGTAGGCGAAAACAAGTACCGCTTCTTTGATCGCACGTCCGTAATCCGTGCCAAAGATATCAAGCGCCTACGTGACGAGCGTTTGACCATTACTGAAATAAAGGAGAGGTTAGGATGAGTCGTACCATCGCTGTCATTCAACAGAAGGGCGGAAGCGGTAAAACCACTACGACCTGCAGCCTAAGCTCCATACTAGCCTCTCACGGTCGTAAAGTCCTTGTTGTGGATTGTGACCCTCAGGGTAATGCGACGGATAGCCTTGGAGTGGACAAGCTCACAGTCGATCTCTCTACCTACGAAGTAATCATGGGAAAGTGCTCAGCCGCTGATGCTATCGTAGAAACTTCCGTGAAAGGCCTAGACATAATCCCTGCCTCACTTCGCCTCGCAGCTGCTGACCTTGATCTGAGTTCTGCGATGAAGCGCGAAGAGAGGCTGTCCGAAGCCCTGAAGAGGCTGCCCAAGTCCTACGACTACATTTTTATGGACTGTGGGCCTTCACTTGGGCTGGTTGTCATGAATGCATTGGCCGCGAGCTCCGAGATTATCATCCCCATGGAAACGAGTCACCTCTGCATGACCGGACTTGTCATGCTCATCGATACGGTGAAGATGGCCCAGGCTTACCTTTCACCCAAGATCAAGATCGCCGGCGTGGCCTTCACGAAAGTGGAGCGTACCCGTGAAGCCCAAAGGGTCATCGACGAGGTTACGACCCAGTTCAATAGATTGAACATCCACGTCTACAAGACCCATATAAGGAAGAACGTCAAGCTACTCGAAGCTCCTGGTTATGGCCAGCCCATAGACATCTACGATCCTGTTTCTACGGGTGCCGAGGACTACAAGGCGCTTGCCATGGAGGTTATGGCCCAAGAACCCGGTGGCAAGGAGGCAGCTAGTGCATGAGCAAACCTACCCGGAAACAACAGCCCCAAAGCTTTGCTTCCTTGCTCGAGAAGACTAGCTATTTCTCGCATCCGTGCGAAGCTCCGGACTGTGAGTCTGTAGTTACCGCAGGCCAGCGCTTCTGCGAAACCCATAGATGCGACTGGCATAATGACGATGGCCTGAGGTGCGAAGAGCTTGCCGTTAATGGACGGCGGTGCACCTCTCACGCCTTGGTTGTCGTCGAGCAGGCAGAAGAAGCAGCAGTGGCTCCCCTACCCAATGAAGACCTATCGGTGCCGCTAGACAATCAACCGGAAACAGCGATAACAACACTCCTTCCGGTTGAGCTACCAACAAGCGCAACCGCGATACGCGAAGTGAGTACTCCCCTACCACAACCATACATAAATAACGATATCACTGATTTAGGGACATTCTTAGAGCAGGTGAAGACACCAAGTGTTTACCGCTCCAAAGGGTACGCCTCTCATATGTGCTCAACTGGTGCAGACGACGCTATCAGATACATCGAGCGAACCCTACAAGACTCCTGTGGATTGCGGAAGTCACTACAAGACAAGTATCTTTGGAATATGGGCTTGTTGCTGCTAAGATATGGACTTAGTAAGTTAACGCCCGAAGAACTCTCGTCCATAGCATCAGTAGCTTCGTCGAATTCCGAGGACCTTGTGGTTCATAAGTTCTTCAGTATCCTAAAAGAAAGGATAGACAATTAGGTTCCCTGTGGATAACATGTCTGCCAACTAGCCAACATGTTGACATTCAACTAGTCAGCATGTCGGCTTATTATTTTATACCTATATATCGGTAGAGGCGTTACTCTTTTGCTACCAGTTATTACTAACACCTTTAGAACTCACGTCCCACTTAACAGTTACTCCGACATACCGACTTCTCACACATATTACTGCTACTACATTCATTTTGTGTATAACATGCTGATCAGCTAGTTAACATGTTGACCTTCAACTAGTCAACATGCTCCGCTTCAGCTAGTTAGCATGTCGTCGATATGTTGTAGGCTGTAATACAACCTGCTGAGCACGAAGATAATAGTACTACGCATTGTGTATAACATGCTAACCAGCTAGTAGACATGTTGATTGTCAACTGCCAACATGTAGATAGCACCTAACTATAACTTGTCAAATCAAGTGTTAAGAATAGTGCACTCCCAGAGGCACCTTGAACGATCAAGCCTTGTCTAGCCACGCCATTACTTAAAGAGAGGTGTAATTGAGTAAGTGTTGTGGATAACATGTAGTCCAGCTAGCTGACATGCCGATACGCAACATGTCAGCTAGCTGGCTAGTTAAATGACGGCATGTTGGAATGTTGAATACCGACTAGTTGACATTCTGTTTCTCAGAATGTCAACTAGTCATCAACTGACATGTTAACTAGCAGTTAAACATGTCTTTACCTGGCTCGTTAATCTTGACAGGAAGCATCTCTCCGTTAACGAAAGTACCACAAATGAAAAGGCGCACCTAACGAAGTGCGCCAGAATACCCGGAATACTAGGCCTTCTTGAAGCTGGGAGGAACCCGCAAGGCCAGCGCTGTAAATTAATATTTAAGAACCGACGGTAATAGTGGTGGCTCACTGTAATACAGTCCAAATCACAAATAAAAGAAGCGACTTGCCCTCCACCATTTCTCAAACCCCGAAACTTTGGCCGGTCGAGGAGTTTGAGAAGTCCAAAGAGGTAGCAACCCGCTCTTCAATAGCTATGTTATGCTATACTCCGTATATTCTAGAATGACCTTCGATTTCCTGCAGTGTAGCATATCTATATAGCCTATTTTGTGCTGCCCAAAACGGGATTTACCAGTGCATTAACAAGGCAGGCCATTGATGAGCGAGGTTTGGTAAGTGCTTCTATAGGAGTGCATTATCATGTCATCTATCGCTCATTTGTCATGTTATCAGGGAGTAGGGGAGACTTTTGAGCTACTAGCGGATTCATGTTCTTCCCGTATTAACAATTTAGTCAAACTATTAAAAAATAATACCCCTAGGATCCAAATCCTTTTGGAAGACGCATCATTTGGCTCTGATCTTACACCAGAGGCGCGTTTAATAATTGCGTCAATGGTGGTATGTCAAGGTAGTATGTACGACAATGGTTCTTGGTTCTCGGAGATTAACATGTGCCAAGCCTTTCAGATAAAGATTAAGGAGTACTTATGTGCTCTTATGCAGCTTGAGACCAAGGGTTACATCATGACCTTTTATCAGTATAGGATGTCAGATGGGCGTGTCTTGTTGGTACGATACCAACCAGGCGCTATCAATAAAAGAAACATACTAAGGCCTGCTGGGGTCTCACGAGTTAAGCTGCCCGACTACATCATATGGATGGAAGCCCCTTCTGAAACTGCGCAGCTACCATATGGAGATGTAATTTCAAAAGAAGTTATTGACAAAATGCGTTGCCCGAATATAATACGTGAACACTTTGAAGAAGAAAAAAGGGTATCTATAACAGATAAGATATCTGATCATCATCATGAAACAGATATCAATGATGATGATGTCTTTACCCCTTCGGCTAACTCCACACAAACAACAACAAATTCTCCGTTTGCGGACATTATTAGCGTTTTTGACAGTCTAGATAAATCGCCACAAACCGAAGGCTCTCAAAGTGCTAAGGCTGTTACTGTAAAGGCATTTAACTCTGTGCCAGCGACGGTAAAGCATCGTAGGACCGATAGAAGATGGGTAACTGCCAAAAGTTATTTAGCTAATCCTGCTGCATTAGCTAGGGAACTTCACGAGTTAGCCGTATCTGAAGAACTTGATCCTAGAGCAATTAAAGCTGCAGAACATAACTTGCTCAAGTACTTTAGTGACCACCCCGATATGGCCTTATCTAACGCGAAGAGATACCTTACATCAGCCCTTCAAAATGCTGTTTTAACCATGTCCGATATAAAGGCCCAAAGGTGTAAAGACAATGCCTACGGAGCTATTCGTAAGAACTCAAGCGTCAAATACTATGCGGACTTTGCCCTGCTGGAAGAACAACTGCTCGATAGTTGAGTAGGGGGGAGTAGAATGTTATTGGGCTTGTCCGTAAGGATGCCCTCGTCATTCAAAATCATGGTGAATGGGTGATCGAAGAATCCCTGGGTGCCGAATACGCAATAGCAGTTAAGAAACTAGTGCAAGGTTGAGGGGTCGCAAGCCCCGATGTCTATAACTTGGAGATTGCCTTCAACCGGTATGAAATGAACATACTCCTACAGAGAAGCATAACAAAGGCGATGAAAACTCTTAGAATCCACCCCGAAGAGCTCTGCGCCTAGAATCAACCTTAGCCTCGACCCTCTCTTCCTCTTGGAGCACACGGATGGCCATCGTGAGGGCCCTGTCTAAATCCGCCACGCTCATGTATGAATATCTAGATCTGAGATCTCCAATGGTGAACCTTCTAGATTTCAGTTGGTCAGCCAGGATCCGTACAAATATCGGACTCGGCATCTGCGCTCACTCCATTTCATTGCTTTCGACTTAAAGAAAGATATCATACCAAATTGACTACGCGAAGGCACAGAATAACGGATCAAACGACATTGAACGGTACTAAGGAGGGAGGGGTAGGATACCCCTTTCTTCTCCGACCCCCACGAACTAGAACAACTATTATGTCGTTGGCATTGAAGCACCCTTTCGATGGGGGTATTCAGTTGGTCCCGATATTTGGGCGGTGGTCGTTTCATTATCCATCAGAGCCTCATAGTCGATGACCGCATGGGTTCGAATATACGCAAAGATATCAGCTAAGTCGGCAAGGACTTGTTCAGATTGAGCCGGTGTGAGGATTCTGTTTTCTTGGGCCTCGAAAGTTTCTAAGGAATGAGACATGAGGTCCGCGACCTTAGCCTTTGAAATTTTCGAGAGATCGGCAGGATCGATGGATAACAAGCGTTCAGTAAATATCTCAAGGACCTCCTTTATTGGGCTTGCGGGTTTGGTGACGTCAAAGACATCTTGGACGGAAAAGGTGTAGCCATCAAAACCGTGGTCATCAAGGAACTTCAAAAGTGCTTCGCTTGTCATAGTGTTTATCCCCCTGTTGCGAATATATGATCGGTACAAGAAGAGGATACTTCACCAGTCAAATCGCGCGAAGGCGGAGAACGACGGTAATCTTTTATGCCCAAACACGAATAGATAAAGAAACAATAAGACCAGCTAAAATAACTTTTAACGGTAAATCTCGGACTGCTCCCGCATCGCATTAAATGCGTTATGATTTGGCCTGTGAGACGCGAGCTGGAAGAAAAACAACAGCTGAAGGGGCGTTTGGAGATATGGCACAGGAGATATCAAGATTCTGCGAGTGCGGTTGTGGAGAGGTAGTGACGGAGAGGTACAAATACACCGACAATAAAACTGGTGCTAGGGTGAGCTAAAGCGGTTCATTGTTGGTCATGCTGGATTCAAAGCCAAGAAAGATGAAGCCGAGAAAGTCAATGTCGAGGAAGTCAAACCGTTGGAGGCCATACTCGATGCTCTTGACAAAATCGCTGACGGTTGTTCGGATGAAGCTATAGACTCCGTCACCGAAGATGTTTATTTCGTTCTGGAGGCTCATGAACTCGGGCAGACCATTGGGGAGTTCGCGGCCTCTATAGACATGAAGGCCGGTGTTCAAGAGCTTCCCAAAACTACCAAGCCCAGGGGACCAAGGAAAAACCATATCGTGAACGAAACCGGTCGTTCCTGCGGTTGCTGTGGTGAGTTCAGATCCTGGGACGAGTATTACAAGAACGCAAGCCATGCCACGGGTCACAAGACCATATGTAAGTTGTGTGACCAGGCGGCTTCAGTGAGGTGGCGCCAGAGGCACTCGGAGAAAGCTGGGACGGGCTCTATCAAGGGGGACATGCTCGCCGTTAGGCACAGGGTCAATGGGAGAGTATATGAGGTCCAGGTCGCCTCAGATGATTTCAGGTATGCGGAGGTATTGAAAGCTTTGGGTGCCGTGACGGATAAAGTTATGAATGCCTAAGGGAGGATGACCATCATGACCAAAAAGCCTGAAATCAAAAGCCTGGAGAAGGTTGTCAATTCTTTGGTATCCGCTTCCGATGCCCTGAGAGAAATCCAAGGGGGAATATTTAGGCCAGGCGAATGGGACCAGTTGAGCCCGGTTGTTAAGGTCTTGAAGGAGTACGCCGATAAGCTCCAGGAGAGCAGGAGAGATGACCACAAGGTCTGCGGGGCATGTCGCACCGATGTCATGGTCTGCGCCTCGTGTCAACAGTTCAATCACTTCAGCGCCGACTATTGTTATGACCCCGATGCCCTTAGGTGTTGCGTGGGTTGTGGCCTGGTCTATCCCTACAAAGAAATGTCAGAGCATGATTCCGACTTCTGCCGGGACTGTGACCCCTGGAAAGAGTGTGAGAAGGGCCATCGCCACGCCATAGGTACGGAATGCTCCACCTGCCAGTATGAGAAGGACCGGGAGGAGCGTTTAGCGAGGAAAGCTCAGGAGGATCATATCGGAGCCTAGTCGAGAGTGGTGGTCCCGGCAAAACTCATTACCCTAGTGGAGTCCCACTTATGCTCTTCTTGTCGATCCAGGCCGGGCAATACGTCATGACCATGAATTCTGTTACGTGTTCGTCAAAGATCTCAGCCATTCTTTTCTTCTCTGACCAAGCCCCATCCATTTCCTGGACTGGGCCGTTAGTTCGTCTCCACCGGATGTACACCCGGCTTATGTTAGAATCGGGATCCTCTTGAAGTTCGATTTTTAAGGTGCCGTTCGGCCATTCAAAGACTTTTCGCTTCAGGATTATGTCGGGCAATGGGCTCGGCTCCTTATATGGCACACCTTTTTGCACATTGATAAGCCTTGTGGTAAAGATCCGGATTCACCATCGGGGTCATCAACTCAGAACGGAGGAGCCGGCCGCGCCTAGCAGCCCAAAATTTCAGCCAGTGCCTGGCCTCCTTAGCAGGTCGCATATGCTGCTTAGCGTCGGTATACTGCCACTTGCTGGACCGATTAATAGTGTTCACGATGTTGGGGTTGTTGATGATGAATGTGATGGCATCGTCAGAATCGATGCGTTCAAGAACCCGTGTCATGGCGTGTAAGAAGAGGGTTTCGGGGGTTCCACCCCAGAGGGAATCCTCGAGGTCTACCATGCTCTCATGAATATGGATGCGGGCGCACCAGGCGCCTGACTCGTTAATGGAAGCAACGGTAGCATACTCGATGTAGACCATAATCATTGCTGGTCAACCTTTCCAAGGAATCGAATGATAATGTCAGGGGTACGGCAGGTAATAACCGAATGCTCGTACCCCTTTTCTAGTTTATCTCAGAATGTGCGATATGTTCAATTGACATATGTAAATTCCCAGGATAGACGGCAATAAGAAGCATATAGCGAACAAATGTTCAGCGCGGTATGATAAATTATGTGGCGATAACATGGCGCGGGGAGGAATAGAGTCTATGGCTACTTCACTCAACTGCCATTCGGAGGTGGACAAGGTGATCAATGTGACCAACTATGTGACAGGTGAGATTATTGAGGTCGAGAAGGCGGATGACGAAACCCTAATGCAGGCCATCAGGGAGATGCAGACACATGAACAACGATTGCAGGGCTCATTGAGGATGCTGACTGCGGTACTGGCCGACCGGATGAAGCACGAAGGGGCCACACTCAAGATTACCAGTCAGGGCAAGGCTCGGATCCGATTTACCGCCAGGGTGAAGGACAAGAATCGGGTCTTGGCCCTCTATAAAGAGTGCCCGGAGCTGTTTAAGGCCAGGTGCTTCCAGACTGAGATCAAACCCATGAAAGCTGGACTCAAAGAACTTGCCAAGCTAAATGCTGACTTTAAGGCTAAGGTTGATGAACTATATGAAATGACCCCATCGATGACGTTCGAATGGGGTACGGAGATGAATGCAGCCGTTGAGGACGAAGGTGAGGAATTGCCTTTTTAGCTGGTATAACAACGGGAGGTAACCAACGATGACAGGGACCGATCCAACGAGAGAGATTAGCATCAAAGTGCTTGAATCCCTTGTGGTTCGTGGAGATATAAGCCAGCTGTCTCCGGAACAGAAGGTTCTTTACTACAACACCATGTGTCAGCACGTGGGCTTAGACCCCGTTACTCAGCCGTTTTCTTTTGTGACTTCCAAGGGCAAGACAGTAATCTACGCTAACAAGTCTTGTACAGATCAATTGACACGCATGAACCAGATAACTCGGACGATCCTCTCAAGAGAGCGCATCGGTGATGTTTTCGTTGTGACGTGTCGGGCTAGCCTTCCGAATGGCCGTCATGACGATTCCGTAGGTGTTGTGGCCATTGGGGGGTTGAAGGGTGACGACCTGGCCAATGCCATAATGAAGGCGGAATCGAAGTCCAAGCGTAGGGCGACCCTTTCCATATGTGGTCTAGGGATGGTAGACGAATCGGAGCTTGAAACAATGCCCATCGATAAAGCGGAAATCCCAGCTAGCACGACCAAAGTTATAACAGAAAATGAAATAAATCAAACCGACGCGGCACTTGATATTGCTAACCGCCTGGAGGCCTCTACTATGGTCTCGGACGAACATGATGGTGCTCCAAAGATGGCAACGAAAGGCCAAATAAGGGCTATTATCGATTATGGCAATGGGTTAGGGCTAGATGTCGAAACCATGCAGGACTGTCTCGAGGTTGTTGCAGGAAGGCGAGAGACCGCTGGACTTACGTATGAACAGGTTGAACTGTGGCAGGTTCAATTATCAAAAGCAGGAAATCTTGTTAAGGATGAAGGATCAACGGTAAGATAAGCACCAGTTTGATATTAGTCTCTCATCTGTTACATGATGAGGGACTTTTTTGTTATTACTCCCTACCGCTTCCGAATGTAATCCGAAGCAAGGGAGGGGTTTGAGATGACCTTCGAAGATTGCAGACCCATAGTCGAAGCTAAGCTAATGGTGTGGGGTGCTATGCGAAATATCCACGTACCTGTGCCATCAATATCAAACGCCTACCAACCCTTTACTAGCACAACACGGAACGATGGGCCGTCTGTGGAGGAGTCTTGGGTTATCAAGTTCGAGAAGGAACTCACCATTGTCAGGGAAGTTGAGAAAGCTGTCAGTAAGCTTTCCGAGGAGCAGAGGTGGCTCTTGGAGTTCCGGTATGGGCAGCGAATGAATTGGGAACAAGTGGCCCAGCGACTGTACATCAGTCGGCGGGAAGTTTTTATCATGAGAGACAGGGTTTTGTGCTGCATGGCTTACGGACTCGGCCTGCTCGATGAAAAAGTTTGCACTTAGTACGACTAAATCCCGTGATATTCTGTATTCGTCAAAGGAGCTATAAGGCTTCCGGAAGTTAATTCTGGGGGCCTTTTGCATTGAGGAGTGAAGATATAATGGCAAAGTATCTAGGTATGTCACTCTTTGCTTACACTACCGAGAATCTTGAGGCCGGTGACTCCTGGGAGTCTGGAACATTCAACGAGGCCATGGCAGCCGAAATATGTGGAACGGTGTTTGCCGACAAAGGGGGGACCCTGCTCATCAGTCAGAGTGCGGATGGTGAGAACTGGGACGCTACCAAGAGCGTTACCTATGTAGCGCAGACAACGCCTGGGTTCGATTGCCACATATGGGCGCCTTACGTGAAGGTCAGTTTCACCAACAACGATCCGGCGGACCCCACCACGGTTTGCAGGGTGTTCGTTTACGCCAAATATACCGCGGGTGATCCACTATAAAGTGCTGAAGAAACGGGGTATGTCTACCCGAGAGCCGGGAGGGGTTGTATTTGATTCTGCAGAGGGTACCGGTGGCTGAAATCCGCATGGCTGATTACAACCCAAGGAAAGACTTGAAGCCTGGGGATGGAGAGTATGAGAAGCTTGATAGGAGCATTTCGGAGTTCGGGTTCGTCCAACCGCTTGTCTGGAACAAGAGGACCGGAAACCTGGTGGCTGGACATCAGAGGTTGAAGGTCCTCATGGCCCAGGGCGATGCCGAGGTGATGTGCTCCATTGTTGACATGAACCCTGACGAAGAAAAGACCCTGAATATAGCCTTGAACAAGATTAGGGGCGAGTGGGACTACGAAATGCTCGCCTCTGTCCTCGAGGAGTTGAGGGCCGAGGACATCGATGTGAGGCTGACAGGTTTCTCGGAGGAGCAGGTCGACCGGCTGCTGGAGCTAGACGGCGGCGATGGCGGCGGGGAAGGCCAAGAGCGTGACAACCCGGCCAAGAAAGTTAAAGGATACCGTTGTCCGTCCTGCGGGCACAAGTGGGAGCATTGACGATGAGAGACATTGTGATTCAGTCGATTCCGGTGTCGAAGATAAAACCAGCCAAGTACAACCCCAGGAAAGAACTGCGACCAGGCGATTTCGCTTATGATCGGTTGAAGGACTCCATCGAGGCCTTTGGGTTCGTAGAACCTTTGGTTTGGAATAAGAAAACCGGCAACCTCGTCGGAGGCCATCAGAGATTTAAGATCCTGGTGGCCTCTGGCGTTATTGAAGCCGATTGCGCCGTGGTGGACCTAGATCAGGTCCGGGAGAAGGCCTTGAACTTAGCCCTAAACAGGATCGAAGGTGAATGGGACTTCCCAAAGCTGAAGCTCATCATCGATGAACTGGCGGCCCATGGGGTAGACCCTGAAATGACCGGTTTCACTAAGACGGAGCTGGACCAGATGATTGGCACCGTGGTGGAGTCGGATGACGTGGACTTCGATGAATATAACGAGGCCGTGGAAGGCGAGGTGAAAACCGTTGTCTGCCCTGAGTGCGGATACGAGTTCGTCTCCTAAATTCACGGTCGTTTCTACGTTTTCAGGCTGTGGCGGGTCATCCCTGGGCTATAAACTGGCGGGGGGCAAGGTGCTCCTGGCGGTGGAGTGGGATGATGATGCAGCCATGACCTACAAGAAGAATTTCCCTGAGACACGGCTCTACCACGGGGACATCGCGAAGCTGGCTGGAGAGGACGCCCTGGCCCTGGCCGGCGTGAGGCCGGGGGAGCTAGATATCTTCGATGGCAGTCCTCCATGCCAAGGCTTTTCAAC
>Ga0196976_1001137_pt1 | contig 13065 bp, 14 predicted proteins | sample S3v_513CmetaG_FD_148644 | JGI IMG/M metagenome (GOLD analysis project Ga0196976, IMG submission 148644) | Soil microbial communities from Anza Borrego desert, Southern California, United States - S3+v_5-13C | ecosystem: Environmental > Terrestrial > Soil > Desert | place: USA: California...
CGCACGATCTTGCGCAGTTCTGCCAGCTGGTCGTTGGCGACATCCAGCCGATTCGCGGTTCGACCCATGAAACAAGGATACTCCCCCGACCGCTAACGGCATAGCTATTTGTGAGACACAACACTAGTGGAGCGCCGGCGTCCCGCCGGCTGTCGTGGCGGCGTCCCGCGCCGCCACCCCGGGCGGGCGGCGGTGCGTATACTTCCTCCGTGAACACCCTCGCACGCATCACTGCCGACCCCGAAGTGATGGGCGGCCGTCCATGCATCCGTGGCCTGCGGGTTACGGTGGGGATGGTGGTCGGACTGGTCGCCGCCGGCCACTCCCGCGAGGAAATCCTCCGCCTCTATCCGTACCTCGAAGCGGAAGACATCTCCGAAGCGCTCGCCTATGCGGCGTGGCGCTCCGATGAGTTCGAAGTGCCGATCTCGTCGTCGTGAAGCTTGTCGTCGACATGAACCTCAGCCCGGCGTGGACAGAGTACCTCCACGCGGCAGGCGTTTCCGCGGAGCATTGGTCTACGCTCGGCGATCCCCGGGCGCGCGATCGAGCGATCATGGCCTACGCACGCGAGCACGGATTCGTGGTGTTCACCCACGATCTGGATTTCGGCAACATCCTCGCCGTCACGCATGCGACGGGGCCGAGCGTCATTCAGGTGAGGACGCAGGACCCCGTGCCCGACACCGTCGGAGAGCTCGTCCTGTCCGCGATCCAGAGATATGGGGCGCTTCTCGAACGCGGTGCTCTGGTGACGATCGAGCCGGATAAGCTCCGCGCCCGGGTTCTGCCGATCGTGCCTGGTATGCGACGCTAACTAGAAGACCACAAGCGGAGCGCCGGCGAGGACGCCGGCGCTCCGCAGCGACGCCGGCGCTCCGATGCGCTAGCATCCGCACCATGACCGCCATCGCAGCCGAATCTACGTTCCAGAACAAGCTCTTCATCAACGGCGACTTCGTCGATGCCCGCTCGGGCGAGACCTTCGCCACGTACAACCCCGCCACCGAGGAGAAGATCACCGACGTGGCCTCGGCCGGCCCGGACGACGTCGACGTGGCGGCGCAGGCCGCGCGGGCGCAGATGGAGCCTGGCTCCGAGTGGCAGAAGATGAAGCCGCGCGATCGCGCCAAGGTCCTCTGGCGCCTCGCCGACCTGCTCACCAGCCGCGCCGAGGAGATCGGCCGCATCGAGACCATCGACAACGGCAAGCCGATCTTCGAGTCGCAGTTCGTCGACACCCCCGCCGCGGCGGAGTGCCTCTACTACTTCGCCGGCTGGTCGGGCAAAGTCACGGGCGAGACCATCCCCGTCGCCGACAACGCCTTCACCTACACGCTGCGCGAGCCGGTGGGCGTCGTCGGCTCGATCACCCCGTGGAACTTTCCGCTCATGCTGGCAGTGTGGAAGATCGCCCCCGCGCTGGCGTGCGGCAACACCATCGTCTGCAAGCCGGCCTCGAACACCTCCCTCTCGCTGCTCAAGTTCGCCGAGTACGCGCGCGAGGCGGGGCTGCCCAAGGGGGTGCTGAACGTCGTCCCCGGACGCGGCAGCGTGGTCGGCAACGCCATCGTCGACCATCCCGGCATCGACGCCATCGCCTTCACCGGCTCGACCGAAGTCGGCCGCGGCCTCATGGCCCGCGCCTCGAAGACGCTGAAGAAGGTGGCCCTCGAGCTGGGCGGCAAGTCGCCGAACATCGTCTTCGCCGACGCCGACCTCGACGCCGCCGCCAAGGGCGCGCTGAACGCGATCTTCTACGGAAAAGGCGAAGTGTGCGCCGCCGGCTCGCGTCTCCTCGTCGAGGAGGGGGCGCACGAGGAGCTGATGGCCAAGGTGGTCGAGCGCGCGAACAAGATGGTCGCCGGCGATCCGCTGCACCCGAAGACGCGCCTCGGCGCGATCGTCTCGAAGGAGCAGATGGAGAGCGTGCTCTCCTACATCGAGGCAGGCAAGAGCGAAGGGGCGAAGCTCATCGCCGGCGGCGAGCGCGTCGACATCGGCACCGGCAAGGGCTACTTCGTCAAGCCCACCATCTTCGACGACGTGCTGCCCGACCACCGCATCGCCAAGGAGGAGATCTTCGGCCCCGTCCTGGCGACCATCAAATTCAAGGACGCCGAGGACGCCATCGCCAAGGGGAACCACACCGTCTACGGCCTCGCCGCCGCGGTCTGGACCCGCGACGTCTCCAAAGCCCACCGCATCGCCCGGGCCATCAAGGCGGGGACGGTGTGGGTCAACACCTACAACCTCTACGACCCCGCCCTCCCGTTCGGCGGCTTCAAGGAGTCGGGCTTCGGCCGCGACCAGGGAAAGGACGCCCTGGACAAGTACACGCAGACGAAGAGTGTGTGGGTGAATTTGTAAGGGCGTGTGCGGAGCTACGGCTCCGCCGCGGCGTCGTAGAGCTCCCGCACGTCCAGCCGTGCGCCGGGCGTCAGCTCCGCGACGTCGCCTTCGCGCGCGATCGCTCGCGACCATCCATCACGCGCGCCGCGTGTCCACACCTCGATCGACCGTTCCTGCGATGAGACCAGAAGAATCTGCCGCAGCGATGCCACGCTCTTGTAGTGCTCGAATTTGTCGCCGCGGTCGTACTCCTCCGTGCTGCGGCTCAGCACTTCGATGACGAGCGCCGGATTCGTGACGGCATTCGGATCTTCAGGATCGCGCTCGCTCGGGCCGCAGATCACGGTGATGTCCGGGTAGGTGGCCAGGCCCGAGGGCGTTCGCACGCGCAGATCCGCGTCGTAGGCGCGGCATCCGGTCCCGCGAAGCTGGGGGAAGAGCAGTCCGATGATGGCCGCAGCCAGCGCGGCATGCTCCGGCGTGCCACCCGCCATCGCGTAGATCTGTCCGGCCAGGAACTCGTGGCGCACGTTGCTCGCGGACTCGAGCGCAAGGTACTCCGTGTACGCGTAATGAATTCTGTGCGCGGGGGCCGACATGGTGATCGATTATCGCACTCCCTGGTTGGCGGTTGGCGGTTGGCGGGGGACCGCCACCCCGCCCCTCGGTGCACGACACCGAGCCCTCGGTGCACGACACCGGCCCCCTCGGTGCACGACACCGGCCCCTCGGGTGCACGACACCGAGCCCTCGGTGCACGACACCGGCCCTCGGGTGCACGACACCGGCCCCTCGGTGCACGACACCGGCCCCTCGGATGCACGACATCCGCCCCTCGGATGCACGACATCCGGCCCTCGGATGTACGACATCGGCCCTCCGACGCACGACATCGGCCGCCCGACGCACCCGCGCAGTGCCCTCGTTCGAGGACACCGCCCCGCCGCCCACCCGCCCCGAGAGCGGTGCCATTCGTGTCACTGAATGCGCCGCTCGTGTCCTCACGGCCGCCAACCGCCAACCGTCAACCGCCAACCAAGATAGAATCCCCGCCCATGAAGAAATTTTTGACGACCATCACGACAGCGATCCTTTCGCTCGTGCTCTTCGGGTGCCCGCCGAAGACCACGGAGACGGCTACCGGTACGGGCGGTACGGAAGGGGAGATCGTGGTCGGCGAGTACGGCTCGCTGACGGGGGCCGAGGCCACCTTCGGCCTCTCCACCCACAACGGCATCATGCTGGCCATGGACGAGATCAACTCGGCCGGCGGCGTGAACGGCCGCAAGGTCCGCGTCCAGACCGAGGACGACCAGTCCAAGGCCGAGGAAGCCGCCAGCGTCGTCCAGAAGCTGATCTCCCAGAACAACGTCGTCGCCGTCCTCGGCGAAGTGGCGTCGTCCAACTCCCTGGCCGCCGCGCCCATCTGCCAAGCCAACCAGCGCCCCATGATCACCCCCTCCTCGACCAACGAGAAGGTGACCCAGGTCGGCGACTACATCTTCCGCATGTGCTTCATCGACCCCTACCAGGGTGAAGCCATGGCGAACTACCTCTACAAGACCCTCAAGCTCACCAAGGCCGCGGTCCTCATCGACGTGAAGAGCGACTACTCGACCGGCCTGGCCGCGAACTTCGAGCGCACCTTCATCGCCAACGGCGGACGCATCGTCGGCAAGCAGAGCTACGCCAAGGGCGACAGCGACTTCCGCGCGCAGCTCACCACCCTCAAGGGCACCGCGCCCGACGTCATCTTCGTCCCCGGCTACTACAACGACATCGGCCAGATCGCCATCCAGGCCCGCGACCTCGGCATGAACATGCCGCTGGCGGGCGGCGACGGGTGGGAGTCGCCGAAGCTCATCGAGATCGGCGGCAAGGCCCTGGAGGGCTGCTTCTACTCGAACCACTACCACGTCGACGACCCGTCGCCGGCGGTGCGCGAGTTCGTGCAGAAGTACGAGGCCCGCTTCGGCGCGAAGCCCGACTCCCTGGCCGCGCTCGGTTACGACTCCGCGCGCGTCCTGGTCGACGCCATCAAGCGCGCCGGTACCACCGAGGGACCGAAGCTGCGCGACGCCATCGCCCAGACCAAGAACTTCTCCGGCGTCACCGGCAACATCACCCTCGGCCCGGACCGCAACCCGATCGGCAAGAAGCTGGTCGTGCTGCAGATCCAGAACGGGCAGCTCGCGCTGAAGGACGTCGTCGATCCGGCCGCGGGCGGCGCGGCGCCGGCAGCGGCCGCCGCGGGCGACACGAGCAGCACCGGAAACGCCCCGTCCACGGCGACCGCGCGGACGAACTGACACCGTAAAAACACTTTACATCTCACAGTCCGGCGAGTAGTTTTCGCCGGACTTTTTCTTTCTGCATGCAGACGCTCCTTCAGAACCTGCTGAACGGGATCGCCGCCGGCTCGATCTACGCGCTCATCGCGCTGGGTTACACCATGGTGTACGGCATCCTGAAGCTGATCAACTTCGCCCACGGCGACGTCTTCATGATCGGCTCCTTCGTCGGCTTCTACGCCGGCAACTACCTGGCCAAGCACAACGGCGACGCGCCCTCCGCGGTCAACGCCGCCATCGTCATGCTGCTGGCCATGATCGTCTGCGCGATCCTCGGCTTCCTCAACGAGCGCATCGCCTACCGCCCGCTGCGCAACGCGCCGCGCATCGCCTCGCTGATCACCGCCATCGGCGTGTCGTTCCTGCTCGAGTACGGCGGCCAGTTCGTCTTCGGTCCCGACCCGAAGTTCTTCCCGACGCTGATCGAGAAGAACGTCATCAACTTCGGCGGCGTGGTCACGACGAACTACCAGCTCATCGTCCTGGGCGTGGCCATCGTCTTCATGGGCATCCTGCAGTACATCGTCTACGGGACGAAGTTCGGCCGCGCCATGCGCGCCGTGTCGTTCAACTTCGAGACCGCGTCGCTGATGGGCATCCCCACCGACCGCGTCATCTCGACCACGTTCATCCTCGGCTCGATCCTGGCCGCGGTCGCCGGCATCCTCTACGGCCTCTCGTATCCGAAGATCGATCCGCTGATGGGCATCATGCCCGGGCTGAAGGCCTTCGTCGCGGCGGTCCTCGGCGGCATCGGCAACGTGCCGGGGGCGGTGGTGGGCGGCCTCGTGATCGGTATCGTCGAGGCATTCGTCGGCGGCTCGCAGTTCTCCAACTACCGCGACGCCATCGCCTTCATCATCCTGATCGTCATCCTGCTGTTCCGCCCCAGCGGGCTGTTCGGCAAGTACGAGCCGGAGAAGGTCTGATGAGGAAAATTGAAAATGGAAAATTGAAAATGGAAAGGGCGGCCGTCGCCAGCGCCCCCTTTTTCAATTTTCAATTTTCAATTTTCAATTCACTCCTCGCCGCAGGAGCCGGCAAGTGAGACTCCTCCCCCGCACCTGGTGGCTCCGCGACCTCGTCCTGCTGGTCCTCTACATCGGCGTGATCTACCTCGCCTGGGTCGCGCTCGAGTACGCGGCGGTGTACTGGCCGACGATGCGCTACTACAACCGCATCATCGTGCTGCTCGGGATCAACGTGATCCTGGCCGTGTCGCTGAACATCATCAACGGCCACGCGGGGCAGTTCTCCCTCGGCCATGCCGGCTTCATGGCTGTCGGCGCTTACGGGGCGGCGTATCTCACCGTCACGTACTTCGGGCCGTACGTGAACAAGTTCCCCGAGGGGATCCAGCGGATCGTCTGGCAGAACGTCTTCCTGCTCATCGCCATCCTCGTCGGCGCGATCGTCTCGGCCATCGCCGGCTACATCGTCGGCCTGCCCTCCCTCCGCCTGCGCGGGGACTACCTGGCCATCGTCACCCTCGGCTTCGGCGAGATCATCCGCGTGATCATCCTGAACGTGGAGGCGGTCGGCGCCGCGCGCGGACTGACCGGCATCCCGGCCTGGTCGAATTTCTTCTGGGTGTTCTTCTTCGCCGGACTGACGATCCTGATCTCGCACCGCCTGGTCATGTCCTCCGTGGGACGTGCGTTCCTGGCCGTGCGTGAAGACCAGATCGCCGCCGAGGCCATGGGTGTCGACACGACGCGCTACAAGGTCAAGGCGTTCATCATCGGCTCGTGCCTGGCCGGCGTGGCGGGCGCGCTCTTCGCGCACTACTCGCCCGCGTACCTCAACCCGACGATGTTCACGTTCATCAAGTCGTTCGAGGTCGTGGCCATGGTGGTCCTCGGCGGACTGGGATCGATCACCGGATCGATCATCGCCGCGATCATCCTGACCATCCTCCCCGAGGGACTGCGCTACGTGAAGGACATCTACCCGGGCATGCGCGACCCGCGCATGGTCATCTACTCGATCATGCTGATCGTGCTGATGCTCACGCGGCCGCAGGGGCTGTTCGGCCGCCGCGAGCTGTGGGATTTCCTCCCCAAGCGCAAGGACTCGATTCCGAAGGAAGGCCGCGACCAGGGCGACTCGAACGACAAGCTCGATCGCGACTCCGGCCCGCCCGTGACCTAAGACCATGGCCGACGACATCCTTCTGCAGGCGAACAGCGTCACTATCCGCTTCGGCGGACTGACGGCCGTGTCGAACTTCAACCTGGCCATCCGCCCGCACGAGCTGCTGGGCCTGATCGGCCCGAACGGCGCGGGCAAGACCACGATCTTCAACATGCTCACCGGCGTGTACAAGCCGACCGAGGGGGAGATCCGCATCGGCGGCGTGAGCACGAAGGAGATGAAGCCGTACCAGATCACCTCCCTCGGTGTGGCGCGCACGTTCCAGAACATCCGCCTCTTCAAGGAGCTCACCGTTCTCGACAACGTCAAGATCGGCGGGCATATCCACTACAAGTACTCCGGCACGTCGGCGGTGCTGCACACGAACCGCTTCCACGAGGCGGAGGACATCGCCGAGGTCGAGGCCATGAAGCTGCTCGAGATCTTCGGCCTGGCCTCGCGCGCGGAGAACGAGGCCAAGAACCTGCCGTACGGCGACCAGCGCCGTCTGGAGATCGCGCGCGCGCTGGCGGCGCGGCCCAAGCTGCTGCTGCTCGACGAGCCGGCCGCGGGCCTCAACGACTCCGAGACGCGGGCGCTGATGAACACGATCCACGACATCCGCGACCGCTTCGACATCGCCATCCTGCTCATCGAGCACAACATGGAGCTGGTGATGGGGATCTGCGAGCGCATCGTGGTGCTGAACTTCGGCAAGACCATCGCCGAGGGGACGCCGGAGGCGATCCGCGCGAACCCCGCGGTGGTGGAGGCCTACCTCGGCGAGCCGGCGGAGGCGGCGGGCTTATGACCGTCCTGGCGGTGCGCGGCATCAATGTCTCGTACGGCACGATCCCGGCGCTGCACGGCGTCGACCTGGACGTGAGCAAGGGCGAGATCGTCACACTCATCGGCGCCAACGGCGCGGGGAAGACCACCACGCTGCGCACGATCTCCGGCCTGCTCAAGCCGCGCGTCGGGTCGGTGCACTTCAACGGCGTCGACATCACCGGGGTGAAGCCACACATCATCACCGGACGCGGCATCTCCCACGTCCCCGAGGGACGCGGCATCTTCGCCAACCTCACCGTGCACGACAACCTCGAGCTGGGCGGCTACCTCCGCAAGGACAAGATCCAGCAGAAGGAGTACGAGCGCGTCTACTCGCTCTTCCCCGTGCTCAAGGAGCGCATCAAGCAGAACGCCGGGACGCTCTCGGGCGGCGAGCAGCAGATGCTGGCCATCTCCCGGGCGCTGATGGCCAAGCCCGCGCTGCTGCTCCTCGATGAGCCGTCTCTCGGCCTGGCCCCGCAGATGGTCCAGACCATCTTCCGCGTCATCCGCGAGATCAACGCGGAAGGCACGACCATCCTCCTCGTCGAACAGAACGCCCACATGGCCCTCGTCACCGCCCACCGCGGCTACGTCATGGAGACCGGCCGCATCACCGCCACGGACGACACCAAGGCCCTCCTGGCCTCGGACCGCATCAAGAAAGCCTACCTGGGCGGCTGATCTGGAGTGCGGCAACGCCAGTTGCCGCTCTCGATGCCGCAGCGCCAGCTGCGGCGCGGCGACTGGCGTCGCCGCAATCCAGAGCGGTAGCTGGCGCTACCGCACTCCATAGTAATCTCGCGTGCGCATGGAACAGCCTCCCACCCCCAAGGTCGACCTGAACTTGACGTCGCTGATCTGGATCGCGCTCATCGTCGGCGTGTGCGCGGGCGGCGGGCATCGCTCGCACAAGCGGGAGTTCCGCGAGCTGCGGGAGCAGGTCGAACGTCTCGAGAAGAAGATCGACGCGCTCAGCGCACAGCAGCAGCAGAGGCCAGCTTCTGCTCCGTCATCCGCTGCAGGGACGCCAGCTCGTTGATCTCCGGGGCGCTGGTGGGAATCTCCGCCAGGCGCTGGGAGATGTCGAGCGCGTTCTTGGCGCACTGCCAGTTCTCCAGCCGCACGTGGCTGCGGGCGATGTGGAAGTAGGGGTAGTAGTCGATCAGCCACATGCCGTACATGCGGGCCTGCTTCTGCGGGTTCGGGCGCTGGGCCACGGCGTCGATGAAGTGCGTCAGGGCACGGGAGTAGTCGCCTTTGCGCTCGAGCTGCAGCCCGAGCTCGTAGTTGGCGTACCACGGCGCGTTCTTCAGCTTCGTGTCCAGCGGGAGGTCGCACTTCGACAGCACGTCGTTGCGCAGGAGCCGGAACTCCTCCTCGGTCAGCACGGGCGGCTTCTGCTCGTACACCGCGTAGCTCCCCGCGCCGCGCAGCAGGAGCTGATAGGCGACGAGGAGTGGGCGTCCCACCTCGCTGCGCGTGGCCATCCCCGAGGTCTCGGCCAGGGCGAGCTCCTTCCGCGCGCGGTCGACGTCCCCCGTCATCTGGCTGGCGATGGCGAGATAGAGGTGGGGGAGGTAATCGATGTACTGCTGCGGCCGCGTGGGCAGCTGCAGGCCCTCGGACGCCCGCCCCTTCAGCGCCGCCTCGAGCGCGCCCTTTGCCGCCTCCGCCTCCCCCTGCTCGATCAGGCGCACGCCCTTTTCGTAATGCTCGTACCACTCCGCCGCGGAGGCGGAAAGGGAGACGGCCAGCAACAGGACGGCAAACAGAGCTCGCTTCATGGGGCCATTTTACGGGCTCGGCTAACTTTTGTTCGGCCCTCGCGTCTATCGAGCTACAAAGGAAAGGGGACCCTCACCGATGCGAAGAATCGCTCTCGCACTCACGCTCGCTCTCACCGCCACGTCCGCGCTCGCGCACGGAGGCCACACCGTCAACATCCGCAACAGCGCCGACGACTGCTCGCCGCGCAACGTCCGCTTCGGCGGCGACGACAGCTTCGTGAAGAAGGAAGTCATCGAGCCGGGCAACATCCGCTCGCTCAAGGTCAGCGTCAAGAACGCGCCGGTGAGCGTCGAAGGGGGTGCCGCGGCCTACTCGATCGTGGTCTGCAAGGCCGCGGAAGTGGCGTCCGATCTCGCCCTGATCCGCGTGACCCTGGACGGCGACGAGCTGAAGGCCACCGGTCCCGATCACGACCGCTGGACGGTCCTCTATCACCTGAACGTGCCGCGCGGCGCGGACCTCGACCTCTCGGCGAAGAACGGTCCGCTGTCGATCCGGAACGTCCAGGGCACGGTCGTGGCCCGCTCGCAGAACGGCCCGCTGTCCCTGCGCGACATCGACGGCACCGTCGACGCCGAGACGAAGAACGGCCCGATCAGCATCTCCGGCGGCTCCGGCACGATGAAGGTCACGGCTTCGAACGGTCCGCTGTCGGTCGACCTCGAGGGCCGCTCCTGGAACGGCACGCTGGACGCGTCGACGAAGAACGGTCCCCTCAGCGTCAATGTCCCACGCGACTACGCCTCGGGCGTGGTCGTCGAAGCGCGCGGCCGCGGCCCGATCCAGTGCCGCGCCGAGGGGTGCGAGCGCTTCTGGCGCAGTCAGAACGACGATGACGACGACGAGCCGCGCCGCATCGAGCTCGGCAGCGGCCCGGTGAACGTGCGCCTCTCCACGGTGAACGGCCCGGTCACGGTCAAGGACGAGTAATTTGTTGATCGGTTGTCGGTTGTCGGTTGTCTGCGACGTTTCGCCCGAGCGCGAGCTCCCGGACAACTGACAACCGACAACCGACAACACCTCGGCTAAACTGCGGCCCCGATGACGACCGCCTCCCGCGGGCACCTCCTCGCCGTCCTCGGCGTCGGCTTCGGCCTGGCGGTCACCATCGGCAATGCCGTCGGCGCCGGCATCCTGCGCACCCCCGGCGTCATGGCCGCGCAGATCCCCACGTTCTGGCCGTACCTGGCGGTCTGGGTGGCGGGCGCGCTCTACGCGCTCCTCGGGGCGAACGCGCTCGCGGAGCTGGCCACGCTCGTGCCGCGCAGCGGCGGACAGTACGTCTTCGTCCGCCACGGCCTCGGGGACTACGCCGGCTTCGTGGTCGGCTGGAGCGACTGGATCTCCACCTGCGGCACGACCGCCGCCGTGGCCATCGTCATCGGCGAGTATGCCGTCAGCCTCTTCCCCGAGGTGCGCACACAGCAGGTCGTGGCGCTGGTGGTCGTGGCCATCTTCACCCTCATCCAGTGGCTCGGCGTGCGCAGCGGCAGCGCGGTGCAGAACGCCACCAGCCTGATCAAGGCCGTGGCGCTGCTCCTCTTCGTGGCCGCCTGCTTCTGGTTCGGCACGCGCTCGCCGGCCGAGCCGACGGCCATGACCGTGCAGGCCGAGGGACCGATGCTGCTCGCGTTCATCGTCGCGCTGCAGGCCGTGATCTACACCTACGACGGCTGGTCCGCGGTCATCTACTTCTCCGAGGAAGTGAAAGATCACGGCCGCAACGTCCCGCGGGCCATGCTCAGCGGCGTGGTCACGATCGCCGTGATCTACCTGCTCATCAACGTCGCCTTCATGGCCGTGGTGTCGCTGCCGACGATCGCCGGGAGCAACTTCGCGGCAGGAGTGGTAGTCGAGCGGATGTTCGGCGCGGCGGGGCAGACCGTCCTCCGCGCCCTGGTGGTCCTGATCCTCCTCAGCGCGGTGAGCGCCAACGTGCTCATGGCGCCGCGCGTGATCTACGCCATGGCCCAGAACGGCCTGTTCTGGCGCGCGGCGCGCGAGGTCAACCGCGGCGGCACGCCCGACGTGGCGCTGATGATCAGCAGCCTCCTGGCCGCGGCGTTCATCATCACGAATACGTTCGAGACCGTGATCGCCAAGCTGGCCTTCTTCTTCGTGGCCAACTACACGCTCTCGTTCATCACCCTCTTCGTGCTGCGCGCGCGCGAGCCGGACGCTCCTCGTCCGTTCCGCGCCTGGGGGCATCCCTGGACGACCGGCCTGGCGGTGCTGGCCTCGGTGGCCTTCCTCGCCGGCGCCACGGCCAGCGACACGAGGAGCAGCCTCTGGTCGCTGGGATTGCTCGCGGTCACGGTTCCGGTGTATTTCCTGGTCAAACGGCGATGATCGATCCCCGCCTCGAATACGCGTCCACGCTCCCGTCGCGCTTCTACTTCGACGCGGCGGTGCTCGAACAGGAGCAGCGCAACGTCTTCGCGCGCACGTGGCAGCTGGTCGGCAACGCCGCCCAGGTGGCGGAGGGGGGACAGTTCTTCACGACCGTCGTGGCCGGGGAGCCGCTGCTGATCGTGCGCGGGAACGACGGCGTGCTGCGGGCCCTGTCGAACGTCTGCCGCCACCGCGCCGGCCCGATCGCGCGCGGCGAGGGGAAGCGCCCCGTCCTGCAGTGCGGCTATCACGGCTGGACCTATTCGCTCGACGGCCGCCTGCACACCACGCCGGAGCTCGAGGGCGTGCAGGACTTCGACCGCGCGAACTGCGTGCTGCCGCGGTTCCAGGTCGAGGTGTGGAACGGGCTGGTGTTCGTCAATCTCGACCGCAACGCCGAGTCGCTGACGGAGTTCCTCGGCGAGCTGCTGCAGGACATGCCGCCGCACGACTACCGCGGCTTCCGGCTCGCGCACCGCAAGACGTGGGAGCTCGACTGCAACTGGAAGGTCTACGTCGACAACTACCTGGAGGGGTACCACATCCCGATCGTCCACCCGGGGCTCTTCCGCGAGCTGGACTATCCGAAGTACCGCACCGACGTGAAGCGCAATTACTCGATCCAGGTGGCGCCGACGCGGCGGCCCGAGAGAATCCGCGGCGACGACGACGTCCGCTACTTCTGGATCTTCCCGAACCTGATGCTGAACGTCTACGCCGACAATTTCTCGACGAACCTGATCCTGCCGCTGGGCCCCGGCCGCACCGCCACGCTCTTCGACTGGTATTTTCCCGAGGGCGCGCAGGCGCAGGTCGAAGAGACGGTGGCCTTCAGCGACGAGATCCAGGTCGAGGACATCGACATCTGCGAGGCCGTGCAACGGGGACTGCGCTCTTCGACGTATGACGCCGGCCGCTTCTCACCGCGGCGCGAGAACGGCGTGCATCACTTCCACTGTCTGTATCAACAATACATGCAGCTGTCATCCTGAGCCGCGTAGACGGCGAAGGACCCCCTGCCTACGGAGCGAGCAACGGGTTTCAGCAGGGGGTCCTTCGCCGTCTACGCGGCTCAGGATGACACGAGGCGCGCGTAGACGGGGCACCACTCCTCGTGCGCTCCTGGCAGGTAGCCGGTGCTGAGCAGGAACGACCCTGTGATCTCCCCGCCGGTGAAGACGAAGGTGCGCTTGAACAGCTTCACCCACTCTTCCTT
>Ga0196976_1001138_pt1 | contig 13063 bp, 12 predicted proteins | sample S3v_513CmetaG_FD_148644 | JGI IMG/M metagenome (GOLD analysis project Ga0196976, IMG submission 148644) | Soil microbial communities from Anza Borrego desert, Southern California, United States - S3+v_5-13C | ecosystem: Environmental > Terrestrial > Soil > Desert | place: USA: California...
GGTTCCCGCCCGGGCGTCCCGCGCGCAGGCTCGCAAGCCGTTCGCGCCGGTCGCGCCGGCTACGGCCGGTTCCGCTGCTGCACGTTCGCAGCCGGCGGCTCCCGCACCGACCCCTCGGCCGGCAGCGCGCCGCGCGTGCCCGGCGGGTTCGCGAGCGGGAAGCGCGTCGCGTTGTCGGCGATGACGAGGCCGATGAGGAGCGCCACGAACACGAGCGAGGTCAGGAACACGAGCCGGTTCGCCCCGCGCTGATCCCAGAGGTGCATGAAGAACAGCGCCACGAGCGCGCCCTTCAGGCTCGCGATGAGGAGCGCGACGGCCACGGCCCACGCGCCGGGCAGGTGCACCTTCGCCACCGCGTACGTCACCACCGTGAGGACGAGGAGCGCGACCCACACGCCCAGGTACACGGGCATGTGGCTGCGGTGCGTGGCGGCGTGCTCGTCGTGGGCGACCGGTTCGGCCATGGGTCTCTCGTTCCGTTGCAGGCTCGGGCTCGGGCTCGGGCTCGGGCTCGGGCTCGGGCTCGGGCTCGGGCGGGGGTTAGATCAAGTAGATGAGGGGGAAGACGAAGATCCAGATGAGATCGACGAGGTGCCAGTACAGCGCGCCCAGCTCGACCGGCACGTGGTACGCGGCGGTGTAGCGGCCCTTGCGCGCGAGCGCGCCGATGACCACGAGCACCGTCATCCCCACGATCACGTGGATCGCGTGCAGCCCGGTGATGAGGAAATAGAGCGTGAAGTACATCGGCGCGCCGGGCGCCTTCACCCCCTCGTACGTGTAGAAGCGCCCGGGGAGCTGGCCGGTGTGGAAGTGGTGGTTGTACTCGTACGCCTTGAGCACGAGGAACACGACCGCGAGCAGCACGGAGATCCCGAACCACAGCGCGGTCTTCCTGCCGTCGCCCCGCGTCGCGGAGTGGAGCCCGGTCGCCACCGTGAGCGAGCTCGTCACCAGCACGATCGTGTTGACGAAGCCGACCCACGTCTCGAGCGCGCGGCTCGAGAGCGCGAACGCCTCGGGGAAGAGGAAGCGGTACAGCGCGTACGCCGCGAAGAGGACCGTGAAGAGCAGGATCTCGGTGGCGAGGAAGAGCCACATCCCCAGCCGCGCGGCGTGGGCCTGCTTCTCGAGGTTCTCGAAGTGATGGGCGAGCGGGCTAGCTTGCATGGGGCTCGGGCTCCGGCGCGTGCTGGTGCGGCGGGAGGGTGATGTTCTCGCCGTCGTAGTCGTGCGGGCCGTGCTCGATCACCGGCGTCACGGGGTAGTTCTCCGGCGGGGGCGGCGAGGGGGTGTCCCACTCGAACCCGCGCGACAGCCAGGGGTTCGACCCCGCGACCCTTCCGTACCGCAGCGACACGAGCAGGTAGACGAGGATGATGGTGAGGCCGATCGCCAGCACGCTCGCGCCGGCGGTCGAGGCGACGTTCAGCGCCTGGAACCGCTCCGAGTACGAGTAGTACCGGCGCGGCATCCCCATGTTGCCCAGCAGGAACTGCGGGATGAACGTGAAGTTGAAGCCGAGGATGATCATCACCGCCGCGACGAGGCCCCAGCCCTCGGGGTAGGTCCGGCCCGTGATCTTCGGGAACCAGTAGTGGAGCGCGGCCAGGAAGGCCATCATCACCGCCCCGACCATGATGAAGTGGAAGTGCGCCACCACGAAGTACGTGTCGTGCCAGTGGACGTCGAGCGAGACGGTGGCGAGCGCCACGCCCGTCATCCCGCCGAACACGAGGAAGAAGAGGAAGCCGACGAAGTAGGCGAACGGGGTCTTGAACGAGATCGAGCCCTTGTAGAGCGTCGCCGTCCAGTTGAAGACCTTGATCGCGGTGAAGATGCCCACGAACATCGAGAGGATCCCGAAGATCCCCGCGTCGAAGGCGGATTGACCGGACGTGAAGAGGTGGTGCCCCCACGTGAAGAACCCGACGAAGGCGATGCCGAGCGAGGAGTAGGCGACCGCCTTGTAGCCGAAGATGTTCTTGTGGGAGAAGGTGCAGACGACCTCGGAGATCACCGCCATCGCCGGCAGCACCATGATGTAGACGGCGGGGTGCGAGTAGAACCAGAAGAAGTGCTGGAAGAGCACCGGATCGCCGCCCCACGTCGGATCGAAGACGCCGAGGTGGAACGCCCGGTCCACCACGACGAGCAGCAGCGTCATGCCGAGCACCGGCGTCGCCAGGATCTGGATGATGCTCGTCGCGTAGATCGACCAGACGAAGAGCGGCATCCGCATCCAGCCCATGCCGGGCGCCCGCATCGTGTGCGTGGTCACGATGAAGTTGAGGCCGGTGAGGATCGACGAGAACCCGAGGATGAAGGCGCCGAGCAGGATCGGGGTGACCTTCGTGATCGTGTCGGTGGAGTACGGCGTGTAGAACGTCCAGCCCGTGTCCGCGCCGCCCCAGATCATCCCGGCGAGCGCGACGACGGCGCCGATCAGGTACAGGTAGAAGCTGAGCAGGTTGAGCTTCGGGAACGCGACGTCCTTGGCCCCGATCATCAGCGGCACGAGGAAGTTCCCGAAGCCGCTCGGGATGACCGGGATCATGAACAGGAAGATCATGACCACGCCGTGGAGCGTGAACATCCGGTTGTAGGTCATGGGGTCCATGACCGTCGGGCCGGGCGTGAGGAGCTCCAGGCGGATGAGCATCGCGAACAGGCCGCCGACCGCGAACGCGATCGTGGTCGCGATGAGGAACATCACCCCGATCCGCTTGTGGTCGCGGGTGTTGAGCCAGGACATGAGCCCCGTGGCCGGCGCGTTCAGGTAGTTCCGCGGCGCGTAGGCCGCGACGTCGTCACTTGGGAGCGGGGATGGCTTCATAGGCGGGCGGCTCCGACGGCCCGGGGCGCGAGGCCGACGAGCGGAGGGACTTGATGTACTCGACGATCGCCGCGGTGTCGGGCGGCGCGAGCTTGCCCTGGTACGTGGGCATGACGTTCTGGTACCCGGAGACCAGCTCCACGCCCGGCTCCATCATCGACCGGGTGAGATAGGCCTCGTCCGCGGTCACGGTCTTGCCGTCCTGGAGCTTCTCCTCGCGGCCGTAGAGGTTCGCGAACGTCGGCCCGATGTGGCGCGAGCCGTCCACCGAGTGGCACTTGAGGCAGCCCTGCGCCGCGGCGATCCGCGCCCCCTCGTCCACCACGTTGGCCGCGGGGCGCACGTGCTCGCCCTCGGTCGGGGCCGAGTCCTGCGACACGACGATGCCGCGCCGCTGCGTCGCCATCCACGCGTCGAACTCCGCCGCCGGCATCGCCACCAGCTCGCCGACCATGCCCGAGTGCGAGAGCCCGCAGTACTCGGCGCAGAAGATCTCGTAACGCCCCGGCTGCTCGGCCTGGAACCACGCCTGCGTGTACCGCCCCGGGAGCGCGTCCATCTTGATGCGGAGCGCCGGCACGTAGAACGAGTGGATGACGTCGCGGGAGGTGATGAGGAGCCGCACCGGGCGGCCCACCGGCACCCGCAGCGTGTTCACGGCGCTCGGGCCGTCGGGGTACGCGAACTTCCACATCCACTGCTTGCCCTGGACGTAGACGTCCATCGCGTCCTTGGGCGGCGTCTGGAGCGAGACGAACTGCGGGTACCCGATCGCGAACCAGAGCACGAAGAACGCGAGCGGCACGCCGATGAACAGGACCTCGTGGATGGCCTTCGGGCGGACCCGCGGCGTCGCCTCCACGTCGCTCCGCCGCCGGTACCGGACGAAGAAGTAGATCGCCACCCCGAACACGCCGGCGGCGGCGATCATCGTGGTGATGATCACGAAGTAGTGGAGCTGGTCGACCGACTCGGCGTAGGTGCTCGCCTGCTCGGGGAGAAACAGGATGCGGCGCAGGAGCTCGTTCATGGGTCTGCCTCGCGGAGCGCGCCGGCGCGCTACGCCTTCGCCTCCCGCTTCGCGCGCTTCCGCTCGCGCCAGAACAGCCGGCCCACCACCGCCGCCAGGACGACGAGCGTGAGCGCGCCGCCGGCGCGGACGATGCCGAACGCGTACGGCTGGTACTTGCGCGACATCGGGTCGTACCGGAAGCAGGTGAGGAGGATCCGGTCGAAGCTCGTGCCCACCTTCCCGCCCCCGGCCTCGATCACCGCGAGCCGCAGGTCCTTGGGCGCGTAGTCGATGCCGTAGAGGTACCGCGAGATCCGGCCGTCGGGTGTGATCACGAAGACCGCGGCCATGTGGGCCCACTCGCCCGAGACCTGGTCGTACTTGTAGTAGAAGCCGAGCGCGTCGGACAGCCGGCGGGACTCCTGCTCGGCGCCGACGAGGAACGGCCACTCCTCGCCGGAGTCGGCGAGCCCGACGGACTGGAGATAACCCCGCCGGCGCTCGGCGGCGAGGCCCGGCCGCTCCGCGGCGTCGAACGAGATCGTCACGGCCGCGAAGTCCTTGCCCAGCTCGAGGCCGTTCTGGCGGATGCCCTTGGCCATCCCGGAGAGCATGAGGCCGCAGAGCATGGGGCAGTCGTAGTAGACCATCGCCAGCACCACCGGCCGCCGGCCGTCGAACGCCTGACGGAGCGTGAAGGGCCGCCCGCGCCAGTCGGTGAAGGTCGCGTCGAGCGGCAGCGCCTGGCCGAGCTTCTCCTCGATCCGGACCTCCTGGAGCGGCACGGGCTTGACGTCGGGCGGCGGGCCGGAGGGGAGCTCGCGGTGCCGCCAGAACTGCGCCTGCGCCGGGGACGCCGCGGCGAGCGCGGCCAGCGCGGCGAGCCGGGCGACGAGACGCGCGCGCTTCATGGCTGCCCTCCGGGCGGCGGCGGGCCGTCGGCGGGCGCGGGGCCGACACGCGCGCCGGAGACGACGAGCCGCATGGCCTCCGCGATGGGGATGTGGACGACGCCCGCCTGCCGGTCCACCCACCCGTACGACTCGAGGCGCTCGAGCTGCCGGACCTTGGCGCGCTCGCCGCGGACCGCCTGCGCGAAGGGCTGCTGCTCGACCAGCTGGATCTTGGAGAGGCCGATCTCCGGCGGGATGGCGACGGGCCCGTGCGCCTCGAGCCGCGCGCCGAGGTACGCGACCGTCACCCACGAGCCGAGGAAGAAGACGACGAGCGCGCCCACGCCCACCAGGATGATCTTGAGCGCGGGGACGTGGTCCTCCTCGGACCGGACGCCGTGATCGTGCCCGTGGACGTCGTCGTGGTTGGCGCTCCCCCCATGCCGCGAGGAGCCCGATCCGTTGGAACCATTCTTGGGCGGGGCGGGGAGGCTCATGACGGCAGGTACCTCAGCGACTCGGCGATGTAGGGATCGCGCGCGGGGACGGAGAGCGTCCCGCGCATCCGGGCGACGGCGAACGCGACGGCGACGCCGCCCACGCCCACGAAGGCGGAGAGATCCCACAGGCTGAACGTCGGGCCGCCCCTGTCGAGGTGCGGCATCACCAGCCAGTAGAGATCGAGCCAGTGCAGGACGAGCTGCCAGCCGGCCACGAAGGCGAGCCGCCGCGGGTTCCGCTTCAGGTCGCGCGAGAGCAGGAGGAGGAACGGGACGAGGAAGTGGAGCCCGGCCAGGATCGCGCCGACGACGCCCCATCCGCCGTCGATGCGGAGGATGTACCAGGGCACCTCCTCCGGCAGGTTGGCGATCCAGATGAGGAGGAACTGGGAGAACGCGATGTACGCCCAGAACGCGGTGAAGGCGAGGAGGAACTTCCCGAGCGAGTGGAAGTGCTCGACGTTGAGGTGCGCGCCGAACTGGGTCGGGTCGCGCCGGGTGACGACGGCGGCGACGATGATCACCGCGAACGTGGCGAGGAAGCTCCCCGCGAACCAGTACACGCCGAAGATGGTGGAGAAGAACCGGACGTCGATCGACATGATCCAGTCGAACGCGGCGAACGAGAGCGTCAGCGCGAGGAGCGGGAGGGAGCCCGCGCCGAGCCGGCGCTGCCACCGCGTGAGCGTCAGGCCGCCGGCGGCGTCCTGCCGGAGCGACCAGCGCCGGAGGAGCTCGGCGACGACCATCCACGAGAGGAAGTAGAAGATCGCCCGACCGACGAAGAACGGCAGGTTGAGCCACGGGTGCTTGTGCTCGACGAGGTGCCGGAGCTCGCCCTCGAACGCCTCGGGCCCGGCGCTCCAGGGGAAGACGTGGCGGGCGCCGAGCAGGAGCGGGACGAAGAGCACGACGAACAGCGGCAGGACGGCCGGCACGTGCTCGACGAACCGCCGGATCACCACGGACCAGCGGGCGTTGGAGGCGTGGAACGCGCCGAGGAGGATGAGCGCGCCGAGGGCGATGCCCAGCCAGTAGACGAACGCGACCAGGTACGAGTAGAGCGCGCGCCGCGCGTCGAACGCCGCCGCGCCGAGCGCCGTCACGGCGAGGCCGACCACGCCGACGACGGCGGCCTGGAGGACGAGGCGGCGCCCGCCCGTGAAGGGAGCCGGAGCCTCGGTCATGGCGTCTTCTCCTTGGCCTGCTGTTCCAGGCGCTGGCGCGCCTCGCCCGGGAGCGTGTCCACGCTGGCGTTCTGGCTGAGCTGGAGCGCGCGCACGTACGCGACGACGGCCCAGCGGTCCTGGACCGCGAGCTCCTGGGCGTACGAGGGCATGAGGCCGAAGCCCTCGTTGATGACCTGGTACAGGTAGCCGTCGGTCCGGTCGCGGTAGAGGTGGAGCGACGGCGGCCGCCGCAGGGACATGTTCATCGCCACCTGGCTGTCCCCGTCGCCGAGCAGGCCGTGGCAGACCGCGCAGTGGACGTCGTACTTCTTCCGGCCGCGCTCGAGCAACGCCGCGTCCACCTTGACCGGCGCCACCGCGAGCGGCTTGCCGTCCGGCCCGCGGCCGGTCGCGACGGCGGGCTCGACGAGCGAGCGGAACGGGACCGTCCCGGCGGGCGGGGCGCGCATCGCGAGCCCGTCCGGGAAGAACTCGCTCGCCTCGTACGCCTCGTACTTGGGCTGCTGCTGCATCGGATCGAGCGCCGGGCAGCCGGCGAGCGTGGCCAGGGCGGCGGCCAGGGCGGGGACCCGGAGGCGGCGCGCAATCACGGAGCCACCTCCTCGGCGACGACCGACACCTGGCGCGCGCCGAGCTTCCGGAGCGACTCCGCCACGGCCGCGGCCTCGGCGGCCGGGACGTCGGCCGAGAGCCACAAGCCGTCGATGGTCGCGGAGCGGAACGCGTCGACCTCGAACACCGGGTGGTGGACGCGCGGGAACCGGAAGTACGCGAAGAGCAGGCCGAAGAAGATGCCGAGCGCGGCGAACAGGACGCCGAGCTCGAAGGTGACGGGGATGAACGCGGGCGGGCTGTGCGGCGGCCGGTTCCCGACGTTGTACGCCCAGTCGTACGCGTTCACGAACCACTGGAGCCCGTACCCCGTGACCGCGCCGGTGAGGCCGGCGGCGAGCGCGAGCTTCGGGACCGTGGAGCGCGGCAGGCCGAGGGCCTCCTCCGCGCCGTGGATCGGGTACGGGGTATGGAGATCGAGCCCCTTCCGCCCGTCCGCGCGCAGCGCCCGCGCCGCCGCGAGGAGGGCGCGGTCGTCCGCGAACTCGCCCAGCACGGTGCTCATCGGTGGCCTCCCTGCGCGGCCGGGCGGGCGTGGTGGTGATCCTCGTGCTCGAGCTCGCGCCGGAGCTCCTTCACCTCGGAGATGGGGATCGCCGGGACGAACTTGAGGAAGAGCATGAAGAGGAAGCCGAACGTGGCCATGGAGCCGAAGAGCGTCCCCCAGTCCACCCAGGTCGGGGCGTACATGGACCAGGACGAGGGGATGAAGTCGCGGTGGAGGGAGATGGCGATGATGACGAACCGCTCCGCCCACATCCCGAAGTTGACGAGCACCGCGATGACGAAGAGCGCGAGCACGTTGTTGCGGACCTTCGGGAACCAGAGCGCCTGCGGGGCGACGACGTTGCAGAAGATCTGCATCGCGTAGACGAGCTGGTACGGGCCGGTGACGCGGTTCGCGAACGCGAACCACTCGAACTCGCTCCCGGAGTACCAGGCGATGAACCACTCCATCGCGTAGCCGTACGAGACCATGAGGCCGGTCGCGAGGGTCACCTTGGCCATGTTGTCGAGGTGACGCTGGGTGACGACGTGCTCGAACCCGAACACCTTGCGCGCCGGGATCATGAGCGTGAGCACCATCGCGAAGCCGCTGAAGATCGCGCCGGCGACGAAGTAGGGCGGGAAGATCGTCGTGTGCCAGCCCGGCAGGTTCCCGATCGCGAAGTCGAAGGAGACGATCGTGTGCACCGAGAGGACGAGCGGCGTGGAGAGCCCGGCGAGGAGCAGGTAGCCGATGCGCCAGTGCTGCCAGTGGCGGGCCGAGCCGCGCCACCCGAAGGAGAAGACGCCGTAGACGATCCGCTTCACGCGGCTCGTCGCGGCGTCGCGCGCGGTGGCGAGGTCGGGGATGAGCCCGAGGTACCAGAAGAGCAGCGAGACCGTCGCGTACGTGGAGATCGCGAACACGTCCCAGGGGAGCGCGCTCTTGAAGTTCGGCCACATCTGCGTGGTCGAGGGGTACGGGATGAGCCACCAGAAGAGCCAGGGGCGCCCGAGGTGGATGATCGGGTACATGCCGGCCATCGCCACCGCGAACAGCGTCATCGCCTCGGCGAACCGGTTGATCGACGTGCGCCACTTCTGCTGGAAGAGGAGGAGGATGGCGCTGATGAGCGTGCCGGCGTGGCCGATGCCGATCCACCAGACGAAGTTGGTGATGTCGTAGGCCCAGCCGACCGGGATGTTGTTCCCCCAGACGCCGATCCCCTCGAACATCACCTTGTACAGGCAGACGAGCCACAGCCCCACGCCGAGCGCGAGGACGCCCATCATCGCCTTCCAGCCCTTGCCCGGCGGCGTGGAGATGGGCCGGAGCAGGCTCTCCGTCAGGGCGCGGTCGTCGGGGCGCCCCACGAGCACCGGGGTGGACTCCAGCGGATCGGGGACCGGGAGTTTGTCGGGAGCGGTACTCATGCCAGCTCGGGGTTGGGGTTGCGGAGCTGCACGAGGTAGGCGGTGTGCGGCCGGGTGCCGAGCTCGTGGAGGAGGTTGAAGCGCCGGCCGTCGCGGTGGCGGCGGGCGACCGTGGACTCGGGGTCGTTCAGGTTGCCGAAGACGATCGCCTGGGTCGGGCACGCCTGCTGGCAGGCGGACTGGACCTCGTCGCCGCCGATCTTCCCGCCCTGCGCCCCGTGATAGTTCCGCGCCCGCTCGATGCGCTGCACGCAGTAGGTGCACTTCTCCATGACGCCGCGCGCGCGGACGGTGACGTCCGGGTTGTGGAGCATCTTGAGCGTCGGCGACGCGCGGTCGTGGAAGTCGAACCAGTTGAACCGGCGGACCTTGTACGGGCAGTTGTTCGAGCAGTACCGGGTCCCGACGCACCGGTTGTAGACCATCTGGTTGAGCCCTTCCTCCGAGTGCACCGTGGCGTTCACCGGGCACACGTACTCGCAGGGCGCGGTCTCGCAGTGGACGCAGCCGAGGGGCTGCGAGACGGAGGTGGGCTCCTCGAGGCTGCCCTCGAAGTACCGGTCGACGCGGAGCCAGTGCATCTCGCGGCTCTTCGCCACCTGCGCCTTGCCGACCGTGGGGATGTTGTTCTCGGCCTGGCAGGCCAGCGTGCACGCGCCGCAGCCGATGCAGCGCGACAGGTCGATGTTCATGCCCCAGGAGTAGTCCTGCTTGGAGTAGTCCACGGGCTCGTGGATCGTCGCCGGGATGCCGCGGTGGTGCTCGAGCTCCTCCTGCGCGTGCGCGAGCTCGGAGGCGGCGTAGGCCGGCGCGATGTACCGGCCCTCCATGTCGAAGTGCTCCTGGGTGGTGACGAGCTCGACCTTCTTGCCGGTCCTGCGGAGCTCGCCGCCGCCCGTGAACCACGGCGCCGCGGCGCTGCGCAGCGCGTACGCGTCGAAGCCGGTGCCCTTGCCGACCGGGCCGGCCACCTTCCGGCCGTAGCCGAGCGCGAGGGTCACCGCGTCGTCGGCGTGGCCGGGGACGACGAGCACGCCGCCCTGGACCGTCCGGCCGTTCACGGAGACCTGCACCTCGTCCTTGCTCGCGAGCCCGAGGCGCTTCGCCGTCGCCGGCGAGACGTGCACGGCGTTGTCCCAGGTGAGCTTCGTCACCGGATCCGGGAGCTCCTGCAGCCAGGCGTTGTCGAGCTGCCGGCCGTCGCGGACCTTGTAGTCGAGCGCGAAGTTCACCTCGACGCCGCCGCCCGGCGCGCGGACGTCCCCGAGCGCGGCGGCGATCCGGCCGGCGTCGAGGGCGGGCGTCTCGACGGGGAACGCGGAGCCGGCGACGACGCCCGCCGCCAGCCAGCCGTTCCACCGGAGGTCGAACCCGGGGTCGCCGGTCCGGGCGCGCCATCCCTCGCGGACGAGGGCGTGCCCGCCCCGGTCCCCCGCGTCGACGAAGGCCGCGAGGAGCTCCACCTCCGAGATCGTCTCGCGGAGCGGCGCGATGAGCGGCTGGACGATCGACACCGTGCCGTCGCGGGCGCGCAGATCGCCCCAGGCCTCGAGCGGATGGGTGGCGGCCACCTTCCAGGTCGCGGCGGCCCAGGTCTCGTCGGCCCGCAGCGCGAGGACGATCCGCTCCCGCGCCTTGCCGAAGGCGGCGCGCAGGTCGAGATCGGCGGGGGCGGTGTAGAGCGGGTTCCAGGCGGTGACGACCAGCGTGTCCACCGCCCCGGCCTGGAGCTCCTTGACGAGGGCCGCGAGGTCGCCAGGCCCCGCCTCGGGATCGAGCAGCGCGGAGGCGCGGTAGCGCACGGTGACGCCGGCGTTGCCGAGCGCGTCGTTGAGCGCCGCCGCGAGCGCGTGGACCGCCGCCGGCTGCCGCGGCCCGGCGGCGACGAGCGATCGGCCGCGCGCCCGCGCGAGGTCGTTCGCGACCGCCGCCGCGGCCTTCTCGAGCCCCGCGGGCGCGTTCCCGCCGAGCGGCGCGAGCGTCGCGAGGCCGTGCCGCGCGGCGAGCTCCGCCGCCACCGCGCGCGCGAACCCGACCACCTCGGCGGCGCGCATCCGGAAGCGGTGATCCGCCATGCCGCCCGTGACCGTGTAGGCCGGCTCCGCGACGTAGAGGCGGTTCATCTTCGCCGCGTCCACGCGCCGCCCCGCGTACTCGCGCGACTGCCGGAGCGGCTCGCCGTCCCGGGCGAGGAGGTCGGCGTCGAGGGCGAGGATGACGTCCGCCTCGGGGAGGGACCAGTGCGCCTCGAGCGGGCGCCCGAACGCGAGCGCCGCCCCGGCGCGCGCCTGCGCGTCGGACTCGCTCGACCATGCCGTGAACCGGGCGCGCGGGAACCGCGCCAGGATCCGCCGCCGCAGGTCCTCGAGCGTGGGCGAGCTGGTCGGCTCGACGAGGAAGCGGAGGCGCGCGCCGCCGTCCTTCTCGTGCGCGCGGGCGAGCTCGGAGAGCTCCTCGAACAGCGCCGCCGGCCCGAGGTGCCGCCGATCGCGCACCGCCCCGCGCGTCCGCTCCGGGTCGTAGAGGTCGAGGATCTCGGCCTGGAGCGTGGCGTCGGTGGCGCCGAGCGACGACGGGTGCTCGGGGTTGCCCTCGATCTTGGTCGGGCGCCCCTCCCAGCTCGTCACGACGGCGCCCACCGCCAGGCCACCGCGGGCGAAGGCGGTCGCGTACGCGTTCGGCACGCTCGGGATGACGTTCGCCACCTGGCGGACGTACGGCACGAGCGGCTCGCGGCGCGGCTTGCACGCCTGGAGCCCGGCGAGCCCGGCCGCGGCCCCCATGAGCTGGAGGAAAGAGCGGCGGTTCACGCCCTGCGGCGGCTCCGCCGCGCCCTCGGGGAACTCGTCCCAGCCGCGCTTCGCCGCCGGGTCGGCCTCGGCCGAGGCCTGCTCGGCGCGCGCGAGCCAGGTCTCGAGCTCGCCGGGGCTGCGCCACCGCGGGGCGATCGACGTGCTTTGACCGTAGATGGGGAGCTTGCCTAGCGATGGCATGTGTAGCAGTCCGTTCGCGCTCTGACGTTGTTCTGCTTCGCCAGCCGGCGGCCGAGCTCCTCGGGATCGCCCTCGGGCTGCCAGCTCATGTTCGTGACCTGGTCGAGCGGCCGGAGGCGCGGGAACGGGTTCCGGTGGCAGTCCATGCACCAGCCCATGGTGAGCGGCTGGTCCTGCTGGATCGCCGGCATCAGATCGACGCGGCCGTGGCACTCGGCGCAGCCCACGCCCTTGTTCACGTGGACGGCGTGGTTGAAGTAGACGAAGTCGGGGAGCCGGTGCACCCGCACCCACGGGATCGGCTCGCCGGAGTAGTACGAGCCGCGAACGAGATCGAGCAGCGGGCTCTTGTTCCAGACCTGCGAGTGGCAGTTGAGGCAGAGCTCGGTCGACGGGATCCCGGCGCTCGGCGCCGTGTCCACGGTCGTGTGGCAGTACCGGCAGTCGATGAGGTCGTCCTGGATGTGGTGCCGGTGGTCGAACTGGACCGGCTGGGCGACCTGCTCCTGCTGGCCGGTGCCGTACGGCGTCCGCCAGTAGATCATCAGGGCCGAGACGGTCCCCGCGGCGCCGGCCACGAGGAGCACCAGCACGGCCTTGAACAGCGCGTTGGATCTCCGGCTGAAGAGTGCGCTCATCGGTTCGCGGGCGCAGGGGCCGCCGGTCCGTCATGGCAGATGACGGCGTCCTCTGGGACCCCGGGCCCGCGCCGGGGCGTAAACTGTTCGGCGCAACCCTCGACCGGAAGGTCTCTGAAGGGTTGATGTGGGTCAACGGGACGTACCGCGTGTAGGGGGGGAGACTCGCCGGCTATCCCCGTGAACGCTCCCGAGCCCGCGCCCGAGCCCGGCTTCTCCTCGGGCTCGGGCTCGGGAGCGGGCTCGTTCACGGGAGCCCTCTCCCCCGGCAGCACCGTATATTCCCCCCGTGCCCATCTACCGGTTGCCCCGCGAGCCCGTCTTCCCGGACCCGGCGCGGGCCGAGCCGGACGGGCTCCTCGCCGTCGGGGGCGATCTCTCGCCGGAGCGGCTGCTCGTCGCGTACGCCTCCGGGATCTTCCCCTGGTACGGCGACGACAGCCCCATCCTTTGGTGGTCGCCGGAC
>Ga0196976_1001139_pt1 | contig 13053 bp, 11 predicted proteins | sample S3v_513CmetaG_FD_148644 | JGI IMG/M metagenome (GOLD analysis project Ga0196976, IMG submission 148644) | Soil microbial communities from Anza Borrego desert, Southern California, United States - S3+v_5-13C | ecosystem: Environmental > Terrestrial > Soil > Desert | place: USA: California...
CCGCGCCGACAGCGCCACCATCGGCGACGAGGTGATGGTCATCGTCAACCAGACGCCCTTCTACGCCGAATCGGGCGGCCAGGTCGGCGACACCGGCATCATCTTCTCCGCCGAAGGGGCCGAGGTCGCGGTCAAGGACACGCTGAAGAAGCTGGGCGCGGTCTGGGCGCACCAGGGCACCGTCACCAAGGGCACGCTGAAGGTCGGCGACGTGGTCGAGCTGCGCGTGGACGGGGAGCGCCGCGCCGCCATCCGCGCCAACCACTCGGCCACCCACCTGCTGCACAAGGCGCTGCAGAACCGGATGGGCGAGCACGTGACGCAGAAGGGCTCGCTGGTGGCGCCCGAGCGCCTGCGCTTCGACATCTCGCAGCCCACCCCGCTGTCGGCCGAGGACGTGGCGGCGGTTGAGGCGGAGGTGAACGCCCGCATCCTCGGCAATTCCGAGGTCGTCACCCGCCTGATGAGCCCGGACGAGGCCAAGGCCTCCGGCGCGATGGCGCTGTTCGGCGAGAAGTACGGCGACGAGGTGCGCGTCGTCTCCATGGGCGGCCCGCACGGCGACCTGGAGCGTGATTATTCGATCGAGCTGTGCGGTGGCACGCACGTGCGCCGCACCGGCGACATCGGCATCTTCAAGATCGTCGCCGAGGGCGCCGTCGCCGCCGGCGTGCGCCGCATCGAGGCGCTGACCGCCCAGGGTGCCGCCCGCTACCTCGCCGAGCGCGAAAACCTGCTGTCCGAGGCCGCCTCGGCCCTGAAGGTCCGCCCCGAAGAGGTTCCGTCCCGCGTCGCAGCATTGGTGGACGAGCGCCGCAAGATGGAGCGCGAACTGGCCGAACTCCGCCGTCAGGTGGCGATGGGCGGCGGTGCGAAGGCCGATTCGGGCGCCGTCAAGGAGGTCAACGGCTTCAAGCTGGCCGCCCGCGTGGTGGACGGCCTGCCGGCCAAGGACCTGAAGCCGATGGCGGACGAGCTGAAGAAGCAGGTCGGCTCCGGCGTCGTCGTGCTGGTGGCCGGGAACGAGGGCAAGGCGTCCATCGTCGTCGGCGTCACCGACGACCTGACCGCGAAGGTCAGCGCCGTCGACCTCGTGCGCGTGGGTGCCGAGGCGCTGGGCGGCAAGGGCGGCGGCGGCCGCCCCGACATGGCCCAGGCCGGCGGCCCCGACGCCTCGCTCGCCAACGCCGCCGTCGAGGCGATCGAGGCGGCGCTGGCGGCCAAATAAGGCAATCGCAGGGAAAGGGCAATCGCAGGGAAAGGAACGTGATGCGCTTCACCGGAACCGACTCCTACGTCGCCACCGAAGACCTGATGGTGGCCGTCAACGCGGCGATCACGCTGGAGCGCCCGCTCCTCGTGAAGGGCGAGCCCGGCACCGGCAAGACCGTGCTGGCGGTCGAGATCGCCCGCGCCCTGAACCGGCCGCTCATCCAGTGGCACATCAAGTCGACGACGAAGGCGCAGCAGGGGCTGTACGAGTACGACGCCGTCAGCCGCCTGCGCGACTCGCAGCTGGGCGAGGAGCGCGTGCACGACATCTCCAACTACATCGTGCGCGGCAAGCTGTGGGAGGCGTTCGAGGCGCCGCAGGCCCCCGTCCTGCTGATCGACGAGATCGACAAGGCGGACATCGAGTTCCCCAACGACCTGCTCCTCGAACTCGACCGCATGGAGTTCCACGTCTACGAGACGCAGCAGACGATCAAGGCCAGGCAGCGCCCGATCATCATCATCACATCCAACAACGAGAAGGAACTGCCGGACGCCTTCCTGCGCCGCTGCTTCTTCCACTACATCCGCTTCCCCGACCGCGAGGTGATGGAGCAGATCGTCGACGTGCACTACCCCGGCCTGAAGAAGGACCTGCTGCGCGAGGCGATGACGCTGTTCTACGACCTGCGCGAGGTGCCGGGCCTGAAGAAGAAGCCGTCCACCTCGGAACTGCTCGACTGGATCAAGCTGCTGATGGTCGAGGACGTGGACCCCGAGACGCTGCGCGCCAAGGACTCGCGCAAGCTCATCCCGCCGCTGTGCGGGGCGCTCCTGAAGAACGAGCAGGACGTCCACCTGCTGGAGCGTCTGGCCTTCATCGCCCGGCGCGACGGGCGCTAAATCGCGGTGCGCGGCAATGGTAATTGCAGCAAAGCTTGTACAGCATTTGTCAGAGTTTTCGGCGGCTCCGATTTTGTTTGTGGGCGCCGGGATTTCTCGGCGTTATTACGGACTTGATGGTTGGGAGGGTCTGCTTCGTTGTTTTGCGGAAGAGGTGGGAAAGCCATACGAGTATTACAAGTCGCAAGCTAATAACAATTTGCCAGAGATAGCTTCGCTTATTGCGAAAGACTTCCATAAAGTTTGGTGGGAGAGTGACCGCTTTAAGAAAAGCAGAGCGGAAAATCTCAAGTTTTGCGTGTCTGATGAGTCTGCGCTAAAGATCGAAGTCTGCCAAAGGCTATCGAGATCGGCTGCGCTGACTAATGATCATGAGCTTAAGAAGGAGATGGGGCTACTTTCAAAGGTTTCGGTGGATGGTATAATCACCACTAACTATGACCCGCTCCTAGAAATTCTATTTCCTGGGTTTACCGTATATGTTGGGCAAGACCAACTGATTTTCAATCAGATACACGGCGTCGCGGAGATATACAAGATCCATGGGTCCATAGCGGATCCCAATAGCATTGTTCTGACCCAGAAAGATTATGATGTATTTGAAGACAGGAGTAAATATCTTGCTGCTAAATTGCTGACTATGATGGTGGAGCATCCGGTAATATTTCTCGGATATTCTATGGGTGATCCTAACGTAAAGCAGATAATGCGAGCGATCGCGGCATGTCTGACAAAAGACCATGTTGAGAGGCTTCGAGATAGGCTAATATTTGTTGAGTGGGAGCCGGGGCGCCATCTTCCAGAAATTACAAATAGCAGTATTTTAATTGAAGATCATTTCATTCCGATCAAGCTTATTAGGGCGGATAAATTTGACGAAATATTTGGTGCCATTGGGGCGGTGAAAAGAAAGTTTTCGGCGAAAATTCTTCGGATGCTTAAGGAGCACGTTTATGAGCTTGTTCTAAGTAACGATGCAAAAGGGTCGTTGTTTGTTCAGGACATTGATAAGGCGGATAGTGAAAAGCCTGTTGATGTCGTTTTCGGCGTTGGTGTTGTTGCTGGTATGTCTGCGGTGGGCTACAAGAGGCTTACTACAGACGAAATTATCCAAGACGTCTTGGGTGGTGTGAGTAGATTTGACGCGGAAAAAATATTGACCGATACTCTTCCTGATTTGCTAAATAGAAAGACGTCACTGGTACCGGTTTTTAGATATCTCCGTGAAGCTGGAAGAATATCTGCTGATGGGGATATTAAACTTGAAGGGCTGTCTGATCGTGTTAGACGTGCTTCTGAAAGAGGAAGAAAAGACTTCTTGCCGCCAGCTACTTACGTTGAAACAACTAAAGCTAAAGAGACCGCAAAATTGAATTTTGCTGATCTTGTTAATAACTGTGATTTTAAGCACGTCATGGAATACGGCACGATGATCGATTGTGCGGAAGGTGACCTGGATGGGGTGCGAGAATATTTGCTGGCTAATTACAGCAACCATAAAATATATCACTCTCTAATTGAGGTTGGGTATAGAAAATGGGTCTGTTACTACGATTTTTTGAAGTACGGCCCTAAATAGGCTGCTGAGGTTTCTTGCGGTATTTGGGCGTGAGGGCTAGCTCCCAAGAAAAAGGCCCCCACCGTTGCGGATGGGGGCCTGAAGTCCACGACGAGGGGCCGCGGCCCAGGACCGGCCATTGCGGCCCCTTTCGCCTGCCCGGCTGGCACCGGCCACCCTCCACCGCTGGAGGGGGGCGTGCGGTGCGCCGGTTGGCGTCCGGTTCGGCGTTCAGGGCGCCAGGAAGACGCTGGCGTGCCGGTTGCTGTCGCCGGTCTTCAGGTCGCGCACGATGACGGACACGTCGGTCGACCCGCTTTTCGCCTCCGCCTTCGGCACGCGGGCGAAGATGCGGTAGGTGGCGACGGCATCGGCCGGCGCCTCCAGCCGCAGCTGGTCCACGCCCGCCTGCGTGCCGGTGCCGGCCACCGACAGCTCCGGCCGGTTCAGCCCGGTCAGGGTGACGGCGTAGGTGCGCGGCTCGTGCGTCTTGTTCAGGATCTTCACGGTGTAGGCGTTCTGCACGTCGCCGTCCGACAGCACGACGAACAGCGGTGCCCGGTCGCGCAGCACGTTGACGTCCACGTTCGGGCGCAGCACCAGCCCGGCCGCCATGGCGCCGGCCACGGTCAGCATGATCAGGCTGTAGATGATCGTGCGCGGGCGGATGAACTTCACCGGCGACTGCTTGCCCTGCACCTTGGCCACCTGGTTCAACTGCGTGTCGAACAGCACCAGGTTGCCGGGCCGGCCCAGCTGGGCCATCACCTCGTTGCAGGCGTCCACGCACAGGCCGCAGCCGATGCAGGAAATCTGCTGCCCCTTGCGGATGTCGGTGCCGGTCGGGCAGACGTGGACGCACAGCTTGCAGTCGACGCAGTCGCCATAGCCCTGGGCCTGCCGCTCCTCCCAGCTCTGCGACTTGCGCACCGGGTGGCGGTTCTCGCCGCGCCAGTCCTGGTAGGTGACGATGTAGGTGTCCTCGTCCACCATCGCCGCCTGGAAGCTGCGCCACGGGCAGACGTAGATGCAGATCTGCTCGCGCGCCCAGCCGGCGAAGAAATAGGTGGTGAAGGTGAAGATGCCGGTGAACAGCAGCACCGTGTTCGACACCTGCCCGCTGGCGATGTCCCGCAACAGGGTCGGCGCGTCGTTGAAATAGAAGATCCACGCACCGCCGGTGACCAGCGCGATCAGCGTCCAGGCGCCGTGCTTGGCCGCCTTCTTCACGAACTTCGACGCCGACGGCGGCGCCTTGTCCAGGCGGATGCGTTCGGTGCGCGGGCCTTCGATCTTGCGCTCGACCCACATGAACAGGTCGGTCCACACCGTCTGCGGGCAGGCGTAGCCGCACCAGATGCGGCCGAACAGCGTGGTGGCGGCGAACAGGCCGATGGCCGCCAGGATCAGGATGCCGGTGAGGTAGTACACCTCCTGCGGCCAGATCTCGATCCACAGGAAATACGCGCGCCGCCCGGCCATGTCGACCAGCACCGCCTGGTCCGGGATGCCCGGCCCGCGGTCCCAGCGCAGCCACGGCGTGACGTAGTAGATGGCGAGCAGTGCCACCAGCGCCGCCCACTTCAATCGTCGGTACGTGCCGCGCACGTCGGCCGGATAGACCTTGGAGCGGTTGACGAACAGGTGCCGCCTGGGCTCGTCCTCGTGAGGGGGGGCCTGCGGGGGCGGGGCTTTGGGGGCCGGCGCGGGGCCGGAGAAGGTGGTCATGGACATGGCATCCTCGTGCCGATCGGCTCGATCGCCAGTGTTTCCTAAGCCCCTCCTTTATAAGCCGTCTGTGATGGAGTCACATTGCGGCACGTCAATGCACCCCGTGCGGCATCGCGCCGCGCCTCCTTCGTGCAGTCGGGCCGACTCTTTCCCGCCGCCTACTTCCCGTCCCCGCGGATCTGCGCCAGCCCGATGCGGTAGGCCTCGTCGAACTGCGCCTCCAGCGCGGCGTTGGTGCCGCGCAGCCCCTCCACCACCGCCGCCGCCCACTCGAAGTACTCGACCTTGCGGGCCTGCCGCCAGTCGGCCGGGGGGCTGACCTGCATGGAGCGCAGGTTGCTGATCTTGTCGGCCAGCTTCACCAGCTTGGCCTTGTGCGAGGCGTGTGGGGCGTGCTCGACCTGGCGCTGCTTGCGCTCGGCCTTGGTCAGGCGCTTGTCGTCGGTCACTTCGGCGACGATGCCGGCGATCTCCGCGCCGAACTCGCGCTCCAGCTCCTCGCGGGTGGCGTCGGTGTCCTCCAGCGTGTCGTGCAGCAGGGCGGCCAGCACGGCGTCGGGCTCCTTGCCGTCGGTGGCCTCGGCCACCAGCCGCGCCACCTCGGCCAGATGGTTGACGTAGGGCTCGGCCCGCACGCCCTTGCGGCGCTGGTCGGTGTGCTTGTGCGCGGCGAAATCCAGCGCGCGGGCGAATTGGATGAGTGCGTTCATGGCGTGTTTTCCCATGGGCCGCTATAATGCCTTCCCCGCTGGGAGAACGCCATGTTCACGACCTTCTTCTTCGAGTTGCGCAAGGCCGGCGTGCCGGTGTCGCTGAAGGAATACCTGACGCTGATGGAGGCCATGAAGCGCGGGCTGGCCGAGTACCGCGTCGAGGATTTCTATTACCTCAGCCGCTCCTGCCTGGTGAAGGACGAACGCAACCTCGACCGCTTCGACCGCGTCTTCGGCACCATCTTCAAGGGCATCGGCGAGGCCGCCGCGGCCGGCGACGAGGTCGCCGTGGTCGACCTGCCGGAGGAATGGCTGCGCAAGCTGGCCGAACGCTTCCTGACCGAGGAAGAGAAGGCGCAGGTCCAGGCGCTGGGCGGCTGGGACAAGCTGATGGAGACGCTGGCCCAGCGGCTGGCCGAGCAGAAGGGGCGCCACCAGGGCGGCTCCAAATGGATCGGCACGGCCGGCACCTCGCCCTTCGGCGCCTACGGCTACAACCCGGAGGGCGTGGGCATCGGCCAGCACGAATCGCGCCACCGCCGCGCCGTGAAGGTGTGGGACAAGCGTGAGTTCAAGAACCTGGACGACAGCGTCGAGCTGGGCACGCGCAACATCAAGGTGGCGCTGCGCCGCCTGCGCAAGTTCGCCCGCCAGGGTGCTGCCGACCAGCTGGACCTGCCCGACACCATCCGCTCCACCGCCGCCAACGCCGGCTGGCTGGACCTGAAGATGGTGCCGGAGCGGCACAATGCGGTGAAGGTGCTGCTGTTCCTCGACATCGGCGGCTCGATGGACGACCACGTCCGCCTGTGCGAGGAGCTGTTCTCCGCCGTGCGGACGGAGTTCAAGCACCTCGAACACTACTACTTCCACAACTGCGTCTACGAGAGCGTGTGGAAGGACAACAAGCGCCGCCACGCCGAACGCATCCCGACCTGGGACGTGCTGCACACCTACCCGGCCGACTACAAGCTGATCTTCGTCGGCGACGCCGCCATGAGCCCCTACGAGATCAGCTACCCCGGCGGCAGCGTCGAGCACTGGAACGAGGAGGCCGGGCAGGTGTGGCTGCAGCGCATGCTGTCGGTCTACAGCCGCGCCGTGTGGCTGAACCCGACCCCGCAGCAGTACTGGTCCTACACCGAGAGCACCCGCATGCTGCAGCGCCTGATGGACAACCGCATGTTCCCGCTGACCATCGAAGGTCTGGACGCGGCGATGCGGGAATTGAGCCGGTAAGGCATCGCCGGCGACCGGAAACCACCGACACAGAAGCAAGGCAAACGGCGCATGTGGGTCCTACCCTCGCGCGGGCGTCCCGACGCCTGCCGAATCCTCCTCCAGATGATGGCCGCGCAAGGGATGGAGGCGGGCGGCGTCCTCGGCGTCAACGCCGACGATCCGGAGCGGCCGGCCTATGAACGGTTGCCGCTGCCGCCCGGCTGGACGCTCATGCTCGTGCCCGCGGGGACGACCGGATCGAGCGAGGTGTTCCGCCAGGCCTTCCGCCGGTTCCCCGACAGGCCGTGGTACGGCAACATCGCCGACGACAACGGCATCGGCACCGCGGGTTTCGAGCAGGCGCTGGTGTCGGCGGCCGGCGGCTGGGGCATCGCCAGCGCCAACGACGGCTGGCAGGCCCGCGCCGACGTCATGGTGGGGCGCATGCACGGTGCCACGGTGATCGGCGGTGAGCTGATGCGGGCACTCGGCTACTGGGCGCCGGAGGGGTTCCACCACCTCTTCCTGGACGACGTGTGGGAGACCATCGGGCGCGAGTTGGGCGTGTGGCGCACGCTGATGGACGTGCACACCCCGCACCACCACCCGGTCAACACCGGGCAGGCCATGGACGCCACGCACGTCATCGTCAACTCGAACACCATGCACGCGCGCGACGGTGCGCGCTTCCGCCGCTGGCTGGCCGAGGAATGGCCCGGCGACCGGCGCCGCGTCCGGCAGGCCCAGTGGGCCGCGCAGGGCCTGTCCCTCGACCGCGCCCGGTCGCGTTCGGTGCTGCTCGGCTTCCCGGACGCCGACCGGATCGGCCATCGGCAGGCCGCGGCCGCGATGGCGACGGTGGCGCTGCTGGGCGAGCTGGGCATCCGCCATGGCTGGATGCACGTGGATCAGCTGCCCGTCCATCAGGCGTGCAACCGCATCGCCACCGGGTTCCTCGCCTCCGACTGGAGCGATCTGGTGCTCATCGACGCCGCCCTCGTCTGGAAGCCCTGGGACCTCGTCCGGCTGCTGGCCTCGCCGTCGCCGCTGATCGGCGCCGCGGCGCGCCGGCCCGACCTGTCGGACGACAGCGATCCGGCGGGATGGGGGGTTGCGCCGGTTCCGGAACACCACGGCAGCTTCATCGGCACCGCAGCGGGCAGCGTGGAGGTGGCGGAGGTCGGGGCGTCGCTCCTGCGCGTAAACCGTTCCGTCTTCACCGCGCTGTGCGAGGCGCGCCCGGTGGCGCGGATCGTCGACCGCGCCACCGGACAGCCCGGCTGGACCTTCTTCGGCTGGGATGACGACGGGCTGAACGTGACCTCCGGTCTGTGCCGCCGCTGGCGGGCGCTTGGCGGGCAGGTGTGGGTGGACACGACGATCACGCTGCACCGGATGGACCAGACCGAGCGCCACATGCGCTTCGTCGACCTGCTGCGCCCGCAATGACGCAAAGCCCGCAATGACGCGACGCCCGCGGCGATTCGCCTCCGCTCCTTGAATCCTTAACCCTTTCCCCGGTAGGGTCCGCCGCGCATCAAGGAGTCGGCCCCTATGCCCAACGGCGTACCCACCCCCATCACCATCGCCTGCGGCGACGGCATCGGTCCCGAGGTCATGGACGCCGTCCTGATGATGCTCGCGGTGGCCGGCGCCAAGCTGGAGGTCGAGGAGGTGCAGGCGGGGGAGGCGCTCTACAAGCGCGGCGTGCTCACCGGGCTCGACCCCGCCGGGTGGGACTCCATCCGCAAGACGCGCGTCTTCCTCAAGGGGCCGATCACAACCCCCCAGATCCCCGGCGCCAAGTCGCTGAACGTCGCGGCGCGCGCGCGGCTGGGGCTGTACGCCAACGTACGGCCCTGCATGTCCTTCCACCCGTACGTGCGTACGCGCCATCCGCGCACCGACGTGGTCATCGTCCGCGAGAACGAGGAGGACCTGTACGCCGGCATCGAGCACCGGCAGACGGACGACGTCATCCAGTCGGTGAAGCTGATCTCCCGGCCGGGGTCGGAGCGCATCATCCGCTACGCCTTCGAACACGCCCGCGCCAACCACCGGCGCAAGGTGACGGCGTTCGTCAAAGACAACATCATGAAGCTGACGGACGGCCTGTTCCTGCGCATCTTCCAGGAAATCGCCGCCGAGTACCCGGAGATCAAGGCCGACCACCTGATCGTCGACATCGGCGCCGCGCGCCTCGCCGACCAGCCGGAACGCTTCGACGTCATCGTCACGCTGAACCTCTACGGCGACATCATCTCCGACATCGCCGCGCAGATCACCGGCTCGGTCGGGCTGGCCGGGTCGGCCAACATCGGCTCGCAGTGCGCCATGTTCGAGGCGCTGCACGGCTCCGCCCCGATGATCGCCGGGCAGGGCATCGCCAACCCGTCGGGCCTGCTGATGGCGGCCATCATGATGCTGGTCCACATCGGCCAGGGCGAGCCGGCGGCCAAGCTGCACAACGCCTGGCTCAAGACCATCGAGGACGGCGTGCACACCGCCGACGTCTTCTCGCGCGGCGTCAGCCGTTACCGCGTCGGCACCCGGCAGTTCGCCGAAGCGGTCATGGAGCGGCTGGGGCAGGTGCCGCAGACGTTGCCCGTCGTCGGCTACGCCAGCGACCGGCCGGCGCTGGACACCGGCATCCGCATCTCCCCCCGGCTGGTGGCGGCGAAGGACCTGGTGGGGGTGGACGTCTTCCTGCACTGGTCGGCCGGCGGGCCGGACGATCTGGCGGCGCTGGCGCTGCCGCTGGCCGGCGACGCGTTCGAACTGGCCAGCATCTCCAACCGCAGCCAGAAGGTCTGGCCGGACGGGCACGCCGACATCTTCTGCACCGACCACTGGCGCTGCCGCTTCATGGCGCGCAACGGCACGGTGACGCACGCCGACATCGTCGGCCTGCTGTCGCGGTTCGCCGCCGCCGGGCTGGACTTCATCCAGACCGAGAACCTCTGCAATTTCGACGGCAAGTCCGGCTTCTCGGCGGCTTGACCCCCATCAGCGTGATCCAGCCATCTTGACCGTGACCGTTCCGGAATAGATTGCATCGTTCGGGCGTCCTTGGGAGCGACCGTCAATGCAACCGGACGAGACCATGCCGGGCGAGGAGATCGACGACCGCGCGCTGGCCGCGCATGTGCCCCGCCTGCGCCGCTACGCCGCCGCCCTGGTCGGCAACATGGCGGAGGCCGACGACCTCGTGCAGGACTGCATGGAGAAGGCGCTGGCCAACCGCCACAGCCTGCGCGACCCCAGCCGGCTGGGCGGCTGGCTGCTGTCCATCCTGCACAACCTGCACGTCAGCGGCCTGCGCTGGCGCCGCCGCCGCGGGCCGGAGGTGGACGTCGCCGACTTCGCCGACGACGTGGCGCTGTCCGCCCCGCCGGCCGACCGCGGCGCCGTGCGCGACTTCGTGCGCGCCTTCGAACAGCTGTCGGAGGAGCACCGCAGGATCCTGCTGCTGACCGGGCTGGAGGGGCTGTCCTACCGCGAGGTGGCGGAGGTGCTGGAGGTGCCCATCGGCACGGTCATGTCCCGCCTCGCCCGCGCGCGGGAACGGCTGCGCGTGCTGATGGAAGGTGGCGAGGAGCAGGCGCTGAGGAGAATCAAATGACCGACCGGAAGGAGGAGCCGGTGACCGACGCCGACCTGCACGCCTGGCTCGACGGCGAACTGCCCGAGGAGCGCCGCCCGGCCGTGGAGCGCCACCTGCAGGCCAACCCCGACGCGGCCCGGCGCGTGGCCGCCTACCGCGAGCAGCGCACGCTGATGATGACGGCGTTCGGGCCGCTGATCGACCGCCCGGTGCCGGACGCGCTGAAGCCGCCGTTCGGCCGGCGTCGGGCGGGGTGGGGCAGGGGGCGTCCGTGGATGGCGCTGGCGATGGCCGCCTCGCTGCTGCTGTTCGTGGCCGGCGGGGCGGCCGGCTGGCTGGCGCGCGGCTGGGCGGAGCCGGGGCCGGCCACGACCCGCGCCTTCGTCGCCGACGCGGTCACCGCGCACCGCGTCTTCGTGGCCGAGGTGCGCCACCCCGTGGAGGTGGGGGCCGACCAGGAGGAGCACCTCGTCGCCTGGCTCGGCAAGCGCCTCGGCAAGCCGCTGAAGGCGCCGCGGCTCAGTGCCCGGGGCTACGAACTGGTGGGCGGGCGCCTGCTCGCCGATGGCGGCGGACCGGCCGCGCAGCTGATGTACCAGGATGCGACCGGTCGCCGCATCACCCTCTATGTCCGGCCTTCGAGTGACCCGGCGGACACAGCCTTCCGCTTTTCGCGGGACGGCAGCGTCCACGCTTTCTATTGGCGGGACAACGGCTTAGCATGGGCTGTAACGGGCGACCTCGATCGCGCCAGCCTATCGGGTATAGCCGAGGAGGTGTACGGCGCGTTGAACTCATAAGACCCACAGACTTATGCACAGAAATGTTGCCCGTGCCCTCTATCGCCGGTCGCCCCCATCTGGTAGGTTTGCGCCCGGTTGGCACAAAATGTTGCGCCCTTATGGAAAACGGCATTCGCCGGAAGACATAGCGCCAGCCAGGCACGGGAGACCGGAGCAGTGGAGACAGGGATGAGTTGGACGGACGAGCGGGTTCAACAGCTTAAGGACCTTTGGGCGCAGGGGCTCAGCGCCAGCGAGATTGCCGACACGCTCGGTGACATCAGCCGCAACGCCGTGATCGGTAAGGCCCACCGCCTTGGCCTCTCGGGGCGTCCCTCGCCGATCAAGAAGAAGCCCACCAGGGGCGCCACGATCCTCAGCCTGACCGAGCGCATGTGCAAGTGGCCGGTCGGCGACCCCAAGCACCAGGATTTCCACTTCTGCGGCAAGACGGCGCTGACCGGACTCCCCTACTGCGCGGAGCATGCGGCCATCGCCTACCAGCCCAGCAACAGCAAGTCCTCCAAGCGCGACGAAGACCGCAGCGTCGGCGCCGCCTGAGCCATCCGGGCTCCGGTCCGCCGGGCGCCAGCCGGCGGCGCCCCGTGGACCGGCCCGAAACTAAAAGGAAGCGGCCCCTTCGGGGGCCGCATCCTTTTTGTGCGCCGCGTTCGGCCGTCCGCCTTCAATAATCCGACGTGTCGTGCTTGAAGCGCACCAGCTCGCCCTTCGACAGGGACAGCATCAGCTGGGCGATGGTCTCGTGCATGATCACCGTGTGGTGGTTGCCGCTGTCCTGCATGTGCTGGCGCAGCGCCTCGCGCACCTTGGGCGCGCCGGTCACGTCGATCAGGATGTCGACGCTCTCGCCCAGGCGGGCCAGTTCCATGAAGTCGGTGGTGGTCGGGATGTCGCGGTGGCGGGCGATCCGCATGCCCGGCGCGTCGTTGTCGAGGTCGGCGACGCCGAGCAGCGTGACGAAGGGGGCGGCGAGGAGCTGGCGCAGCAGCGGCGTGCCGGTTTCGCCGGCGCCGATGACGGCGACGCGGAAGGCGGTGTTGGGCATGGTTCTCCCTGGGAACGCGTTCTTGGAACGAAAACGGGGGAGCCTTTCGGCTCCCCCGGCATCGTTGCCCGGAACGCCCTCCGGTTGGGAGGTGCCCCGATGTCGCACCCGGTAGTTACGCCCAGGAAGCCATCTTCTTCTGCAGGTTCTCGTCCAGCTTGTCGAGGAACTGCTTGGTGGTCAGCCAGGGCTGCTCCGGACCGATGAGGATGGCGAGGTCCTTGGTCATGTGGCCGGACTCGACCGTCTCCACGCACACGCGC
>Ga0196976_1001140_pt1 | contig 13051 bp, 13 predicted proteins | sample S3v_513CmetaG_FD_148644 | JGI IMG/M metagenome (GOLD analysis project Ga0196976, IMG submission 148644) | Soil microbial communities from Anza Borrego desert, Southern California, United States - S3+v_5-13C | ecosystem: Environmental > Terrestrial > Soil > Desert | place: USA: California...
AGGGCACCTGTTTTGTGAATATGCATCACCTCCAGCTCGGTTTGGTTGAGCGCCTTCCCTACACTTTCCAGGTCAATAGCCTGGCCACCTGCCATACCTCGCGAGCCAGCCGCTATCGCCAGCAACTGAACCATTTCGAGCTGGCGTGCAGAGATTGGATGCAGTCCCGGGGATGAGAGAAGCTGGAAAGCCAGAGTCTGCAGGGCATCCCCTACAAGCAAGGCTGTAGCATCATCGTATTGTTTGTGACACGAAGGTTTGCCGCGGCGCAAATCATCATCATCCATACAGGGCATGTCGTCATGCACCAGGGAATAAGCATGGATCAGTTCGACTGCCGCTGCCGCTGTTTCTACGACTTCAGGACGTGCATCACAAAGATCGCCAGCCGCATGCGTAAGCAAGGCACGTACACGCTTGCCGCCACCCATCACAGCATAGCGCATTGCTGCGTGCAACCGCTGAGGAGCTATTTCCATGGGAGGCAGTATGCTATCGAGGACCTGCTCCATACGCTCCTGTATGTTGCCGGCCCAAACCTGGAAATCAGTCATCTAGAGGAGTAAAGGGCTGCAGTTGGTTGGCGTCGTTCAGAATGCGAATCTGCTGCTCTACATCAGCCAGCGCCTTTTGGCAAAAACCCAGCAGTTCAGTACCGCGTTTATAGGCAGACAGTGATTGTTGTAATGGTAATTGTCCGGATTCCATTCGACTAATGATGGATTCCAGTTCCGTCAGCGCAGTTTCAAAATCCTGCAGATCGCTGCTACCGGGTGCTGTATTTTCGGAGGTGCTGTGATTGCTCATCAATGGCAGTGGAGGTGTTTATAGGCTTTTCTCGGTCAATATGACAGTTTACGCTGTATGGCTTTTTTCGAAAACTTTTCCTTATTTGAGCACGGACTGTAGGAAATCACGAATATCTGCGATTTCCTCCATGCAAACCGAGTGCGCCATAGGGTATTCACGCCAGGTCACCGAATAGCCGCGTTGTTGCAAACACTCGACTGAAGCTTGTGCCGAATTCAAAGGGATGACGTTGTCGAATGTCCCATGTGCGATGAAAACGGGCAGATCGCGATTTGCAGCCTCCGCTTCATCCATCAGAGACGACTTGAGAGGTAGATACGTCGACAAGCCCATAACACCCGCCATTCGGGCCCGGTAACGTAAGGCAGTATGCAATGCAATGGCGCCGCCTTGAGAAAACCCAGCCAAGACAATGCGGCGGGGCTCAATACCCCGCGCCACTTCATTCTCAATAAATGCCTCAATCCGGTTTTGAGCCTCGCGGATCCCGGACTCATCTTGCGGGCTCCCGGCTTCTAGCCCATAGAGGTCATACCACCCTGGCATGCTGTAGCCGTTATTAATCGTAATAGGGCGGGTTGGCGCATGGGGAAGGACGAATCGGGTCGCAGGCAAATTGAGTGCTTGCACGACAGGTTCGAAGTCATAGCCATTAGCACCCAGGCCGTGCAGCCATATGACCGTACTGTCAGGATTTTTTGAGTGGCTAATTTCCAGTGCATCGAGCAATTGCATCGTATTTTTCCGGTGTTTTTTGAAGCGCGGCAACGCTATTAAATCGCCTGTGTTTAGGCTATGCTTGGGCTATCAGGGGCTTTTGCAGCACCACATAACAAATATAATTCATGCGCTTTCGCGAATACATCACTCGCCACGCTACACGTATAGGTCTGAGCCTTGCAGTGCTAGTCTTGCTGCTGCTGAATACCATTGGTTTGATTGACGTTGGTTTTGTCAAAGGGCTCGAGAATTATACCTATGATGCCCGCCTGAATCTCATGATGCCTCGCACTCTCGATGACCGCATCGTCATTGTTGATATTGATGAGAAGAGTCTTCGTGAACAGGGGCACTGGCCTTGGGGAAGAGACAAGCTGGCACAGCTGGTTGACAAGCTGTTCGATGATTACAAAATTGATACGCTAGGCTTCGACGTTGTTTTCCCTGAAAAGGACGAAAGCTCGGGGCTTAAAACGCTGGAACAAATTGCCACTCATTTAGAAGCCGACAACGGTTTCCAGCAAGCTCTTGTCAAACTGAGACCGACACTCGATTACGACCAACTGTTCGCGTCCAGCCTACAAAAACGAAACGTAGTGCTGGGCTATTATTTCCATCAGGACCAGAACGCTGTGAGTGTGGGGGCTTTGCCAGTGCCTTCAGTTTTGGGCAGTGCCGGGTTTCATCAGGCTAATGGTTATGGCGCGAATTTGGAACTGCTGCAAAAGCATGCTGCAGGTGCAGGTCACTTCAATCCTGCACCTGACGCTGATGGCATTTCACGCAAGGTGCCAGCGTTAATCAATTATGGGGGCGATGCATATGAAGCCTTGTCCCTGGCTGTCGCGCGAGCGGCTTTGGGCGCAAAACTTGAGATTGGGTTTGCAGAAGGCCTGGGTGTGAACGATCACTATGCCGGGCTTGAATGGCTCATGCTGGGCAACCACAAAATTCCGGTCGATGATGAGCTTTCGCTTCTTATTCCTTTCCGTGGGGGGCAGGGCAGCTTTCCCTATGTTTCTGCGACTGACGTGCTCAACGGCAAGGTTCCTCCTGTAGTGCTGAGAGACCGTATCGTTCTCGTTGGCACGACTGCACCTGGCCTGATGGATCTGCGAGCTACGCCAGTTCAGCATGTTTATCCAGGCGTGGAGGTTCATGCCAACGTCATTGCGGGTATCCTTGACCAGAATATCAAGGAGCGTCCCGCCTATGTGCTGGGGGCTGAATTTCTCATCTTGTTGCTGGCAGGGCTGTTGCTGGCTTTCCTGCTTCCTTCCATGAGCCCGTTATGGGCAACATTGCTGACAAGCGCTGTATTACTGTCAGGGATCGCCTTCAATTTGTTCGTATGGGAATCCGCCAATCTGGTTTTACCGCTGGCATCTTTACTTTTGCTGGTCACCACGATTTACGTGCTTAACATGTCGCATGGCTTCTTCATTGAATCACGTAGCAAGCGGCAGTTGGCTGGTCTTTTCGGCCAATACGTGCCACCTGAGCTGGTAGATGAGATGGCCAAGGATCCGTCCGCTTTCAGTCTTGAGGGTGAGAGCCGCGAAATGACCGTCTTGTTTTCGGATGTTCGAGGGTTTACCTCCATTTCTGAAGGGCTGGATCCCAAGCAGCTCACCCAGCTCATGAATGAATTCCTGACCCCCATGACGCACGTCGTTCATCATTCCCGCGGCACTATCGATAAGTACATGGGAGACGCGATTATGGCATTTTGGGGTGCCCCATTGCATGATCCGGACCATGCAAAACACGCTCTGCAGGCAGCAATGAAAATGATGCAAAGTCTTGAGGGCTTGCATGCGGAGTTCAAGAATAGGGGGTGGCCTGAAATAAATATCGGCATCGGGCTGAATACCGGAATGATGACGGTAGGCAATATGGGCTCTGAATTCCGCATGGCTTATACCGTGATGGGCGATGCGGTTAACCTAGGCTCTCGCCTGGAGAGCTTAACCAAGAATTATGGCGTAAATATCATCGTCAGCGAATTCACCAAGGCGCAGGTGTCCGACTTGATATTCCGTGAACTTGACCTTGTGCGCGTCAAGGGCAAGGACAATCCTGTGACTATTTATGAACCTATAGGGGATGCGGGGGAGCTGGAAGTTGCAGTACTGGATGAGCTCAGGCAGTACAGTGATGCCTTGGGGCATTTTCGTGCACAGCATTGGGATGTTGCTGAACAGCAGTTCAAGGATTTGCAAGAACGCAATCCCCAACGCTATCTTTACCAGATGTATAGTGAGCGTATAGGTTTTTTCCGCCAACATCCACCCGGCGTAAGCTGGGATGGCGTCTTCACCTACGAGACAAAATAAAAGAAGGAACCGGTCGATGAGAGTCAAAGTACTCGGTTGCAGCGGCGGTATAGGGGGCGCTTTGCGTACCACCTCTTTTCTGGTGGATGAAGATATTCTGATTGATGCCGGGACGGGTGTCGGGGATCTTTCCATCGAGCAGTTGACCGCTATCGACCACGTCTTCATTACCCATTCCCATCTAGACCACATCACCTCGCTGCCTTTCCTGCTGGATACTGTGATGGGATTGCGCCCCCACCCAATCACCGTATACGCCATCGCGGATACACTCAAAATCTTGCGGGAGCATATATTCAACTGGAAGGTGTGGCCGGATTTCAACGTCATTCCGGATGCGGCGCTACCTTTCTTGCAATACAAGGAAATCAAAATTGGCATGACGGTTGAGCTTGCAGACAGGAAGATCACCGCGTTGCCGGCTAACCACGTAGTACCGGCTGTGGGCTATAGATTGGATAGCGGCAAGGGTAGCCTGGTTTTCAGTGGCGATACGACTGTCTGCGAAGGTTTCTGGCGGGAGGTCAACAAGATAGACAATCTCAAGTATCTCATTATCGAAACTGCATTCAGTAATGCTGAAGTTGAGCTCGCGCGGATTTCCAAACATCTTTGTCCCGCCATGCTCAAGGAAGAGCTGAGCAAGCTCACTCAGCCGGCGGAGGTATATATCACGCATTTGAAACCAGGCGAATCAGAAGTCATCATGCAGGAAATCGCGGAGCTCGTTATTTCTCATCAAGCCAATGCTTTGCAGCCATTACAGACGTTTGAGTTGTAGAACATGTCATCAGTAAACCCGTCCCTCCTTTCCCAACTGGAGCCCATATCGACCCTTTCCCCCGGCCGCCTCAAAGAGCTGGCTGGGCTTTGTTTCATCGAAAGGGTCAGCAAGAATATTGATCCTTTCCGCATGAATGTGGTCAAGAGCGCCCAAGCCATGTACTTGCTCAAGGGGGATCTGGGACTGCGATTTGCAGATGGCAGCAAAAAAATCCTGCGTAGCGACAGTGCGGCCGCCCGACATCCGATTGATAATGAGCGCTTGGCCGTGCAAGACGCTATCGCGCTGACTGAAATCGAAATCATGCGAATCGACCTCGACCTGCTCGACATCATGATGACCTGGGACCAGTTATCTGGTTACAGCACAGCGCAGAAGGCAATCCCCAATAAGCAGGATAGTAAGAGCACGGGCGAATGGATGAGCAAAACCAGCGTGTTCAGCGCCAATAAACTGCAGAGTGGGGTATTCAGTCGCTTGCCACCGGCCAACATTGAGGAGATGTTTCGCCGGTTAAGCGAAATTCCAGTCAAGGCTGGCCAGACGATCATTACCCAAGGGACAGAAGGGGATTATTACTACCTCATCGAGGAGGGGATGGCGCAGGTCAGCCGTGTTTCTGACGCCAGCAATACGTCCTCGATACTGGCCGAGTTGGATGCCGGAGATGCTTTTGGTGAGGAGGCGTTGGTCTCAGATAGTAAGCGTAATGCCACCATTACCATGAAAACAGATGGCAGGCTGTTGCGGCTGAACAAGACTGACTTTATCGAGTTGCTCAAAGCACCCCTCATCAACCAGGTCGCTTTTGCCGATGCTCAGCAGCGTGTACAAGCTGGTGCCGTGTGGATGGATGTACGTTTTCCTTCGGAATACAGATTTGATCACGTGCCAGAAGCGATTAATGTCCCGCTCAATGAAATACGCGCTCAGCTCAAAACACTCGATAAGAGCAAGCAGTATATCGTTTACTGTCAGACCGGCCGCCGTAGCTCAGCTGCTGCATTTATACTTGCTCAGCATGGTTTCAGTGTTTTTGTATTAGATCAAGGAATGAATAAATATAGATGAGTTTGTGGGGCTGCGTAAATAAAAAAGAAGGGTGTGCAATGCACACCCCCCTTTTAACGCATATATACACTAGTTCAGATTTGAGAAACCTGAACTGATGGGGTTATATTAAACGCCAGGACAGTCTTTAGGTGCATACTTATTCGCAAGAGTAGTTGCACATGTCCAAAGGCCGGTTGCTGGATCATGTGTGTAGGTGATGGTTTTTCCGTTGAAGTTTGTAGCATTGCCATTTTTGGTAGAACACTGAATAGTCGTGGCAGTGACTGTATTAGTACAATAGGTTGTAGTACCTTGGATACCAATGAAACCAGGATCGGTTGATGTAACGGAAGGAGTCTTGCCATCTGTTACCGCCAATGCAAACCCAATTTTTCCTGCTGCAGATTCAGCCATCGCGCCAGCCACTTGTGATTTGATGGTGTAATCCTGATAAGCAGGAATAGCAACTGCCGCCAGAATCCCAATGATCGCAACGACGATCATCAGTTCGATAAGGGTAAAACCCTTTTGTGTGCTTTTAATCATTTTTTTCCCCTTGGAAAGTTGATTGGTTGGCAATACTCATCGAGTAAAGCGTATATAGCTTTAGGCAAGAGCTATGCCAATTCCTTTTTATAAGCTTAAGTGCCAATCCACTGGATCTTAAGCATCTATTAGCGTCTCACAGCTCTTTTTGCGTGACCAAAATTGTCAGTTCCCTGACTATTTTTGACCTTCACTCACCTTTTTGAGGTTGGCCAAGCCTGCATCATAGATACCATTCACAGCTTTCAGCGCGGATTCGTCATCCTGGCCTGCTGGAATAGGTGGGTTGAGCTTGTAGACACGATAGAAGCGACCCATCCAGGTGACGGTAGATTCGCCAGCTGCAGGTCCGGGCTTTACTGTCATGACTGAATAGTAGTCAGCAACAGGTATTGCACCTTCGACGATCTCATACTTGAGTTGCATGCCTTCTTCGTCAATGCTGCGGAGCTTTTCGTAGATGGTGCCGCCATCTTTCAGGGTAAGCGTACGGAAGGTGTCATTACCTTTCTTCTCAAGCTTGGTGTTGGTGACTGCAGGGTGCCACTTCTGCATATTGCCGAAATCCTTTACCAGCGCCCATACTTTAGCTGGCTCAGCTTTGATGGTGACCGACTTCTCAACTTTTTGCGGGGATGGGCCGTGAGCAGCCGCGCCAAGGGGTAGTAAAGCGATGGCAATGAATGCAATAAACCTTTTCATATGTTTCTCCGTTTTATTAATTACAAAAAATACCGCAGCAATTCTACCAGCGGATACTTATCAGTGCGCCTCCTCGGCAATAAACTGGCCAAACGCCCTACTTTGCGTGCCGGTAGGAATCGTGGCGACCAATTGATGCGTCAGGGCATTGATTACTGATACTGAATTGTCAAACCAGTTGGCCACGTAGACCTGATGGGTTGACTTGTCATAGTTGATCCCTTCAGGGAAGCCACCAACAGCAATAGTTTTGACAACCTGCATGTGCTGCATGTCGATAACTGAGATCGAGTCACCCTGCGTGTTCGAGACATACACGACCCTTCCATCAGGGCTGACAGCTGCGCAGTAGGGATGCTCTCCTACAGCGATGGTGAACGTCTTGTTGTTTTCGAGGCTAATGGCGGTGAGGCTATTTTCCTGCACATTTACAACATAGAGCCAATCTCCAGCTTCATCGATTGCGATACCAAAAGGATGTTTACCCACTGCAACACGTGACGATACATGGAAGTCCTGGGTATCTATGATGGCAACGTCATTGCTATCCCTGTTTGCGACGTACAAACGTTTTCCATCAGGACTTACAGCCATACCCGCAGGAGCTTTTTCTACCTTTACTTGGCGTAGTAGAGCCATGTTTTTGGTATCGAGCTCAAGAATGCGGTCTTCAAACCAATCAGCCACATATAATCTTGTATGATCAGGTGATAAAACCAACCCTACAGGAGAGCCATCTATTGGTGTCTCCGAAATCATCTTATGGGTCGTTGAGTCGATGACGGAAATGGACTGGCCGTCAACATTTGAAATGAATACACGCGACAGTTTTGATGAGGCTGCAACACCTACGGGCGATTTGCCTACTGGTACGTTGACAAGAACGCGGTTGTTCTTGAGGTCAATCACCGAGACGTCGTTACTACCCTGGTTCGTTATATAAGCATAACCATCTGCCCAGCAAGGCAAAGCCATAAAGATACACACAATCGATGCAACTAGCGGGGTCAATGGCTTCAAAGTAAGTGGGGTTAGAGTTTGTCTTGGATGGAAAACGCCCGAGTTGGGGCGATGGTTGACGCAGTATAAGCAAGGCTGGAAAGCAGGGTCAATGCTCCATAATGGCTAGCGGGATGAACAGGTGGAGATTTTCTTCCTTTCAAATAGGGTCAAATTGTGGAAAAATTACAACTAATTAACGAGCTTATTTAAACCATGATCGATCGCGACGGATACCGGCCCAATGTAGGTATCATCCTATGTAACCTACGGAACCAAGTGTTCTGGGGGAAGCGTATACGCGAGCATTCCTGGCAATTCCCCCAAGGCGGAATCAAGGCAGGCGAAACACCTGAGCAGGCCATGTACCGCGAGCTCATGGAAGAGATAGGCTTACGGCCCGAACACGTGAAGATTCTCGGTCGCACCCGCGATTGGCTCCGCTACGATGTCCCAACGCATTGGATTAAGCGGGAATGGCGCGGCAGCTATAAGGGCCAGAAGCAGATCTGGTTCTTGCTGCGTATGGTAGGACGCGATTGCGATGTATCGCTGCGGGCCAGTGCTCATCCGGAATTCGATGCATGGCGGTGGAGTGACTATTGGATTCCAATGGACAATGTTATTGAGTTCAAGCGTGAGGTATATCGATTAGCGCTCAAAGAACTGTCTTCCCATCTTCGTGATGACAGGCGCAAACAGTCTCGAAATAGTACAAGCCTGGTAACCAACTAGAATCGTTTTACGTTCTGAGCCATTGGTTCTCCTTGCCAAACTACGCGCAAGGCTTTCCATTCTGGATGAAACTGCAGAGTATCCTTGGGAAATAGCATTACTACGGTTGAACCTAGCAAGAACCTTCCCATTTCCTCGCCTTTATTCAACACGATATCCTGATCAGAATATTCCCATACGCGAATGCGTCCTGGGCGAGGCGGACTAACAATGCCATGCCACACGGTGGCCATGCTGCCAACAATGGTTGCGCCCACAAGAACCAAGACAAAGCAGCCTACTTCTGGGGACTCAAATTCGCAGATAACCCTTTCGTTTCTTGCAAATAAATGAGGTACACCCCTTGCGGTAACGGGATTAACCGAAAAGAGAGAGCCCGGTACATAAATCATGCGCTTGAGCTTGCCATCACAAGGCATATGGATGCGATGGTAATCCTTGGGGCTCAAATATAGGGTGACGAAATCGCCGTCCTGGAATTTCGTGGCTAAATCTGTATCGCCTCCAAGTAGGGCTTTGGTTGAATAAAGATGTCCCTTGGCCTGAAAGATTTGATCATCCAGGATCTTTCCTAACTGACTGACCGCACCGTCGATAGGACAGAGGAAGTCTGCCGACGCTAAAGGCCGGGCGTCGGGACGTAAAGATCGGGTAAAAAACGCATTGAAGGTGGCATATTTCTCAATATTAGGCTCGTTCGCTTCCTGCATATTGACGTTGTAGTGATTCACGAACCAGCGAATGACTGCCGTCGTAAGCCAACCCGCCCGGGCGTTGGCGAATTTGCCCGCAAGAATTGTGAGCGCTTGTTTTGGTAAAAGATATTGATGAAAAACGGCTAGACGGCTAAGCACAATGATCACCCGGTATGTTTATTAAATTATAACTACAATAAAAAAGGGCAGAACGTACAACGTCTGCCCTTTAGGTCAAGCAAAGCAAATTAGTTCTTGGACTGGTCTACCAGCTTGTTTTTGCTGATCCATGGCATCATTGCACGCAGTTTGCTACCTACCTGCTCTATTTGATGCGCAGCGTTCAGGCGGCGACGTGCGGTCATTTCTGGGTAGCCCATACGACCTTCCAGGACGAACTTCTTGGCATATTCGCCATTTTGGATCGCCTGTAGTGCTTCACGCATGGCCTTGCGGGATTCATCATTGATGACTTTGGGGCCAGTCACATACTCACCATATTCGGCATTGTTGGAGATTGAGTAATTCATGTTGGCAATGCCGCCTTCATACATGAGGTCCACGATCAGCTTCATTTCGTGCAAACACTCGAAGTAGGCCATCTCGGGCGCATAACCAGCTTCTACCAGGGTCTCGAAACCTGCCTTGATGAGTTCTACGGCACCACCACAGAGTACGGCTTGTTCGCCGAACAGGTCGGTTTCGGTTTCTTCGCGGAAATCGGTTTCGATGACGCCGCCCTTGGTGCCGCCATTCGCTGCAGCATACGAAAGCGCAATGTCCTTGGCCTTGCCGGAAGCATCCTGATAGACAGCGATCAAAGAAGGCACGCCGCCGCCCTTGAGGTATTCCGAACGCACAGTGTGGCCAGGCCCCTTTGGTGCAATCATGATGACATCGAGATCAGTGCTGGGCACGATCTGGTTGTAATGAATGTTGAAACCGTGGGCAAATGCCAAGACCGCGCCCTTTTTCAGATTGGGAGCGACTTCTGCATTGTAGATCTGTGCCATGTTCTCGTCCGGCAGCAGGATCATGACCAGGTCAGCATTCTTCACTGCAGTCGGGATGTCAGCAACATTGTGGCCAGCCTTTTCAGCCTTGCCCCATGAGCTGCCTTCCTTACGTAAACCCACAGTAACCGTCACGCCGGAGTCCTTCAGGTTCTGTGCATGGGCATGGCCTTGCGAACCATAGCCAACAATGGTGACCTTGAGTTTCTTGATGATGGAGAGGTCGGCATCCTTATCGTAATAAACCTTCATTCTTTACCTTTCAATACTGCTTCTTATGGTTATCAATAATTAATTAGATTTTAGAATTCTGTCGCCACGGCCTATGCCCGAAGCCCCGGTGCGTACGGTTTCCAGGATGGCCGATTTATCGAGGGCTTCCAGGAATGCGTCGAGTTTGGAACCTGAACCAGTCAACTCGATCGTGTAGCTTCCATCAGCAACATCAATAATGCGGCCGCGGAAAATATCGCACATGCGCTTCATTTCGTCACGGTAAGCGCCAGTAGCCTTGACCTTGACCAGCATCAGTTCACGCTCGATGAAGCGACCGTCATTGAGGTCGAGTACCTTGACCACATCAATCAGTTTGTTGAGCTGCTTGATAATCTGCTCGATGACTTCATCAGAACCTGAAGTGACGATGGTCATGCGGGACAGGGTTTCATCTTCGGTTGGTGCTACCGTAAGCGATTCAATATTGTAGGCACGGGCTGAGAACAGGCCAGCAACGCGTGACAATGCGCCAGCTTCATTTTCCATGAGCAGGGAAATAATATGCTTCATCTTACAGTTCCTCTGCCAGGATCATCTCGGAAAGCCCTTTGCCGTTCGGCACCATGGGGAATACGTTTTCCTTGGGGTCGGTAAGGAAGTCGAGGAATACCATACGTTCCTTGAGCTTGGGGCCAAAAGCTTCCTTGAGTGCACCTTCTACATCCGAAGGCTTGGTGATCTGCATTCCGACATGCCCATAGGCTTCCGCCAGCTTCACGAAGTCGGGCAGCGCATCCATGTAAGATTCCGAGTACCGGTTGCCGTAGAAGAACTCTTGCCACTGGCGCACCATGCCCATGTAGCGGTTATTGAGGTTCACAATCTTGACCGGCAAATGGAACTGCTTGCAGGTGGAGAGCTCCTGGATACACATCTGGATCGAGGCTTCCCCAGTGATGCAGGCGACCTGAGCGTCAGGATGGGCTAGTTGCGCACCCATGGCATATGGCAGGCCAACGCCCATGGTGCCCAGTCCGCCGGAATTCAACCAGCGACGCGGCTTGTCGAATTTGTAGTACTGCGCAGCCCACATCTGGTGCTGACCGACGTCAGAAGTGATGATCGCATCACCATTGGTGACTTCCCACAGTTTTTCAACAACGTACTGTGGCTTGATGACATCGCTATTGCGATCGTAATTGAGGCAGCTCTTGCTACGCCATTCACTAATCTGCCCCCACCAGGGCTGCAGATTGCTCGGATCATGCTTGACCTCAGGCGACTTGAGCAGCTCATTCATCTCAGACAGTACAGTCTGAACATGACCGACGATCGGCACATCGACCTTCACCCGCTTCGAGATGGAGGAGGGGTCGACATCAATGTGTATGATGATGCGGTCCTTGCGGAAAAAATGCTCAGGATTGCCAATCACACGGTCATCAAAGCGTGCACCTACCGCAATCAGGACATCACATTCCTGCATGGCCATGTTTGCTTCCAGCGTACCATGCATACCCAGCATGCCAACGAACTGCTTGTCTGTAGCAGGGTAGCCGCCCAATCCCATCAAAGTGTTGGTAACTGGGCAGCCGATTTTGCGAGCGAATTTGGTGAGCTCTTCAGAAGCATCACCCAGGATGACACCGCCGCCGCTATAGATCATGGGGCGCTTGGCCTCGAGGATCATTTTGACGGCTTTCTTGATTTGTCCCGAATGACCCTTGACCACTGGGTTGTACGACCGCATTTCTACCGATTTCGGATATTCGAAATGGCCCAGATGCTGGGTGATGTCTTTGGGAATATCCACGACGACAGGGCCAGGCCGACCCGTGCCAGCGATATAGAAAGCCTTTTTGATAGTGGCCGCGATATCCTTGACATCCTTCACCAGGAAGTTGTGCTTAACACATGGGCGGGTAATCCCGACCATATCGACTTCCTGGAAAGCATCCATACCAATGGCTGGCGTAGGCACTTGCCCGCTGATGACGACGAGCGGAATGGAGTCCATGTAAGCAGTAGCAATGCCGGTAATGGCATTGGTTGCACCGGGACCAGAAGTTACGAGCGCAACACCAACGTCCCCTGTGGCACGTGAGTAGGCATCTGCAGCGTGCACAGCCGCCTGCTCGTGCCGAACCAGAACATGCTTGAACGTGTCCTGCTTGAAAATCTCGTCGTAGATATTGAGTACCGCACCACCGGGATAGCCGAAAACGAACTTGACGTTTTCCTCCTGCAGACAGCGGATGACGATTTCCGCACCGGTGATGTGGGTCGAACGCTGATCCATATATTGCTGGTTTTACTTATAATTTGGGAACCCAGAACACTAACTGTTTGGGGGTATTTGGTCAAGCGCAATCAAGCTGTTAAGCAAGGTTAGGGGGAGGTACTCAATCGGTCAAAGTGGGTACAACCTTGAGGACTTCTTCG
>Ga0196976_1001141_pt1 | contig 13045 bp, 9 predicted proteins | sample S3v_513CmetaG_FD_148644 | JGI IMG/M metagenome (GOLD analysis project Ga0196976, IMG submission 148644) | Soil microbial communities from Anza Borrego desert, Southern California, United States - S3+v_5-13C | ecosystem: Environmental > Terrestrial > Soil > Desert | place: USA: California...
CCGCCCTGCGGTACCTCGACCTGGCCGGTGGTTCCTGGTGGCACGAGCTGGACGCCGACGAGCGCGTCTCGCGCACGGTCTGGGCCGGCAAGCCCGACCTCTACCACGCGCTCCAGGTGACGCTCATCCCGCGTCTGCCCCTGACGCCGGTCCTCGCGCCGGCGCTCGCCAGGAACCTCCTCACCTGACCGCCCCTCAGGGGACCAGGACGAGCTTGCCGAAGACCTCACCCGACTCCAGGAGCTCGTGGGCGCGGCCGGCGTCGGCGAGCGGCAGGCGGTCCTGGAGGACGGGGCGGAGGCGACCGTCCGCGACCATCGGCCAGACGTACCGGGCCACGTCGGCGACGATCGCCGCCTTCTCCGCCGGCGGTCGGGCGCGCAGCGTCGCCGCGTGGACCGAGCCGCGTGCCGTCATCAAGGCGCCCAGGTCCAGCTCGCCGCGCCGGCCCTTCTGCAGCCCGATGACGACGAGCCGGCCGCCCGTCGCCAGGGCACCGACGTTGCGGCCCAGGTAGGCGCCGCCGACGACGTCGAGCACGACGTCCGCACCGCGGCCGCCCGTCTCCTCCCGGACGGCCGCCACGAAGTCCTCGGCGCGGTGGTCGACCGCCCGCGACGCGCCGAGAGAGGCGCACCGTGCGGCCCGTTCCGGCCCGCCCGCCGTGGCGACGACCCGGGCGCCGAGCGCCACCGCGACCTGTATCGCCGTCGTGCCGATGCCACCCGAGCCGCCGTGCACGAGGACCGTCTCACCCGGCGCGAGGCGAGCGGTGTGCACGAGGCTCGACCACACCGTGCACGCGGCCTCGGGGAGTGCTGCGGCGTCGACCAGGTCGACACCGGCGGGGGCGGGCATGACCTGCCCGGCGGCGACCGCGACGCGCTCGGCGTAGCCTCCGCCGTCGAGCAGCGCGCAGACCTGGTCACCGACCGCCCAGCGCGCCGACGCACCCGTTTCCATAACGATTCCGGACACTTCCAGCCCCGGCCATGGCGGTGCGCCTGGTGGTGGGGGGTAGTGTCCTGCCCGTTGCAGTGCGTCCGCACGGTTCACCCCCGCCGCGGTGACGGCCAGAACGACCTGGTCGGTCGCGGGGACCGGGTCAGGGACGTCTACGAGGCGCATGACCTCCGGGCCCCCGGCGCGGGTGAAGTGTGCGGCGCGCATGGTCACGAGTGTTGCAGGCGGGTGAAAAACGGCCGATATCGTGTGGTCGCTGCCACCTCAGGGGGTCCGGGGCCTAATGCCGGGCAGGGTCGGCGCCGATGCTGATCCAACGGCGGCGGTCGACGGGAGCGCGAGCCGGGAAGCAGCACGTTGCGCGGCGGTGGGCGCCATCGCGCAGTGAAGGAGACACCATGCTTCGCAGGTTGGGCATCCGAGGTAAGGTCCTCGCGGCCCTGTCCGTGCCTGTCCTCGTGCTGTTCCTTCTGGCAGGCATCGTGTCCTGGCAGTCGATCCAGGACGTGCAGACCCGGCGCGCCGCGCAGGACGTGCTCTCGTCGCTCGAGTACTCGCGACAGATCGTCGGCGCGATGCAGGACGAGCGCGACGCGTCCCTCCCGCTGTTCGGCCCCAACGGCGGCTCCCTGACCCCCGACGGCCTCGAGCAGCTGCGCGACGCCACGGACACCGCCATCCAGCGCTTCGAGAACGTCGCAGCGAAGATCGACTTCGAGGCCCTCGACCCGTCGGTGCAGGCCACGTTCGAGGACTTCGAGAAGCAGCTCGGCACGCTGTCGTCCGTCCGCCGGTACGTCGACGAGCGCCAGGTGGCGCTGCCCACCGTCGACGCCGGCTTCGGCAACGCCATCACGAGCGCCGTGGAGTTCCCGGTGAGCGTCGGCGACCGGATCGACGACCGTGATCTCGGCCGGATCCTGCGTGTGCAGGGCGACCTGGCGAAGCTCGGTGAGATGTACGCGCACGAGCGTGCGGTCGGCCTCGAGGTCATCCAGAGCCCGCAGGACTACCTGTCCGAGATCGAGGAGCTGACGGAGGAGATCAAGGCCGCGGACGAGATGCGGCTGGCGCTCGACTTCGACGTCGACGAGATCGGGCTCGAGACGGAGTTCACCGAGGTCCTCCTGACCTACGAGACGACGTCGTTCGGATCGCTCCGCAAGCTCGTGGAGCTCTACCCGGAGACGCGCATCCTCGCCGGGTCCGTCAAGCCGGACACCTGGACCGCCGCGGCCGACGACGAGATCAGCGTCGTCCAGTCGCTGGTGCAGGAGTCGCACCAGCTCGCCAAGTCGCGCGCCGACTCGGTCGCCGCGTCCGCCCTCCGCGGCGCAGTCCTGACCATCACCGCGACCGTCATCGGCGTCGTCCTGTCCATCATCATCGCCCTCTCCATCGCGGGCGGCATCGTGCGCCCGCTGCGGCGCCTCACGGACGCGGCCGGCACGGTGCGCGACGAGCTGCCGCACCTGGTCGAGCAGGTGGCGATCCCGGGCCAGGGGCCGGACCTCCGGCTGACCCGCATCCCGGTGACCTCGCGCGACGAGATCGGCCGCCTCGCGGCCGCGTTCAACGAGGTGAACGCGACGACCATCGAGGTCGCCCAGGAGCAGGCCGCGCTGCGTGCCTCCATCGCTGAGATGTTCGTCAACGTCGCCCGTCGCGACCAGGTGCTCCTCAACCGGCAGCTGTCCTTCATCGACGCGCTCGAGCGTTCGGAGGAGAACCCGAAGATCCTCGCGGACCTCTTCCGGCTCGACCACCTCGCCACCCGGATGCGCCGCAACGCCGAGTCGCTCCTCGTGCTGGCCGGCATCGACACCGGCCGCCGCCTCCGCGAGGCCCTGCCGACGTCGGACGTCATCCGCACCGCCTCGTCGGAGATCGAGCACTACGAGCGCATCCAGCTCGACCTGCCGGTGGACCCGCTGATGCTGGGCCACACCGCGCTCCCCGCCGCGCACATGCTCGCCGAGCTGCTGGAGAACGCGACCGTCTTCTCCGACCCCGGCACCCCGGTGTACGTGTCCACGGGCATAGACGACACGGCCGTGATCATCACCATCCAGGACCAGGGCCTCGGGATGCTCCCCGAAGAGCTGGACATGGCGAACACCAAGATCGCCGCCACGTCGGCGAGCGACGTGCTCGGCTCCCAGCGCCTCGGCCTCTACGTCGTCGGCCGCATCGCCGCACGCCTCGGCTCCCAGGTGACCCTGTCCAAGGGCCCCGACGACAAGGGCACGCTGGCCACGGTACGCATGCCGCTCGTCCTGTTCGTCGACCCGCAGTCGATCCCGCTGACCGCGCCCACCCAGCGCCAGGTCGAGAGCTTCGTGCTCCCCGAGGAGGCCGCGGCCGTCGTGCACGACGCCGCGTACGCCCCTGCTCCCGTGGAGGGCGTGCAGGACGTCGCCGCCGGCGCCTACGGCTCCGCCGAGAACCCCGCCGAGGCCGTGGACATCGCCGCACTGGTCGAGGGCACCACGGAGACGGGCCTGCCCAAGCGTCGCTCCCACGGCACCGAGGCGCCCACCTGGGACATGTCGGGTGGCGACACCGCCGCGGCGTCGGCCATCCCGCTCGCACCGAGCGCGGAGTCGCTGGCCGGCGCGGCCGCCGCGCAGCCGGAGGAGGCCTGGAAGCCTCCGATGATGCAGACGTCGACGCCGCTCGTCACGCGCAACCCGGGCGCCACGCCGCACGCCGCACCCGGGCTGCCCAGCCGGGCGCCCGCCGCACCGGAACCCGCGGCCGCCCCGACGTCCGGGCTGCCCACCCGGTCGCCGTCCACGTCGACCGGCTCGACCCTGCCCGTGCGCACCTCGACCGGCAGCCAGCCGCCCGTCCCGCAGTCCGCGGTCGGCGGTCCGACCGCGTCGGGCCTGCCCGCTCGTCGGCCCACCGGCCCGGGCGGTCCGACCGCCCCTGAGGCCGTCGCGACGTCGTCGGCGACCGGCCCCGCCAACGTCGAGGGTCGCACCGCGATGTTCGCCGGCTTCCGGTCCCGCCGCGCTGAGCTGCAGGCCGCTGCCGTCCAGGAGGCCGGCGCGGAGCCCGCGATCGGCTCGGCCGACGCCGTCGAGCGCCTCGCCGCCGCCGCGACGAGCGCCGCGTCCTTCTTCCGCCGCGACGCCGGCGAGGCCACCCCCGCCGACGACGCCGCCGAGACGCCCATGGTCATCCCGGCACTGGTGGACGACGACGAGGACTACGGCGACGCCGCCTTCGCCCCGGACGCCCCGCCGGTCGAGGCACCCGTCGCCGCTCCCGCGGCCGCCGCAGCGCCGCCGGTCGCGCCCGCACCGCCGCAGCCCGCCGCGCAGCCGGCAGCACCGGGCGAGGACGAGCCCTGGCAGCCCCAGTGGCAGGTCGCGGGACAGCCCGCCCCGGCCCCCGCCGCGGCGCAGGCCGTGACGCCGGCCGGTCAGAGCGAGGACGAGCCGTGGCAGCCGGAGTGGAAGGCCGCCGACGCCGAGGTTCCCGAGTGGCGCCCCGAGTGGCCGGTGGACGCCGAGGAGCCCGCAGCCCAGCCTGCCCCGCCCGCGCCGCCTGCGTGGCAGCCGCCGGTGCCCGAGCCGCAGCCGGTCGCTGAGGCGCCTGCGTGGCAGCCGCCGGTGCCCGAGCCGCAGCCGGTCGCTGAGGCGCCTGCGTGGCAGGCGCCGGTGCCCGAGCCGCAGCCGGTCGCTGAGGCGCCTGCGTGGCAGCCGCCGGTGCCCGAGCCGCAGCCGGTCGCTGAGGCGCCTGCGTGGCAGCCGACGCCCGGCCCGTGGGTGACCGCGGAGCCCGTCAGCGAGCCCGTCGTCGAGGCTGTCGTCGAGCCCGTCGCCGAGCCGGTCGTCGAGCCCGTGATGGCACCGGTCGCGGACGCAGCGCCGCCCGCCCCCGCGGCGCCGCGGACCCCAGCTTGGCCGTGGCTCCAGCAGGAGCCCGAGGCCGCGCCCGCGGAGTCCGTCGCGGCACAGCCGCCGGCCTACGTCCCGCCGACGTTCGGCGCGCCGACCGGTCCTGCCGTCCCCGTCGGCGCACCGTCCCCCGGCGCAGGTCAGCCGTACGAGGGCGCGGCCTTCCAGAGCTCGGTCAACTTCGCCGACCTCGTGCAGGGACCGACCCGCCGCAGCATGCGGGAGCAGAAGCGCCGCGGGCTGTTCCGTCGTCACAAGCCGGCGCCCGCCGCGCCCGCGCCGACGGCGGCTGCCCCGACGGCTCCTGCGCCGACGCCGCCCGCGTACGTGCCGCCGGTCGCCACCGCGGCGCCCGCCGCGGCCCCGGCCCCGGCGCCTGCTCCGATGGCCGGGCTGCCCGGCGCGGCGGCTCCCGTCGAGATGCCGGTCCGGCAGTCCGCCTGGGGTGCGCCCACCAACGGCTCGCACGCCGTCGCGGAGCCCGTCCAGCCCGAGCCGCCCGAGTGGCAGCCGCCGGTGTTCCAGGCTCCGCCGTTCACGGAGGCTCCGCCCGCCCCCGAGCCGACGCCGGTCGTGCTCGAGCCCGAGGTCGAGCAGGCCTGGGCGCCCCAGTTCCAGGCACCCGCGCCCGCGGCACCGTTCGCCCCGATGCCCGAGCGTGCCGTCCCGGCTGTCGGCGCGTGGCAGGCTCCCACCTGGTCGGAGCCCCAGCAGGAGGCGTGGCCGAGCCACGAGGCCCCGGCAGCGCGTCCCGCGCTCGCACCCGAGCCGGCGTCCGGCCTCCCGTCCCGCACACCTGCCGCACCGGCTGCGCCGGCCGCATACGGCGGTCCGACCAGCTTCACCCCGCAGCCGATGTTCGGGTTCGACGACGAGATGACGAGCATGCTCGCCCAGCGGGCCGACATCGCCCAGCAGGCGCTCGCCGAGCTCAACCAGCTGTCGATGTACCGGCCGCAGGCGGTGGCGACGAGCTCCGCGTCGTCCCTCCAGCGCCGCACCCCGGGGACCATCCCCGCGGCGCCGGCCATCGCCACGACGTCGTCCGCGCCCCGACCGGCGCGCGACGCGAACCAGGTCCGTTCCCTCCTGTCCAGCTTCCAGTCCGGCACGTCGCGCGGGCGCCAGCTGGCGGACGGCGACGGCGCCCCCACGAACACCGGCGACAACGGCCTCGCCGGGAGCGAGGAGGGTCCGGCAGGTCACGGGGAGCCCGTGACGACGCCGGACGGTGACCTGACCCCGCGGGACGCCACATGGTGACCGCCGAGACACCCAGCCATGCAGAAGACGGTTACCTCGAGGAGGACACGTGACAGCGATCAGCTCGGATGCAGCCAATTTTGGCTGGCTCCTGGACAACTTCGTCAGGACGGTGCCAGGGACACGACACACGCTCGTCGTGTCCGCCGACGGCCTGCTCATGGCCATGTCGGACAACCTGGACCGGACAAGCGGTGACATGCTCGCCGCCATCGTCGCGGGGCTCTCGAGCCTCACCCGCGGCGCTTCCCGCCAGCTCCAGGCCGGAGAGGTGCGTCAGGCCATCGTCGAGATGGATGAGCTCTTCCTGTTCCTCATGAGCGTCTCCAACGGATCCGTGCTCGCCGCGGTCGCTGACACCACCTGCGACGTCGGCCTCATCGGGTACGAGATGGCGATGCTCGTGTCGCGCACCGAGACCACCCTGACGCCGCAGCTCGTCACCGAGATGCGCGGCCAGCTCCCGGTCGACGGTGCGGTCCGAGCGGTCGGGTGAACGTGTCCATGGCGACGAACGAGCAGCCGTTCGGGGGTGCGCACCGCGTCTCGCACCCGGCGTCGGACGACGGTGGCGAGTACGAGGCTCGCACCGTCCGCCCGTATGCCGTCACGGGTGGCCGGGTTCGCGCAGCGAACTCCGACCTTCCCCTGGAGGCGCTCGTCGAGATGCTTCCCGGGGCGGCCAACAGTCAGGGCCTGCCTCCCGAGAAGAGGGCAATCCTGCAGCACGCCGCACACACCTTCGTGTCCGTCGCCGAGCTCTCCGCACTCCTGCGGCTGCCGCTCGGTGTCGTACGCATCCTGGTCACGGACCTGTCCGAGTCGGGCTTCGTCCGTGTCCACACGTCAACGCCGGTCAGCGTTCACACCGGCCAGTCCCCCGCCCTGTCTTTGAGCGTGCTGGAGAGTGTTCTCAATGGCATATCAGCCCTCTGACACCGCTGTGACCGACCGGACGACTGTCGGCGGGGGCGTCGCGCCCACCGTCGTGAAGATCGTCGTCGCCGGAGGCTTCGCAGTCGGTAAGACGACGTTCATCGGTTCGATCAGCGACATCGAACCGCTCAACACCGAAGCTGCCATGACGGAGCACTCGGTCGGGGTCGACGACGCCGGCGGCGTCACCGACCGCAAGACGACCACCACCGTCGCCATGGACTTCGGTCGCATCGCCCTTCCGGGCTCGCTGTGGCTGTACCTGTTCGGCACCCCCGGGCAGGACCGGTTCCTGTTCATGTGGGACGACCTGGTCCGTGGCGCCATCGGCGCCGTCGTCCTCGTCGACACCGAGCGTCTGGACCAGTGCTTCCCCGCGGTCGACTACTTCGAGTCCCGTGGCATCCCGTTCGTCGTGGCAGTGAACTGCTTCGACGGCGTGGCCCGCCACCAGCTCGAGGACGTCCGCGAGGCGCTCTCCGTCCCCGCTCACGTGCCGCTCATGTACACCGATGCGCGTTCGCGGGCCGCTACCAAGCAGACCCTGATCGCTCTCGTGCAGCTCGCCATGGAGCGGCTGCGCGGCTGATCCGTCGCCGACGGCGTCGCGGAAGTCCTCCCCCGCGTCGCCGTCGTCGGCGGACCGGTACGGCTCCCCGTACCGGCGGCCGGCAGCCCCGCCACGGTGGTGCCGGCCCGCGGCTGGCTACGCTCGGGGGCACAGGTCACCCGCCCCGGTAGGACGGTCGCGATGCTCATCTACGCCGACGGCTCCGCGCTGAGCCGCGCGTTGGCGAGCGACGCCGAGTCGGCGTCCTGGATGCGGTGGGCCGATGCCCACGCCGACCAGCTGGTCACCTCACCGTTGGGCCTCACGGAGCTGCGGCGCGCCGCGGACCCGCTCGGTCCCGTCGCGCGCCAGAAGGCCCGTGACGTGGCTGACGCGATCACCGTGGTCCGCTTCTTCGACCGGTCGCTCGAGGCGGCGACCCTGTCGGCGTCGGTGCTGCCGCCGTTCAAGGCGATCCACCTGGGCATCGCGATGGCGCACCCGGAGGTCGGTGCCATCGCCACCTACGACGCTCTCCTCGCGCAGGTGGCGGGCCTGCAGAAGGTGAAGGTCATCACCCCCGGGCGGCCCAGCTACTGGTGGCTCTGACGTCGTCGCTGCCGCGTCGTGCCGGGCTGGCACAATGGGGGCCGCTCCGCTGCCCGGCCGACGACGCCGGGCGCGCGGGCATGGAGGGCTGCCAGAGCGGCCGAATGGGACGGTCTTGAAAACCGTTGTGCAGCAATGCACCAAGGGTTCGAATCCCTTGCCCTCCGCCACCGCACCACCACCGCACCACTGCGTGCCCGCAGCCGGCGTCTGCCCCGCCGGGCGCCCTCGCCGCGTCGGGCGCATACTCCTCCCCAACGGCACAATCCGGACGTGAGGAGCGCGGCATGGGCGACGTCGGCGAGCGGCGCGGTCCGCGGGTGTGGACCCGGTTCTGGCGGGTGGTCGGCGCGGTGACCGGTGCCGCGGCTCTGGCGCTCACCCCGGCAACCGCGCACGCGGCGCCGACCGCGTCGCTCGCGGGGACGGTGACGGCCGTCGGCGGCGGCACGCTCGACCTCATCGTCGTGCACGCCTACGACGCCGACACCCACGCCGCGGTCGGCGAGACCATGACGGACGAGAACGGCGAGTACGTCATCGGCGGCCTGGAGCCGGGCGAGTACGTGCTCTGGTTCGAGGACACGCCGCACAACTTCACGCACGCCGCCGAGTGGTACGACGGCGCCTACCGCATGGAGGACGCCACGCCGGTGTCGCTCACGGAGGGCCAGGCGCGCACGGGTGTCGACATCGAGCTCGAGCTCGCCGCCCGCGCGTGCGCCGGCGTCTTCGACTACTTCGACCAGGCGGCCGTCGGCGCCTCGATCTACGCCGAGCGGGTCGACGGGCTCGCGGCCGGCGCGACGGTCGAGCCGCCGGGCTGGACGTGCGTGGAGAACCTCCCCTCCGGTGACTGGCGCGTGCAGATCGGCGGTGAGGGGTACGTCAGCGAGTGGTACGACGACGTCGCCACCCGCACCGAGGCGGCCGTAACGTCGCTCGCGCCCGGCGAGCAGCTCGACATGGCCGTGGTCCTCGAGTGGAGCACCGGCCTCTCCGGGACGGTGACGGACACGCGCGGCACGCCGCTCGCCGCGCAGGTCACCGCCCGGGACGCCGGCGACGCGACCCGGACGCGCACCGTCACCACGGCCGCGGACGGCACCTACGCGCTGCCCCTCCCGCCCGGGGAGTGGATCGTCTCCTTCGACGCGCAGGACCCCGCGTACGAGCCGCAGTGGTTCGACGGTGCGGCGTCGGCGGACGAGGCCGAGCCCGTCCTCGTGGGCACCGGTCCCGTGACGGGCGGGGTGGACGCGGCGCTCGTCGGGCCGCCGGCGTTCCGCGACGTGCAGCCGGGCCAGGTGTTCTACGACGAGATCCGGTGGCTGGCCGGTGAGGGCATCACGACCGGCTTCCCCGACGGCACCTTCCGGCCGCTCGGGACCGTCTCGCGGGAGGCCATGGCGGCGTTCCTGCACCGCTTCGCGGGGGGCGGGCCGTCCGGCACCCCGACGCCCGTGGCGTTCAGCGACGTCGGCCCGGGCAACCCGTTCCACGACGACGTCGAGTGGCTCGCGCAGGAGGGGATCGCCACGGGCTGGCCCGACGGCACCTTCCGGCCCGCCGCGCCCGTCGAACGGCAGGCGATGGCCGCGTTCCTCTACCGGTTCGCGGGCGAACCGGCGTTCACGCCACCGGCCACGTCACCGTTCGTCGACGTCAGCCCGGGCGACGCCTTCTACGCCGAGATCTGCTGGCTCGCCGCCGAGGGCATCACGACCGGGCGGACGACGCCGGCCGGCCTCGCGTTCGAGCCGGCTGCGGCCGTGGAGCGGCAGGCGATGGCGGCGTTCCTGTTCCGCTTCGCGGAGGCGCTCATCCCCGCCTGAGGCGTCACCGGACCGCCCGGCGCGGACCCGCCCGAGGGCCACCGCCCGGCGTCGGCGCGCGGATATGCTCTGCACCAGTTCACCGGTGGCACGCCCCCACGCCCCCGAGACGACCCCCGCCGCAGGTGCCGGGGGACGGCGCCGGGTCCACGCCCCTGACCCGGGCGACGACGCGAGAGGGGAGGGGAGCGATGGCGGTCACACCGCCGGAGAAGGCGAACATCCGCCAGGTCGCGTCCCTGGCCGGCGTCTCGCCGATGACCGTCTCCCGCGTCCTGAACGACTCGCCCAAGGTGCTGCCCGACACCCGCGAGAAGGTGCTCGCGGCGATCAGCGAGCTCAACTACCGGCCCAACGGTGTCGCCCGCGCGCTCGCCACGCAGCGCACCCGGCGCATCGGCGTCCTCATGGACAGCGTCGCGGAGTACGGCCCGACGAGCACCCTCCGCGCCATCGAGTTCGCCGCCCGCGAGGCGGGCTACTCGGTGACGTCGGTGTCCATCCGGGACGAGGAGCACCTGTCGCCCGAGGAGTCGGTCGCGCACCTGACCGACCAGGGCGTCGAGGCGCTCTGCGTCGTGGCGCCGCGGTCGTCGTCGGTGTCCGCCATCCGGCGGATCGACATCGGGATCCCGGTGCTGGTGGTCAAGGCCGAGCGGGACGCCGCCTTCCTCACCGTCTCGGTGGACCAGCACTTCGGCACCCTGCTCGCCGTCGACCACCTGGCCGCCCTCGGCCACACCGACATCCTGCATCTCGCCGGGCCGCTGGACTGGCTCGACGCCCGCAGCCGGGAGCGCGCCTTCCACGCCCGCGCCCAGTCGTGGGGGATGCGCGAGCGGCCGATCGTCGTCGGCGACTGGACCTCCGACTTCGGCTACGAGTTCGCCCGCGAGCTCACGACGCTCCCCGAGTACACGGCGATCTTCGCCGCGAACGACGAGATGGCGCTTGGCGTCATCCACGGCCTGCACGAGAACGGCATCCGCGTGCCCGAGGACATCAGCGTGGTCGGGTTCGACGACCTGCCGATGTCGCGCCACTTCCTGCCGCCACTGACGACGGTGCGGCAGGACTTCCACGCGCTGGGCCGCAAGGCGATGGAGGTGCTGCAGGCATCCATCGAGGGGCGCCAGATCCCCCAGCGCACCAAGATCCCGGCCGAGCTCGTGGTGCGGGAGTCGTCGGCGCCGCCGCGGAGCGCGCGATGACCGCCCGCCAGACGACGCTCCGGCAGACCACGGCCCGCCCGACCGTGGAGATGCGTGGCATTTCGATCTCGTTCCAGGGCGTGCCCGTGCTGCGCGACGTCGACCTCACGCTCTTCCCCGGCGAGGTCCACTCGCTGATGGGCGAGAACGGGGCCGGCAAGTCCACGCTCGTGAAGGTCCTGGCCGGGGTCTACCAGGCCGACGCCGGCACGATCGCCATCGACGGCGAGCCGCTCCGGGCGCGGGACGTATCGGGCGCCCAGAAGGCCGGCATCGCCGCCGTGCACCAGGAGCTCGGCCTCTGCGCGAACCTCACCGTCGGCGAGAACGTCATGCTCGGCAACGAGGTGCGCGGCCCGTTCGGGATCGACTGGAGCCGGACGCACGCAGCAGCCGGGGTGACCCTCGCGGAGCTGGGCCTGGAGGACCTGGACTCCCACCAGCCGCTCGCCGCGCTCGCACCCGCGGCCCGCCGGCTGGTGGGGGTGGCGCGGGCGATGGTGGCCCAGCCGCGCGTCCTTGTGCTGGACGAGCCGACGGCCAGCCTCGACGCCGGCGAGGTGGCGCAGCTGTTCCGGGTGATCAAGACCCTCCGGGAGCGCGGGGTGGCGATCGTCTTCGTGTCGCACTTCCTCGAGCAGGTCTACGCGATCAGCGACCGGATCACGATCCTGCGCGACGGCGCCCGGGTCGGTGAGTACCTGCCGGACGACCTGGACCCGGCCGAGCTGATCTCCAAGATGTTCGGCAAGGACATCGCGAGCCTGCAGGCCATCGGGTCTCAGCGGAAGGCCCACCGGCGGGAGCCGACCGCGCCGCCGGTGTACCGCGCCGTCGGGCTCGGCCGCCGCGGGATGATGGCGCCCACGAACCTCGAGCTCTACGCCGGCGAGATCGTCGGGCTGGCGGGGCTCCGCGGGTCGGGGCGCACCGAGCTGGCGCTCCTCCTGGGCGCCGCCGAGGCGCGCGACTTCGGGCAGACCTACGTGGGCGGCAAGGCGACGGCGCTCAACAGCCCGCGGGACGCGCTGCGGCGGCGCATCGCCCTGCTCAGCGACGACGGGCACGACGGCGGGGTGGTCGCCGAGCTGACGGTGCGGGAGAACCTGCTGCTGTCGCTGCAGTCGCTGCGCGGCTGGACGCGTCCGCTGTCGAAGCAGGAGAAGGACTCGGTCGTCTCCACGTTCATGGAGACCTTCGCGATCAGCCCGCCGGACCCGGAGATCCGGGCCAAGTACCTCTCCGGCGGCAACAAGCGGAAGCTGGCGCTGGCGACGCTCCTCGCGACGAGGCCGCGCGTCGTCATCCTCGACGAGCCGACGGCCGGGGCGGACGTGTCGTCCCGGATCGACATCCTGCGGCACATCGCGCAGTGCGCGACCGACGGGATGGCGGTGGTCTTCATCTCCTCGGACCTCGGTGACCTGGTGCGCGTGAGCGACCGGATCGTGGTCCTCAAGGACCGGCGCAAGATCGGCGAGCTCAGCAACGGTCCCGCGATCAGCGCCGACACGATCATCGAGATGATCGCCGCCGACGGCCGCGACGAGGACTGACCGGGCCCCCCGCGGCCGCGACGCGGCACCACCTCCGGGTCGTGTCAGGGAACACCGCCGATACGGCGGCCTTCCCTGACCGAACCGGTCGGGCGGGAGTCGGGCGGGCGCCGGGCGGAAGTCGGGCGGGGGTCGGGCGGGCGCCGGGTGGGAGTCGGGCGGGAGTCGGGCGGGAGTCGGGCGGGAGTCGGGCGGGAGCCGGGCGGGAGGCGGG
>Ga0196976_1001143_pt1 | contig 13034 bp, 3 predicted proteins | sample S3v_513CmetaG_FD_148644 | JGI IMG/M metagenome (GOLD analysis project Ga0196976, IMG submission 148644) | Soil microbial communities from Anza Borrego desert, Southern California, United States - S3+v_5-13C | ecosystem: Environmental > Terrestrial > Soil > Desert | place: USA: California...
CCGGCACCAGCCGGCCCATCGCCATCACCGAGGTCAAGGACAGCGGCACCGCCAACCCGACCGGCTCGGTGTCGCTGTCGAGCACGGTCACCCTGGACGCAAATGCGGACGTGACCGCCGTCGCCATCGCCAATAGCCCCAGCAGCGGCGCCACGCCCTACGGTATCGCCGACAACGTCAACGTGACCGTTACCTTCGACCAGGCGGTGACGGTGGCCGGCGGCACCCCGACACTGGAACTGGACGTCGGCGGCGTGACCCGAACCGCCACGTTGATCGGGACCACCAGCAACATCACGACCCTGACGTTCCGCTACACGGTCCCGGACGGCGACAACGACGGGGACGGCGTCACCGCGACCGCGAGCGGCATTTCGCTCAACGGTGCCACCATCAAGGACCACTCCGGCGCCACGCTGGATAACGCCACGCTCACCTATGACGCCGTCACCAACGCCAACGCGCGGGTGGTCACCGACCGCGCTCCGACGGTGAGCGGCCTGTCCGGCGACACCGTCGCCTGGGCCGGGGTGGGCGGCAGCGTCCGCCTGGATGTCGGCGTCGATGCGACGATCGCCGACACGGAACTGGGGGCCCGCAACGCCGGGGCCGGCGACTGGGCCGGCGCCACCCTGCGCGTGCAGCGCACGGGGACGGCGGTCACCAGCGACGTTTTCGGCCTCGACACTGCCGGGGCGTCGTTCGCCGTCGATGCCGACGCCGGCACTCTGACCTCCGGCGATCAAGTCTTCGCCACCTACACCAACACCGGCGGCGTGTTCACGGTCAGCTTCGACAGCGCCGCCACCGTCGCCACCACGGCCCTGGTCGAGGAGGTGATCCGCCGCCTTACCTACGGCAACGACACCCCGGCGGGCAACGCCGGCATCGATGTCCAATTGAACGACGGCTATACCCCGGTCACCACGTCCGTCACCGTCACCAGCGACGACATCTACGTCAACAACACCGGCGATACCGCCGACAGCGACCGCAACGCCGTCACCTTGCGTGAAGCGGCGACCATCGCCACCGCGCAGACCGGCGCCCAGACCATCCGCTTCACGTCCGCCGACTTCGACTCGGCGAAGACAATCACCCTCGGCAGCAATCTGACGCTGGAGAGCGGCCTTGCCATCGATACCAGCGGGGCGGCGGGCGTCACCCTCGCGGGCGCCGGCACGGTGTACCTCTACCTTGGAGGTCCGCTCACCTGGACCAGCGGCAGCGGCGACAGCGACAGCATCGGGGTCAGGCTGGCGAACCAGTCCAGCTACACCGGGTCTTTGGTCAAGGCCGGCACCGGCGCCCTGACTCTGACGAGCACGAACACCAGCTACACCGGCGCCACCACCGTGTCGGCCGGCACGCTCCTCGTCGCCGTCAGCCAGTCGGCGATCACGGTGGCTGATGGCGCCACCCTCGGCGGCACCGGCAACATCAAGGCCGTCACCGTGGAAAGCGGCGGCACGCTCGCCCCCGGCCTGACCGGGGCGGCCGGCAGACTGACCCTGGCCGGGAATCTGACGGCGGCGAGCGGCGCCACCTTGTCCTTCGGGCTGGGCGGGACCACCGCCGCAACCCAATACGACCAGATCGTCGTCAACGGCACGGTGAGCATTACCGATGCGACGCTCGCGGTGTCGTCAACTGGCGGCTTCACGCCGGCGGCAGGCAACACCTTCGACATCGTCACCAACGACAATTCCGACGTGGTCACCGGCACCTTCGCCGGCATCACCGAAGGCGACAGGGCGCGGTTCGACGGCCGAAACTTCACCGTCAGTTACATCAGCAGCGGCAACGACGTGCGCCTGACCACGCTGGCCAATGTCGCTCCGATCCTCGATCCCGCGCAGCCGGTCACCCTGGGAAGCATCGCCGAGGACACGGTGGATCACGCCGGGGAGGCGCTGAACGCGGTCGGCATCGTGGCCAATGACGATCCCGATGACGGCACCATCCTCGGTTATGCCATCGTCGGCAATACCGCCAACGCCACCACCGAGGGGGTATGGCAATACTCCACCAACGGCGCCGACTGGTTCGCCATTGGCGCGGTGAACGATACGGGCAGCGGGCTGGCGCTCTCGGCCACGACCCAACTGCGGTTCCTGCCGGCGGCGAACTATAACGGGGCGCCGGGCGGGCTGACCGCCCGTGCCCTCGACGAAACCCACGCCGGCGGGTTCTCCACCACCACCGGCAGCGAAGCCCGTGTCATCGTAAACACCACGGCGCCGGGCGGGTCCACGGCGATCTCGCAGGATTCGACCACGATCGGCACGTCGGTCACCCCGGTGGCGGATACGCCCGTCATCACCAGCGACAGCGGCGGCGATACCGGAACGGTGTCGATCCTGGAGGGCCAGACGGCGGTAACGACGGTGACGGCGACCGACGCGGATATCGGCGACATCATCGCCTACAGCATCACCGGCGGTACCGATCAGGCCCTGTTCGAGATCGACGACGGGACGGGTGTGCTCCGCTTCACCACCGCCCCCACCTTCCGGCGCGACGGTGGCAGCAACAGCTATCAGGTCGCAGTGACCGCGAGCGACGGGAGCCTCTCCGACACCCAGACCCTGACCGTAACCATCACCGGCGATCTCGATCAAGATGGCATACCCGATGCCACCGACCCCGACGGCGACGGCGACGGCATCACCGATACGCTGCAAACCCCGGTCCCGGATCGCGACGGATCGGGAACCGGCGACGGCAACGGCGACGGCATCACCGACACGGACCAGCGCAACGTCACGTCGTTCCCCACCGTGACCATGCGGAACGGCGACCCGCGCTTTGCCACGCTCGCGGTGCCGGAAGGTCTGGTGTTCGAGAATGTGACCAACAACACCGCGCCCGCCGGCTTGCCGCGCGCGGTCAAGATGCCGGTGGGGCAGATCGGCTTCACCCTGAAGAACGTCACCCCCGGCGGAACGGTCACCCTCAGCGCCTTCGTCGACAGCGATCTGAAGCTGAGCGGTTATTACAAGCGGAACAGTTCGGGCAATTGGGTCAATGTGGCGACCGGGACCAGCCTTACGGTCGGCAACAAGACACGGATCGACTTTGCCCTTACCGATGGCGGTGTGTTCGATGCCGACGGGACGGTCAACGGGGTGATCGTCGATCCGGGCGGGCCCGTCGTCAATTCGCCGCAGATCACCAGCGACGGCGGCGACATCACCGCGACGCGGTCGATTGCGGAGAACACCACCGCCGTGACCACCGTCACGGCGACCAGCCCGGACGACCTGGCCCTTACCTATGGGATCAACGGCGGCGCCGACGCGGCGCGGTTCCAGATCGACGCCAATAGCGGCGCACTCACTTTCGCCAGCGCACCCAATTTCGAAAATCCAACCGATGCTGGCGCGGATAACCAATATGAGGTGTTGGTTTCCGCCATCGACAGCAGCGGCGTCAGCGAGGAGCAGTCGATGACGGTAACCGTCACTGATGCCAACGATCCGCCGAGCTTCACCGCCGGCGGCTCCCTCTGTGCCATCGACGAGGACGCCGGGGTGGCCCTGGATACCAATCAGGGCGACGACATGTTGGGCCTCGAGGTCAATGGCCGGGTCAGCATCGATCTGAATACTCTATTCGCGGACGAGGACAGCGATAGTTTCGCAGGGATCGCCATCACCGGCAGCACCGCCGACCCGACGACCGAGGGCCGCTGGCAGTATGCGACGGATACCAATGCGGAAAACTGGCACGATATCGGCATCGTTTCCGAGAGCAGTGCGCTTCTGCTGAAATACGACGCCTTCTTGCGCTTCGTGCCGGTGGCCGATTTCAACGGCACGCCCGGCGGGCTGACGGTGTTCGCCGTGGATGACTCGGATTCGTCAATCGAGTTCACGACCGAGGCGGACAGGAAATCTTTTGATACCACCACCGACGGTCCCGCATCCGCGGTCTCGTTGGCCGGGGTCAGCGTCGGGATCACGGTCGACCCGGTCAACGACGCGCCGGTGCTGGCCGACGCCAGCCCCACGCTTGCCAACGTGACCCAGGATGCCGGCACTCCCACCGGCACGGTGGGGACCCTGGTGTCGGAACTGGTGGCCCTTGACGGCAATGTGACCGATGTGGACGCCAGCGCCGTCACGGGCATCGCGCTGACAGCGGTGAACACGGCGCAGAGCGGCACCTGGTCCTATTCCACCGATAACGGCGCCACCTGGAACGCGGTGGGCGCGATCAGCGACAGCGCCGCCCTGCTGCTGCGGTCGCAGGACCGGCTGTATTACGCCCCGAGCGGCCCCTTCATCGGCATCCTGGCCGATGCCGTGACCTTCCGCGCCTGGGATCAGACTTCGGGCACTGCCGGTAACACGGTGGACACCGCCACCAACGGCGGCATCTCCTCCTTCTCCACGGTCGCCGACAACGCCGCCCTGACCATCACTCCTCCGGCCCCCTCCGGCACGCCCGACCTGGCCACCGCTTCGGACCTCGGCTCCAGCACGTCCGACAACCTTACCAACGTTGGCACCGCCACCTTCACCGGCACCGGCGCCATTGCCGCCGCCACCGTGAAGCTTTACGACGGCACCACCCTGCTCGCGACGACCACGGCGGACGGCAGCGGTGATTACACGTTCACCGATGTCGATGTCTCCGGTCTGAGCGGAGCCGTCAGCCTGACCGTCCGCCAAACGGCCGGCGGCATCGAGAGCCCTGACTCGACCACCCTGTCCGTCACATTCGAGCGCACCGCCCCGACGCTGACGGTCACGATGTCCGACACGGCGCTGAAGGCCGGCGAGACGGCGACGGTGACCTTCACCTTCTCGGAAACGCCCACCGGCTTCGACGCCAGCGACGTGACGGTGGCGACCGGTGCGCTCTCCAACCTCCAGGTGACCGGCAACCCGCTGGTCTATACCGCCACCTTCACCCCCACCACCGACACCGAGGCCGCCGCCAATCAGGTCTCGGCGGGCACCGGCTGGACCGATGGCGCCGGCAACGCGCCGACGGCGGCCTCCACCGGGGATTACGACGTCGATACCCGCGCGCCCGTGGTCGCGTCGGTGGCCGTGCCGTCGGACGCCACCTACATCTCCGGGCAGAACCTGGACTTCACGGTCACGTTCGACGAGGCCGTGACCGTGACCGGCACGCCGCGCCTTGCCCTTACGCTCGACACCGGCGGCACGGTCTACGCCGATTACCAAGCCGGCACGGGCACGACGGCACTGACCTTCCGCTACACCATCGCCGCCGGCGGCGTGGACGCCGATGGCGTGGCGATCGGGTTGCTGGGGCTCAACGGCGGCACCCTCAAGGACGCCGCCGGCAACAGCGCGACACTCACCCTCAACAGCGTCGCCACCACCACCGGTGTGCTGGTTGATGCCGTGGTGCCCACCGTCGCCTCGGTCGGCGTACCAGGCGACAACACCTATCTTTCCGGCGAGCACCTGGACTTCACCGTTAATTTCAGCGAGAACGTCACCGTCGTCACCACCGGCGGCACGCCGCGGCTGGTGCTGGACATCGGCGGCACGACGCAGTACGCCACCTACCAGTCGGGCTCGGGCGGCACGGCGCTGACGTTCCGCTACACCGTCCAGGCGGGCGACGCCGACAGTGATGGCATTGCCGTCTCCACCCTGGAAACCAACGGCGGCACGCTCAAGGACAACGTCGGCAACGACGCCTCGTTGACTCTCAGCGGCGTCGGTTCGACCATCGCCGTGCGGGTCGATGCTCAAGCGCCGACGATTACCGGCGTGACGGCGAGCACGGCCGACGGATCGTACAAGGTGGGCGACACCGTCACCATCACCACGACCTTCTCCGAAGCCGTCACCGTGACCGGCACGCCGACTCTGACGCTGGAAACCGGCGCCACCGACCGGACGGCGGGCTACACCGGCGGCAGCGGCAGCGATACGCTCACCTTCACCTACACCGTCCAGGCGGGCGACAACGCCGCCGATCTGGATTACACCGGTACCACGGCCTTGGCGCTGGGTGCCGCCACCATGATGGACGCGGCCGGCAACACCGCCACCTTGACCCTGCCGGCTCCTGGCGCGGCCGGCTCGCTGGGCGCCAACAAGGCCCTGGTCATCGATACCGCCGAGCCGACGGTGGCCTCGGTATCGGTTCCGGCGAACGGCAGCTACCGCGCCAATCAGAACCTGGACTTCACGGTCAATTTCAACGAGGCCGTGGTCGTCAATATCACCGGAGGCACCCCCTCCATCGCCCTGACGGTCGGCAGCACCAGCCGCACTGCCACCTACATCTCGGGCTCCGGCACCTCCGCGCTGGTCTTCCGCTACACCGTCCAGGCAGGTGAGACCGACACCAACGGCGTGGCACCGGGCACGGCCATCGCTCTCAATGGCGGCACGCTGAAAGACGCTGCCGGCAACGACGCCTCCTTGACCCTCAGCAGCGTCGGCTCGACCGCCGCCGTGCTGGTCGACACCACCGCGCCGACGGTTTCCTCGGTGGCGGCGCCGCCGGCGAGAACTTATTACGCCGGGCAGGCCATCGACCTCACCATCGCTTTCGACGAGGCGGTCACGGTGACCGGCACGCCGCGCCTTGCCCTGACCCTGGATACCGGTGGTACGGTCTACGCCGACTATCATGCCGGCACGGGCAGCACGGCTTTGACCTTCCGCTATCTCATCGGCAGCGGTGCGGCCGACGCCGACGGCATCGCGCTGGGCACTGTTCTCGACCTCAACAGCGGCGCGGTCAAGGACGCCGCCGGCAACGACGCGACGCTGACCCTGAACAACGCCGCCACCACCGGCGGGGTGCTGGTCGATGGCTCACACGTCGGCGTCACCGACGTCACCGCCACCACCGCCGACGGCACCTACGCCGCCGGAGCCACCATCACCGTTACCGTCACCTTCTCCCAGACGGTGACCGTCACCGGCTCGCCGACGCTGGCGCTCAGCACCGGTCGCACCGCGACCTACAGCGCCGGCAACGGCAGCGATACCCTGAGCTTCATCTACACGGTGCAAAGCGGCGACAGCGCCGCCGATCTCGACTACGTCTCGATTTCGGCGCTGGCGCTGGACGGCGGTTCCATCACCGACGCCGGCAGCGCCGCCGCCGCCCTGGCCTTGCCGACACCGGGCACCGCAGGCTCGCTCGGCGCCAACAAGGCCATCGTCATCAGCGCCCCGGTTCCGCCGCCGGCGGACCCGCCCCCGCCACCGACCACGCCGACCACGCCACCGGCGACGACGACCCCCACCGTCGACGGCATGGTGCTCAAGCAGACGGTGACGACCTCGACCACCGGCGCCGCGACGGTGGCGCTGGACATCCCGGTGGTTACCGACACCCGGTCGGAGCTGACCGGCGACGTCGGCCTGGCCAACATCCCGATCGCCCAGAACGCCGCCGGCCAGACCATGCTCGAGGTCGCGGTGCCCATCGGCGTCGGCATGACCGTCACCGGCGCCCAGACCGCCAAGCCGGCCCGCGACGCCCTGCTCGACCTCATCACCGCCATCGAGCAGCGCACCGAGGACAAGCCGAGCGACAAGCAGGCGATGACCGGGGTCGGCCAGACCTTCCTCGAGGTCCTGCCCGCCGACGCCGCGCTGCTGGTCAAGTCGATCGTCCCGACGGTGGCCGCCACCACCACCACGATGGACACCGCCATCGTCATCCGCGGCACCGCGACCGCCACCACCCCGGGCGGCGCGGCCGAGGGACCGCGCCAGGCCCTGGTGATCGACACCCGCAGCCTGCCGGCCCACTCGACCATCGAACTCGATCACGTCGACTTCGCCGCGGTGGTCGGGCCGGTCAAGGTGACCGGCGGCGCCGGCGCGCAGACCGTGATCGGCGACGACGCCGAGCAGAACATCGTGCTGGGCGCCGACGACGACGTCCTGTATGGCGGCGGCGGCAACGACATCGTCGGCTCGCGCACCGGCGACGACCGGCTGCAGGGCGACGCCGGCGACGATACCGTCTTCGGCGGCGAGGGCAACGACAGCCTGTATGGCGGCACCGGCAACGACCTCGTCCAGGGCGACGAGGGCGATGACCGGCTGGCCGGCGAGGGCGGCGACGACAGCCTGCTCGGCGGGGAGGGCTCGGACCGGCTGTTCGCCGGGGAGGGCTCCGACTGGCTGGACGGCGGCGCCGGCTTCGACCTGCTGTCGTTCGCCGAGGCGCCGGCGGCGGTCACCGTCGATCTGGCCGGCGGGACGGCGGCGCTGGACCGCGACGCGGCGGCGCGCGGCGGCGCCGGGGCCGCCAGCACCGTCGTCGCCATCGAAAACCTGGCCGGCAGCCGGTTCGGCGACCGCCTGTCCGGCGACGCCGCGGCCAACAGCCTGAGCGGCGGCGCGGGCGACGACACCTTGTCGGGCGGCGGCGGCGGCGACTGGCTGGACGGCGGCGAGGGCTGGGACACCGTGCGGTTTGCGTGGAGCGCCCGGCCGACCCTGATCGATCTGGAGGGCGGCTACGCCGACACCGGGGCCGGCGAGCGCAGCGCCCTGCACGGCATCGAGAACGCCGGCGGCGGCGGCGGCGACGACCGGCTGATCGGCGACGCCGGGGCCAACCGGCTCGACGGCGACGCCGGGGCCGACCGGCTCGACGGCGGCCTGGGCGCCGACCGGCTCGACGGCGGGCAGAGTGACGACACCCTGACCGGCGGCGGCGGCGCCGACACGCTGATCGGCGGCGCCGGCCGGGACACCGCGAGCTATTACCGGGCGGCCGAGGCGTGGACGGTGAGCCTGGCCACCGGCCGCGCGGCCTCGGCGGCGGGCGAGGTCGACCGGCTGGTCGGGGTGGAGAACCTCACCGGCGGGCGTGGCGCCGACCGGCTGACCGGAAAGGCCGGAGCCAACCTGCTGAAGGGGCAGGAGGGCGCCGATGTGCTGGACGGCGGCGGCGGCGCCGACGGGCTGTACGGCGGCAGCGGGGACGACGTGCTCGACGGCGGGCTGGGCAACGACCGGCTGTACGGCGGCAGCGGGAGCGACACGCTGATCGGCGGCGCCGGCCGGGACACCGCGAGCTATTACACGGCGATCGAGGGGTGGACGGTGAGCCTGGCCACCGGCACCGCGACCTCGGCGGCGGGCGAGGTCGACCGGCTGGTCGGGGTGGAGAACCTGCTGGGTGGGCGCGGCGCCGACCGGCTGACCGGGGATGACGGGGCCAACATCCTGTACGGCGACGCCGGCGACGACGTGCTGGAAGGCGGGCTGGGCAACGACCGGCTGGACGGCGGGGCGGGCCGCGACACGGTGGCGGTGAGCGGGACGGCGGCGGAGTACCGGGTGATGCGCGGGGAAGAGGGCACGGTGTGGCTGGTCGGCCCCGCCGGCCGCGACACGCTGTACGCGGTGGAATACGTCCGCTTCGGCCCCGGCAGCGCCGTCGCGCTGGGCAGCCTGCTCACGGGATAAGGCTGCCGGGAGGGGGCGGCCGGCGAGCCGGCCCCCCTCACGGGTCTTCCCCCCGCAAAGGCGGCCCGAGCGTCGACGTTCCCGGCAATGTTTTGGAACATTTCTTCTTAATAGGAAGATCCCACCGCTCAGAGCCCGTCCGGGGGCAATCAACGCCCTATCACAACGTTGCTTTATGTCATCCTGCGCGGGCTTGACCCGCGTCTCCGCATGGGGCGGGGATGGCCGGATCAAGTCCGGCCATGACGACGGTATGACGTGAAGGCCCGGATTGTCGAGCATCTTCCCGGAGAGGCTCTCATGCCGCCGACAACAGGCTTTCCCCCGGCCGCACCCGCGTGAACTCCACCGGCCGCCAGCCCAGGTCCAACCGACCGTCCACCATCCGGACGGCGGTGAACGCCAGCCGGTCGTTGGGCAGGGTTTCCGGGAAGTCGCGGCGGAAGTGGGCGCCGCGCGATTCCTGCCGCATCTTCGACGCCGCCGTGATCGACCGGCTGACCAGGATCAGGCTCTTCAAATTCAGCCAGTCGTGCCATGTCAGGTTATAGGCCAGGGTGCCGCCGGGCACGCCGGTCCGCTCCAGCCGCGCGTTCAGTTCGGCCAAGCCCTGTTCGGCCTCGTCCAGGCTGCGCGCGGTGCGGAAGATGCCAGCGCGGGTCCACATGAGCTCATAGAGGTCCTCGCGGATCGCCCGTAAATCCCCCACCCCGCCCCGGCCCACCGGCGCCATGCAGGCGGCGATGGTGGCGGCCATGGCGTCGCGGTCGGGTTCCTCAAAGGCGCCGTTCGTCGGCACCCATTCGGCCATGGCATCCCCGGCGATGCCGCCGAACACCGTGGAGTTGGCCACCCCGTTGCCGCCCAGCCGGTTGGCGCCGTGGACGCCGCCGGTATCCTCGCCGGCCGCGAACAGGCCGCGCAGTTCCGTCTCGCCGTCCGGGCCGAACACCACGCCGCCCATCATGTAATGGGCGGTCGGCGTCACCTCGACCCGGCCGCCGGCCAGATCGAAGCCGCAATCGGCGCAGCGTTCCACCATGCCCTTGAACTTCTGGCGGACGTTCTCGACGCCCAGATGGCTCATCTGAAGCCAGACCCCGCCGTTGGGCGTGGTGTGGCCCTTCTCGATCTCGGCGAAGATGCCCCGGCTGACAATGTCGCGGGTGGCGCGCTCGCCGCGCGGATCGTAGCGGTGCATGAAGCGCTCGCCGTCGCCGCCCAGCAGCCAACCGCCCGCCCCGCGCAGGCCCTCCTCCAGCACCGTCCCGGTCATCCGGGTATCGGGGCCGGCTAGCAGTCCCGTGGGGTGGAACTGCACCATTTCCATATCGCGCAGGGTCAGCCCGGCATCCAGGGCCATCGCCATGCCGTCACAGGTCTTGTCGCCCGAGGGCGTGTGGTAGCGGTACATGGTCGGGCCGCCGCCGGTGCCCAGCAGCACCGCCTGGGCACGGACCAGGATGAACTCGCCCGACCGCATGTCGACCAGCAGCACTCCGGCCAGGGCGTCACCGGCCCGGTTGCGCACCAGCTTGACGGCGCGGCATTCCTCCAGCCGCTTGATGCCCATCGCCCAGACCTGTTCGGACAGGCGGTTGATGATTTCGATGCCGGTAAGGTCGCCCTTGTGGACGGTGCGGTCGAAGGTCTGGCCGGCGAACGCCTTCTGGTGGACGGTGCCGTCGGGGTTGCGGTCGAAGAAACAGCCGAACTCGTTCTCCAGTTCGCGGATGCGCACCTGGGCGCCGGCCACCAGCCGCCACGCCAGTTCCTGGTTATTCAGCCACTTGCCGCCCTCGATGGTGTCCATGAAGTGGCGCTCCACCGAGTCCCCCGGCGCCAGCGCCACGTTGTAACCACCCTGGACCATGCGGGTGCAGCCGCACTTGCCCAACAGGCCCTTGACCGCCACCGTCACGTCCAGATCCGGCGCCGCGCGCTTGGCGTGCAGGGCGGCCAACAATCCCGCTCCCCCGGACCCCAGAATCAGGATGTCGGTCTTGATCTCGCGCACCGGCATGGTCATGGCGTAATCCCCATCTTTTCCAGCGCGGCGATGCGGCGCTTCTCGGCATCATCCTTGACCGCGTCGTACAGGCTGCCACCGTGGCTATCCATCGCCACCAGCAGTGGGCCGAAGCCCTTGATGCGGAACTTCCACAGCGACTCCGGGTTCAAATCGTCCAGATCCACGTCCTCGATCTGCTCGATCCAGGTGGTCTCCAGCGCCGCCGTGCCGCCGATGATGGCGAGATACATCCCGCCCAAGTCCTTGAAGGCTTGGCGCGAGTCCTCGCCCAGGCCGCCCTTGCCGATGATCGCCCGCACCCCGTACTGCTCCATCAGGGGGCGGGAGAACCGCTCCATGCGGGCCGAGGTGGTGGTGCCGATGCACACCGGCGCATACCCGGCGGGGTATTCGGGCGACGGCTCCACCTTGCGCACGTTGGGGGCGGTGTGGATCACCGCATGACCGTTCAGGTCGAACCGGGTGGTGCGGCCCCGGTCGAACATGTGGATTTGCGTGGCGTCGCGGATGCCGAACAGGGTGCTCTCCAGCGTCACCCGGTCGCCGATGCGCAGTTTGCGGATGTCCTCCTCGGACACCGGCATGTTGAGGGTATAATCGGCCATGGTCAGAATCCCAGCTCGATGCCGTCCGGCCGCAGCACGGCGGTGGCGCGGCGGGCCGAGTGGCACTGGATGTTGACGGCCACCGGATTCATGGTGATGTGGGTGGCGGCGGTTTCGACGTGAACGGCAAACGCGGTGCCGAAGCCGCCCAGCCCTTGCGGTCCGATGCCCAGGCTGTTCACCGCCTCCGACAACTCATCCTCCAGCTTGGCGCCTTCCGGGTCCTCGCAACGGCTGCCGAGCGGACGGGTGGCCGCGACCTTGGCCAGATGCATGCACAGGTCCGAGGTACCGCCGATGCCGACGCCGACGATGGTCGGCGGGCAGACCCGGCCGCCGGCTTCCATCACCCGGTCGATGACGAAGCGTTTGACCGCGTTGATCCCCTCCGCCGGGATGCACATCCGCAGGAACGAGCCGTTTTCCGAGCCCGAGCCCTTGGGGATCATCTCCAGCTTCAGCGCCTCCGGCTCATCGGAGAAATCGACGTTGATCACCGGCACGTTGCGCCCGGTCGAAGTGTGCTCGTTCTTGCGCGTGATGGGGTGAACCACCGACGAGCGCAGCGGATGCTCCCTAGTCGCTCGCGTCACGCCGCGCGCCAGGGCGGCCTTCAGGTCGATGCCGTCCACCTCCACCCCGCGGCCGATGGTAACGTTGAAGATCGGTACGCCGGTATCCTGACACAGCAGGTTGTCGGTTCGCTCGGCCACCTCGATGTTCTGCACCATGGTGGCGAGCACCGACTGGGCGGTCGGGTTGGTTTCTTCCTTCTGGAGCTTGAAGAAGCCCTGCTTGATGTCGTCGGGCAGCACCTTCAGCGCCCGGATGTAGAGAAGCTTGGCCGTTTCCTCAACGGCGCTTAGATCGACCTTCATTATTGTTTCCTCCCTTTGGGCGTCAGGCGACCAAGGCCACGCCCGAAACCAGAACCAGCGCCAGCAGCACGGTGCGGAACTG
>Ga0196976_1001145_pt1 | contig 13029 bp, 18 predicted proteins | sample S3v_513CmetaG_FD_148644 | JGI IMG/M metagenome (GOLD analysis project Ga0196976, IMG submission 148644) | Soil microbial communities from Anza Borrego desert, Southern California, United States - S3+v_5-13C | ecosystem: Environmental > Terrestrial > Soil > Desert | place: USA: California...
TCTTCCATCTTCGGGGGACAGCCTTCAAACGGCAGTACCCATCATCACAATCCCTTGTGCGGTGTTACCGCCTGATGGCGCTCGAACCACCCCACTACCCGCTTCTCAAACTCCGCCGCGTCAGCGCCGACGGCTCCGCCGTGGTCAGCATCCATGAGCCAAGCCTGCGCTCTCCCGATATTCGACCTGGCCATCGCTTCCGAATGCCGTGCCCTTATCAGCCGGTCTCTAGTGCCGTGAACAAGCAGCACTGGCACGTTCCCCTGCGAGATGGCATCCGCGGGATTCGCTTCTCCCAACTTCACGCCATACCGTAACAGCGCGTACAGCAATGCGCACTCCACAGCCGGCGCTCCCGTCACGCGCGCCATCCACAGCGGAATACCCGTCTCAAATGTCACCCGGTCGTACGCCACTTCGCGGAAAGTCGAAAACGTAGACTCCGCTACCACCGCGCACAATCTCGGCTCCGCCGCGATCGCCTGCACAATCAGCGCCGCACCCATGGATTCTCCGAACCCATATACGCACTTAGCCCCGCGCTCATAAAGCCATTGCGACCACCGGCGCAAATCGTCCCGCTCCAGCACGCCATACGTGGCCAGTTCGCCCCCGCTTTCCCCGTGCGCGCGCGCATCGGGCAGTAGGACCCGGTAGCCGTGTTTCATGAACATCCGCGCGTACCCTGCAACGCCCTCGCGATTGTCCGAAAGTCCATGCAGCAAGATCACCGACCGGCCGTTGTCATCTTTCGGCACCACGTACCAGCCGCGCATCCGCTCGCCACCCGACTCGACCTCCGCCGTTTGCACCACTGCCGTCGGGTTCGCCTCCACCATCCTCCGTAACGCGCGCTCATCCAGCCGCTTCCGTCCCGGATGCAACGTCATCTCGCTGATGAACGCCCCAACGCCGGCAGACAACACCAGGAACACCGTTACTGGAATGACCGCCGCTCTTTTCCACATCATGGTCAGGGATACGACTTCTGGAACACCAGTGTTCCTGCGAAACGAAAAGCCCGCGCTCTCTCACGCGGGCTGCCCATCAATTCACCATCACTTACTTGCGTCCGTGTACCTTGACGCTCGCCAGTGCCTCCGAGGCTTGGCGCACGGTCTCGTCCGGGTTCTTGAGATTGACCAGCGAACCACCGCAGCAAGTCTTCTTCTCCTTGTCCTTGAACCCTTCCGGTGCCAGAAGATCGACAATTTCCTTCCCATGCGCGATCACCGGCACGCTGAGGTCCTTCAGCCCCGCTCCCAGTGCCATGTTGAGGTAATCATTGATGAGGCTGGCGCCCGCAATGCACCCGACATACGCGCTGATGTCCTTGGCTAATGCCTCAGGTAGCGGCTTCAGCAGCACGATGTCGCTCACCGCGAACCGTCCCCCCGGCTTCAGTACCCGGTAGATCTCGCGGAAGACCGCCGGTTTGTCCGCCGAAAGATTGATCACGCAATTCGAGATCACGAAATCCACCGAATTGCTCTCTACCGGCAGCTGCTCGATATGACCCTTGCGGAACTCGACGTTAGTCGCCCCGCGCTTCTCCGCGTTCGCCCGCGCCAGCGACAGCATGTCATCGGTCATGTCCACGCCGATCACGTGACCCGTCGGCCCAACTTGGTTCCACGCAAGGAACGCATCGAAACCCGCGCCGCTTCCAAGGTCCAGCACCGTCATCCCGGGCTTGATTTGTGTCAGCGCCAGTGGGTTCCCACACCCTAGCCCAAGGTTCGCATCGCCCGCGATTGCCAGGTCCTCCGCCGTGTAACCGATCGCCTGCGCAACCGTCTCCACCGCACACCCGCACGCCGACTGCTCTCCGCGTGCCACCGCGCCGTAGTGTTCCTGTACCGCCGCCGTAATCGTCTCATTCTTCATCTTAAGCTCCTCTTCCTTTGCAAATACCGTTCACTCGAGTGTCATTCTGAGCGAATAAGAATCCCGCCACCGCTTGCATCGCCTGAGACTAGATAGCTACTCAGTTTCGGGTGCCCCACCCTGAGCATCGCCAAGGGTGGGGGAATCCATCTCAACCCGCCACTGATGCCTGTCTACTTAAGAATCTCTTCACGGTTTCCGCTATCTCGTCCCGCACTCGCCTGAACACCGCAATCTTCTCCTCGCGAGTGCCGGTGGCATCCGCAGGATCATCGAACGGCCAATGCTCCCGTGTGCATGGCCCCGGAAAGATTGGGCACTGCTCCTTCGCGTTGTCGCAGACAGTGATCACCAGCGGGAAGTGTTTGCCCACGTACTCCGTCACATTTTTGGAGCGCTGCGCCGAGATATCGATTCCCAACTCCCCCATTACTTCGACGGCCATCGGATTGACCAACGACGGCTTGGTGCCCGCACTGTGTGCGTCGTATGCATCGCCACCGAGTGTCCGCAGTAATCCTTCAGCCATCTGACTCCTGCACGAATTTCCCGTACATAGAAACAGCACTTTCGTTTTCATCATTCATATCCCGTGTTGCCCAGCTCTGTGGACCAGCGCCGGGCTAACTCAGTTCTTCCCCGTCCGGCTGGTGATAACTGCGAGCTGTTCTTGTCCTCGTGCTGGCGCATTGAACCCACAGCACCCTTCGCTCTCCATCGCCGCACACAGGATCCGCACCGCCTCGATCACTGACTCCCGCTTCTCTTCCGGTACCGCACTAAGGATCGCGGTCGTCCTCGCCTGCATCAGCGCATCAATCCGTTGTCTCACCTCGCGACCCGCGGCTGTGATCTTCACCATCGCCGCGCGGCCGTCATCCCCGACGCCGCGCACGCGCTCGACCAGCCCTTGCGCCTCCAGTTTCTCCACCACGCGCGTCATCGCACTTGGCGAAATCTCCGCAGCTGCCGCCAGTTCGCTCAGTCGCGCACCCTCGCGTTCCGTCAACGTACGCAAGATGGCGGTCTGTCGAGGCGTCAACCCTTCGCAGCAAACGTCATCCGGTCCCACTTTCACCAATACCTTCGCCAGCCTCTCCAACTCATCCCACCAAGCCGTGACGGTGTCCAATTTCAGTTCAGCAACCATGCCGCACAATCTACTTCAATTTACTTGCATGTGTCAAGCAAATAATATGTCAACACTTGTAGACTCTAACCGGCGACGTAAGTCTCACACCCATAAGGAGATTAAGGCCCCAGGCGCGCAGGACCGCAAACCCCTACAATTCGATATTCTGAATCTAGGCGACAGCCCATCGGGCACCAACTCTCCAAATCGGAGCGGAATTCTGTACAGGGGGGGTACTTTGAGACTTAAGTCGTTTGAATCGAAAGACTCAGCAGGAAAAAGATTGGTAGTTGTAGAAAACAAAGGACCGACAAAGTAGGGGGGACTAGTCCCCACTGGCCTCGACTGCCGGCAACTCCTCAGCGAGCTTCTTTGACCTCACTGTCGCCCCCGTAATCAACACCACGCTGATGACCACGATCACGGCGCCGGCGACGATGTACCTGTCGATGCGCTCGTCTAGCACCAGCCAGCCGAGGAACACAGCGACGATCGGATTTACATAAGCGTATGTAGCTACCTTCGTCGTCGGCACGTTTCGCAGCAGCCAGACGTACGCCGTGAATCCGATCCAGGAGCCGGCAACGATCAGGTAGACCACCGCCAATATCGAATTTGTGGCCCATTCGACGCGTCCGAAGTCGCCGATTGCCGCTGCGAGCACTGTGTTCACGATTCCGGCGATCAGCATCTCCCAGCCGCTCGCGACGTAAGGATCAACGTCCATGTGCCAGCGCTTCGACAGCACCGAACCGCTCGCCCAGCTGAAGCTGGAGCAAAGGACAATGCCTGCGCCGAAAAGTTCTTGCCGACCTAAGCCGGCCCCCGCGGTGAGCCGGGGCCATAGCAGCACCAGTACTCCGACGATTCCGAGTGCAAGACCCGCAACACCGCGTTTCGAGATTCGATCGCCTCGTTCGCCGATCCGCTCCAGCAACAGGAACCATAGCGGAGTGATCGCGATCAGCAACGCCGCAAGCCCGGTCGGTATGTATGTCTCCGCCCAGCCCAGCCCCACGTTCCCTGCCGTCAGCAAGAGCACGCCAATGGCAGAAAGACGAAGCAGTTCCTTACGCGTCACGCGGATCTTCCACCCGATCACGCCGCAAAACACCAGCATCAGTGCGCCGGAGATAACGAAACGCGAAGCACCCATGAGGGCCGGCGGAATGTGGTCCACAGCAATACGGATTCCCAGGTACGTGGAGCCCCAGAGCACATAGACCAGCGCGAACGCGATGATCACCTGCAACCGGAATTTGCGCTGCGCTTCAGTCACGATAGGAATCAGAGGACAAAAGAGGGGTCGAACAACCAGAGTACCAGACCCCGGTCAATGTGGAATAGCGGCGTAGCTCTTGGCCTTCAGCGCCCGGTGGCAGCTGGCCTGCCCTGCCCCGCCGCATGCAGCCGCTGGCCGGTCAGCACGATGTAGTGCAGGCCGGAAACAAGTGTGAACACGAACGTCGCATAGAGGAAGTATCTTCGGCACAGCACCACCCAAAGCTCTGGAGTCACATTCGCCAGCAGCACGAAGAACACTGTGCCAACCTGCGCCACGGTGTTGACCTTTCCGAAGACGCTTGGCCGAAAGTCGCGCAGCGATGTCGTTGTATAGATAACGGCCGAGATGACCAGGATGCAGATGTCGCGGCTGAACACCAGTACCGTGTATCTCCACGGGATCTGAGCGGTGAAGGAGAGAACGAGGAACAGCGAACTGAGCAGTAGCTTATCGGCAATTGGGTCGAGGTATTCCCCCAAAGTCGTTTTCTGGTTCAGCAACCGCGCCAGTGTCCCATCCAGCGCGTCGCTTAAGCCAGCGAGCACGAATAGGATCAACGCCCAAGTGAAATCACCATCCAGTACGTTGATGATCACGAAGGGCACGAAAATCAGCCGCAGCAACGTAAGCTGGTTCGGTGCTGTCCAGAATTGCGATTTCAACGATCGCCTCCGCCGCTGGGCGATTTGCCTTGGAGTGCCCCGCGTACTGACTTGCCGGACTTCGACTCGAAGCGCTCGGCGAGCGATTCAACGTCCCCGTTCCTCGCATCGAGTTCGATACGTTCGAGTCGATGCATCGGAAAGAACAGCACAGCTGCATCAACTCTTTCTCCGGCCCTCACCTGCGCAGCAAAGTCATCGAACGAGTCCAGCGCAATGGCTCTGACGCTCACGCCCGCAGCGCCGAGTTCCAAAAGCTCACCCCAATACTTCTCACGTGGCGACGCCAGCGAAACGACAACCAGCGCTCCTGCCGCAAAAGTTGTCCCGGCGCTCTGCTGTTCAACTCGCCCTGAAGCGCTCCCCGACATTGCCTGCATATATCGATTGTTGCCCAGCAACTCAGCCAATGCAAGTTCGCGAGCGTGGGAAGTAACGCTTACCCAGCAAGACCTCCAACTAGGATTGCGAATAGCCCGAAACCCGCGTTAAAATAGTCCCATCGATGAGCGTGACAGATTCACCCCATCGACCCACTTAGAAGTAGGCGCGTAGCTCAGTTGGTTAGAGCGCTACCTTGACACGGTAGAGGTCAGCGGTTCGAGTCCGCTCGTGCCTACCATTTCTTTTTCCAGCCCCTTCGGGTATGCAACCACCTCTGATCCACATTCGAGACGCACTGCAAGGTCCCTCCCGGCGGTACTCCCTGGATACGACGGTCACGTTCGACACATCGAACTTCACAGCACCTTCCTTTACGGCGACATCGTCTGGCTCAATGACGGGTGGGGCAGATGGCGGCAGCGTCTACAAATACCTGCTGGCACGCGCAGGAAACGGAAACATCACCTCTGCTGACGACAACGTGAACGGTAAGTGGAGCTATGGTTACGATCCGCTGGATCGGCTGCTGAACGCGAACAAGGACGGGAATGCATTCAGTTGGACGTACGACCGGTACGGGAACCGTCTGAGCCAGAGCGGCGGAGGATATACGCCGAACCTGACTTACGAAAACAACAAGATTACCAATTCGGGGTTCGTGTACGATGTCGCGGGCAACTTGGTCTATGACGAGTCCTACTCATACTGCTATGACGCGGAGAATCGAGTAATTCGCGTCGTCAGCGGAAACTCCGTTACGCCGTGCACTGCGGCAGCAGTCGCCGTTTACACCTACGACTCCAGCGGCTTGCGGGTTCGCGTCACCAAAGGCGCGGAGATGCGTGAGTATGTGTACGATCTTGGCGGTCGTGAAGCAGGCGAGGTGAAGGCCGGTGCCGTGCAGCGGCAGGAAGTCTATCTCGGCGGCGCGCACATCGCTGTGCTCGCGACAGACCGACGGCTCGTTCAAGACTTACTACCTGCACTCCGACTGGCTGGGGACTGTCCGCAAAGCAACTTCGGGCGTCAGCTTGAACGAAGGCCAATGCACGAACTACCCGTTCGGAGACGATTATCAGGGCGGCTGCACGGGCGCGGCTCCGTTCCGCCACTTCTTTACCGACTATGTGCGCGACAGCGAATCAGGCCTGGAGCATAGCTGGTTCCGACAGTACAGTTCGCGCGTGGGGCGCTATGGTACTCCAGACTTGATGCTTGGCATAGCCGACGATCCGCAGAGTTGGAACCGGTATGCGTATGTGGAGAACGATCCAGTTGACTGGATCGACCCATTTGGGCTGCAACCAGCTTGGGAATGCTTCAATTATCCAATATACAACGGAGAATCATACGGGCGCGGAACCATATGTATCCTGTTCAATGGTCCGGACGATCCACCTGATCCGACAACAGAACGTGGCGGAAGAATTGGGGGAAGACCAAACAGGAAGCTCACCCCGGAACAAGAAAAGCGCTTTACGGACTGCATGCAGCGGAAGACGCAGCAAGCTGACGCGGCGAGGAAACAATACCAGGACAAATCGTCGGATAGAGTCTTCACACAAGTTAAGCGAGGTGCCATAACTGGTGCGGGAAGAGGGGCCGCTTTTGGTTTTGCGTCAGGTGAGGCGTTTTTCGGAATCGGCGGGGTGCCTGGCGCAGGCATTGGCGCAACGATAGGTGGTATAACCGGAGCAAGTGCTGGTGCGCTCAAAGCTGGGTTTCAGGAACCATTGAAAGATTGGTTTCATGACAAGTTTACCTATCAACCCGCACTCGACCGTGCTGTTATTGAGTGCTCAGCGGAAGCCCTCACTGCACCCCCACCTCCACCGAAGACAGATTAGGATTGAACTTGAGCCTATGAAAACCCTGAAATCGATTGCAAGGTCATTACCTGAGCTATCGTTCAGCAGGAGAGTCTTGCATTGTCTACTGCTGTTCGGGCTTCCGCTGTTTCTCTGGGACTTGCTTGGAACCGCTCGCACAGCGAGGAACAATGAACTCTGGGGTACGCAGGCTATAACCGCCAGCGTGGTTATTGCTGCCCTCGGTGCGATGTTAGCTGCCGTTTTCTTCGCCGTTCTGGAGCACGCTATGTTTGCTGTGGTTCGCAGGCGGCAGCAGTAGGTGAAGGAGTCGAAGCGGCACACGCAAGATCCACTGGATCGGCTGCTGAACGCGAGTCTGGACGGCAACAACACTCCGTTGAGTTGGAGCTACGATCGCTACGGCAATCGCTTGAGCCAAAGCGGCGGCGGATATACGCCGCAGAATCTCACGTACAGCGGCAATCGGATCAGCAGTTCGGGGTTTGCCTACGATGCGGCGGGCAATCTGGTTTGGGATGGCAGCCGGTCGTTCTGTTATGACGCCGAAGGCCGCATGTTGCGCGTGGTTTCCGACTCGGTTGGACCGTCGGTGCAGAATCCTGTGAAGCCATGCGACGCGTCCGTGACCGCGTTGGCCGAGTACGTCTACGACCCAAGCGGTTTGCGCGTGCGCGTTACAAATGGCGCGGACATTCGTGAATACGTCTACGATCTCAGCGGACGCGAGGCTGGAGAGATCAAAGCTGGTGTCGTGCAACGTCAGGAAGTGTATCTGGGCGGAGCGCACCTGGCTGTTATAGCTCGACAGACGGACGGCACGAACAAGATGTTCTACCTGCACTCGGACTGGCTGGGAACCGTGCGCAAGGCCACATCCAATGACGCACTGAACGAAGGTACTTGTCAGAACTATCCCTACGGCGATGGCCTCGGTTGTTCGGGCGCCGCGCCGTTCCGTCACTTCTTCACCGATTACGTTCGCGATTCGGAATCCGGCCTCGAGCATAGCTGGTTCCGGCAATACAGTGCGCGGGTGGGCCAATATGGGACGGCAGACCCCGTGCTGGGTAGACGTATTAACCCACAGACCTGGAACAGGTACGCCTATGCGATTAACAACCCTATCCGGTACGTAGATCCTCGCGGCTTGAACCTGATGTTTTGTTCCGCGACATTCAGCTATTCCGCTTGCGGCGGAGATTGGGGGTTTTCCGGTGGTGGTGCGTTCGGAGATCACGTGGCGCAGTATGGCCGAGATTTTGGGGAAGTCCCAGAGAGTATGCGGGAGGGTTATTCCCGTTACCTGAATGGTGTGAACGGTGCCTTGCCATCTGGTATGCCGTCTCTCCCAAACATGATTTGGGTGTCCCAAGGCTGCGTTTCGTATATTCAGGTGGACGCAACTGGCTCCACGAGTGGCGATGACCTCGGATGCGCTGAGGGTTACTACATGGATATGCGCAACCTGCCTTCAGGAAAGGTCCTTTATGAACGCGATGTCTGAAGGTCGACTCTACGTTAAATTTATCAATGAGCATCCGAATGCGACCCGTACAGATTTCGACTTGTTCGTGCTCGCGAACAAGGTCGACTTCAACACGAGGTACATCATGGACGGGTGCGATGGTCTTAACTATGTCGTCAGCGTTGGCGCTGGATATCTTGCTTTTGGGCTGATTGAGGCGGGTGCCCCGGCAGGGGTAGCTCTAAGTTGGGGGGCTTTGGCTGGGGCACTGCTCAGTTTCTCGGAGTAGCGGATTGTAAGTAAAGAGCGGCTGAAATTACTCGAGGTGCAAGAAAGGGAAGAACCATGGCGGAACTCGAATCACGCAAGTATGAGGGGTTGGCGTTTTTCCAGAATAAGCCCTATAAATCGTTATGGTTTCTCGGTCTCACTCTGGAGTTTGCTTTCGTCCTTCTTACGTGGATAGCCGTCGTGATTTTGTTCTGGGGCGAGTTGAGGTCGAGAGGAGCAGGAATTTTGATGTTCATCACATTTGCATTGGCCATCATCGACCCGTATCGCAGCCTGATCGTGACTTGTCAGAGGTTACAGGAGTATTCACTTCTTCGTGTAGATCAATCCGACGATGAGTTCAACTTGCAAACCTCAGCGCTGCTCGAGCACTTCAAGCGAACATTGGGAGCTAACGTTAGCCGAAACTTCATCCTAGCGTGGGTCTTAGTACTGCTAATTGCATACAAGTTGTCATAGCCCCGAGGTCTGATTTCTGGACCGAGCCTTGGGGCGCTGGCCCTTCCTTTCCCAACTCAGGGTGTTGATCATGCCTTACCCTCATCGCTCCTCCTTTGAGCGATAGGGTGGGGCGGGTGGCCCTCGATAAGGGCGAAGGCGTTGTCAAGGGCATAGTGATCCTGAGCGGTGCGTGAGCACCGCTTTTTTTGTGTTTCTGCGAAGAGAGGTGAGGAGCAGGATGCTGGAGCTCTCACGCTGAATCACCAACTCGGTGGACTGTAAGCAATCGTTCACCAACCATCGATACGGCTGAACCGCGACCATGATTCTTCTATTCGAACATCCAGTCTTTACTGGATGCGAGAGCGCCCAATCAACACCTTCGGTCTGACGTTAGTTGACCAGGGCCAGCCGCGGGCTACTCTCGATGCGAACAATCTCCGGATATGCCGTTCGGGTGCGCATCATCCAGAACAGTCGTACGGCTAATTTCCGTGCCGCCGCAACTTTCGCAACGTTCTTGTTCATGCTGTGACAGCGGTGTAGGTACTGCTTGCGAAATCCTTCGTCATAGGCTGGTGGCCCAGGTTTCGGGATCGTTCTCGACGATGCCCCACATCTGCGCGGTGTTTGCATATGTGGGTCTATTCGGCCCAAGATGTCCGCGAGTACGTCTACGATTTCGGCGGGCGCGAGGCGGGCGAGATCAAGGCTGGAGTCTTGCAGCGGCGACAACTGTATCTGGGCGGAATGCACCTGGCCGTTCTCGCTCGTCAGACGGACGGCTCCGACAACATGTTCTACCTGCACTCGGACTGGCTCGGCACGGTGCGCAAAGCGAGCTCGAATACATTGCTGAGCTATGCCATCAACTCTGCCGATTGCGCAGTGGTCGTGGTACACACTCGTGGTACACCATGACATTGAATGTTGTGCACTAACAACGACTCAGGGTGCCGTACGTGTCCTGCTATGTCGTTGTAAGTTGTTGATTTGCTTGAGTTGACACGGTAGAGGTCAGGAGTTCGAGTCTCCTCGTGCCTACCATTTCTTTTCAGCCCCTTCGGGTGTGGAACCGCCTCTGATCCACATTCGAGACGCACTGCAAGATCCCTCCCGGCGGTACTCCGTCACTCCCGCCAGTGACTAGAGTCACGGCTGTCTGGCCCGTGTCACGATACGTTGACCTCCGAGTCTCCCGAGTGCAAAGCGCGACCCCCGAAATATTTTTCCCGCAGGTCTGAACTGTGAAACCTCGTCTTGGTCTGATTGCCGGCAGCGGTAGATTGCCCCTTCTGGCGCTGGACGCTGCGCGATCGCGGGGCTACGAGGTGCTGGTCGCAGCCATCAGGGAGGAGACCGTCCCGGAGATAGAGGAGCGCGGCGCTAGTTCGGTCCATTGGATGTCGCTTGGCGACTTCTCGAAAGTGATTGGAAAGTTCCAGCGCGAAGGCGTGCAGGAAGCCGTCATGGTCGGGCAGGTCAACGACAAACACATCCTCTGTAGCATTCGTCCCGACTGGAAATTGGCCAAGCTGTTGCCCACCCCTCCGGTACGCCACACGGATTCACAGATCGGCGGTGTGGCAAAGTTCCTGGCGAGAGAGGGGATAACACTGCTCAAGATGACCGCGCTGCTGGGGCCGCTGCTGGCACGCGCGGGAGTGCTTACCCGCCGTTCGCCCACCGCACAGGAGCAGACCAACATTACTTATGGGTCGGCGGTGGCTCAGCACATTGCGCGCATCGATGTGGGACAGACGGTGGTAATCGCTGATGCCGCCTGTGTCGCCGTTGAAGCAATGGATGGGACCGACGCCACCATCCTGCGCGCCGGAACGCTGATGAGGAGCTTGTGTGGAGAGTCGGCATTGCTGAGCCGCTCGCTAACCGTGGTGAAGGTCGCCAAGATCAATCAGGACATGCGCTTCGATGTGCCTGTGATTGGATTGCAGACCATTGAAACAATGCGTAATGCCGGTGCGACCTGCCTGGCTCTGGATGCCGGTCGCTGCCTCGTGCTAGACGGCGAAGCAGTTATCAAAGCCGCCGATGAGGCCGAAATCACTATCGTGGTCAACGAGGTCGTGCGCAGATGCTGACCACGTAGTGACAAGTCATTGTAAAGGCGACATTGGCCGTTATAATCGTGAGATCGATAACAAAAACAAAAGTTTCGGATTGGTCGGATCTTCATGCGCAAAGTGCCGTTCATTGATTCGCTTCAGATTATCGGGCGGGGTTCGCTCAACTGGAAAGCTGGTCGCCCCATCTGCGTTTCGTTTGAGGTCACCGATTCGTGTACCGCATATTGCAGGCATTGCGACCACGGTGGCCCTCGCGACAACTCCCAAAATCTGAAACCGGCCGACTATCGCCGCTACATGGAAGCGCTGCGGCCGTGCATTGTCCAAGTCTCCGGCGGCGAGCCACTGTTGCGGAAAGACGTTGTCGAGGTGGTGCGAAACATCAAGCAGGGCGCGCGCATCCCCTACATCCTCTTCATGTCAAATTGGTCTCTCATGACCGAAGAGAAGTATCTGGAATTGCGTGAAGCAGGCGTCGACCAGTTCAACGTCAGTTTGGATTTCCCCGACGAGCGGCACGATGATTTCCGTAAGCTTCCGGGTCTGTACTCGCGCCTTGAGAAGCTGGTGCCCCGCCTTGCCGCATTAGGACATGACGACATCGTCTTGAACTGCTGCATCACGAGTTGGAATCTCCCATTTATCAATCAACTGGCTGACAAAGCCAAGCAGTGGGGCGTAAACCTCGTTTACAGCTCCTACTCAGCGCGCCGCACGGGGTGTCGCGACTATTCGCTGTCAACGTCCGGGCACTTTGAAGTGCTGAAGCAACAGTTTGAACAAGTGAACGCGCGGCGGGACGAGACGAACTACATCCTGAGCACCCCCACGACGCTGGACCAGATGCGCCAGTTCTTCGAAAAAGGCGGAGCCCCGGGGTGCAAGGCCGGTCATCGATTCCTGGTGGTGACCAGCAGCGGCTGGCTGCAACCGTGCTCAATGGTCTTCAAGAAGTATGCCCTTGAAGATCGCGCCAGGATGGTGGAAGAGTTCACGAAGACCAACACGTGCGACGAATGTTACGTCGCGATCCGGGCAAATCTCGACAAGACATTCCCCAGACTGCTTTGGGAGAATGTAAGCGGGTTTTTGTCGGCTAAGGCCTAGGTTCCGGAAGGCCCGACTCTGTCGGGCCCCAGAACAACCGAGAGCCGAGCCTCTCTGGAAGAGAGCGATGGCTCTATGAAGTTACTCCCGCCCCCCAGCACCCTGTCCGCCGTTGTTTGTGAGCGTCGCTCTATAACAGCCCGACCTGTTGATGAGCGTGTCAACGCGCGCCGCAGCAACTCGCCTTACCACCCACTCGTATTCATGCAGCAGATTTCGTAACATGCTGGGCGTGATCACAGCCGGTAATCAGCTTTCCACAATGCCGAACTCCGCGACTCGTACGCGCGGACTCTTGTGGGCAGTCACGACGCTCCTGTTCGCCGTCTATTTCCTCTCCTGTTTCTCGCCCGCGTTACTCGACGATGCCGATTCGACGCACGCAGAAGCCGCGCGGGAGATGGCGCTCACAGGCGACTTCGTCACGCTTCGCGTGAACGGAGTTCGGTACCTCGA
>Ga0196976_1001146_pt1 | contig 13017 bp, 11 predicted proteins | sample S3v_513CmetaG_FD_148644 | JGI IMG/M metagenome (GOLD analysis project Ga0196976, IMG submission 148644) | Soil microbial communities from Anza Borrego desert, Southern California, United States - S3+v_5-13C | ecosystem: Environmental > Terrestrial > Soil > Desert | place: USA: California...
CGGTGTGGCCTCGGGCTCGGCCTCCGGCTCATGGGTGGCCTCCGGCTCCGCCTCGGGCTCGGCCTCCGGCTCGGGCGTGGCCTCCGGCTCGGCCTCCGGCCCCGGCGTGGCCTCCGGCTCGGGCGCGCCCTCCGGCTCGGGCGCGCCCTCCGGCTCGGGCGTGGCCTCCGGCTCGGCCTCCGGCCCCGGCTCGGGCTCGGGCTCCTTCGCGGGCTCCTGGCCACCCGTGCTCTCGGTGTCGGCCTGGGACTCCGCGTCCGGAACGGTCGGCTCGTCGTCCTGCGTCGTCGCGTCCTGCGTGTCGTCGGCGCCCGTGACCTCCGCGGCGGGTGCCGGGTCAGGCACGGCCTCCGGTGCGGCGTCGTCGTCGACGGCGTCGTCGGAGCGTGTCGGCTCGGTCTCGCTCACTGGATCTCCACTCCCTCGATGGTCACGTCAGCGGCCGGCGTGTCTGCCGTCCCGCTGGCGATCCCGGCCGCAGCGATGAGCTGAAGGGCGTCCATGCCTTCAGTGACCCGGCCGAGGACGGTGTATCCGCCGGCGCTGTCTGCCTGGATCGTCGAGTCCTCGTACACGATGAAGAACCGGCTGCCCATGCTGGAGCCATCACCCGGTTCGCGGTCCATGGCAACCGTACCGGCCGGGTAGAAGTCGTCCACCGGCGCGTTCTCGATCGGACCGAAGCGCCACGTCGGGGCGCCATCGCCGGTGCCCGCGTCGCCGCACTCGAGCAGGAAGACGTTCGTCGTGGTGAGGCGGTCGCAGCGGGTGGCGTCGTATGCGCCGTCCTGGGCGAGGGTCACGAAGGCGGCCACGGCCTGCGGCGCGGTGGCGCCGTCGAGCTCCAGCGTGATGTCGCCCACGGTGGTGCTCAGGGTGGCGGTCCACGTGCGGCCCTCCGCGACGGACGGGTCCGGGACGTCGGGATCGCGGGTCGCGGGTGCCTCGCTCGGCTCGCCCGACGCCTCGGCGGTGGGGTCGGCGACCGGGGCCTCGCCGTCGTCACCGCTACGCACCAGCTCCACGACGAGCCAGGCGCCTGCGCCCAGGGCGAGCGCACCGAGTGCCCAGCCCGCGATGCGGCGACGGCGCCGCTGCCTGGCGCGCACGGCCTCCTGGTGCGCCAGCCACTTCTCGTAGCGTCGGCGCGCGTAGTCGTGCTGCTGCTTCCTCGAGGACACCCCGCACTCCCGTTCCCGCACACGTCCTGGCACAACGGCAGGCGCCGGCGCGTGCGCTGCGTCGGGCCTCGCACAGTCTAGGCAAGGCGCACGGCCCTCACGGACACGGCCGGGTCCCCGCACGTCACGGTCTTGTCTCGGTTCGCCGTGGCCGCCGATACCCTGGGCCGGTGCTGATCAGGACAGTCGTCGCCCCCCTCCTTGCGACGAACTGCCATCTCCTCGTCGATGGCGACCGGTTGTGGATCGTCGACCCCGGCGCCGGCGCGGCCCCGCAGGTACGGGCGATCGTCGAGGGCGAAGGGCTGCGCCCGGCCGGCATCCTGCTGACCCACGGGCACCTGGACCACACGTGGGACGCCGCCGAGCTGTCCGCGGCCTACGACATCGTCGTGCACGTGCATGCCGGGGACGCCTACCGCCTCCGCGAACCCGTCCGCTCGCTGGGGCCGGTGGGGGTCGCCGTCGCGACCGCGGCGGGCGTCCCCGACGGTCCGCCCGTGCCGGCGCGGGTCACGACGTTCGACGCCGTCGCCCCCACGGGTGCGCCCGTGACCGTGCTGCCGTCGCCCGGCCACACCGAGGGTTCCACCGTCTACCTCGTGGACGTGGCTGACGGGGTCGTGGCACTGACGGGTGACGTCCTCTTCGCCGGCTCGATCGGCAGGACCGACTTCCCCGGCAGCGACACCGCGAGGATGCGCGAGTCCCTGGCCCGGTTGACCCGGCTCGACCCGGCCACCAGGGTGCTGCCCGGCCACGGCCCGGCCACGACCATCGCCGCCGAGATCGCCGGCAACCCCTTCCTGACCGCGCTGTGAGAGGAACCCGCATGGCACGCCCCACCCCCTTGTCCGGCTTCCCCGAGTGGCTCCCGGACGGGCGCGTGGTCGAGCAGCATGTGCTCGACGTGCTGCGCCGTACGTTCGAGCTCCACGGGTTCGCCGGCATCGAGACGCGTGCGGTGGAGCCCCTCGACCAGCTGCTGCGCAAGGGCGAGACCTCCAAGGAGGTCTACGTGCTCCGCAGGCTGCAGGAGTCCGCGGAGGAGGCCGCCGGTCGCGGCCACCGCGAGGCGGACCGTGGGCTCGGCCTGCACTTCGACCTCACCGTGCCGTTCGCGCGGTACGTCCTCGAGAACGCCGGGCACCTCACCTTCCCGTTCCGCCGCTACCAGATCCAGAAGGTGTGGCGCGGGGAGCGACCGCAGGACGGCCGGTTCCGCGAGTTCGTCCAGGCGGACGTGGACGTGGTGGGTGCCGGTGAGCTCCCGTACCACTACGAGGTCGAGCTGCCCCTCGTGATCGCGGACGCGTTCGCCGCACTGGCCGACGTCGGCGTACCCGGGGTGCGCATCCTCGTCAACAACCGGCGCGTGATGGAGGGCTTCGCACGTGGCCTGGGGCTCACGGACGTGGACGCCGTCCTGCGCAGCGTGGACAAGCTCGACAAGGTCGGGCCCGCCGCCGTCGCCGACCTCCTGGCCGCGGAGGCCGCCGCCGCACCGGACCAGGCCGCCGCGATGCTCGAGCTCGCGGCCATCCACGGGTCGGACGCCTCGGTCGTCGGCGAGGTCCGGGAGCTCGCTGCCCGGCACCAGGTCACCGACCCGCTCCTCGACCAGGGCCTCGACGAGCTGGGAGCTCTCCTCACCGCGGCGCAGGGTCGCGCCCCCGGCGTCATCACGGCCGACCTGAAGATCGCCCGAGGGCTGGACTACTACACGGGCTCGGTCTACGAGACCGTGCTGGTGGGCCACGAGGACCTCGGCTCCATCTGCTCCGGCGGCCGGTACGACTCGCTCGCGTCGGACGGCACCACGACGTACCCGGGGGTCGGGCTCTCGATCGGTGTGTCCCGGCTGGTCTCGCGGCTGCTGTCGGCCGGCCTGGTCCGTGCCACGCGCGGGGTGCCGAGCGCGGTCGTCGTCGCGGTGGTCAGCGAGGAGACCCGCGCCGCCAGCGAGCAGGTGGCGGCGGCCTTGCGAGCCCGGGGGATCCCCGTCGAGGTCGCCCCGACGGCGGCGAAGTTCGGCAAGCAGATCAGGTACGCGGACCGGCGCGGCGTGCCCTTCGTGTGGTTCCCGGCCGTCCCGGCCCGGGTGGGCCAGGACGGCGACGCGACGCCCGCGACGGACCACCAGGTCAAGGACATCAGGTCGGGCGAGCAGCACGCAGCCGACCCCTCGGCCTGGGAGCCCCCCGCCGCCGACCTCCGTCCGCGGGTCGTGCCTGGCGAGGGCTGACCGCACAGCCGCTTGACAGCGCATCGAACACATGTTCGACTGCAGTCATGCGGTGGGAGACGCGAACGGTGGACGGCACGACGCCGCTGCCGGGGCTCGAGCTCGGTGGCCTTCTGCGGACCGTCCGTGCACCGGAGTTCGCCGGCGTGACCTTCCACGAGGTGGCGCCCCGCACGGCCGTCAACCGGGTGCCGCCGACGGCGGGCATGCCGTTCCGCTGGAGCCTGAACCCGATGCGGGGATGTCTGCACGCCTGTGCCTTCTGCTACGCGCGCCGGAGCCACGAGTACCTGGACCTCGGCGCGGGCGAGGACTTCGAGACCCAGATCGTCGTGAAGACCACGATCGTCGAGGTGCTTCGCCGCGAGCTGCGTCGCCCCTCGTGGCAGCACGAGCACGTGGCGGTCGGTACGACGTCGGACCCGTATCAGCGCGCCGAGGGCCGGTACGCCCTGATGCCAGGAATCGTGGAGGCGCTCGCCACTTCCGGCACGCCCTTCTCCGTGACGACGCGGGGGACGCTCCTGCGCCGGGACCTGCCGCTCCTCGCCGATGCCGCAGGCCAGGTGCGCGTGGGCGTCAACGTGTCGCTCGGGCTGCTCGACGCCGAGCTCGCCCGCTCGCTGGAACCGGGGGCACCGACGCCGCGGGTGCGCCTGGAGCTCATCCGTGCCGTTCGCGAGGCGGGGTTGCCCTGCCATGTCTTCCTGGCGCCGGTCCTGCCGTGGCTCACCGATGGTGACGCCGAGCTGGACGGCTTGCTGGCCGCCATCGCGGCCGCCGGTGCCACCGGCGTGAGCGTGATCCCGCTCAACCTCCCGGGATCGGTGCGCGGCGTCTTCTTCGGGTGGCTCGCCCGTGCGCATCCGGAGCTGGTGCCGCGTTACGACGAGCTCTTCAGTCGCCGGACGGCGGGCGCTTACGGGGAGTGGCTGCGCGGGCGCGTGGCGCCGCTCCTCGCCCGGCACGGCTTCGACGGCCGCTCGACGGTGGGCCCGGCGTGGTCATCCCGCCAGCGGGGCGCCGGGCACGGGTCCGGGGGAGTGGCGCCACCCGTGGTCGCCCAGCCTGCGTTGTTCTGAGGCCCCGCGCGGTGCCCCACTAGACTCGGGCGGGCGCCCAACGGCGTCGACCCGATGGAGGAAGGACCTTCGTGCTGCGCACCCACACCGCCGGCTCACTGCGAGCCGAGCACACCGGCCAGACCGTCACGCTCGCCGGCTGGGTGGACCGGCGGCGTGATCACGGCGGCGTCGCCTTCATCGACCTGCGCGACGCGTCGGGCATCGCCCAGGTGGTGATCCGGGACGAGGCGGTGGCGCACGGCCTGCGCAACGAGTACGTCCTGCAGGTGACGGGCACGGTGGGGGCACGGCCCGAGGGCAACGAGAACCCGAACCTCGCCACCGGCGCCATCGAGGTGACGGCGACCGACGTCGTCGTCCTGAACGAGTCTGCGCCGCTGCCGTTCCAGGTCTCGTCGGCTCTTGATGAGCCGATCGGCGAGGAGGCGCGCCTGCGGTACCGCTACCTGGACCTGCGGCGGCCCGCCCCGGCGCACGCGATGCGGCTCCGGGCCAAGGCGAACGCCGCGGCCCGGAGGGTGCTCGACGCGCACTCCTTCGTCGAGGTGGAGACGCCGACCCTCACGCGGTCGACGCCCGAGGGTGCCCGCGACTTCATCGTCCCGGCGCGTCTCTCGCCGGGCGCCTGGTACGCGCTCCCGCAGTCGCCGCAGCTGTTCAAGCAGCTGCTGATGGTCGCGGGCCTGGAGCGCTACTACCAGATCGCCCGCTGCTACCGGGACGAGGACTTCCGGGCCGACCGTCAGCCGGAGTTCACGCAGCTGGACGTGGAGATGAGCTTCGTCCAGCAGGACGACGTCATCGCGATCGGCGAAGAGGTCCTGGTCGCGCTGTGGGACCTCATCGGCTACCAGGTGCCCACGCCCGTCCCGCGCATGACGTACGCGGACGCGATGCGGCGGTTCGGGACCGACAAGCCGGACCTTCGGTTCGGGCTCGAGCTCGTCGAGCTCACGGAGTACTTCGCAGACACGCCGTTCCGGGTGTTCCAGGCGCCGTACGTGGGCGCTGTCGTGCAGCCGGGTGGCGCTTCGACGCCCCGGCGCGGCTTCGACGCGTGGCAGGAGTGGGCCAAGCAGCGCGGTGCGCGCGGCCTGGCCTACGTGACGGTGGCTGAGGACGGGGAGCTCGCCGGGCCGGTCGCCAAGAACCTCTCCGACGCCGAGCGGGCCGGACTCGTGGCGGCGGTCGGGGCACAGCCCGGCGACGCGGTGTTCTTCGCCGCGGGCAAGCCGTCCGAGGCGCGCGCACTGCTCGGCGCGGCACGGCTGGAGATCGGCCGGCGTGGCGGGCTGATCGACGAATCCGCGTGGTCCTTCGTGTGGGTCGTCGACGCCCCGCTCTTCAAGCCGACGGGCGAGGACGACGACGTCGCGGTCGGGACCGGGTCGTGGACCGCCGTGCACCACGCGTTCACGTCGCCCACGCCCGACTGGATCGACCGGTTCGAGGAGGACCCGGGCAGCGCTCTGGCCTACGCGTACGACATCGTGTGCAACGGCAACGAGATCGGTGGCGGGTCGATCCGTATCCACCGGCGGGACGTGCAGGAGCGGGTCTTCCAGGTCATGGGGATCGGCGAGGCCGAGGCGCAGGAGAAGTTCGGCTTCCTGCTCGACGCCTTCCAGTTCGGTGCCCCGCCGCACGGCGGCATCGCCTTCGGCTGGGACCGGATCGTCGCCCTGCTCACGCGCTCCGAGTCGATCCGCGACGTCATCGCCTTCCCGAAGTCGGGCGGCGGCTACGACCCGCTCACGGGCGCGCCGGCGGCCATCACGCCCCAGCAGCGCAAGGAGGCGGGCGTCGACGCCACCCCGGACAAGCCGAAGGCGGCGCCGGTCGCACAGGCCGCACCGACCACCTGAGGACCTGAACCGCCCGGCGGTGGCGTGACGTCGTCACGCCACCGCGGCCTCCTCGCGCGGTGCGCGGTCGAGGCCGACGGCGGACGGGACCGCGAGCGCGCCGTCCCGCAGTGCCCGGCGCCGGTCGACCTGGCTCTCGTGCTCGGTGCGCACCTGGTCCAAGGCCGCCTCGTGTGCAGCCTGCAGGCGGGCGAGCTCGGCGGCGTGTCGCGACTCGGCGTCGGCGAGCTGCGCCGTGTGCCGGGCGTCGGCGTCCGCGAGCTCGGCGACGAGGGCCGCCTCGCGCTCCGTGTGGGCCGCTTCGAGCGTGCGGATGTCCTGGGAGTGCTCCGCCCGGATCCGCGCGATCTCTGCGTCCCGTTGCGCCAGGAGGCCCTCGAAGACCTCAGCGCGGGTTGCGTCCTCGTGGGCCGCGAGGAGGACGTCGGCGAGACCGCAGCTGGTGAGTGCGGTCAGGGCGACGGAGGTGCGGGTCTGGCGTTCGGACTCCCGCAGGTCCTCCCAGCGGCGGGAGAGCATGGACTCGTAGCGGGCCTTCTCGAACTGGGCTGCGAAGTGCTCGGGGGTCATAAGCCACGGTAAACGGCGTGTGAAACCGCTCGCGTGCGCCGAACGGGGGAGTCGTGTCACCCGGTCGGGTCACCAGCGCGTCGGCGGGGCCTCCTCGCCCGAGAGCCCACGGTGCGGCTGAGGGGGCGGGTCGGCCCAAGCCTCGCCGGTGCGATGCTCGCCGGCGGCCCTGCGCTCCGCCCGCTCGGTGTCGTGCACCCGGCCCCACACACCGCGCAGCACGATCCACGCGACGCCCCCGAGGACGCACAGGAGCACGAACGCCACCATGCCCAGGGGGTTCGGGGGTCCACCGATGGGCAGCGACAGGACGGCGCCGAGGAGCAGCGGGAGACCCGCGATCCCGAACGCCCACGACAGCCAGGTCGCCCGCCGTCGGCGCGTCTGCGACGGAGTGTGCTCGGTCACCCGCGCGGGGACGAGCGCGAGCACCACGGCGGTGAACAGGGCGGCGCTCCACAGGGTCGTGAGCAACGGGCGGATCACGAGCGGAGCCTACGGGCGGATCCTCAGTCGCTGATGGGAGTTCTCAGTGGCTGATGGAGAACCGACGGTGCACCGGCCGCAGGAAGCGCGGTGCCCACCAGTTCGCCCGGCCGAGGAGCGTCATCGTCGCCGGCACGAGCAGCATGCGGACGAGCGTGGCGTCGATGAACACCGCGACGGCGAGCGAGAGGCCCACCTCCTTGATCACCAGCAGCTCACCGAAGACGAAGCCCGTGAACACCACGATGATGATGGCCGCGGCCGAGGTGATGATGCGGCCGGAGCGCTGCAGGCCCAGCCGGACCGACTCGTCGTTGGAGTGCCCCGAGTCGTGGAGCTCCTTGATCCGGGACAGCAGGAAGACCTCGTAGTCCATGGCGAGCCCGAAGGCGAAGGCGATGACGAGCGCCACGACGTAGGTCTCGATACCACCCGTGGAGATGAAACCCAGCGGCCCGGCGAGGTTGCCCTCCTGGAACACCCACACGAGGACGCCGAGGGTCGCGGCGAGGGAGACGGCATTCGTCAGCAGGGCCTTGACCGGGATGATCACGGAGCCGGTCATGAGGAACAGGAGGAGGAGCGTGGCGGCAGCCACGATGCCCACCGCCCACCAGAGGCGCTCTGCGAGCGCTTGGACGAAGTCCACCTGCACCGCCGCCCTTCCCGTCACCCACGACGGGAAGGGGGCGTCCACGTCGCGGAGGTCGGCGACGACGGCGCGCGCGACGGCGCCGCCTGCGTCGTCGGTGTCCGGCCGCACGCCGACGACCACGTAGGACCCGAGGGGCGCCGGCGGGTCGACGGCGGCGACGTCCGGGAGCTCGGCGAGCCGGGCGCTCCAGGCGGCGACCTCCTCCAGCGGAGCCTGCGCCAGCACGGTGATCGGCGCGGTCGCGGACGCCGGGTACTGCCGCCCGATCTGCTCGACGTAGGCGCGCTGGTCGGAGTTCGGCGGCAGCAGCTCGATCGTGGAGTTCCGCAGCTCGATCGTGCGCGCGGGCAGCGCCAGCAGCGCGAGGACGGCGAGGGACCCGAGGAGGACGAGCCACGGCCGCCGCTGGACCCGGGCGGCGAGCCGGGAGAAGACACCCTCGGTCGCGGTGACGTCGCCGGTCCGCGCGAGCACTGCGCGCAGGCCGGGCACGCGCGCGACGAGCCCGGGCCGGACCAGGCGACGACGGCTGAGGCGCAGGAGCGCTGGGACCAGGGTCAGAGCGGTGCTCACCGCGATGACGATGACGGCGGCGCTCGTCACCCCGAACGCCCTCAGGATGCTCGGGGCGAAGACCACCAGTCCCGACACGGCGATCGCGACCGTGAGGGCGGAGAACGCGACCGTGCGGCCGGCGGTCCGCATCGTCACGCGCAGTGCCGTCTCGACCGCGCCGTCGCCGCGGCGCTGGCGTACGGCGGTGCCCCCGTCGTCGTCGAGCAGCCGGTGCAGCTCCTCCCGGTACCTCGACACGATCAGCAGGCCGTAGTCGATGGACAGGCCGAGTCCCAGGATCGTGACGACGTTGACGACGGACGCGTCCATGTCCATCACGAAGGACAGGCCGTAGACCGTGCCCAGCCCGACGGCGATGCTCACCAGCGCACCGGCCATCGGCATCGCTGCCGCCATGAAGCCGCCGAAGACCAGCACCATCACGAGGAGCGCGATGGGCAGAGCGATCCGCTCGCCGGTCGCCAGGTCCTCGGCGACCTGGCTCGTGATCTCGTCGACGATGAGCGACGTGCCGCCCACCCGGCCGCTGAGCTCGGCTCCGCCGCCCAAGGCGTCGGGTGCGGCTCGCAGCAGGGTTTCGACCTCCGCGAGGGCGGGGCCTTCCGCCTCCCCGAGGTCCGGCTCGAGCTCCACGACGACGAGGAACCCGTCGCCGTCGGCCGCGACCAGCGGCGCCGCCGCGGCACTGCCGGGTCCGTCCGGGACCACGAACGGGTCGATGACGGACGCCACTCCGGGCACCGCGGCGAGCTGCGTCCGCAGCCGGCCGACCGGCCCGGACAGGTCGGTCTCCGTCACGTCGACGCCTCTGACGGCCAGGCTGAGGCTCGGGCCCGAGGTCGACTCGTCGAGGAGGATGGCCTCCGCCGCGGCGCTCTCGGAGCCGGGCACGCCGGGCGCGCCCGTGCTCAGCCGGTCGAACACGCCCTCACCGCCGACCCCCAGCACCGCGAGCGCGAAGCTGCTGCCTGCGATGGCGACCCAGGCCGCGATAGCGGTCCACGGACGCCTGGCGATCATGCGACCGAGGGAGTCGAACACACCAGCAGCATTCCAGGTGGCGGACCGACTCCGCACATCGTCGGCGCTCCGACCGTGGCAGTCCGTGGGTGCCCACAGGTGCGTGTCGACGGCGTCGTCCTCCCGCGGAGCTCGCCGGCACGTCGGGGGTCGTGCGGGCCCTGCGTAGGCTGCGCACATGGACCTCTTCGACGCGGCGACCTCCACCGCGGAGGGTCTGCCGGGCGTCGGTGCGACGGCGCCGTTGGCGGTCCGGATGCGGCCGAGGACGCTGGACGAGGTGGCGGGCCAGGGCCATCTGCTGGGTCCGGGGTCGCCGCTGCGGCGGCTGGTCGAGCCGGCTGAGGAGGGCGCCCGGCGCGCCGCGCCGTCCTCCGTCGTCCTGTGGGGTCCGCCGGGCACCGGGAAGACGACCTTGGCGTACCTCATCGCGACGTCGTCGGGTCGACGCTTCGTGGAGCTGTCGGGCGTGACGTCGGGCGTGAAGGACGTGCGCGCCGTCGTCGACGACGCCCGCCGTCGGCTCGCCACCGGCGGTGCGGAGACGGTGCTGTTCATCGACGAGGTGCACCGCTTCTCGACGACGCAGCAGGACGCCCTGCTGCCGAGCGTCGAGAACAGGTGGGTCACGCTCGTCGCGGCCACGACGGAGAACCCGAGCTTCTCCGTGACGGCTCCGCTCCTGTCCCGCTCGCTGCTGCTCACCCTGCGCCCGCTCGGCACCGAGGACGTGCGCGCGCTGGTGCACCGGGCACTCGCGGACGACCGCGGGTTCGGTGGCGTGCTCACGCTCGCCGAGGACGCAGAAGACCACCTGCTCCGGCTCGCCGGCGGGGACGCACGGCGGGCGCTGACCATCCTCGAGGCCGCGTGCGCGGTGACGCTGGAGGCGGCCGAGGGCACCACCGGCGCACCCGACCTGCCGCCGCTCGTCGTCGATCTGGCCGCCGTGGAGCGCGCCATCGACGTGGCTGCCGTCCGGTACGACCGCGCCGGCGACCAGCACTACGACGTCGCCAGCGCGTTCATCAAGTCGATGCGCGGCTCGGACGTCGACGCGGCGCTGCACTACCTGGCGCGGATGGTCGTCGCGGGCGAGGACCCGCGGTTCATCGCCCGGCGTGTGGTCATCGCGGCTGCTGAGGAGGTCGGCATGGCGGACCCGACCGCGCTCGCCACCGCCGTCGCGGCCGCCCAGGCGGTGGGGCTCATCGGGATGCCGGAGGCGCGGATCATCCTGGCCCAGGCCGTCATCCACGTCGCGACCGCCCCGAAGTCGAACGCGTCGTACCGTGCGATCGACGCGGCCATCGCCGACGTGCGGGCCGGCAAGGCAGGGGCGGTCCCCGCCCACCTGCGCGACACGCACTACTCCGGGGCCGAGCGGCTCGGGCACGGGCAGGGCTACCGGTACGCCCACGACGAGCCGCACGCCGTCGCGAGCCAGCAGTACGCCCCGGACGAGCTGGTCGACGCGCGGTACTACGACCCCAGTGACCGCGGCAACGAGCGGGAGGTGGCTGCGCGGCTGGACCGGATCCGCCAGATCCTCCACGGCTGATCCTCCCCGCCTGACCAGTCGACCGGGATTCCGCACGATCTGAGCCTTTCTCTCACCGATCCTGCGGAATCGTGGGCTCGAGGCGGGCCAGCGTGGTCCGTACCTCGCTCGCGACGCGTCGCGGGCGGTCCACGAGGTCCCACCAGGTGAAGCGCAGCACCGTGAACCCGGCGGCGACGAGCGCGTTCTGCCGGGTGCGGTCGTCCTGGAACTGCTCGCCGCCGTGGAAGTCGAAGCCGTCCACCTCGAGGACGAGCCGCGGCCGCGCGAACAGGACGTCCACCCGGACCACGCGCCGGCCGGGAAGGTCCAGGCGCTGGTCGGCCTTCCAGCCGGGGACCCTCGACCTCCGCAGGATGGTGTGCAGCCTGCGTTCAGCGCGGTTGTAGGCGCCGGCCGGACAGGTCGCGCGCCGACTGGCGTCGTTGCTCGTTGCCCCAGGCACCGGGCCGGTCCCGCAGCGCCGCTCCGAGCGTGGCTGCGTCGAGCAGCCCGCGCGTCCCGGCCCACGTGACGAGCCGCTCGGCGTCGACCCGCCCGAGCCGGCCGACGCAGTCGACGAGGGTCCGATCGCGCGAGGTGATGAGCGCGAGGCCGACGCGGACCACGTCGGTCGTGGCGAGCGGCACGCGGTGCGGCACGAGGTCCGCCCGCTCGCGCCGGTTCACCGGGACGACCACGTGGGTGCGCCCGTCGTCCGGCACGGGCAGATGGTGGACCAGCGCGGCCGTGCTCAGGCAGACGACGGCGTCCGGCCAGGTCAGCGCCGCCGCCTGGGCGCGTCGCCAGGGTTCGCGCGGGTCGCCGTCGGCCGTCAGCGCATCGCCGGCGACGAGCCGCCACCGGCCGGTGTCGCGCCGGTGGCGCACCTGGGAAGCGGTCGCTCCCGCCGCGATGGCCTGCGCGCGGGTGAAGAGGCCGTACTGACGCACGGCGACCGGCGGTACCCAGTCCCGGGGCAGTCGACTGCTCACGGCGTGACGATGCCCGTGCCACACCAGCCAGAGGTGCGGGGCCCCGGACGGCTGTGGACGGCGCCGCCGTCGACTCCGTGTGGACGAGCTCACCGGCGAGGATTCCGCAGGACCTGCGACGTCCGACGGCAGATGCTGCGGAATCCTGGGAGCGCGCCGGCCTGGGGTAGCATTGCGGGGCTGTCCGCACGCCGGTCAGCACCAGCACCACACACGCAAGGCTCGAACGACCAGGTCGCCGCCTCGGCGCCGACCACCTGGGGACCTCAGCCAGCACCATCGAAGGTCGGTCCCACACCCGCCGGAGAACCCTCCGCAGCGGGATGTGCCACAACGACAGGAACTGATCACCAGTGTCTTCTGTGACCCGCGCGCGCCGCCAGGTGCGCCTCTCCCGCGCTCTGGGCCTCGCCCTGACCCCGAAGGCCGTCCGGCACTTCGAGAAGCGCCCCTACGGCCCCGGTGAGCACGGCCGTGCCCGCCGCCGTACCGAGTCCGACTACGCCGTCCGCCTCCGCGAGAAGCAGCGCCTCCGCGCCCAGTACGGGCTCCGCGAGAAGCAGCTCGCCCGTGCGTTCGAGGACGCCCGCAAGTCCCCGGGCATGACCGGTGAGGTGCTCGTCGAGAACCTCGAGTGCCGCCTGGACGCCCTCGTGCTCCGCGCCGGCTTCGCGCGGACCATCCTGCAGGCGCGTCAGGTCGTCGTGCACCGCCACGTCCTCGTGGACGGTCACATCGTCGACCGTCCGTCGTTCCAGGTGAAGCCGGGCCAGACGATCCAGATCAAGCCGCGCAGCCA
>Ga0196976_1001147_pt1 | contig 13013 bp, 10 predicted proteins | sample S3v_513CmetaG_FD_148644 | JGI IMG/M metagenome (GOLD analysis project Ga0196976, IMG submission 148644) | Soil microbial communities from Anza Borrego desert, Southern California, United States - S3+v_5-13C | ecosystem: Environmental > Terrestrial > Soil > Desert | place: USA: California...
CCGGGTTCGTCGCGGCGGAAGCCACGGGCGACGACGTCGCCTGCATCCTGTACACGTCCGGCACGACCAGCGACCCGAAGGGCGTCATGCTGTCGCACGGGAACCTTCGCGGCGAGATGGAGTCGGTTTTCCGGTTCATCAGGATCGACCAGCGCGACGCGATCCTGGGCGTGCTGCCGCTCTTCCACGCGCTGGCGCAGATGGCCAACCTCATGCTGCCGCTCTCCTGCGGGGCGAAGGTCGTTTTCCTCGACTCGCTGAACACGCAGGAACTGATGACGGCCCTGAGGGATCGAGATATCACGATCTTCTGCTGCGTCCCGCAGTTCTTCTACCTGATCCACGAGCGCATCTTCAGCGAGGTCGAGAAGCGCGGCGGGCTTACGAAGAAAGCGTTTGGGCTGATGTTCGCCGTCTCGAAGGCTGGCAGGGCAGTGGGCCTGAACCTCGGCAAAGTCTTCTTCGGCAAGGTTCATGCCATGCTCGGTCCGAAGATGCGGTACCTGGTGACGGGCGGCTCGCGGTTCGATCCCGCGATCGGGCGCGACTTCCACACCATGGGGTTCAATCTGCTCCAGGCGTACGGCCTGACGGAGACAACGGGCGGGGCTTTCTGCACGCCTCCGGAAGACAACGTGATGGGCTCCATCGGGCGGCCGCTGCCGGGCAACGAAGCGAAGCTGATCGATGCGAAGCGTCCCGAGGACGGGCAGGGTCCAGCGGTGGGCGAGATCGCCATCCGCGGCCCCATCGTCATGAAGGGCTACTACAAGCGTCCGGACGCCACCGCCGAGGTGCTGAAGGACGGCTGGCTGCACACCGGCGACCTGGCGTACGCGGATTCCGCGGGCAACTTCTTCATCACCGGCCGGGCGAAGGAAGTGATCGTGCTCAGCTCCGGGAAGAACGTGTACCCGGAAGAGATCGAGGCGTACTACCTGAAGTCTCCGTGGATCAAGGAAATCTGCGTGATGGGGCTGGAAAGCGCTCCCGGCGAGCCTTTCAGCGAACGGCTGCACGGCGTCATCGTTCCGAACTTCGACCTGCTGCGGCAGAAGAAGATCGTCAACACGCGCGAATACGTGCGCTATGACGTCGAGAACATCTCGGCTTCGCTCACGGCCACGAAGCGCATCCTGAGCTACGACATCTGGCAGGACGACCTGCCGCGCACGACCACGCGCAAGTTGCGCCGGTTCGAGATCGAGAAGAAGGTGCGGGAGATTCACTCGCGCCGCCAGAGCGATTTTGACCAGCCGCTGACGCGCCCTCTGACCGACGAGGAGAAGCAGTGGTTGCAGTTGCCGGACGTGCAGAAGGCGCTGGCGCTGTTGCGCAAAAGCGCGAAGAATCCTCCGCCGGAGATCCACCCGCAGGACAATCTCGAACTTGACCTCGGACTGGATTCGATGGAGCGTGTCGAGTTGGTCGTCGAACTCGAGCACCTGCTGGGCGCGGAAGTGGACGATACGGCCGCGGCCGAGGTGTACACCGTGCGCGAGACCATCGACCTCGTCAGGAGCAAGGCGGGGCAGGGCGCAGGCGCAGGCATCGGCTGGGAGAATGTGCTGGCCATCGAGTCGGACGATCCGGCCGTGCGCGGCATCATCACTCCGAGGCCGGTCGTTTCGCGGCTTTGGTACCTGTTCGGCAAGTTCGTCACGCTGTTCGCGCAGGATGCTTTCCGCCTGAAGGTGACGGGACTCGAAAAGCTGCCGAAGACGCCGTTCATTCTGAGCGCGAACCACGCAAGCTTCCTCGACGCGCCGATCCTCACGGCGGTGCTGCCGTGGCGCGTGTTCCGTGACGTGTTCTACGTCGGAACGAGCGAGATCTTCGGCGAAGGCTTTGCGCGTCAGTTCGCGAAGTTCCTGAGGCTGATTCCGGTCGATCCTGACGCGAACCTGGTCCCCGCCATGAGGGCGGGAGCGTATGGATTGCGGCGCGGCAAAGTGCTCGTGCTTTATCCCGAAGGCGAACGCAGCATTGACGGGACGCCTAAGTCGTTCAAGAAGGGCGCGGCCATCCTCGCCCGTCATCTGAATGTGCCGATCGTGCCGGTGGCCCAGGAGGGCTTCTACGAGGCTTGGCCGCGTGGCAGGCAGTTCCAGGGGTTCTCGAACATGAAGATCAAGATCGGCGACCCGATCTATCCCGATCCGAATGCGCCTCCGGAGAAGGAATACGAGCGGCTTACGGCAGAGCTGCGTTCTCGCGTGGTTGCCATGTGGAACGAGCTGCGGCAGGACCGTGAGGTGCCAGACGAGGCAGAACGTGTCGGCGCACACGGAGACTAGCCGGAACGAGTCAGCACAAACGAGGAAGCCCCGGAGTGTCCGGGGCTTTTTCGTTGCCGGATCGGCTGTAGCGTCAGGCCGCGCGACGCGAGCGCGAGCGTGAGCTCGCGGCGCCGCGACGTGAGCGGGTGGCGCTTCCGTTGCCCTCCGACGCCTCCTCCATCATCTCCTCGCCTTCTTCCTCTTCTTCTTCCATGCCCATGTTCATGGGCTTCACCTTCGTCGCGAAGGTTTCCATTTTTTTCAACGTCTGCTGCTCTTCCTTCAGATTCTGGTTGAGCAGCCTCGAGACCTTCTTGTGCTCCATCATGTCGGACATGCGGATCAGGGCCTCGTAGGCGCTGATCTCGTAGTGTTCGCCCTTGATCGAGGCGGTGATGTTGAATACGTCGAGGATGTCCTCGGCCGGGTCTTCCTGGCGGAAGTTTTCGTGTTCTTCGATGAGGCCGCGGACGCCGGCACATTCGGTTTGTTCCGGTTCTTCGCCGAGTTCCTGGAAGCACTGTTCCAGGCGTTCGACTTGTTTCTCGGTTTGACGGCGGTGTGTTTCGAATTGTTTTTGCAGATCCGGTCTGCTGACTTCTTCAGCAAACTCCCCGGTGATCTGGAGGAATTTCCGTTCAGCATCAAGCATGTCGCTGAGTTCGTGGAGGAACAGCTCGTGCGCAGTCTGCATGCAATCTCCCTATGGGCGCGAGTGAAGTCCGCCCCGCGATTTGAGATGCGATGCAGTCGTGGAAAGTGTGCCGCCAGCGCGTGGAATGAACGCGAAAGGGTCTAATCCCAGTGTTTGGCGCGCCACCAATCGGTGCGGATGTCGTGCTTCCATCCGCGTGCGTGGAAGATAGGACGGTTTGTGTCCGGACGCGCATAGTAGCTGTTCACCTGTCCGACTTTCTCGACGGAAGCAAACTCGCGCCTCATCTCTTTATCGTCTCCGGCACCGACGATGATGAGGCTTTCGGCTGTGTAGTCGCGCGGTCCCCAGAAGTAGTAGCTCTGGTGTCCGCTGATCGCCTTTGGCAGCCCGAGTTGCGGACCGAAGAAGTCGATCGCGCCGGCACCTCCGTAATTCTCGGCGAAGATGGCGGTCTTTGCGCGCTCTTCCGGAGGAAGCGAGTTGTAGTACTTCGCGACCTCGGCGGCCGTTTCGCGCCAGCCGTGCATGTCGGCGAAGATCTGCGGCAGAGGTCCGCGGGGCTGGTGCTCCGAAGGGGGCGGCGTGAACCCGATCGCCTTCTCGTAGGCGATGAACTGCTCCTGGGTGAGCACAGGGACGGCAAGCGGAGCTGCAAAGATGCCGAACGCGACCAGCAGGGCAGCAACCCCGAAGGGCGCGGCGGCCAGGAGTCGCACGCGAGGCGCTCCGGCGGCGCGGTCCGTCCACCGCTCGAGCTGCGCTGCACCTGCGCCGATCATGACCGGGTACACGGGCGCGAGATAGTAATCCTTGGCTTTCATCCACATCATCATCGCCGTGAATACCAGGTAGGCAACGGCCAGGAACCGGAACTCGCGGCCGGAGCGCGTGAACGAGTAGATGACTCCGAAGATCGCCAGCAGGAACCCCAGCGGGTTCACCATCAGCGCCTGTTGCACCAGGAACTGGAGCGGCGGCAACGCTACATCCCTGCCGCTGGCTCGAATGTTGCGCATCAGTTCGAGGAAAGGAAACCCGTGCTGCACCTGCCAGATCAGGTTCGGCAGCGCGATGATCGCGGCCAGACCAATGCCGGCCCAGAGCCACGGCGAGGCGAGGTGTCTTCGCGCAGGCGTCAGCAGGACTCCGGCCAACAGCGCGGCGAGGTAGAACGCGATGCCGTACTTGTTGAGCAGCCCCACTCCGGCGAGTGCTCCGAACAGCAGCCACAGCCTTGGGTTCCCGCCGCGCACAATGCGCAGCATGACGCGAGCGCATCCGCCCCAGATCAGCGGGTCGAAGGCATTCATCGTCCACAGGTGCGACATGGCCAGGTAGATCGGCGCCACCAGCGTGGCAAGCCCCGCAAGCCAGACTCCCGACTTCCGGGCGCCAAACTCGCGGGCGAACTGCGCCGTCATCACCACGAGCGCTGCTCCGGCGAGAGCCGGGAGAAGGCGGAGCGCGTAAAGCGAGGTGCCGATCGTGTGCCGCACCAGCCAGGTGAGCCAAGCGATCATTGGCGGCTGATCCACGTAGCCCCATGCCGGGTGCTCACCGCACGCCAGATAGTAGAGTTCGTCGCGGAAGTAGTCGTATCGCGGCGCGATGAACAGGTAGAGCGCGATACGCGCGAGAGCCAGGACGCCCACAACGGCCATGGCGCGCTGCCACTCGCGCGCAGATTCCGTCCGGGGAGCCGCTACGGTCTGATACGAGGCCATTCGTTCTCCTCGAGGATATATATGCTTTCTACGAAACGAGAGGACGCGGAGTTCCACACTCGGCAAAGGTCATGTGTCTGGCTTGCGAACCTGTGCGTGAACCCCATTCGCGGAAGAGGGCGGCATAGGACGCGGTGATATATCGTTCGGCCGGAACATCCAATTCGCGGGCGATGCGGTCGATCCACTCCGGCGTGCCCTCGATCTCGGCGACGTCGCCGATTGGGGTGCGGTCGATCACGACTTCGCCTGTGCCGTCCGTCCACTCGGAGCGGTACTTCTCGTAGACAAACGCCGGGGCGTAGCCGAGGGCGCGAAGTATCGCGTCCATCTGCTCGCCGTCCGAGATGGCGGTCTCGCTCTCGTGCCGGGTCTTGTGGCGCGCATCGGTGCCGCGGGTCTTGTGCGTCAGCTTCCAGAGGCCGCCGTAGCGGCGGATGCGCAGCACCTCGCCCTTTCGCCTCAGGTCGCCGGCGGGCAGGTCGTAGAGCGTGTTGCTCTCGTAGGTGAACGGCGTTTGCCGGGTGAAGCCCAGCGCGCTCAATTTCTGCTCAAGCGCCTGTACGTCGGATACGAGGAACTTGATTTCGGTCTCGACCGGCATGACAGCAGTAAAGATCAAAACACGGCAAAGCACAAATCTGGACTCCACCCGGCCTCTGCTTTCCAGACCGGGTGCTTCGCCGGATACACCCTTCGGCTGAACTGGTCTAAACTTGTAAGCTGTGGCCCTGGTAAAGAACCTTCGAATCACGCTCGAGATGATCAAGTGGGAGCACTCGTTTCTTACGCTCCCCTTCGGATTGACCGGCGCGGTCATTGCCGCGCAAGGACTGCCAACTGTCCGGCAGACGTTGTGGATCGTCGTTGCGCTGATCGCCGGGCGTTCGGCCGCGATGGCGTTCAATCGTCTGGTGGATGCCGAGATCGACGCGGGCAATCCGCGGACGCTGACGCGGGCGTTGCCGGCCGGGCTCCTGTCACGCCAGTTCGTGCTGGGCTTCACCGTGGTGTTCTCGCTGGTGCTGATGCTCGCCGCGTGGGAGTTGAATCCGCTGGCGTTCTACCTCTCGCCGATCGCTCTTGCCATTGTCTTCGGCTACTCGTACACCAAGCGCTTCACCCGATGGGCGCACCTGTTCCTGGGCCTGGCTATGGGGATTGCTCCGGCGGCCGCGTGGGTCGCGATCCGCGGCACGCTGGACCCGCGCATCTTCATCCTGACCGCGGCGGTGATGTTCTGGGGCGGCGGTTTCGACGTGCTCTACAGCTGCCAGGATTACGACTACGACTGCGGAGCCGGCCTCCACTCGATCCCGCAGCACTTCGGGATAGCCAAGGCACTGGTGCTGGCGCGCTTGTTCCACGCAGCGGCGTTTGGGTTGTTCCTCTGGAGCGTCGCGGCTTTCGGACTTGGGAAGATTGCGCTCGCCGGAGTGGTGATCGTCGGGCTGCTGCTCGTATATGAGCATTCGCTGGTGAAGGCCAACGATCTCAGCCGCCTGAACGCCGCGTTCTTCACGACGAACGGCTTCATCTCTATCCTGCTGCTGCTCGCGGTTGCCACCGATCGCCTGATTGCCGCACGGGGGGAAAGCGTTGCCACCCTGTTCGGTTAGCGCCGACCGGGGCGGCCGGCCCGGGTTCCTGCCCGATGGCCAATCGCGGTATCATCGATGGATATGGCTCAGCCCGCATTCCCTGTGACTGCGCCGCGTCACGGCTTCCAGACCGACGACGCGCGCCTCAAGCCGATCTACGACAAAGTGATGGCGCAGGAGCGCCTCGATGTTGACGACGCCATGGCGCTCTACCGCACAGGCGACGTGCTGGCTTTGGGCTGGATGGCAAACGCGGTGCGCGAACGGCTGCATGGGAACGTCGCCTACTTCAACGTGAACCGGCACATCAACCCGACGAACGTCTGCGTAGCTGCGTGCAGGCTTTGCGCTTTCGGGCGCAAGAAAGACACTCCGGGCGCTTACACGATGGCGCTGGAGGAAGTGTGGCAGGCGGCCGCATCGGGATACACCGAAGCCGTGACCGAGTTCCACATTGTCGGCGGGCTGCATCCCGATCTTCCGCTGGAATACTTCCTGGACCTCTGCCGCGGGCTGAAGGACCGCTACCCGCAGGTTCACCTGAAAGCGTTCACGATGGTGGAGGTATCGTTCTTTGCGAAGCGCGCGAAGCTGTCGATACCCGACCTGCTGCTGAAGATCAAGGAAGCCGGCGTGGATTCGCTTCCGGGCGGCGGAGCCGAAATTTTCAGCGAACGCGTGCGCTCCATCATCTGCGATCACAAGATCGACGGCGGTGAATGGCTCGATACAGCCCGGCTGGCGCACCGTATGGGCCTGAAGTCGAACGCAACGATGTTGTACGGCCACATCGAGAACGATGAGGATCGCGTGGACCACCTGATCAAACTGCGCCAAGTGCAGGACGAGACCGGCGGCTTCCAGACATTCATTCCGCTCTCGTTCCACCCGGACAATACTCCGCTCCAGCACCTGCCCTGGACGACCGGCATGGAAGACATCAAGCAGATCGCGGTCTCCCGCCTCGTGCTCGACAACTTCCCGCATATCAAGGCGTATTGGCAGATGCTCACGCCGAAGATTGCTCAGATAGCTCTGCGTTTCGGCGCCGACGACATTGACGGCACCGTTGTGGAAGAGAAGATCTACCACGATGCCGGGGCCACGACTCCCCAGGGACTCCGCAGACAGGACCTGATCCGGCTGATCAAGGAGGCCGGGCGGGAGCCAGTGGAGCGCGACACCCTGTACAGGCCCGTGACACGGACCGAGACCACGTTCACGGTCGCCGTGTAACTCCTTCCTGTTTTCTGGCCCAAGCCGCTGCCCTGAGCAGCGGCTTTTCGTTTGTTCGGAGAAAGTTTCCGGATGCGGCAAGCAGTTTGCGCGTGCCCTGTTGTGCTCACTCGGCGGTGCAACGGACTGCCGGGCCGGGGGTGCGGCGCACCTGTGCCGGAATTGCAGCACTGAGAATACAACCGGTGTTTTTGCGGGTGCTTCTTTACAAGCAAGGTGTAGAATCCGGCGGCAAAGGAACGTACCTGCCGGGGGTGTTGTTCTTTCCGTCGAGGCTCCTGCATGAACGTCCACTTCACTTACAAGCTGTCCAAAACTCCCGACGTAGACGCCATCATCAACCATCAAATCGAAAAACTGCGCAAGCGGCTTCAGGTGTTCAAGCCGGACATGATCTCGCTGCACGGAAGCCTCGGCGAGAACCCGAAGAAGGGTTTCGTCGCAGCGCTCAACCTGCGGCTGCCGTCGGGGCAGATGGCGTCCAACGAAGCTGCCGACTCGGTGCAGGCGGCGCTGAAGGCGTCGTTCGACAACATCCTCGAGCAACTGTCGAAGCACAAGGATCACCTGCGCGCGCAGCACCAGTGGCCAAGAGCACGGCGGGTGGAGAATACCCGGACGGTGCCGCAGGTTCCTTTCGAAGAGACGCTTGCGGCCGTGCATCCCGAAGCGGCATCGGAGACCGACGTCACCGAGTTCGTGAACGCGAACATCGGCCGGCTGAGGCGGTTCATCGGCCGGGAACTGCGGTTCCGCTTGAGCAATGGCCAGTTCAGGGCAGACCAGGTCACGCCCGACGAAGTGATCGACGAAGCCATTGCCACCGCCCTCGATGAGCGCACCGAGCGTCCGGACAAGATCGCGCTCGAGCCTTGGCTGTACCGGATGGCCCGGCAGGCCATCGACCGCATCGCGCAGCAACTCAACGCCGACGAGCGCTCCGTTCCGCTCGAGAGCGGCGGCCGCGACGCTGACAACGCGGACGAGACATTGGCCGAGTACAACCGCGACGACATGGTGTTGACCAACGAGAACCTCATCCCGGATCCGCGCACGGCGACTCCCGAAGAAGTCGTGGCAAACGAAGAGATCATCGGCATGGTGGAAACCGCGCTGCGCCGCACCAGGAACGAAGACCGGGAAGCATTCATTCTCTTTACGTTCGAAGGCTTCACAGTGTCCGAAATCGCGTCGATCACCGACCGGCCGGTCGACGACGTTCGAACTTCCATCCAACACGCCCGCGAACACCTGCGCAAGTCTTTCCCGGTCGAGGACCCTCTGAAGGACAGCATCATGGAACGGTCTTCCAGGATTGCGTAACAACTCGCGTCGCGGTTGCCGGCTGCCGGGGTGACAGCCGCCGTATTGTCGCGCGTCTACGTATGTGACTTCGATCGGAGAGGTGCTGATGATTACAAGAGACGAAATCAAAGAACTCGCAGAGTATGAATCTCCGCAGCAGTGCGCCCTTACGTTCTACTACCAGCCGTCGGTGCCGAAAGATCAATCGCATCGGGAGGAAGCGATCACGCTGAAAGACCTTGTGCGCGAGGCGCTGCACGATGCGGAGAAGGGCGGGCGCAACGAGTGCGCGCGCGCCGACCTCCATCGCATCCTCGACATGGCGGACAACATGCACGGAAACGGCGGCAAGGCCAAGGCGATATTTGCCGACTCCGCCAACGGGTTTTGGCGCGAGTTCGACATTCCGCCGCGCCTCGAAAGCCACAAGATCGTCGTGAGCCGGAAGTTCCACCTGAAGCCGCTTGTGCCGCTGGTCGAGTCGAACCCTCGTGTCGCGGTCTGCCTGGCGGACCGGACAAAAGCGCGCCTGATCGACTACCACATGGGCGAAGGCAGGGAAATGCTCGACTTCTTCAACGAACTTCCGCGCCACGGAGAGAGCGAGGGCTGGGCAGGATACGACGCAGGACACATCCAACGCGCCGCCGCAGAGAACACGAAGCAGCACTACAAGCGCATGAACGACATCCTGATGAAGATGTACGAGCGCGGCGGATGGGACGCCATCGCTTTCGGATGTCGCGATGAGAGCTGGCCTGAAATCCAGGACGTGTTGCACACGTACGTGACGCAGAACCTGCTGGGGCACTTCCGCATCGATCCCAAGGTCGCCAGCCTCGATGCCGTTGTGGAAGGCGTCGAAAGATTGCTGAAGGAGCGCGAATCGGCCCGCCGCGATGAACTGATCCGGCAGGTGATCGGAGAGGCGCATCGCAACGGAAACGGCGCGCTGGGGCTCCGTCGCGTGTTGCGATCGCTCGAGACTGGCGAGATGCAAACGCTGTTGCTGGGACATAAATTCTCCGCCAGCGGCTCACAGTGCCCGAACTGTGGTCACATCGAGATGGGACACAACGAGAAGTGCTCCCTCTGTGGAAACGACGCCAGGCAGATCAGCGATCTGGCGGACGTGCTGATTTCCGAGGCCGTGCGTAACGGCATCGACATTGTCTATATCCGCGGCGACGAGGAGTTCGAGAACGCGGGTCACATTGCGGGACTGCTTCGCTTCCGCGCCGATCAGAACACTCCGATGAAGCTGGCGGGGTGAGTCCGAAGGCCGAAGAACGTTAACCACGGATTTGCACGGAATACACACACGGATCTGGACCTAAAAGCGTTCAGGTCCGTGTTTGTCTTTGGGCGGTCCGCCTTTCGCGGAGCCGAAGACGGAGCTGAGGTGGGGTAGTCCCGACATCGTGCTGAGCAACCAAGGTGCTTCTGATCTGTGTGCATCCGTGATCATCCGTGGTTGGGCCCAGGACCGGAGATGGTGTGGAGCAGCTCTGTTTGATATCCTGTGCGGCCAATCATCTTCCCACCGGAGCTTCCATGGGATTCTCACGCCGCGATTTTATTGCCGCGGCGACGGCTGCTGTCGGAGCCGCCGCTGTCCCGCTCGACCTTGCAGGTCAAACCACGAAATCCACCGATCAGAAGCGTGCGGTCTCCGAGCAGGCTGAAGCCATACGAGCGGCGAAGCGCCCGGTGGTCGTCAGTGCCGCGAACGGATTCAACACGATCGATGCAGGGTTCGAGACCATGCGCCGCGGCGGCGACACGCTGGACGCAGTGATGGCCGTCATCCGAGGCCCCGAGGACGATCCCAACGACGACAGTGTCGGCTACGGGGGACTTCCGAATGAAGAAGGCGTGGTCGAACTCGACGCCTGCTGCATGCATGGACCAACGCGCCGCGCGGGAGCCGTGGCCGGCGTTCGCGACATCAAGAACGTGTCGCTGCTGTCGAAGGCCGTGATGGAACACACGGGACACGTCATGCTGGTGGGCGAGGGCGCGAAGCGGTTCGCCGTCGCGCACGGCTTCCCGGTGGAGAACCTGCTGACCGAGCGCTCGCGAAAGACGTGGCTGCTCTGGAAGGAGAGCATGTCCACGCAGGACTGGTGGGGACCGGGGCTGGCCGATCCGAGTTACAGGTTCCCGGATGACCCGCAGAGCCGGACTGAGTACTGGGAGCGGCGCATCGAGAAGATGGAAGCGCTGGCGGCGAAGCTCGGCATCGAGCCGGAGTTCCGGATGGCGGCGATTCAACGCGTTCTGAACCCGCCGACCGGCACAATCAACTGCTCGGCGGTGAACGAGAAGGGCGAGATGAGCAGTGCCACCACGACGAGCGGTCTCGCCTGGAAGATTCCGGGGCGCGCCGGCGACTCGCCGATCATCGGCGCGGGCTGCTATTGCGACCAGGACGTGGGTGCGGCAGGCGCGACCGGTAACGGAGAGGAGAACATCAAGGTCGTCGGCGCTCACGCGATCGTCGAGAACATGCGGCATGGCATGTCGCCGGTCGAGGCTGGCCTCGACGTGATGAAGCGCATCGCGCGCAACTACAGCAATGACATGAAGAAGCTCCGGTATATGAACATGCGCTACTACGTTCTGCGCCAGGACGGCGCGTACGCCGGGGTATCGCTTTGGAGCGGTCCGCCGGAGCGTCCGGCGATGTTTGCCGTGCACGACGGCTCGAAGCGGCTGGAAAGATGCGCGTTCCTGTTCGAGGGCGCGGCCCTGGGGTTCCCTCCCGTGCCGGCGCAAAGGAAAGCTGCGGCGCGGTAGCACCGGGTGTACACTAACCCGCGTCGGTGGTTGGAGGTCGCTATGCGAAAACTGGCATGTGGGCTGGTAGTTCTTCTGTTCTGTGCAGCGGCTGTGGCGGAGCCTCGCGGACCATCCACTCCGGAGGAACGCCAGCGGGCGGCGACGGTGATCCGGCAACTGGAAGAGTCGCCACTCAGCCCGGCGCTGAAGCAGGAGCGCGACTGGATCTTTCAGTGGATCAAGGAAGTCCCGGACGTGAACTCGTTGATCTGCACGGAACTGATCCGTCCCCTGCTGTCTTCGCCGAACACCCCGGAGCGTAACGCCATGACGCTCCAGAGCATGCTGGCGAGCGCGGCCTTTTCCATGGAGCATCCTGACGCGGCGAAAGACCCGGTGGCCTTGTTGATGGCCGGCACCGAAGGCATGCTTCGCGCCTACGAGAACATGCTGAAGCAGGACCCGGCGAAGAGGATGGCGTTCATGGACGAGCTGCGCGAGAAGAAGGCGGAAGGGCAGCTCACGGCGTACATCGAAAAGAGTGCGGTGGAGTGCAGCAAGCGTCCCGAGACGCGGCTGAATCCCTAGTTGCCGGGCACCGAATACAGCGGCCTCGCCTTCGGGCGAGGCCTTTCGTTTCCGGTGCGTCCCGGCGAAATGTGAGCGGAACGGGTTAAGCTAGAAGAGATGTATATTCCGCAGGACGCAGCTACGTTTCATTCTTTCTTTTCGTCGATGACCGAGTTTTCGGTCGTCGCGCTCAGTTCCGTTTTTTTCCTGGTAGATCCGTTTGCCGCGATTCCGCCGTTCCTCGCCATGACCTCGGGGGCCGACAGCAAGTCCCGGCGCCGCATGGCAAAACGCGCCTCCTGGACCTGTTTCATCGTACTGACGGCGTTTGCGCTTGCCGGCGGGTCCATCTTCAAGGTCTTCGGAATCACACTGCCGGCCTTCGAAATCGCCGGAGGCCTGATCCTGCTCCTGATCGGCCTCGACATGCTCCAGGCACGCCGTTCGACCCAGGAGGGGGCCAGCGAAACCGAGGAAGGTCTTCACAAGGAAGACGTCGGCATCACGCCGATGGGCATTCCGATGCTCGCCGGACCGGGCGCGATCTCGACGGTCATGGTGCTGATGGGAGCCTCGCCAACATGGACCCATGCCATCCCGATGGTTGGCGCAATCGCCCTGACCGCCTGGGTGAGCTTCCGAATCCTCGCGGCTGCCGATCGCGTGCGCGCGCAATTGGGCGAGAGCGGGATCCGCATGATGATGCGCATCATGGGCCTGCTGCTGGCGGCGATCGCCGTGCAGTTCGTGATCAACGGGCTGGGAAGGCTGGGCGTCGTTCACGTCCAGCAATAAGACAGTTTCAAGTTTCGAGTTTCAAGTTTCGAGTCGCGAAGTCGCGAAGACACGAGCCTCGGCA
>Ga0196976_1001148_pt1 | contig 13006 bp, 12 predicted proteins | sample S3v_513CmetaG_FD_148644 | JGI IMG/M metagenome (GOLD analysis project Ga0196976, IMG submission 148644) | Soil microbial communities from Anza Borrego desert, Southern California, United States - S3+v_5-13C | ecosystem: Environmental > Terrestrial > Soil > Desert | place: USA: California...
GGGACTAGGGACTAGGGCGTGGGGCGTGGGGCGTGGGGCGTGGGGCGTGGGGCGTGGGGCGTGGGGCGTGGCGAGAAGATGTCACCCCGCATGAGCGCACCGCGTCAGCGGCGCCGCGAGTGTCGGGGGCCACGTGGCGGTCCGTGGAGGCGAGTGGCGCGACCGACGCAAACGCCACGTCACGCCACTTGGCCCCGACCCTTCGGCTGCGCTCAGGGCAGGCGAGGCTCCGCCGCTGCGGGGTGACTTCAAGAGGCATCGTCCGCCCCGTCCCCAGTCCAGCCCCTCGCGCCTCATCTGGCATCATCCCTGCGCGCGCGGCACCGACTTCACTCGAGCCCCTCCATGACCCAGCATGAGAATCCCGCCGCCGAGCTCACCCCCGAGGACGAGCGGCGCGCGTCCGAGGAGCAGTCGCTCGATGCGCCCACCACCCACGAGGTGATCCGGCGCGAGGGCGAGAAGGAGCTCGATCGCTCCGCGGCGGCGCTGGCCTGGTCGGGGCTGGCGGCGGGGCTCTCCATGGGGCTCTCGCTCGTCGGCGAGGGGGTCCTCCACCACGGGCTGCCGGACGCCGAGTGGCGGCCGCTCGTCGCGAAGCTGGGCTACACCTTCGGCTTCCTCGCCGTCATTCTCGGCAGCCAGCAGCTCTTCACCGAGAACACCCTCACGCCGATGGTGCCGCTCCTCACCAAGCGGACGGGCGAGCTGCTGCGCAAGGTGCTCAAGCTGTGGGCGGTGGTGCTGCTCGCGAACCTGGTCGGCACGCTGCTGTTCGCGTGGGGCGCGGCGCGCACCGAGATCTTCTCGCCCGAGCTGCGGGCGACCTTCGAGACGGTGGCGCAGGAGGCGATGCGGCCGAGCGCCCTCTCGCACTTCGCCCGCGGGATCGCCGCCGGCTGGATCATCGCGCTGCTCGTGTGGATGCTGCCGGCGGCGTCGTCCAGCAAGGTCGTCGTCATCGTCCTCATGGTCTGGCTGCTCGGCGCGGCCAAGCTGTCGCACGTGATCGCCGGCTCCGTCGAGGCGTACTACCTCGCGGCGATCGGCGCCATGTCGCACTGGGAGGCGCTGACCCACTTCGTCCTGCCCGCGCTCGCCGGCAACGTGCTCGGCGGGGTGACGCTGGTGGCGGCGGTGAATCACGCGCAGGTGGCGGCGAAGTGAGCGGGTGACGGTGCCGGCGTCGCGAGGCTGAGTCGGTCCTCAGCCTCATGCCGCGCGCCGAGACGCGTCGCCGATGATCGAGCCCCGTCCGATGGGAGTGCATCGCTGTACGCGGTCGCACCCAGCGGCGACGCATGAGCGCTCGCGCTGAAGGGCGCGAGCGGCACCGTGGGCGCCAGCGCGGTGCGCCGCGCCGCGGCGGCGATCGAGGCGGCGGCGCGCGCCGACGACCTCGCAGCGGCACACGAGGCCATGGCGTCGCTCGAGCGCCACGCGTCGGCGCTGCGCGACGTGCTCGCGCGGTTGCTGGGCACCGAGGGAGAGCGCGCCGCCGTACGAGATCGTACGGAGCCGACGCGTCTGAGGGGTCGCGTGTAGGGCGCCTGCGAACATCGCGTCGCTGATTCCCCGCACGTCTGTGCGGGTTGAGCCGAGAAACGTCGCGAGCGCTCAAGTTCGGCCACGGCTTGGCGAGAATGAGACGTGGCGCCCCAATCGCGGCGCCTGCGTACAGAAGCGTGACACCTCACGTCACGACCGCGCCGCACTCCCTCCCGCGAGCGCTCCACATGTCCGAACAGATCCGCATCGTCGCCGTCGGCGACGCGCGACATCTCCACCTCCACGGCACCGTCGGCGTCTTCCTCGCCGACGAGCTGCTCGCCGCGGCGCGCACGCTCGGCGCCGAGGCACGCGACGTGGTGGTGCGGTGCGAGCGGCTCGAGCACCTGGACGCGAGCGCCGCGCAGACGCTGCTCGCGCTCCGCAAGCGACTGGTCTCGCTCGGCCGCGTGCTGCTGCTCGCCGACGTGCCGGCGGCGGTCGCGCGCTACCTGCGCCTCGGCGCGCTCGACGCCCACCTTCCCGCGACCGACGGCGTCATCCCGCCGTCCGGCGCCTGACCTCATCGGGATCCGTACCGTGAGCCGCACCGCCCTCGTCGTCGACGACTCCACCTCCATGCGCGGCATGGTCGCGTTCACGCTGAAGCAGGCCGGCTTCGCCGTCGTGGAGAGCACCAACGGCCAGGAGGCGCTGACGGCGCTGGACCGCGCGTCGGTGCAGCTCATCGTCACCGACCTCAACATGCCGGTGATGGATGGCATCACCTTCATCCGGCAGGCCCGCACGCGGGCGGCGCACCGCTTCACGCCGATCCTGATGCTGACCACCGAGGCCGGCGACGCGAAGAAGCAGGAAGGCCGCGCCGCGGGCGCGACGGGCTGGATCGTGAAGCCGTTCAATCCCGAGCAGCTGATCGGCGTGGTCAAGAAGATCCTGCCCTGAGGGCGCGACGATGCAGATCGATCTCACGCGCTTTCGCGACGTCTTCCTCGAGGAGGCGGTCGAGCACCTCGAGGCCCTCGAGGCGGGGCTGCTCCGCCTGGAGCGGGAGGCCGGCGACACCGGCCTGCTCGACCAGGTCTTCCGCGCCGCGCACTCCATCAAGGGCAGTGCCGGCATGTTCGGGTTCACCGACGTCGCGCGATTCACGCACGGCATGGAGACGCTGCTCGATCGCGTGCGCGACGGGCGGACGCACGCCACGCCGGCCGTGGTCGACCTGCTGCTCCGGGCGCGCGACGTCCTCGCGCAGCTCGTCGACGCGGCCCGCCGTGAGGGCGAGGCCCCCGCCGAGGCGTGGACGCTGCTCGCGGAGCTGGAGCGGGCCGGCGCGCCGGCGCTCGAGGGCGATGCGTGGGGGCTGTTCGAGCCGCTCATCGAGACGGCGGGCGCCGCCGCGGCGACCTGGCGCGTGTCGATCCGCCCCGGGCCGGAGATGCTCCGCGCCGGGGCCGACCCGCTGCTGCTGCTGCGCGATCTCGCGGAGCTGGGCACGCTCGCGCAGGTGACGCTGGACGACTCGGCGCTCCCCGATCTCGACGCGCTCGATCCCGAGCGCTGCTGCCTGAGCTGGCACGTCGACCTCGAGACCGAGGCGAGCCCCGCGGCGATCCGCGAGGTGTTCGGGTTCGTGGAGGACGTGTGCGCGGTGGAGATCGAGGAAGCGCGGGGCGCGGGGCGCGGGGCGCGGGGTGCGCCGGCGTCGCCCGACACGGCATCGCTCGATCGCTCGCATGATGATGCAGTGCCTCCCGATGCTCGCGCGCCCCGCACCCCGCACCCCGCGCCCCCGGTCGAGCGCCGCTCCGGCTACGACCGCCGCACCGGCCAGCACATCGACGCCACGTCCATCCGCGTCGCCACGGAGAAGGTGGACGACCTGATCAACCTCGTCGGCGAGCTGGTGATCTCGCAGTCCATGGTCACGCAGCTCGTCGCCGGCCTCGACGCGGCGCAGCACGCGCAGCTCGAGGAGGCCGTCGCCACCCTGGAGCGCAACGTGCGCGACCTCCAGGAGCGCGTGATGTCGATCCGCATGCTCCCCGTGGGCCATCTCTTCGCCCGCTTCCCGCGGATGGTGCGTGATACCGCCGCCGCCCTCGGCAAGCAGGTCGCGCTCGAGCTGGTGGGCGAGGAGACGGAGCTGGACAAGGGCGTCATCGAGCGCCTCGGCGATCCGCTCACGCACCTCGTGCGCAACGCCGTCGATCATGGGATCGAGGACGCGGCGGCGCGCCGCGCGGCGTGCAAGCCCGAGCAGGCCGTGGTGCGCCTCGCCGCCTTCCACGAGGGCGGCAGCGTCATCATCGAGATCGCCGACGACGGCAAAGGCCTCGACGCGGAGCGCATCCGCGCCAAGGCCGTCGCGCAAGGTCTGGTCGCCGAGGACGAGGTCCTCACCATCGAGCAGACGCACCAGCTCATCTTCCGCGCCGGCTTCTCGACCGCCGAGCAGGTGAGCGACCTCTCGGGCCGAGGCGTGGGGCTGGACGTCGTGCGCCGCAACGTGGAGTCGCTCAACGGCACGGTGAGCATCACGAGCACGCCCGGCGCGGGCACCACGTTCCGCATCAAGCTGCCCCTTACCCTCGCCATCCTCGACGGCATGCAGCTCAGGGTCGGGGCGCAGGTGTACGTGCTCCCCCTCCTCGCGATCGTCGAGAGCTTCCGGCCCACGCCGGCCGACGTGAAGACGGTGCTCGGCGCCGGCGAGGTCGTGATGGTGCGCGGCGAGGCGCTCCCGCTGCACCGGCTGCACGCGCTGCTCGGCGTCTCCGGCGCGGAGATGGACCCGACCCGCGGACTGGTGCTGGTGCTCGAGCGCGACGGGGCGCGCGTCGGCCTGCTGGTCGACGAGCTGCTCGGCCAGGCGCAGGTCGTCATCAAGAGCCTCGAGAGCAACTTCCGCCGCGTCGAGGGGGTCACCGGCGCGACCATCATGGGCGACGGCCGCGTCGCTCTCATCCTCGACGTGGACGGGCTCGCGCGCCTCGCGGCCGCGACGTCCACGTCGATCACCGGGCAGGCCGCGGCCTGACCGCGACCGCAGGAGACGAGTCATGAGCGAAACGTTCGGCCTTCACGACGAGCTCGAGCTCGGGGACGACGAGAACCAGTTCCTCACCTTCGTGCTGAATGGCGAGGAGTACGGTCTCCGCATCCTCAAGGTGCAGGAGATCAAGGGGTTCACCGGCGTCACCCCGATCCCCGGCACGCCCGCGTACATCAAGGGCGTGATGAACCTCCGCGGCACCGTGGTCCCCGTGGTGGACCTGCGCGCCAAGTTCGGCATGCCGGCGGCGGAGTACGACAAGTTCACGGTCATCGTCGTCGTCGACGTCGGCCCGCGCATCGTCGGCCTCATCGTCGACGCGGTGAGCGACGTGCTCAACTTCGCCGACGGCGACGTGGCGCCCCCGCCGATGCTCGGCACCGACATCGACACCTCCTTCCTCACGGGCATGGCCAAGGCGGGCGAGAAGCTCGTCCTCCTGCTCGACATCGACGCCGTGATCGGCGCCGAAGTCGCGGCGATCGCCGCCTGACCCCACCTACTTCGCATTCAGGTATCCGGCCATGAACTGGTTCGCCAATCTCAGGACCGCGACCAAGCTGACGCTCGCGTTCAGCATGGCGTGCATCATCACCGCGTTCGTCGGATTCACCGGCGTGCAGCGCATGGGGCAGATCAACGGCATGCTCAACACGCTGTACGAGCGCGATCTCGTCGGGCTCTCCCTCATCAACGAGGCCAACACCGACCTCGCCATCATCGGGCGCACCGTGCGCCAGGCCGTGCTGGACACCGGCATGGCGGACATGGAGCGGAGCCGCGCCGACATCCAGCGGCGCAGTGCCACGATGGACTCGATGCTCACCGCCTTCGAGAAGACCGTCGCGCTCGAGGAGACCAAGGCGAAGCTGGCCGAGGCGCGCCGCACCAAGGCCGAGTATGTGGACGGCGCGAACCGCGTGGTGGAGCTCACGATCGCCCGGCGCGACGCCGAGGCCAAGGCGAGGCTGAACGACATCCGGCCCCTCGGCACCAAGCTCGATGCCCTCCTCACCGACGTCGCGACCGGCAAGAAGAACCTCGGCCGCAAGGCGTACGAGGAGAGCGACGTCGTCTACGCGCGGGCACGCCTCACGATGATCTGGTCGATCGTGCTGGGCGTGCTGGTGAGCCTCGGCCTCGGTATCGTCATCGCCCGCATGATCAGCCGCCCACTCGGCGACGCGGTCCGCGTGCTCGAGTCGACGGCCGGCGGCGACCTCACCACCTCGCTCGACGTCGCCACCAAGGACGAGATCGGCCAGCTCGCGCAGTCGCTCAACGCGGCGGTGACGAGCATGCGCACCACGCTCACCGAGGTCCGCTCCTCCGCCGACGCGACCGCCAGCGCGGCCCAGCAGCTCCAGAGCGCCTCCGAGGAGATCAGCTCCGGCGCCCAGGAGCAGGCCAGCTCCCTCGAGGAGACCGCCGCGTCGCTCGAGCAGATGACGGCGACGATCAAGCAGAATGCCGACAACGCGCAGCAGGCTTCGCAGCTCGCCGGCGGCGCCCGGGAGGTGGCCGAGAAGGGCGGGCAGGTCGTGAGCGAGGCCGTCGTCGCGATGCGCGCCATCAACCAGTCGTCCACGCAGATCGCCGAGATCATCACGACGATCGACGAGATCGCCTTCCAGACCAACCTCCTCGCCCTCAACGCCGCCGTCGAGGCGGCGCGCGCCGGCCAGCAGGGTCGCGGCTTCGCCGTCGTCGCCGGCGAGGTGCGCAAGCTCGCCCAGCGCTCGGCCACCGCGGCCAAGGAGATCAAGGGCCTCATCCAGGACTCGGTCCGCAAGGTCGAGAACGGGACGACGCTCGTCAACGACTCGGGCAAGACCCTCGGCGAGATCGTCACCGCCGTCAAGCGCGTCACCGACATCGTCAACGAGATCGCCGCCGCCTCGCGCGAGCAGGCGACCGGCATCGACCAGGTGAACCGCGCCGTCACGCAGATGGACCAGGTGACGCAGCAGAACGCCAGCCAAACCGAGGAGCTGTCGAGCACCGCCGAGGCGCTGGCGGCGCAGGCCGAGCAGCTTCAGTCGAACGTCGCGCAGTTCGTGCTCGAGCAGCAGGGCACCAAGGCGGTGCGCGCGGCGGCGAAGCCCGCCGCGCCGGCACCCGTCCGCAGCAAGGCGCCCGTGAAGCGCGCCGGGTTCGCGGTGCCGCCCAAGGTGCTCGCGCGCGCCGGGGTCGCCGCCGGCGGCAACGGCAACGGCCATCCGGACCGGGCGCTGCCCGGGCTCGACGAGGAGTTCGAGGAGTACTGAGCCCCGCCGATGCACACCGTGCCCCGCATCACCGTCGCCCAGTTCGAGGCGCTCCGAGCGCTGATCTACCGTGAGACGGGGATCTCGCTCTCCGACGCCAAGCGCCAGCTCGTGGAGTCGCGCCTCGCGCGGCGGCTCCGCGCGCTGGAGCTCGACGACTACGGGGAGTACCACGACCTGCTGCGGCGCGAGGGAAGCGACGCCGAGCGCCGCGAGCTGGTCAACTGCATCACCACGAACAAGACCAGCTTCTTCCGCGAGCCGCACCACTTCACCTACCTGCGGGACATCGTTTTTCCCGCGCTGTCGGCGGGCCGGCGGCTCCGCATCTGGAGCGCCGGCTGCTCGACCGGCGAGGAGCCGTACACCATCGCCATCACGGCGCTCGAGCACTTCGGCGCCGACGCCGCGCGGCGGGTGCAGATCCTCGCCACCGACATCGACACCGAGGTGCTGGCGCGGGCCGAGCGCGCGGTGTACGACGAGCGCACCCTCGGCGACCTGCCGCCGCACGTGCGGCACAACTGGTTCCTGCGCGGCACCGGCCGCAGCACCGGCCTCGCGCGCGTGCGCCCCGAGGCCCGCGCGCTGGTCGAGTTCCGGCAGCTCAACCTCATGAGCCCCGCGTGGCCGCTGGAGGACGACCTCGACGTCGTCTTCTGCCGCAACGTCATCATCTACTTCGACGCGCCCACGCGGCTCCGCCTGATCGAGCGCTTCGTCGAGCGGCTCCGGCCCGGCGGGCACCTGATGCTCGGCCACTCCGAGATCGTGCCGCCCGAAGTGACGTCGCTGGAGTCGCTCCGCAACACGACCTTCCGCAAGGCGGGCCGCGCCGACGCCGACACCGGGCGCGCGGCGAGCGCGCCGCGGCTCGCGCAGGCCCGCGTCGACGCCGGCGACGTGTTCGCCAGCGCCGAGCCGGCGGTCGCGCGGACCCTGCTCGGCTCCTGCGTCGCCGCCTGCCTCTACGACCCCGTCGCGCGCGTCGGCGGCATGAACCACTTCATGCTTCCCGCCGCGAGTGCCGATACCGAGGTGACGACGCGCTACGGCGTCCACGCCATGGAGGTGCTGATCAACGAGATCATGCGCCGTGGCGGCGACCGGCGGCGGCTCGAGGCCAAGGTCTTCGGCGCCGCGTCGGTGCTGCGACTCTCGACGGGAGCGGCCGACGTGGCCACCCTCAACGCGCGGTTCATCCGGGAGTTCCTGGCGGCGGAGGACATCCCGCTGCGCGCGCACCGGCTGGGCGGCACCCACGCGCTCGACGTCATCTTCCACACCGGCGACGGGAGGGCCCGCGTGCGCGCCCTCGCCGGCGACGAGGCCCGCCAGGCCGTGGAGCACGACGCGCGTCACCTGCTCGACGTCGGCCGCAGCATCAGCGTCGGCACCGCGGGCGACGTCACCCTCTTCTGACCGAGCGACCCCGATGGACACGGTCCTCCTCGATCCCACCGCTCCACCCACCCCACCGGCGCCGCTCGCGCCCCTCGAGCTGCGCGAGCGCATCCAGGGCGAGCTCGCCGAGCAGTTCGACGCCTTCCGGCGCGACGTCGCGCAGATCCGCGCCCTGCTCGACGACGCGGTGCTGAAGCTCAACGACGGCTTCGTCGGGCTCGCGCGGCAGACCGATGCGCAGCGCGCCCTCCTCGACGCGATGCTCGTGCGCATGGCCCGCACCGACCAGGGCAGCGGGGCGACGCTCGGGCTCAAGCAGTTCGCCGACGAAACGGGACGCGTGCTCGGCCGCTTCGTCGACCACCTCGTGCTCACGAGCGCCAACTCGATGGACATCCACCAGCGCATCGAGGAGATGGCGCGGCAGATGGACGACGTCGATCGGCGGGTCGCCGGCGTCAAGAAGGTGGCGGACCAGACGCGCATGCTCGCCCTCAACGCCGCCATCGAAGCGGCGCGGGCCGGCGAGGCGGGCGTCGGCTTCGCCGTCGTCGCCCAGGAGGTGAAGCGGCTCGCCGGCGAGTCGGCCGAGATCAGCGAGGGGATCCGGGAGAGCGTCGGCGGCGCGCGCGCGCAGCTCGCCAGCTCGCGCGAGGTCGCGCAGGTGCTCGCCTCCACCGACATGAGCTTCGCGCTGGACGCCAAGGCACAGGTGGACGAGATGTTCGCCGAGGTCGAGCGGCAGAACCTCTACCTCACCGAGCGGATCGGCGAGGCCGAGGCGGTGACGCACGAGATCGAGGGCAAGGTCCAGCTGTCGATCACCGCGCTCCAGTTCGAGGACATCGCGCGCCAGCTTCTCACCCACCTCGACGGCCGGCTGGAGGCGATGGCCGAGTACGCGGCGGCGGTGGTGGACCTCCACGCGCGGGCGCACCTCGTCACGGCGCGCGAGGCCACGCCCGAGCGGCGCGCGCGCGCCCTCGGCTCGATCGCGCGCCGCTATCGCGCGCAGTCGGAGCGGCTCCACCCCGTCGAGCAGACGGTGGTGGAGCAGCAGTCCCTCGACGTCGGGGACGTCGAGCTCTTCTGACCCTTCGACACTCGACGCCATGCCCATCCACGTTACGGCCGCCGGGCCCGGACAGCCGGTCACCCTCGCCGTCTCCGGCCGCTTCGACTTCGCGACCTCGGGCGAGTTCCGCACCGCCTACGCGGCGCAACCTGCCGGCACCCCGTTCGTCGTCGACCTCGCGCGCACCGAGTACCTCGACAGCTCCGCCCTCGGCATGCTGCTCCTCCTGCGCCGTCATGCCGGCGACCGGCCGGAGAGCGTGCGCATCGTCAACGCCTCGCCCGACGTGCGCCGGATCCTCGAGATCGCGAAGGTCGAGCGGCTCTGCCGGATCGACTGAGCGACCGATGTCCGCCGCAACCGCCCTCGGCACCGCCGACCGGCTGCGCGTGCTCGTGGCCGACGACGACCGCGCCACGCGGCTCCTGCTGCGCGCGATGCTCCAGCGCGAGGGGCACGCGGTGCTGCTCGCCGGCGACGGCGAGGAGGCGGTGCAGCGCTTCGTAGAGGAGCAGCCGGACCTCGTGCTGCTCGACTTCGAGATGCCGCGCACCGACGGGCTCGCGGCCTGCCGGCGCATCAAGGCCGCGGCGGGCGACCGGTTCGTGCCGGTCATCTTCGTCACCAGCGCCGGCGAGGAGCGCATCGCGCACGGGTTCGAGGAGGGCGGCGACGGCTTCCTCACCAAGCCGTTCACCTCGCGCACCCTCGCCGCCACCGTCGCCGCGATGCGCCGCGCCCAGCAGCTGCACGACACGGTGCGGCGGCAGGCGGCGCGTCTCGCCGCGCACCAGGAGCGGCAGGCGGAGGAGCACCGTCTCGCCGCGCGCCTGTTCGAGCGGCTCGTGCGACAGGGCGACGTGCACGCGCGCAACCTGCGCTGGTCGCTGGTGCCGGCCTCCGACTTCGGCGGCGACCTGCTCCTCGCCGCGGCGACGCCGAGCGGGCGGCAGCACCTGCTGATCGGCGACTTCACCGGGCACGGGCTGAGCGCGGCGCTGGGGGCGCTCCCCGTCTCGGAGATCTTCTACGCGCGCTCCGCGGCGGGCTACGACCTGCTCGCCATCGCGCGCGAGCTGAACGCGCGCCTCCGCCGACTGCTGCCCGAGGGGATGTTCCTCGCCGCCGCGCTCGTCGAGTTCGACCCGCACGAGGGGCTCCTCACCGTGTGGAACGCCGGGCTCCCCGATGGGATCGTGCTGCGGCCGGGCGTCGGCATCGTGCACCGCTTCGGGCCGCGCCACCTGCCCATCGGCGTGCTGCCCGATGCCGCGCTTAGCCTCGCGACGGAGACGGTGGCCGTGCATCCCGACGACCGCGCCTTCTTCCACACCGACGGCCTCGTCGAGGCCGAGAGCCCCGACGGCCTGCGCTTCGGCCAGGCGCGGCTCGAGGCGCAGCTCGCGCGCGCGGCGTGGGACGGCGACGACCGCAGCCTCGTGGACCTGATGGCCGAGTCGCTCGCCCGCTTCAGCGGCGACGTGGCGAACCACGACGACGTCGCGCTGCTGGAGCTCACCTGCCGCCCCGCACCGGCGCCCGCGCTGCGGCCGAGCGCCGACGCCCCGCGGACGAGCGCGCCGGGCCGCGCCGTGGTGGAGCTCGAGGCGGCCGCGCTCCGGCACGTTGATCCGCTGCCTCTGCTCGCCCCCCTCCTCGCCGCCCTGCCCGGCATCGACGGCAACCGCGCCGCGGCGCAGCTCGTCCTCACCGAGCTGGTGGCGAACGCGCTCCAGCACGGGGTGCTCGGCGTCTCGTCGGCGCTCAAGGCCACGCCGGAAGGCGTCGATCGCTTCCATCACGAGCTGGCGCGCGCGCGGGCCGACGTGGCCGCCGGCTGGGTGCGCGTCGAGCTGGAGCATCACGAGCGCGACGGACACCATCACCTCGTCATCCAGGTGAGCGACAGCGGCGAGGGGTTCGAGGAGACGGTGCTCGTGCCGATCGAGGAGAACCGCGGCTACGCCGGGCGCGGGCTGGAGCTCGTGCGCGCCCTCGCCGACCGGCTCCACTTCGAGCAGGGCGGCCGCGTCGCGATCGCCGCCGTCACCTGGCCGTCGGCGGCGCGTCCGCGGGAGGCGGCATGAGCCGCGCGCGCGTCCTGATCGTGGACGACTCCGCCCTCGTGCGACAGCTCCTCACCGAGATCCTGTCGCGCGATCCCGGCCTCGAGGTCGTCGGCACGGCCAGCGATCCGTACGCCGCCTGGGAGAAGATCCCGCGCCTCCGCCCGGACGTGCTCACGCTCGACGTCGAGATGCCGCGCATGGACGGGCTCACCTTCCTCGCGAAGCTGATGCGCATGCATCCGCTTCCGGTGGTGATGGTCTCGTCGCTCACGGAGCGCGGGTGCGAGACGACGCTCCGCGCGCTGGAGCTGGGCGCCGTGGACTTCATCGCCAAGCCACGGGTCGACGTGGCGGCGGGCACGGTGGAGCTGGCCGACGTGATCGTGGAGAAGGTGCGCGCGGCGGCGCGGGCACGCCTCCGTCCCCGGCCGGCGCCCGCGCCCCATCATCCCGCCGCGCCGGTGGCGGCAGTGCCGCGCCTCGGCGCCGGCGGCGTCGCGCGCACGCACAAGCTCGTGGTCGTGGGGGCGTCGACCGGCGGCACGGAGGCGCTGCGCGAGTTCCTGGCCGCGCTGCCCCCCGATGCGCCGGGCATCGTCATCGTGCAGCACATGCCCGAGGCCTTCACGCGGCGCTTCGCGAGCCGCCTCGACGGCCTCTGTCGCCTGCACGTGCGCGAGGCGACGGACGGCGACCGCGTGCTGCCCGGCCACGCGCTCGTCGCGCCAGGCAACCGCCACACCGTGCTCGCGCGGAGCGGCGCCGAGTACCTGGTGCGGGTGCAGGACGGCCCGCCGGTGAATCGGCACCGTCCCTCGGTGGACGTGCTCTTCGAGTCGGCCGCGCGCGTCGCCGGCGCCGACGCGGTGGGCGCGCTGCTCACCGGCATGGGCGACGACGGCGCGCGCGGGCTGCTGGCGCTGCACGAGGCGGGCGCGCGCACCGTGGCGCAGGACGAGGCGACCTGCGTCGTGTTCGGCATGCCGCGCGAGGCCATCGCCTTGGGCGCCGCCCAGGAGGTGCTGCCGCTCGAGGCGATCGCGGGAGCGGTGCTGCGGCTGGCCCGCGGCTGAGTGGTGCGGCAGGCCACCGACAGCGCGCGTCCGACATTGCCCCGCCCAGCTTCCGACGGGCCCCCGACTGATCGGCCTCCTCGGATGGGCGTGCTTACGACGCGACCGTCCGGGTCGCGCACGGAGTCGAGTGCTTCAGCCGGCCGCACGAGGAGTCGAGACTCGACCACGGACCCACGCCCTGGCTCATGATCGACTCGACGACGCACGTCCGCCTGCGCGACAGGGAGCGCCTGCGGGCCCTGCGTCACACCGGCCTGTTCGGGGCCGAGCCCGCCGAGCAGTTCGACCGCCTCACGCGGCTCGCGTCGCGCCTCCTCGGCGTGCCCGTCACCCTGGTGACGCTGCTGGACGACGCGCGGCAGCACATGCTGAGCGTCTCGGGTCCGCGCGAGGACCTGCTCGTCGACCGGATGATGCCGGTCGGCCATTCGGTGTGCCAGCACGTGATCCGCACCAACCAGGCGCTGGTGGTCAGCGACACGGCGACGCATCCGCTCCTGCAGCGGCTGCCCGCGGTGACGTCGACGGGGACACGGGCCTACGCCGGCGTT